>Ga0172369_10002030_pt1 | contig 28474 bp, 27 predicted proteins | sample LakKiv25m_FD_114539 | JGI IMG/M metagenome (GOLD analysis project Ga0172369, IMG submission 114539) | Freshwater microbial communities from Kabuno Bay, South-Kivu, Congo - kab_022012_11.25m | ecosystem: Environmental > Aquatic > Freshwater > Lake | place: Democratic Republic of the Congo...
ATCAGTAAATCCGTAAATCAGGATTATCAGTAATCCGTAAGTTTACTTCGCCACGAATCCCATCAATCCCGCAATTCTCGCTTGCTTAATAGCCTTGGCCACTTTACGCTGATGCAAAGCGCAAAGTCCAGAACGGCGGCGGGGGGCAATCTTTAAATAAGATGACACAAACCGGCGCAAAGTATTGATATCTTTATAATCAACACTCAAGCGTTTGTCAACGCAGAATAAACAGCGTCTTTCAATTACTTTTTTATCTTTTTTCTCAAACATAGAAATAACGTCCAACAAGTGTTAATGTTAGGAGACAGAATTAAATAATTTTTGAAGCGAGGACTGTTTGAGTGAGAATACACGAGTTCCGCAGCGAAAAAATTAATAATTCTGGCGAGTAATTAACACTTGCGTTTAATTTTAAAACGGAATATCTTCAACCTTAATCACTTCTTCAGCCGGTTCCTCGGTTGGCGCTGGAGACAGATCATTACCGCCCTGCTCATTGCCGGCGGCTCCGCGCGGAGCATCCAACATAATCATATTGTCGGCAATAATCTCGGTGCGATAATGCTTTACATTATCTTGCGTACCCACCCAATTGCGGGTTTCAATACGTCCTTCCATATATACGCGGCGGCCTTTGGTTAAATACTTGCCGGCAATTTCAGCCAGTTTGCCCCAAACTACCACATTGTGGAATTCGGTTTTTTCTTGCTTATTGCCTGCCTGATCTGTCCAAACGCGGCCCGTGGCCACGCTAAAGGTGCAAACATTACGGCCGGTAGGTGTGGTTTTTAATTCTGGATCCCGAGTTAATCGGCCCAAAATTGTCGCGCGATTAAGGTCCATATAAATTGAGAATGATTAATGATTTAAACTTAGATTAATTAACATACTAACTACTAAAAATACTAAAGTACTAAAATTCGGCAACAATCATTTTCGTATTTCGTAATTTCGTATTTTTAGTAGTTAGTATGTTTATTCTTAGTTTATACTTTTTCAAGATCAATATCCAAAATCTCATCCAATTTCTTATCAATATCATCCAAGCTCACTTTGGGCTTGCGTCCGCGAGTTGCTTTCTTAACCGGTTCAACCGGTTTTTCAGCTTCGGTCTTTACCTCAGCCTCAGCTTTGGTTTCAACCACTGGCTCGGGAGTAATTTCAATTTCTTCGACAACTTTTTCTGTGGCTTCTGCCGGCTGTTCAACTTTTACACTGCGAACATTGGCAGATACCTCAGCAAAAGTGCGCTCTTCAACCGGTGCTTTTTCCGCAATCACATGGGCAAAAACAATTTTGCCCTCTTTGTGGGTTTGTGGATTATATTTGCTAATTAAGGAACGCAACAATTCAGGCATTAATTTTAATTTTTGCTGAATTTTGTTGATTACTTCTTGTTCTGCTTGAAAACGGGCTACATAAAAATAGCCGTAGCGAATGTGGCGTATAGGATAAGCCAAACGGCTCTTGCCCATATCTCTAAATTCCAGGCCAGCGGCCCCATTTTCAGCAATCACCTGCTGTACCTTTTCCACCGATGGTTGTACTTCGCTTTCAGACAAAGTACCGGGGAAAATGGCTAGTAATTCGTAATTTTGCATAAACGATTTTAATAAGTTGTGGTTTGCCACCCCTCTTACTTGTATTCGACCACAAGCTGACAACCCGCGCTGATAGTGGAATTAATATATCAAAATTAATAAAAATTGTCAAGTTTAGTGTAATAAAAGCCAAAATGTGATATAATGTAGCTAAGCAAAAAGTAGAAAGTATAAAGTAAAAAGTTTTTTATAACAAATACTTTATACTTTCTACTTTATACTTTCCACTTTCACTCTATGCTCCCTCCCAAAATCTTCAACGAACTATTAGCCAAAATTTCCGGCCTAAAAACTTCTCAACTGCGCCAGTACGAAGAAAAGGCCAAAAAAACCAACAAAACCCTGGAACAATATTTATTTGATGAAAATGTTGTTGACGAAAACAAACTATACCTTAAAGCAGCCGAGTATTTTAGTGTGCCTTTTATGTCTTTGCACGGCACAGAAATAAAAAAAGAAATCATCAATTTAGTGCCTGCTCCTCTGGCGCAAACTCACAACGTAATTGCTTTTGCCAAAAATAAAAATGAGGTAAGCTTGGCCATGACCGATCCTACCGACATTCAAACCATAGAATTTTTGCATCGCAAAATTGGCCTTTCACCCAAAGTGTTTGTCACCACACCCTCAGATATCAGAGAGGCTTTGCGCTTGTACCACGCAGATTTGGAAAGCGATATTTCTATAAAACAACTGGCTGATGGCGAAGACGCTTCGGAAAAAGAATTAAAAAAAGCTGCCGAAGAATTGCCCATCATTAACATTGTTAACAGTATTTTGGAACACGCGGTGTATGAAGGCGCCAGTGATATTCACATTGAGCCCACAGAAAAAGAAGTAGAGGTACGCTACCGCGTAGACGGCTTATTGCATAGCGCCATGGCCTTGCCCAAAGCTGTAAAAAACGGTATTATCGCTCGCTTAAAAGTGTTATCAAATTTAAAAATTGACGAGCACATGAAACCGCAAGATGGGCGCTTTAAAATCCAAATTCAAGATGAAAAACTTTCTTTTCGCGTTTCCATTATTCCGGTTTATGACGGCGAAAAAGTAGTAATGCGTTTATTGCATGAGGGGCAAAAACCTTTAACCTTAGACCAGCTGGGCTTTTCACCCAAAGCCAAAAAAATTATTGAAAATTCTATTGTCAAACCTCATGGTATGGTGTTGGTTACCGGCCCTACCGGCTCTGGTAAAACCACCACTCTTTATTCTGTTTTGGGAATTTTAAACAAACCAGATGTTAATATCTCTACTATTGAAGATCCAATTGAATATCATGTAAAAGGCATTAACCAAAGTCAAATAAATCCCCAAATTGGCTTTACTTTTGCCGCCGGCCTGCGCTCATTTTTGCGCCAAGATCCAGACATTATAATGGTAGGCGAAATTCGCGATGCGGAAACTGCGGAAATTGCTATTCACGCTGCCATGACCGGCCACCTGGTGCTTTCCACCCTCCATACCAATGACGCGCCCACTACTTTACCGCGCTTAACTGATATGGGTATTGCGCCTTTTTTAGTAGGCTTTACTGCCAATATCATTGTGGCTCAACGCTTGGTCAGAAAAATTTGCGAAAATTGCAAGAAAGTTTATACCCTGGAAAAAAGCGAAGCGCAAGCGTTGAATAATTTGGTAAGCACCAAAAAACTAAAAGAACTAAGTGTCAGAAGCGGCTACCAAATTAAAGAAAACAAAAACAATCAACTCACTTTTTATCGGGGTGAGGGTTGCCATCGCTGTAATCATAGCGGCTACAAAGGCCGGGTGGGCATTTATGAGGTTTTGGAAGTAAATAAAGAATTGGTTAAAAAAATTAATGAATGCGCCACTGCCGATGTAATCCGTGATTTAGCCATTAAAAATGGTATGCTGACCATGATGGAAGATGGTCTTTTAAAAGCGCGCTTAGGAGTGACGACGTTAGAAGAGGTGCTACGCGCAACCAAAGAGTAAATTAATTGCAAATTTCAGATTTCAAATTTCAAAATGGCCATATGGCCGAATGGCATTCTGCAATTTGAAATTTGCAATTTGAAATAAATAATATCTATGTCTGTTTCTAAAATAAACTATTTCCAAAAACTAAACGACTGGACAGCACAAAATCTCTCCCACATTCCCTTCATCCAAAAGATTTTTTTTGTAGAACATTTGCAAACCATGGTGCATGCTGGACTGTCCTTGGTAGAATCTTTGGACGTACTGGGCAAAGAAATCGAAAATAAAGCCTTGCAAAAAATTATTGTGAAAATTAAAGAGGGTGTGGAAAAAGGGCGGCAATTAAGTGAAGTACTGGCTGAACACCCCAAAGCTTTCCCGCCAATTTACGTTAAAATGATTGAGGCTGGTGAAACTGCCGGCCGCTTGGAAGAAGCTTTACAGCAAGTAACTACACAAATGCAAAAAACCAAAGAACTCACTTCTTCCATTCGCGGGGCCATGATTTACCCTTGCGTAATTTTGGCCGCTATGACTGGCATCGGTATTATGATGGTTACTGTAGTCCTGCCCAAACTCTTGGCTGTGTTTGCCGAATTTGACGCCGAGCTACCGCTGGCCACCCGCATGTTAATTTCTCTTACCAATATTTTGGGCAAACCACTCAATCTGATTATCATTACCCTCTTGATTATTGGCATTATCGCGACCTTGGTGCTGGGGCTTAAAAAAAGTCCTGGCTTTCGCCACGGTGTCCATAATTTAAATTTACATCTGCCAATTATCGGGGCAGTAATCAAAAAAATTAATTTGGCCAGATTTTCTTTAACTTTATCTTCAGTAATGAGAAGTACAGTGCCGATTGTTGAAGCTGTAAATATCGCGGGCGAAACTTGCGGCAATGTTTTGTATAAAGAAGCTCTGCTCTCTGCCGCGGAAAAAATTAAAACCGGCACTCCCCTATCAGAAATTTTAGCCGAACATCACCAGCTTTTTCCACCCATGGTTACGGAAATGATTATGGTGGGTGAACGCACCGGCGAAATTGACAATTTGCTTACCGAACTCTCCAATTTTTACGGCAAAGAGGTGGATAAAACCATGAAAAATTTTACCACCATTATTGAGCCAATCATCATTGTGTTTTTGGGTATTGCGGTGGGTGGCATTGCCATTGCTGTTATTATGCCTATGTATTCTCTGGCGCAAAACTTTTAACACTAAAACACTAAAACACAAAAGCACGAAAAACACTCTGCTTCGCCTTAAAACACAGAAAACACTTAAGCACCGGGTGTTTTTGTTTTTTAAAGCGAAGCTGGCTGCTTTCGTATTTTGGTGTTTTTGTGATATAATATAACTAAGTTATAAAGTTATAATGTTTTAAAGTTATAAAGTTTTTATATTTATAAACAAATTCGTACTTTATAACTTTACAACTTTTTACTTTCAACTTCGGCTCATGTTCATCAACCCCTTCCCCAATGCTTTTGGTTTAGACATCAACGACCTCTCTTTAAAACTGGTCCAGCTTGAGCGTACCACCAATTGGAAAAGACAGACCTATTTTAAGCCCAAAGTTTTTCGCTCCTTAGAATTACCCCCGGGTTTGATTGTTAATGGTGAATTACAACAGCCCGAAGAAGTGCGTAAAAAAATTCACCATCTTTTGCAAGGCAATAAAAAACAATTGCCCATAAAGAGCCCTTGGGTGGTTGCTGGTTTGCCAGAAACAAAAAGTTTTATTAAATTGATAAATGTTTGCCAGCCTGCTGAAGAATTATTTGATGACGAAATAAAAAACTTGGCCAAAAAACACATCCCCTATGATGAAAATGAATGTTATTATCTGGAGTGGCAAATTATGCCCACTAACAATCCCAAGGAAAGCCGGATATTAATCGGTGCTATTCCTTGTCAAATTGCGGACAGCTATACTTATTTATTAGAAAGTTTGGGATTGGGCGTAATAGCGCTTGAAGTAGAGGCCTTGGCCATTGCCCGCTCTTTAATTACTGCCAGCAAAGGTTATGAAAATGAAGCGCGTGCCATTTTAGACCTGGGTGCCACCCGTTCCAGTTTGGTGGTTTATGACCACGACATTGTCCAGTTTAGCACCACTTTAAATTTTTCCGGAGAACTGCTAACTACAGCCTTATCACAGAAATTACACCTTAGTTTGGAAGATGCTGAGGCACTTAAAATTGAAACTGGCCTAGACTATAAAGCTAAAAAAAACAAGAGCTGGTCAATAATTTCTGAACAAACGGAGGAATTGGAAAAACAATTAAAAAACGCCATGCAATTTTATTACTCGCATTTTCCCGATGCCAACCGCATTACCAAAATTACTATGTGTGGTGGCACTTCCAATTTAAAATACTTGGACAAAGTTTTATCTGCCAAATTAAAAGTTCTTTGCCGCGCCGGACATCCCTGGAAAAATTTAAACTGGAATAAAAAAATTGCCATGAATGATAAAGAAGCCCTGGGGTATGCCACAGCTATCGGACTCGCCTTGCGCGCCGCCGACAATCCCTTTTTCACACAAAACGTTATTTGATGAAATGTATCCTAATTTACGAATTTTAATCCGAATATAGCGAATAACGAATTTACGAATGTATTTGTAAATTCGGACATTTGTAAATTCGGATAAAGATTTGTATATTCAGATACTTAGTTATTTATGATCCCCCACCGCCTCAACCTACTCTCTCCCAAAAAACGCCAATACTTAAAAAAAATGGTTACTTTTCAATTTATTAAAACCGCTTTGGAATTTACCTTAATCTTTTTGTGCATTGCCGGCGTCACCCTGCTATCCGGCCAATTAATCATCCAAGATTATTTAAATCGCCTTACTGGACATATGGCCTCGGTAAGCGAACATTACAGCTCACTTAACCAAGATATTAAAAAAATTAACAACCGGCTCATAACTTTAGACAAAATCCAAAACGAATACCAAACCAACACCAAATACCTTTACGCCATTGCCCAAGCTTTGCCCAACAATATCTCTTTATCAACTTTAAAATTGAACGCCAAAAGTAAACAGCTGGAAATGAGTGGACAAGCCCAAAAGCGTGAAGACCTCTTAAAACTGAAAGACAATTTGGAAAAAACCGGCTTGATTGAAAAAATTGAAATTCCACCGGCACAACTAACTGAAAAAGAAGACGTACAATTTGCTTTAATTTTAAAGATTAAAGCTTTATGAAATTAACTTTGAAAAAAAGATTAAGTCTTTATATTGTGGCAATTTCCGCCGCCATCTTTTTGATATCAATCTTTATCATTGTCCCGGGCGTGGGCTATGTCATAGGATTGCGTAACGACGTAAAAAAAACCCAAGCAGAACTTGATAATAGCTACAATCGCGCCAAACTACTAAGGCGTTCCATTCAAGAAATTGATCAGGTTAAAAAAAACACGGAAAAATTTTCCGAAGCCACCCTACCCTTTAACCGAGAATTAGAAATTATTACCGAACTAGAAGATTTGGCCGCGGAACACAATATTGAACAAAACCTTAACATAAATTTTTTTGATACGAAAACCACCAAGCCCGAAGGCACAGACGCCGCTATCCGCCACGCTTTGCCCGCCTATTATCAACTATCATTTTTAAACAACGGAAATTTTATCGATCAGCTAAAATATTTATCAGCATTAGAAAAAAAACCGTATTATGTTATAATCAATGACCTAAATTTTGAAAAGAGGCGCAATGATACCGCCAGCAGTACGCCCGTGACCTTGCGCTTTGCTGCCATTATTTATGCCCAATAATTTTAGACAACCGGAAACTTATTTGCCGCCCGAGCATCGGCACTTTATGTTTTTAAAAATTTTTAGTATTGGTCCGTTTGTGGCTTTGTTTCTCTCAACTATAATCGGTGACAATTGTATTTATAACAATGTCTTTAAAGCCTTACAATCGACCAGAGAAATGTTGGACAGTGGCGCTTTACCCAATATTGAAGTTATTAATTTTGACAAGTTAGAAGAAGTGGAAAAAAATTGGCATGAAAAAACATCGGCTCCTGATAATAATTTAAATAAAAATCCCTTTGTTTCATTGCCTGTCCCTGTAAAAAAATAACTATGAAATATCTTTTTCAACTGGGACACCAGCCAGACCTTTCTGCCGCCGAAATTCAGGAGGTCGTTTTATCACAAAAACACGGAAACACAGAAACACAGAAAACACAAAAACAAGGCGACAAACATTATTTAATTGTGGAAACCAAGAACGAGTTAGATGCGCCGGCGTTGATGAGTGTTTTGGGTGGCACTGTGAAGATATCCCAAATGTTACAAGTTACAAGTTATAAGTTACAAGATCAAAAAATCAAAGTAACAAAAGGTCTCGAAAACGAGATAATAAATTATTTAATAACAACAAAGCCCGAAGGAAAAATCGAATTTTCTCTTAACGATTCCAAACTCGCTTTGCAAGTTAAAAAAACTCTCAAATCACTCGGCCGCAGTGTGCGTTACATTGAACCAAAAAATACTGCTACTATTTTGTACAACGGTTTGGTGAACAAAAAAACCGACCTAAGCATTATTGACAATGAAATTTATTTTACCGTCGCCATTCAACAGTTTGAAGAAATGGCCCAGCGTGACTATGGCCGGCCTGGCGCTGATGACAAATCCGGAATGCTTCCGCCAAAATTGGCAAGAATGATGATAAATTTGGCTATGGCAAATGTAGAGACGCACCTTGGTGCGTCTCAAGAAAAGACGCGCCAAGGCGCGTCTCTACTGGATCCCTTTTGCGGCTCTGGCACTGTATTAACCGAAGCACTCTCAATGGGTTACACAAATTTAATTGGTTCTGATATCTCTGACAAGGCAATTAAAGACACAGAAAAAAATATCAACTGGCTTTCGCAACAGCAATTTAACAATTTAACAATAAAACAATATAGCAATGTAAAATTGTTTGTCTCTGATGTTACCAAACTCTCAACTCATTTGGAATCAACTTCAATTGACACTATCGTCACCGAACCCTATCTAGGCAAACCTTTGCACGGCAATGAAAATGAATTTACCATAAAAAAACAATGTGCTGAACTTGCTAACTTGTATATTGAAGCTTTTAAAAATTTTTACAAAATCCTCAAGCCCGGCGGCACCATCGTTATTGTCATCCCCAAATTTAAATATAAAAACGATTGGCTTAAAGTTGATTGTGTAGAAAAAATTAAAAAGACTGGTTTCGAACTTTCAACTTTCAACTCTGAACTTTCAGCTCTCACCTATCATCGCCCCAATCAACACTTAGCCCGCGAAATTTATCGCTTTAAAAAAATCCCGCATTAAGCGGGATTTGTTTTTTGTTTTTCTACCAGGCTTTAGCCTGGGTTTAATGCGGTTGACTACGGATAAATTGCTTTAACTTCTGTCCCCGTATAATAATAAGTTAGTATCCTTTGATAATCCCAGCCATCTTTTTTGGCATGCAGTGATGCATCGCGCTGACTCATACCTACGCCATGGCCATATCTTTTCAGTCCTTTGTCATATTTACATTTCACCGGAGTAAGCCAAGGCTTCGCGGCACCGCCCCACACCGTTGAATAGGCGCGTGTTTTACCATTACTGTGGCCAAAATATGGGGTGATTACAATATCATCTTTATAAGTTATCATTTGTCCGCGCGTGGCCGCCACTGCCTGGGTGGTATTGGGAGAAATTTGTTCATTAATATAACCTAAGTAAAGCTGATCACCGGTAGTGGCTGAAACATCAAAATTTCTTTTGTCATGTTTAGTTGTCTCTTCCTTGGTATAATACGCGTAAGTGCGGGCTGCCACCACCTGCGCTTTAAGATATTCAACAGAGTCTTGGTCCGAGGCCTCGGCCAAGCCTTTTAAATAATCTTCAAATAATAAATCATTAATAATATACGCTTGATTCTTGCCATCATCAGAAAAACGGTATTCAACTGCGCCGCGATATTGGTTAAAATTACGCGATCCGCCCCGCCACTTTACCTGATGCTCAAAATTTAAAAGTTCAAACACCGCGTGAGCATCATTAATAGGAGCCAAACGAATATAATTGTCAGTACTAAATTCCATTTCACCTCCTTTAAAATTATATTGCCCATCGCGAAATTTCATTACCCCCAAATACTCTTTAGGCAAAACGCCCATCAGTGTGGTGCCGTCAAACACATTATAATCATCCTCATGCGATTTAAACTGCACAAAATCATCTGGCTTCCAAATTCCAGCCCTAATTCTTGGCTCTTCACTTAATCTTGGCACCTCTAGTGTGGTACTAACAACCTCTTCTGTACTCGATACTACTTCAGATATTGTTGATGTAGTAGTACTCACAATACTAATATCTGTGTTATCTGCAGCCTTGGCATCTGTGTTGTCTACAACTCTAATTTTCAAAAAGAAGTAACCACCCTTCACCCATGTATAATTTTCTGCAGCCAAATAAAATTTTTCTAAATAATCACCTGCAACCTTGGGCGCCTGCAAAACAATTTTTAACTCACCAATTTGCCCTGGCTTCACTTTTTCATAAATTTGGTCGCTTTGTGAGGCATTATTCCAAGTATCATTTTCAAATACCGAAGCCCGGCCGCGCGGCTCCATGGTGTAAGCCGATAAATAGCGATTACTATCCCCATCCCAAGTTACTGTACCAACATTTTTAAATTTAATAATTATAGTTTTGCTTTTGCCCGCTTCAATAATAATTGGCTCTTTTTCAGACTGAGACACAAATTTAGCCGCATATTTTTCATCTTTAATTTTTACCTCGGGTTTATCCTGAGCATTCGTCGAAGGAGCGGCCTTCGCTATATTTAGACCAAAATTAAAAAAACCGCCTAAAAATAAAAGAAAACTTATAAAAACTAAGCCCCTAAAGGAAAATTTTGTTCTTTTTTGCATAGGTAGGGAGTATTATAACATAATTTTTTCATCCTGACAAAAGTTGATATTTGAGCATAAAAATGATAAGATAACAAACAGAAACTGAGAAATTAAGAAACTAAGAAATTATGCTACACGGCTTAGAATCTTAATTGTGTTGCACAATTTCTTAATTTCCCAATTTCCTAATTTCAATCGCATGTCAACAACTCGTTCCATCGCCCACAACACTATTGTCCAAATGGTTGGAAAAATTATTTCCACAATTTTTGGTTTGCTGGCTGTGGGCATGATGACTCGCTACTTGGGCACGGAAAAATTTGGCTGGTATGTTACTGCCATTACTTTTTTACAATTTGTGGGCATTATTATAGACTTTGGCCTAATTCCAGTTACCGCACAAATGCTTAGCGAATTGCCCGCCCATTTGCGCACTGCCTCAGAAAAGGAACATAAAAGCTATCAAGAAAAATTATTAAAAAATCTTTTAGGTTTTCGTTTGCTAACTGCTGTTATTTTTTTAGGAATTGCCCCTTTTATTGCCTTGTTCTTCCCTTACCCCTTAGAAATAAAAATTGCCATTGCTTTTAGCACTGTTTCGTTTTTGTGCATTTGCCTAAACCAAATCTTAACCGGTTTTTTTCAATACAAATTAAAAATGTACTGGCAATCGCTATCAGACATTGCCGGACGGCTGGTCTTGGTGGGTGGTTTGTGGATTTTGATTTACAAACATTACGATTATCTACCAATTATGGGTGTGGTGGTGGCAAGCGCCTTGGCCTACACCCTGGTGTTTTGGCTGGGCGCAACTAAATACGCAAAACTCGGCTTTGCTTTTGATTGGCAAATTTGGAAAAACATTATTAAAAAAATGTGGCCCTTGGCTATTTCCATTATTTTTAATGTAATATATTTGCGCGGCGATACTGTGCTCTTAACCTTTTTCCGCTCACAAACCGAGGTAGGCATTTATGGCGCCGCTTATCGCGTTATTGATATTCTTTCGCAAATGGCCATGCTCATTATGGGCATAATGTTGCCCTTAATGGCTTATCATTGGTCGCGAAAAATTAAAGATGGCTTTAAAAAATATTACCAGCAATCTTTTGATATTATAATGTTAATCACTGTGCCCATTGTTGCCACTTTTGTTATGCTGGGCAAGCCCATTATGATCTTGGTGGCTGGTAAAGATTTTTTGGCTTCCGGTGCTTATTTACAAATTTTAATTTTAGCCATTGGCGGAGTTTATTTGGGCGCCATCTTTGGTCATACGGCCGTGGCCATCAATCGCCAGCGCCAAACAATGTGGATTTATATTTCCAATGCCATTATCACCCTAATTGGCTATTTAGTTTTTATTCCTAAGTACGGCGCCCTGGGCGCCGCTTGGATGACAGTATTTTCCGAATTTTATACAGGGCTTTGGCTCTTTATCATTGTTCGCCGCTATACTCAAGAAAAATTAGCTTACCAAACATTTTTTAAAATTATTATTTCTGGGATTTTAATGTCCGCCGTACTTTACTTTTTGCCAAATATTAATGTAATTTTTTCCGCAGTTCTCGGCGCGCTTGTCTATTGCCTGGCAATTTTTGCCACCGGTGCTGTTTCTCTAAAAACTTTTAGAGAAATCGCAGCATTCAAGACCACTGCTCCGGAGATTAATTTACCAAATTAAAATATCTAAAATGAAAAAAGAAACAACTGGTATAATTTATGTTTTGTTAGGGGCAATTTTACTGGGGGTATCGGCAATTGTTATAAATCGCACTACCAAACAAATCCCCCCTTTATTTTTCGCTTCAATCTCAACTTTAATTGCCAGCTTAACAACTCTCTTTTACGCCATTGGCAGTGGCAGATTAAAAGAATTAAAAATAAAAGAAAGTTATTTACCAATTTTAATGGTAACTTTATTTATTGTTATAATTCCCTATTCTTTATATTTTTTAGGTGCCAGTAAAACCTCTAGCATCAATACTTCACTTTTGCTTTTATCAGAAATCATTTTTACTGTCATTATCACACCATTTTTTGGAGAAAAAACTACACTATATAAAATCCTGGGAGCCGGAGGGATATTTCTAGGGGCAGTTTTCATTTTATACAATGGTCCAAGCCAAATCAATACTGGCGATGTTTTAATAGTCCTAAGCACAGTTTCTTATCCTCTTGGCAACCTCTACGCTAAAAAAGCGCTTAAATTAGTCTCTCCGTCTATAATATTGTTTCTGAGATTTTTGTTAGGCGGGTTAACCATTGGCTGTTTATCTCTAATCTTTGAACCAATTACAGAATTTAAACGATCAATTGTTAATTACTGGCCTATAATATTATTCCAGGGAATTGTTTTATTCGGAATCTGTAAAATATTTTATTACGAGGCTCTCAAAAGGTTAGATATTTCAAAAACTATTTCGCTTAGTATGACTTTTCCAATTTACAGTTTACTAATTCTTGTATTTATTTTAAAAGAAGAAATAAATTTTTATAAATGGATGGGCATAATATTTATGACTTTAGGTATTTATTTTGCTATAAAAAGAAAGACTACCAATCCCAAACTGACAAAATATGCTTAATTATTTACTGCTTACTATTTACTGCTTACTATTTACTTTACTCACTTGGAAACGACTCCACTGGGGTTTATTTTTATTATTTCTGCTATTACCAACTTATCTTATTCGTTTCAATCTTGGACCATTACCCACCACACTTTTAGAAGTAATGATTTGGATTATCTTCGTAGTCTGGCTGAATAAATATCGCCAAACCATAGTCTATAGTCTATGGTCTATAGTCAAAAAAAATAAATTATTATTTATCGGAATAAGTTTATTTTTAATTTCCGCAACAATCTCTCTTTTCTTCTCCACCAACCTCCGCTCTGCACTTGGCGAATGGAAAGCGTTTTATGTAGAGCCAATTTTACTTTTTATCATTCTTATTACCAGTAACAAACAATCTGCTGAAAAACAATCATTAATTTCAAATTTCAAATTTCAAATATCAAAATGTTTTCCCCTCTGGCAGAGGGGTGGATTCGAGCGAAGCGAGAAGACGGGGTGTGTTGGTCATTCTGCAATTTGCAATCTGCAATCTACAATTATTTTCGCGCTAATTCTTACTGGTTTAGTAACTTCACTTCTTGCTATATATCAACATTTTACTGGTTTTCTGGTTCCTTACGCTTTTTGGCAAAATCAAAATACTTTTCGTGTCACTGCCTGGTACGGCTTTCCCAATGCCGTCGGTCTGTTCCTTACCCCACTCATCCCACTATCAATTTATTTAGCAAAACAAAGTTGGAATCAAATTAAGTTACAAGTTTCAAGTTATAAGTTTCAAATGGTAATCTTTGTCTCTTGTCTCTTGTTTCTTCTTTCTTCTTTATTGGCAATTATTTATTCAAAGGGTACTGGCCCCTTGCTCGGCGCCATCACCGGTATTGCACTTTTATTATTAATACACAAAAAAACCCGCTGGCCCACAATTACTTTAGGTTTTGTTAGCCTGGTTTGCCTGGTAAGCCTTCCACAATTTTCAAATGTAAAAAATGAAATCCTTTCCCAAGATCGATCCGGTCAAATTAGACTAACAATGTGGCAAGACACTTTAAAATTTTTAGGCAACCATCCCATGGTCGGCGCTGGCTTGGCTGCTTATCAGCAAAAAATTATTCCTTATCATTCCCAAGTCAATGGCGAAAATATCGAAATCTTTCATCACCCACATAATATATTTTTAACAATGTGGGTAAATTTGGGATTGCTTGGTTTAATTAGTTTTATTTTAATCGTTTACTCCTTACTCCTTATTCCTTATTCCTTGTATAAACAAAATACCATTAAACCATTTAACCATTCAACTATCTACCTTCTCGCCTCGTTGATAACGATTCTAATCATGGGTCTGGTCGACTCTCCCTACATCAAAAACGACCTCGCAATTCTTTTCTGGCTCTTGCCAACCTTATTAATAATTAATAATTCGCAAGATATATCTGCGTTATCAACAAAAATATCTGCGTAATCCTCGCATATGAATTGGAAAAACCAAAAACTTAAAAACTTATCTAAGGCCTTCTCGGCCTTACAAACACCCCACGACATCTCTAACTTTCTACGCGACCTTTGCACGTTAGATGAATTAGATGAACTCTCGGCCCGCTGGGATGCAGTACTCTTATTGGCTCAAGGAAAAACCTATCGCGAAGTGGCCGAAATTACCAAACTCTCCACCACCACTGTCACCCGCATTGCTTTCTGGTTAAACCATGGAGAGGGAGGATACAAGCAGGCGTTGGAGAATTTAAAAAAATGAAGGAATTATTTCAAAATAAATATCGAGTGGAATCAGCCCGGTTGCCCAATTATGATTATGGCCAACCGGGTTATTATTTTATTACGATTTGCACCAAAAACCGACGTCATTATTTTAGTGATATTATAGATGGTGAAATGATTTTAAATGATGTTGGCCAAATTGCCGCCAGATATTGGCTGGAAATTCCTAAACATTTCTCCAACGTGGTATTAGATGAATTCATTATTATGCCCAACCATATCCATGGCATTATTGAAATTCGAAAAAATGATGGTGTCAATTGTAGAGACGAGGCACTGCCTCGTCTCTACACACCGCCACCTCGTCTCTACACTGGTAAATATCCAAACATGTCAAAAATATCACCAAAATCAAAATCGTTATCGGTTATTATTGGTTCATTCAAATCAATTTGTACCAAAACAATTAACAAAATTTACGGCACAAACCATTTCGCCTGGCAATCGCGTTTTTATGAACATATTGTCCGCAATGAAATTTCTCTGCATAATATTCAACAATATATTTATTACAATCCGCAAATGTGGCACCGCGATCGGAACAATTTGGAAAATTTATTAATGTAAATCAAACAAAAACATTTATCCACAGGCAAAATTTGACAATCTCTTTTCTTTGTGTTAATGTAGTAATACAGTAATACAAAATATGTATATAACATATTCACAAAATTTAACCCATCATCAAATATGTCCAAAATAGCAAATTGACTTTACCAGTTTGGTATTTTGGACAAAAAATCGCTCAATAGGCGGTTTTTTGTTTATATAAACTATATGAAAAGTTTAAAAATTGCCATTCAAAAAAAGGGGCACCTGAGAGATGAAAGCTTGCTATTTCTTAATTCTTTGGGTATTAATTGCCAACAGATACCTGGCCAGTTAACAGCCAAATGCCCTAAAACCAACATTGAAATTATCTTTTTGCGCGATGATGATATACCAACCTACATTAACAAAAATTTAATTGATTTTGGTATTATTGGCGAAGATCTAATTTTAGAAAGCCAGCCAGAAGTTAGGGCAGTAAAAAAGCTGGGTTTCAGCCAATGCCAATTGGTGTTAGCCAGCCCGGCCAAAAACCAAATCAAAAATCTTAATAATTTATCAGGAAAAAGAATTGCCACCTCTTATCCCAATATCCTAAAAAAATTCTTGGCTAAAAATAAAATCCAAAGTGAGATTATTACTGTTTCTGGGTCAGTAGAGGTAGCACCCCAACTAAATTTGGCCGACGCTGTTTGTGATCTTACTCAAACTGGCAGTACTCTAAAACAATGCCAACTTAGAAAATTTGCCACTATACTAAAATCAGAGGCAATACTTATAGAAAATTCTTCAAGCAATCCAGCTAAAAAACAATTTTTAAATTTATGCAAATAACCAAATTATCACAATTTAAAAAATCCAAAAAATATCAAATTATTATGAAAAGAAGTCGCCAAGATTATGAACTATTTTTGCCAGTGGTTAAAAAAATAATGGCTGAAGTAAAAAACCAAGGTGATTTAGCCCTTAAAAAATACACCCAGAAATTTGACGGTGCAGATTTAATAGATCTAACTGTCAGTCCTAAAGAAATTAAAGAGGCTTATAACTTAGTAGACAAAAATTTTTTATCTGCTTTAAAACAAACCATAAAAAAAATTACAACTGTTCACCAACAGCAATTGCCTGCCACAGCTGAAAAAACCATCAAGCCCTCTCCCGGAATAAAGGTTTGGAAAAAATGGCAACCAATCGACAAGGTTGGCCTCTATGTGCCGGGAGGCAGGGCCCTCTACCCTTCTTCGGTACTCATGAATGGCTTACCAGCAAAAATTGCCGGCTGTCCAGAAATTGTAATAGCCACTCCACCACAAGCCAATGGTAAAATTGCCCCAGAAATTTTAGTGACAGCTAATGAAATTGGCATTAAAAAAATTTTTAAAGTTGGTGGTATCCAAGCAATAGCCGCACTTACTTATGGGACTAAAACCGTACCTAAAGTTTACAAAATAGTCGGCCCTGGTAATTCTTATGTCACCACAGCCAAATTATATGGCTTAATAACTGGCGAAGTGGCTATTGATTCCCCAGCCGGCCCCTCGGAAAATTTAATTATTGCCGACAATACCGCCAATCCTAAATTGGTGGCTGCAGATCTTATGTGCGACAGCGAACATGGTCCGGATTCAGCTGCTATTTTAGTTACTAATTCTAAAATACTTGCTCAAAAAGTGGCCAGAGAAATAAGAAATAAAATTAATCAATTTTTTACCAAAAACCATATCAGAAAATCTTTAAACAAATACAGCCAAATCATAATTACCAAATCAATTAGTGAGTGTATAAATTTTGCTAATGAATATGCACCAGAACACCTACAAATTATGACCAATAATGCCAAAACAATTGCCCGAAAAATAAAAAATGCTGGTTCCATATTCATCGGCAATTATACTTGCAAATCAGCCGGTGATTATGCCACTGGAGCCAACCATGTCTTACCGACTGGTGGCTCAGCCAAAATGTTTTCTGGTCTTTCAGTTTTAGACTTTGTTCGCCTCGTAGAATATCAACGGTGCACCAAAGCCGGTCTAAAAAATATTAGACAAACCATTGAAACTTTTGCTAAGGTAGAAAATCTGCCTGTCCACAAATACTCTTGTTCAGTTCGCTTTAAATCATAATATGAAAAATTTAGTTAATAAAAATATTCTCAAAATACAACCCTATAGCCCGCCCTTAGAAGGGCGGGCGGGCTTGGGATATTTACTCTTAGATTTTAACGAGCGAACCACACCTTATGACAAAAATATAAATAAATACCTAAAAAAATTTTTAGATACCAATCAATTAAATATTTATCCGGCTTACCAAGACATTACTAAAAAAATTGCCAAATATACTGGTGTTAAATCAAACAACATCCTCTTAACCAATGGTTCTGACCAAGCCATTGAAATAATTTTTAAAACTTTTACCCAAAGTCAAGATCAAGTAATTATCCCCATACCCAGCTTTGCTTGGTTTTCTCAGTGCGCCCAAATAAACAATAACATCATCATCTCACCTCAATATACACAAAATGATTTGTCTTTTCCTCTGGTTGATGTATTAAAAAATATTAATCCTAAAACTAAACTGACTATAATTTGCAATCCCAACAACCCTACTGGAACAATTTTATTAATTACGGAAATAGAACAAATCCTTAAAAAAGCCAAAAACTCTCTTGTTTATATTGACGAAGCTTACTTTGAATTTTCTGGCATAACCGCTGTACCACTACTAAAAAAATACTCTAATTTAATTATCAGTCGAACTTTTTCCAAAGCTTTTGGCTTAGCAGCTATGCGGGTTGGTTATATTATTGCCAATAAAAAATTGATAAAAGAAATGCAAAAAATTCGCGGGCCTTATGACATAAACACTTTGGGGGTGAGGACAGTTGAATATGTTTTGCAAAATCTAACTGGTCTAAAAAAATATGTAAGAGAAGTAATGACAAAGTCAAAACCAATATTAGAAAAATATTTAAAACAAAAAAATATTCAATATTACAACAGTAATGCTAATTTTGTTTTAATAAAACCAAATAATCCCCAAAAAGTCTATAATCATCTCAAACGCAACAAAATTCTAACTCGTCCGCGCACCGGTGTTAATATTGACGGCACAATTAGAATCACAGTTGGCACTTTGGACCAAACAAAAAAACTCATCAAAATTTTTGATAAACTAAATATTTTATAAACTAAACATATGAACAAATACGCCTTTATTGATCGCGATGGGGTATTAATTTTTGAGCCGCCCGATACCAAGCAAATTGATTCTTTGGATAAGCTGATAATTTTGCCCAGAGCAGTTGAAAATTTGCTACGCCTACAAAACGCCGGGTACAAATTGCTAATAATTTCCAACCAAGACGGGCTGGGTACAAAATCTTTTCCCCAAAATGACTTTGACCTTGTTCAAGCTAAACTTCTAAATAACTTGGAGCTAGCTGGTATTAAATTTTACAAAATTTTTGTTTGTCCACACTTGCCAAGTGACAATTGCAATTGCCGTAAACCACGCACTGGATTATTGGATGATTTTTTAATCAATGAACCATGGGATAAGGAAAAATCATTTTTAATCGGCGATCGCGAATCTGATAAAATGCTCGCACAAAAATTAGGCATTAAATATTTTTCAATGCCCACCAACGGCCAATTTTCTCGTTTAGGAATATTGGAGCGACAAACTTTGGAAACAAAAATTTTCTGTCTACTTAATTTGGATGGACAAGGAAATTTTGAAATTAATTCTGGTATTAAATTTTTTGATCATTTATTGGAGCAACTGGCAAAAAATGCCCTACTGGATTTAAAACTATCTTGCCAAGGAGATTTATTGGTTGACGAACATCACACAGTTGAAGATATTGGTCTAGTGTTAGGCGAAGCTTTAAGCCAGACTTTGGGAGACAAAAGAGGAATTGAGCGCTACGGCTTTATCTTACCCATGGATGAGGCACTGGCAGAAGTGGCAATTGATTTAGGTGGTCGACCCTATTTAATATTTAATGCCAAATTTAAACGCGAAAAAATTGGCGACTTGCCTACCGAACTAATCCAGGATTTTTTCCAAGCCCTGTCCGTTGGTCTTAAAGCCAACATCCACATCAATCTCCGTTATGGCAGAAATGAACATCACAAAGCAGAAAGCATTTTTAAATGCTTTGGGCGGGCTTTATGCCAAGCTATAAAAATTGGCGATCGTCAAGCACAAATAATACCCAGCACTAAAGGAGTTATATGATAGCCATTATTGATTACAATTCAGGAAATGTTGCTTCCTTAGCCAACGCCCTAAAAAAATTAGGTTATGATTTTGTGATTACTGCCGACAAAAATACCATAAAAAAAGCTAACAAAATCATTTTCCCCGGCCAGGGACGCGCTGGGCAAGCTATGAAACAATTAAAGAAAGCGGGGCTGATTGATATTTTAAAAAATAATTCAGTCCCCTTTCTGGGCATTTGCTTGGGCATGCAACTTTTAGCCGAATATTCTGCAGAAGACAAAACCGTAGGCTTAAAAATTATTCCCGGCCAAGTAAAAAAGTTTAGTGATAATATCAAAATCCCCCAAATTGGCTGGAATAAAGTAAAACTGACTAAAAAATCTCCCCTAACTAAAAACATATCCAATTTAAGTTGTTTCTATTTTGTCCACTCTTATTATCTGGAAACTGATAAGAAATTTGTACTAGGAGAAACTGACTATAGTATAACCTACCCAACGATTATAAATAAAGGTAATTTTTACGCTACCCAGTTTCATCCCGAAAAATCTGGCGAAGTGGGCCTGCAATTACTCTCTAATTTTTGTAAATTATGTTAATTATTCCTGCCATTGATATTATAAATGGTAAATGTGTCCGCTTAACCCGCGGTGACTTTACTTTAGTGAAAAAATATAATAATGATCCGGTGAAAATTGCCAAACAATTTACCACAACTGGAGCCACACGTTTGCACCTTATTGATTTAGACGGTGCCCGCTGTGGCAAACCAATTAATTTTGCTACTATAAAAAATATTCGCAAAAATACCTCGGCTATTTTGGAAGTTGGCGGGGGCATCCGTAATTTTCAAAATGCAAAAAAATATCTTGATTTAGGCATAGACAAAATAATTCTGGGTACGAGCGCAATTGGCAATTTTCAATTATTGAAAAAAATAATTAAAAATTATGGAATACAAAGAATAATAATTAGTTTGGATATTAAAAATGAAAAAATTAATACTAATGGCTGGCAAAACAATACTAAGATAAATTATTTATCAGTGGCCAAAAAACTTAAACAGTTAGACATCAAAGAAATTATCTGTACTGACATTTCTCGCGACGGCACACTAACAAAACCAAACTTAGAACCAATTAAAAAACTCCAGACTATAGGGTTCAAAGTAATAATCTCTGGTGGTGTATCTAATATAACTACAATCAAGAACTTACAAACTAAAAAATTTTATGGCTGTATTATCGGCAAAGGTTTGTATGAAAATAAAATAGACTTAACTGATGTTATTAAATTAACTCATATTAAAAATAACTTAACTAAACGAATTATTCCCTGCCTGGATGTAAAAAATGGGCGCGTGGTAAAAGGTACTAAATTTAAAAAACTACTGGATGCCGGGGATCCGGCTGAACTTGGCAAAAAATACGCCAAAGCTGGCGCCGATGAACTGGTATTTTTAGATATTTCCGCGACATTAGAAAACAGAAAAACTCTGGCAGGTTTGGTAGCAGAAGTGGCCAAAAATATTTTTATTCCTTTTACTGTTGGAGGTGGTGTTAAATCAATTAGAGATATTAACATTTTGTTAAAAGCCGGCGCTGACAGAGTTGCCATAAACTCCGCAGGAGTTCTAAATCCTGAACTGATTAGGCAAGCAGCTAAAAAATTCGGCTCGCAGTGCATAGTTGTGGCCATTGACGCTAAAAAAATAGATAACAAATACTATGTCTATATCAACAGCGGTAAAACCAAAACCAATTTGCCGGTTCTGGGTTGGGCGAGGCGTGTGGAAAAAATGGGTGCTGGAGAGATTCTGCTTACAGCCATAGATCGCGATGGCACCAAGGCCGGTTTTGCTAACGACTTACTTAGACAAATTACCGCCACAGTAAATATCCCAGTAATTGCTTCTGGCGGCGGCGGAAAAATAATTGACTTTAAAAAAGCTTTGGAATTTGGCAGAGCCGACGCCGTTCTGGCTGCCAGTGTTTTTCATTATAATAAAATTAGTATTGATAAACTAAAAAAATATTTAATAAAAAACAAATTTAATTCAAGAACTTAATATAACATTCAGTCGTCCCTACGGGACTAATGATAAACATAATAATCTTTACAGTCCCTAAAGGGACTGCCTAACATCATTTTATCCCTAACGGGATAATACATAGCCGAAATAAATAAATTGTCCCGTAGGGACAATATGATATTAGCCAGGCAATTTATTGCCTAGGAGTAAATACACAATAACACCTAAGTCCCGTAGGGACGTCTGAAAAAAATTAAAATTATAACAATATATTTTAATATGAAATTAATTCCTGCGATTATTCAAGATGAAGGCACTAACACAGTGCTAATGTTGGGCTACATGAATAAAGAATCTCTTAAAAAAACCCAGCAAACAAAAACTGTTTGGTTCTATAGCCGCTCCAAAAAACGCCTTTGGCAAAAAGGTGAAATTAGTAAGAATTATTTATACGTAAAAATTATTAAATTTGACTGTGATAAAGACGCTATACTAATTAAAGTCAAGCCAGCCGGCCCCACTTGCCACACTGGCGATTATTCTTGTTTTAAAGAAAAGTCTAACATCAATCCCCTAGTTGAATTATTCAATACCATAGAGGAAAGAAAAAAGAATCTGCCAAAAAATTCCTATACTGCAAAATTATTCCGCGGTGGAATAAATAAAATTATTGGCAAGGTAATGGAGGAAACAACTGAGGTAATAAATGCCTCATTGCGCGAAACCAAAAAACGATTAATTGAAGAAACTGCGGACTTGCTTTATCATTTGTTTGTTTTACTATCAGCAAAAAATGTAAAATTGAACGACGCTCTGCAAGAAATAAACAAAAGAAAAAAATCCGCTAATTAGCGGATTTTTTTATAATTTTAATTGCTTCCCAATGATCGAACGCCATATCTTCTGGTTTCAATTCATTAATGCTTTTTACAACCAATTCTTTGGCGTCACTATCGGCTTTACAATTTTTCAACATTTCTTCTGATTCTAAATTAATTTTATAAACAATAGAAATTCTCCTGCCCGGACGTGGATCACGATTAATTTTATCTAAAATAATCAAATACTCTAAATCTTCCGGATTAATTTCTAATCCTGTCTCTTCTTGCAATTCACGAGCACAAGCAAATTTGGTATCAGCATCATCAAAGTCAACATGACCACCAGGAAAAGCATATTTATCCATAAACGGCTCTTTGGCTCGCCTAATCAATAATACTTTTTCGTTATTAATTACAACCAACGGATCAACTGTTAATAAAATGTTACTCATAAAAACTTTATAAACTTTATAATTTTTATTTTATAACTTGTTTAAGATACTGCCCGGTAAAACTTCTCTTAACTTTAACAATGTCTTTAGGTGTGCCTTGCGCCACCAATTCTCCACCCCGCTTGCCACCTTCTGGCCCCAGATCAATAATCCAGTCCGCGCATTTGATAACATCTAAATTATGTTCAACAATTAAAACTGTATTGCCTTTATCCACCAATTGATTTAACACATGCAATAATTTTTTAATATCTTCAAAATGCAAACCAGTGGTTGGTTCATCTAAAATATATAAAGTTTTGCCAGTGGCGCGGCGTGATAATTCTGTAGCCAATTTTACACGCTGGGCTTCACCGCCAGAGAGGGTTGTGGCTGATTGACCAAGGTGTAAATAACCCAAACCTACTTCGCGCAAAATTTGCAATTTTTCAGCAATGGCAGACACGTCGTGAAAAAATTTATAAGCTTCTTCAATGGTAAAATTTAAAACATCAGCAATATTTTTTCCCCGATAATGAATTTCCAAAGCTTCTTTGTTATAGCGTGCGCCATTGCATTCACTACACTCCACAAATACATCAGACAAAAATTGCATAGGAATGCGCACATAACCTTCACCGGCACAGGCCTCGCAACGACCTCCACCTTTTACATTAAAACTAAACTTACCGGCATCATAACCGCGCATTTTGGCTTCAGGCACTGCGGTAAATACATCACGAATGGCGCTAAATACTCCGGTATAGGTGGCGGGGTTAGAGCGCGGAGTACGGCCAATGGGCGTTTGGTCAATCACAATTACTTTATCAATATTCCCCAGACCCTTAATTTTTTTGTGCTCGGCCGGCTCGGCTTTGGCGCGATAAAAATGTTTATTTAAAGCCTTGCCCAAAATCTCCGTAATCAAGGTGGACTTGCCCGAACCTGAAACACCGGTAACACAAACCAACTCACCCAAGGGGATATCCACATCAATATTTTTTAAGTTAAAGGCCTTGGCGCCCAAAATGCTAATGGTTTTTTTATTGCCTTTGTGTAATTTTTTTGGTATAGAAATTTTTTCAGCTCCCACCAAATAACGGCCAGTTAATGATTTGACATTCTTCCTAATCTGCAAAGCCGTACCTGTGGCCAAAATTTCTCCGCCATATTCGCCGGCGCCCGGACCTACATCCACCACATAATCTGCCGCTTCAATCATAGCCTGATCATGCTCCACTACAATTACGGTATTGCCCGCGTCCCGCAAAGATTTTAAAGTATCAATCAACTTATCATTGTCGCGCGGATGCAAGCCAATAGACGGCTCATCCAAAATATAAATCACCCCGGTTAAGCCGGTAGATAATTGGGTAGACAAGCGCACCCGTTGCGCCTCACCGCCAGACAAAGTATTAACCGAGCGATCTAAGGTTAAATAATATAAACCCACTTGCAACAAATCACGTAAGCGTTTATTAATCTCTTTGGCAACCGGCGTAACTACTGCCAATTCTTGTTTGGTAAAGGCACTATTCAATTTATTTTTTTCACTAACCAAATTTTTAAAAAATTCACCGGCTTCTTCTACACTCATTTCTACTACATCAGCAATGGTAAAATCGCTAACTTTTACTGCCAAAGACTCTGCCTTCAAACGACGGCCATTGCAAACTGGACAGACTTTTTCCCGCATATAAGCTTCAATTTCTTTTCGAATATAATCTGAATCGGTTTCAGCATGGCGCATGGTTAAGTTGGGAACAATGCCTTCAAACTGTACTTTTTTCCCGCCCACATCATATATCTGCCCATCAGTGCCAAAAAACAAAATATCCATCACTGCTTGTGGCAAATTTTCCACTGGCACATCCACGGAAAAATCATGAGCTTTGGCCACTTCTTCCAACAGACTTTGATAATGATTTTGATTGCCTACAATTCTGGTCCAAGGCTGAATTGCTCCTTCGGCCAAAGTGAGCCTGGGATTGGGAATAACTAATTCCGTATCTACATCCAACGTACGCCCCAAGCCAGTACAGCGCGAACAAGCGCCATAAGGGCTATTAAAACTAAAACTGCGCGGCTCAATGGGCTCAAATTTGCGACCGCATTTTTTGCAAACCGGCAAAACTGAATAATAATATTCTTCCCCCTCATTTTCGTCAGCAATAATAATTTCGCCATTGGCCAAGTCTAAGGCTTTGTCAACCAAAGCACCAGGATCTTGTTTTTTAATATCACTAATTACGCCCACCACCAATTCAACGGTGTAATTTTTCTCAGGATCAAATTTATATTTGCTAATCTCAATCATTTTCATAACCACCCCATTCACCCGAGCCCGATCATAACCAGTTTGTTCCAAATGTCCTAATAATTCTCTGGCTTTTATTTTTTTATCAGCCACCACTGGCGACAAAATTAAAAGATTGGTGCCAATTCGACCCAATTTTCTCACTTCTTCGGTAATTTCCCCCTGAGTATAAGAAACTGCGGGCAAATTGCACTCTGGACAGTATTGATGTCCAATACGAGCAAATAATAAACGCAAATGGTCATAAACCTCGGTAACTGTGCCCACTGTAGAACGAGGATTTTGTGATACAGTTTTTTGATCAATGGCAATAGTTGGTGACAAGCCCTTAATTTCATCCACATCCGGCTTATCCTGTACTTCCATAAACTGGCGGGCATAAGCGCTTAAGCTTTCCGCATAACGGCGCTGGCCTTCCGCATAAATCGTATCAAATGCCAAAGAAGACTTTCCTGAACCGGAAAGCCCGGTAATCACCGTTAGCTTATTCTTGGGAATCTCGAGCGAGACATTTTTTAAATTATGCACGCGCGAGTTAATAATGGAAATTACTTCTTTTTTCTCACTCATAGATGTTGTAATAATCATCTATGATAAAGCAATTTGCCGGAAATGTCAATAGCAACTTAATCGCAACACCTCAACTGCATTTCCAATTAACTAATTTTTCTACCACTGATCCTCTAGGCAGTCAGTTGGATCATCAGCAGAGCACTCACCCAAAAGATCAGAAGAATTTTTCAAAGATGGAAATCTGTCTCGATTAATTATAATATCACAACCATAACCATTAGATAAATCAGTTTTACTTATTAAGTGTTTGGTAAAATCAGGCATGGTCGATAATTTAATTATTTTTGATTTGTCAGAAATACTACCACAAGAACAATTTTTCGCACCCATTTCCCCACTGCAATCAACTACATCAACACTATTTAAAAGTTTATAACCAAGTGAACCTAAATTGAGATCACATTTATTATCTCCACTTTTACCAATAGCAAACCAATCATCACAACCAGTAGACGCCACCGCTCCAGCACATTTTTTACCAAACCAATTTCCTCCTTCATCGTTCACTTCACCCGCTAAGTAAAAACCTGTCGCATTCCCTCCACAAGCACTATCAACATTCTTCTTTAGAGTATTGGGAAAAGCATACTGTCTGGCACTGTCAGGTAAATCCATATCATCAATTTTTTCAATTCTACCGTTAGGACACATGGCAAACAACATCAAATTATTATCAAAAATATTATCTGTTAGATCTGAACACATAAACTGCAAAGAAGCCGATATGCGACCAGCTAATATGGCATCCACACATTCATACTGCAATTTATTGTTCAAACCATACACACAAGCCTTTCCCGGACCGCAAACTGATCCGGCACAAGGCTTATTACCACCGCCTTCCGCAAAATAATAACTACCACATTGAGCTAATTTGGAATCTGTCGCATAATTGGCACTATCATATTTCTTTTTAATGTCAGCGCTGGTTAAAGTTTTTTTCTGAGCCTCATTATAGGCAAATGACAACTTGCTTTGAACTTGGGGACACATCTTGGGTACAATATCTTGCGATTTCAAAATCCAGACCTGAGGCAAGCGCATATTTACCATATAAGGGTTCAGCAAATTTAGAATATTATAAGATATTAATGCTAGTAAAAGCCCAACCAAAGCGCCACTAATCTTTTTTTTCGCCGAAGTGGTTTTTTCAGAATTACCGGCCGAAGTGGTCCAACTTACACCGGCTATCACCAACATAAAAATAGACAGTACTGCGGCCACCAAAATACTATATTTATATATATATTGAATAAACTCACCCAAATTGGCAAAACTAGTTTTGCCACCAAAACTTATTTGGGTATCGGCTCTGCCTACCGGCGAACAAAAACCTATTTCATTACCTTTGCTGTCCATATTGCTCTTGCAAGCTTTTTCCGCGTCAGTATGTTCTTTGGCCGAATAAAAACCTTCAGCCGCTTGTTCGTCAGTCAAATCATAGCTCTTTTTTCTAATATCAATACACTCTTTCTTGGTCATACAACGCTGATCTGCACCCGAATCGCCATAAACCTGTCCAACTTGTTTGGCTATGCCTGCGCCAACAGAAGAACCGCCTCCCGAACTTGACTGCCCACTTCCAGCTTGGCTATTCTGAGCTGATACATCGCTGATACATTCTCCTCCCTGACAACTCCCTCCCTCGCAATCACTATCTTGGCTACAAAATGCCCAGGCTACCCCGCCTGATAATTGGAAAAAAAATATTAGTAAAAATATAAACAAAAATATTTTTTTCATATGTTTACAGAAACTCACTTTAAAAATTGCAAAATAATTTTATCCCACTCCTCAACAGTTAAAACCCCCTCTATTCTAACTCCATTAATAAAATAAGTAGGCGTACCTTTTACCCCCATAGACAGCGCATCGCGCAAATCTTGATCAATATCATTTCTATACTGATCTTTGGCCAGACACAAGGGAAACTTTTTTTCATCCAAACCCACTGCCCGTGCCGCGTTTAACAAAGAATTTTCATCCAACAATTTGGTAGTAAATAAATAATTATGATATTGCCAAAATTTATTTTGCCCAAAAGCACACATTCCGGCCTTGACCGCGCCCAAAGCTTCAGGGTGGATATCCGACAATGGAGTATTTTTAAATACTATTCTAACTATTGGCTCATACTTTTCCATAACTGTTTTAAAATCAGCATAAGCTTTTTGGCAATAAGGGCATTCAAAATCCACAAAGGCAATAATGGTTATTTTCGCCTGTCGATTGCCAAAAATAGGATTATTTTTTCTTACGTACTCAAGATAATTTTTAATTTCAGCCTCTTGATTATTTACCCCGGATAAAGACTTTGAAGCGGTAAAATCTTTGTTAAATTGCCGGTTAATCTTGTTTAATTGTTCACTACTGCCATATTTAATCTGCCAAGCATAATAACCAAAAAGCGCCATAAAACCCAACACGCCTAAAGCTAAAAATGTTAAAAATATAATCAAAACAATACCCCCGCCTCTTTTGTACCAGGGTTTATTCATACTTGAATAATCTATCATAATAACTCCAATTAAGTACTGGTATTATAGCACAACTTGACCAAGCTTAATATATCACAAAAGCACTAAAGCACAGAAACACAAACGCACACATAAAATTCCGATTATAGAGGTGCTCTGGTGCTAAGGTGCTAAGGTGCTGGAGTGACTACTAAATATCTTCCTCACCACCTCAGAAATATCCTCTTCAT
>Ga0172369_10002031_pt1 | contig 28470 bp, 25 predicted proteins | sample LakKiv25m_FD_114539 | JGI IMG/M metagenome (GOLD analysis project Ga0172369, IMG submission 114539) | Freshwater microbial communities from Kabuno Bay, South-Kivu, Congo - kab_022012_11.25m | ecosystem: Environmental > Aquatic > Freshwater > Lake | place: Democratic Republic of the Congo...
AGCAGAAAATTATCAGTATATTGCATCCTTGCTGGCTACTTGCAGGTTGCAGGAAAAAAATGGATTTGTGGAGCTTGAAAGAATACTCAGACACGAGTTATGTCTGAGCTAAACAAATACAAATTATAAAATTAAAGATGGAAACAATTAAGATAATATCAGCCTATAAATAATTTAAAATATACACTTATCCCTGCTCCTGAAAGATAAATATGGTTAAACCCAAAATACTCATAGTAGATGATGAGCAGCTGAATGTAGAACTGCTTGATGGGATGCTTTCAAAGGATTACACAATATTGAAAGCGTACAATGGAAACGATGCGCTGCTTGAGGTGGAAAGATCACTTCCCGACCTGATCCTTCTGGACATAATGATGCCGGGTATTAATGGTTATGACGTATGCAAAATGATCAAAAATAATGAAAAGGTCATGCATATACCCATAGTGATGGTAACAGCTCTGAAGGAAAGAGCGGACAGGATAAAAACCTTAGAAGTGGGAGCGGATGATTTCCTCAGTAAACCAGTTGATGTATATGAATTAATCGCCAGGGTGAAATCCCTGGTCAGGGTCAAGCAATATTATGATGCTTTAATGAATGAACAGGAAAAGCTTCTCACATTCAAATCAGCAGTTGACAGCATGGATGATTGTGTCATAATAACAAACGTAAGCGGTGATATAAGATATGTTAACCCGACATTTGAGAAAAAATACGGTTATTTGCCAGATGAGATAATTGGGAAACACATCAGTAATATTGCACATGCCCAGAGCCAGCTTGCGATAGATAAAGAAAGCCTTTTGCAGGATACAAGGAACGAATGGGGGGGAAATCTCATCAGTGTAAATAAGCATGGGCTTACACTCAAAATGAATATCAAATGTTCACCTATTATGAAAGAGAAACGCAGGATAAGTTTAGTATTCGTTATGAGGCAGATCTGAATTGATCTTTTATTCACCCGATCAATCCATATATTATTGAATTATTTATATTTATCCAATTTCCTGATGAACTCGGCAACATCTAAAGGCTTTGCCATATAGTCATCAAAACCTGAAGCAATTAATCGTTCCTTATCCCCTTTCATGGCATAAGCCGTTAAAGCTATTACAGGCACTTGTTCATAAGAGGGTTTTCTTTTGATCTTGTCCCTGGCCTCAATTCCATTCATGCCAGGAAGCTCAATGTCCATTAATATCAGGTCGTAATGATTCTTTTCAATAACATTAAGAGCTTCTTTCCCATCCTCCACGCCTCTGGCTTCAAAACCCATGGAATCAAGAATTTCAAGAACCAGCTCCAGATTCAGCTTATTATCTTCAACAACAAGCGTTTTCATGCGTCCTCCTGCGCCGGCATGGTAAAGCAGAATTTACTACCTTCTCCGGGTTTGGTTTCCACCCATATCCTGCCTCCATGGGCTTCCACTATGTACTTTGCGATCGAAAGGCCTATTCCGATCCCCCCGAATTTCCTGGTGGTCTCAGAATCTACCTGGTACATTTTTTCAAACAGGTTACCCAATTTTGCTTCGGGTATCCCGATGCCAGTATCTATGACACATACTTTCACCATTCCATTTTCCCTTTCGGCCGATATTTCCACTTTTCCCCCTTTCCTATTGAACTTGATGGCATTATCAAGCAGGTTTTCAAGGACATGCTTTATCTGGTTCGCATCGCCTTTTGCAGAAAGTTTATCCTTGACATCGCAAGAAACACGAATGCTGTACGCTTGTGCCTTTGGTAAGAGCGCCTGGATAGTTTCATTTATGACCTGTGCGACGTTCATAGTTTTAAATAACGGCTTAAGAAGCCCTTTATCTGCATATGCAGCTTCGACCAGATGCGCTATGACCTCATTCTCCCGAAGGAGCGCATCCCTGCACCTCCTGGAATACTCTTTTTTTTTGGTTTCATCAGTTTCACTTATCGCAAGCTCCACGTATCCCAGAGCATGTGTCAGGGGAGTTCGAAGCTCATGCATGACATTCGCGAGTATATTATCCTTAAGCCTGTCGATCGTTTCCAAATCCTTAAGAGCCACCTCCAGTTTCTTGTTTGCGTTTTCAAGCTCAACTACCTTATCTTCCAGTTTTTTCATGAGCCTTCGGCTATATAAAGAAAGATATTCTTTTTCATCGAGTATTCCTGGCATAGGCTGTGCTATTTTTCCGGCCCTGTACCCTGTTATAACTTCCCTTATTTTATCAAGGAACGGTTTTATCTCAAAAGGCTTCCTGATGTAAGCTGCAGCACCTTCTTCCAGAACAAGTTTTTCATCTTCCGGGTCTGTGAATGAAGAAGAATACAATATTATGGGGATCTTTATTGTCTCCACTGTTTTTTTCAATTCCCTGCATAACCCGAACCCATCCATCTGCGGCATCATTATATCAGAGATAACAAGGTCGGGTTTTGACTCTTTTATTTTTTCAAGAGCTTCAACACCATTGGATGCGCCTGTCACCTCATAACCATCAGAACTGAGCAGTTCATACAATATATTCCTATCGTTTATATTATCATCAACTACCAGTATTTGCATGATCCCCCTGCACCGATTATTCCTTTTATATCATCCATTATGGTCACAGGATTGATAGGTTTCTCTAAAAAACCGCAGCATCCTGCTTTAATCGCCTTTTCCATCGTATCGTCCTTTGAATAAGAGGTGAGCGCTATTACCGGAACATTCCTGATATTTTCTATTTCTTTTATCTTCCTTGTAGCTTCAAACCCGTCCATATCCGGAAGTCTTATGTCCATAAGTATCACATCGGGTTGGAAAAATGCGGCTTTTTCTATTCCTTCTTTTCCTGTGTAAGCCTCTTTTGTCTCATGACCATGTTTTTTTAATATGATTGTTATTAGCTTCATATTGTTTGGTTCATCCTCTACTACGAGAATATTCATGTGTATCTCACCACCCGGCCTCTACAAGTTCCTGCGTTTAATTTTGGACTACTCCCGTTTTTATCCAAATACCTATATCTATTAAATAACTACTTTGTTTTTTATAATTCTTCCGGTTGTTTTTGGAAAAAATGCATTCATATTAAAGACAACGTCATCCGGCTCTTTTTTCGATCTCAACGGGTACCTGCATCGTGAACGTACTTCCCTTACCATATTCGCTTTTAACATCTATCTCTCCGCCAAGCACGTCACATGCAAGTTTCTTTGTAAGATAAAGACCAAGCCCTGTGCCTGAAGTTTTCAGGGTCAACGGTGATTCAAGTCTCGCAAACGGTGCAAAGAGTTTTGGAATATCTTCTGTTTTTATTCCAATGCCAGTATCTATTACCGATATATGTACATTGTTTTTGATAATTTTTGCTTTTATTTTGATGCTTCCCTTTTCAGTATACTTGGCAGCATTCCCGACGAGATTCAAGATGCACTGGAGCAGGCGTGTCCTGTCAGTTTTCATATATATGTCTTCCATTTCTATGCTAACAACAAGCCTTTTTTCCTTAATGTTTGCATTTAGAGTTGAAATCACTTCATCAACGACTCCCCTGAGATCAAATCCTGAAACTTGAAGATCTATCCTGCCGGATTCGATCTTTGATATATCTAAAATATCTATTATAAGTTCAAGAAGATGCTTTGAAGAGGAGTTGATCATTTCAAGATACTCCTTCTGCTCCTTGTTTATCTCGCCTGACCATCCCTGGAGAAGTATGCCTGTGAAGCCTATAATGGAGTTCAGGGGAGTCCTCAGTTCATGAGATGTGCTTGCTATGAACATGTTTTTCATCCGGTCAAGTTTTCGCGCAGCTTCTGCATCAGTGCGCGCTGCATACTCCTTTTCCAGAAGCTGCGTTCGCTCTTCCTGGGCTTGCTTACTTTTTGTGATATCTATCCAGTAGCCTGCGATCTCCTTGGGCTTTCCATGCTCATCCCATATCAGCTTAAGCTCATCGCGCATCCACCTGTAAACCCCACCATTATCCAGGAAACGATATTCATTAATCTGCTGCCCTGATTCAAATATGTTTTCAAGGTTTTTTAAAACCATCCCCTTATCGTCTGGATGTATGCGGTCTTGCCAGAAGGATGGATTCTCCGTGAAATCCGAAGACTTGTATCCTAGAAGTTTAGTTACGTTCTCACTGATGTAAGTATATCCAAAATCCCCGAAGGCATTGCATGTATAAATGACAGCAGGAGAGGAGGAGAGAAGGAACTGTAACCTGTCTTTGGTAGCGCGCACCTCTTCCTCAGCTTGCCTTTTCTCAGTTATATCCCGGACTATCTTTATCCCTGCTATGATATTTCCTTCAGTGTCCCTCAATGGCGATGAAATAAGGTCAAAATATGATATTCTGCCACCAATCAGATAAGTTCTTTCTGACCTGTGGATCTTTCCATCCTTGAAGGTTTTTTCAACGGGACAATCTTCACAAATTGTATCCCTTCCTTCATAGACTTTGTAACAAAGCTCGCCATTATGCTCCCCGTATATCTCCGACTGGATATTGTTCTGATAGATTATCTTATAATTCTTATCCTGGATTATTATTCCATCGCCAAGGGCGGAAATGATTGCGTCTGATTTATTTTTTTCACTCCGGGCTTTCAGGGTAACATTTTTGAGTTTCTCTTCAACCTGCTTACGCATTGTGATGTCCTGCACCATACCAAACATTTTTATGGGGTGACCTTCCCTGTCAAATATCACTTCGCCTTTAGTATAAGCATACGTTCTGGTTCTGTCGGGACGTATGATGATAAAATCGATATCAAAAGGCTTTCGCCATTTCAGGGCATCATCAATTGCTTTCAGGAAATCATTCTTCGATTCGGGTGCCAGGGTATTAATGACGAATTCGTATTTTGGTTTGCCTGATCGAGGATCCAGACCATAAATATTATAAACCTCTTTTGACCAGGTGAGATCATTGGTGTCGAGGTCCAATTCCCATGCCCCCATATTCCCGATCTCCTCTGCCTTAATTAGCATCGCCCTGCTTGTAACCAGTTCATTCTCCGATTCTATCAGTTTCTGCTCAGCACGCTTTCGCTCTGTGACATCCTGGACGACCGTTATATGGTAACTGGGCTGCTTACCGGGATCCCACATTGGAGAAACAGTCGCGTTCACCCATACAATATCCCCATTTTTCCGGATATATCGTTTTTCCCTGCTGAATTCACGGATCTTCCCGGATTTCAGGAGTCCGATAATTTCTAAATCAGACTTTACATCTTCAGGACACGTTATGGACTGGAAGTCTTTATTGAGCATTTCTTCTTCTGAATAACCCACGATGTCACAATATTTCTTATTGATCTTCAGGAACTTACCATTTGATGTCGAAACCAGCGCTACGCCAACGGCAGCCTGCTCAAAAATCACCTGGAAGAGTTTTCCGTGGTCTGCAAGCTGACCTGTTCTTCCTTCAAGAGCAATTATCACTTTTTCCCCCTAATTTCAAAAGGTATTTGAAGTGTGAATGCGCTGCTTTTTCCATATTCGTTTTTCACTTATGTCCCTCTTAAGAAAAAGGTTTCCCCCTGGTTCTTGCGTGCAGACATTTGTGTATCCGGTTGTTTTCCATATCCATTTCCATCATTCGTAACTACTTTAGTTATAATAATTGTTGTGGTTATCATGAGATGATTTCCATTAATTTAAAAGCCCGGATAAAAATCATTGCGACTCAGCAACATGCAATCGAAGAAGCTCCCCGGCCTTCATATGCCTGTGGCATACCATTCAAAGATTTAATGATTTTTTCCCCACCCAATCGGCATCGTAAACGTGAAAGTGGTTCCCTCGCCGTATTTACTCTGTACCCATATCCTGCCACCATGTTGTTCCACAAGCTGTTTTATGACCGCAAGCCCGATACCTCCATATTTCCTGCTTCGTCCCGAATCTGCCCGGCAGAACAGGCTAAAAATATTAACCATGTCCGCTTCCCTGATGCCTATGCCAGTATCGCAGATCGAGAATTGCGCCATATCACCCGCTTTTCGTGCTGTGATCAATATTGTCCCGCCATGCGGTTTGCTGAATTTTATCGCATTATCAAGGAGGTTAAGGAGTATCTGCCCGAACCTGATCTTATCCGCCGATATCGTGCCAAGTTCAGGGTCTATCTCTTTCTTGATGATGATATTTTTATGCCCTGTTCTTTCGCTCAGGAAGGCAAGAGTCTGATCTATTGCTTCAGGCGCAAGGAACGATTCGATAGATATGTGCAGGTTTTCACCCGATTCCACTTTAACAAAGTCAAGTATGTCATTTATAATACAAAGCAAATGATTTGCACCGTCTGAGATACCATTGACATAAAGTTCCTGCTTTTCATTCAATTCCCCCATCTTTTTCGTCCTCATGAGTTCATTGAATCCCAGGATAGCATTAAGTGGCGTCCTGAGTTCATGGGCCATCTTCTCAAGGATTTCCGACTTAATGCGGCTTGAGCATTCAGCCTCCTCTTTGGCAAACTTCATGGCATCTTCAATGCGCTTCCTCTCTGTGATGTCCCTGGCAGCTGCAAATACACCTTCTACTTCTCCGCGTCCGTTCCTGTAAACGGCGGCATTGTACAGGACGTCCGTTATAATGCCTGATTTATGACGTATTGCAAGAGGGTAATCCCTGACAAATCCCTTAATGAACGCTTCCTTGTAGCCTTCGCGTGCTGTTTCAGGTTCGGTGAAATAATCCGGGAAGTCCGTACCTATGAGTTTTTCGCGCTGGACTCCGGTGACTTCCTCGGTCGCCTTATTTACATCAGTAATCTTACCTTCGGGGTTTATGGTCAAGAACGGGTCAAGACTTGCTTCTATGAGGCTGCGGAGGTGCAGGGACGCAGAGAGAAGTTGTTCTTCTTTCTTTTGTCCCTCCGTGATCTCTTCTTGCAGGGCTTCCCTGGCGATCCTGCGTTTTTTGATTTCCCTGTCAATCCTGTCTATTTCGCAGTCAAGCGTCTGGGATATGCGCTGGCTGTATTTTTCCAGGTAATCCTCTTCTGTTATTATTGGTTTCCTCGGCTTGACTTTACCTGCTTTGAATTCTTTTAGCACCGATTTGATCTCACAAAGGAACTCTTTTGGCCCTAATGACCTTAAAAGATACCTGGATGCTCCCAGTGATAGTCCAAGTTCCTTATCCTCATCGCTCACATAGGTTTCAGTGTAGAACACGAAAGGGATAATGTTCGTTTTACTGTTTTTTTTAAGCCGCAAAAGCAGCGTAAATCCGTCCATCCCCGGCATACTTATATTTGAAATTAACAGGTTGGGTGTTACGTTTTCCAGAAGTCTTAGCGCTTCAACGCCATTACTGGCTTCCAGAACATCATAGCCATCCACTCTTAGCATTTTTGAAATAAGCATCCGGTCATTTTTGTTATTATCGACAACAAGAATCTTCATACTTCTTCCAGTTCAGGTACTTCGGCGTGAATAATTATGAAAATGTGATATGTTAGATCAAATTTAAAACCATTTGTTTCTATTTCAGTCATAAAAATTTATGTTATATTAGAAGCTATTATTATATAAATTCATAATTCTCAATAATGAACCGGTCAATAAAAGGTATAAACATAACTACAATCATATATTGCAACTTTTTTGATCTCCGGTTCCTCCGATAATGAGAATTATTCAATTTTTTTTTATGATAACCACAACTATTATAAAAACTAAGGTAGTTGTATGTAGTAGATAAAGCACTTGAATAAAAACGGGAGATATTCAAGATGCGAAAAAATCCGGTATAGGGCATGGTCCGTACATCATAGATGCGAAAAAACTGCAAGAGACGTCCCTCGCTCAGGAGTGGACATGAAAAATGGCAAGTCATGCTGCTTATACCTGTTTGGAGAGAAGATCATGAAGGTACTCATAGTTGATGATAACAAGAACGACAGGCTGTTCCTGTTAACGATTCTTGAAAGCCGCAGCTATGATGTTTTAGAAGCAAGCAATGGGATTGAGGCGCTGGAACAAATAGAAAAAGAAACACCAGATATTATAGTATCTGATATAATGATGCCTGAGATGGACGGTTTCATGCTTCTGCAGAGCCTTAATGAAAACAGGGTTACAAAAACCATACCTTTTGTGTTTTATTCGGCAACTTATACGAGTGAAAAGGATATCGAATTCGGGCTTTCGCTTGGAGCATCACGATTCTTAATAAAACCTATGGAACCTTTAAAGCTACTTTCCGAGATCGAGAAGGTCATAAAGGAATTCGAATCCGGGGAATTCAATCCAGCCAAACCTTCGATCCCTCCTGAAGAATACAGGGAAAAATACAGCCAGCGTATTCTCATGAAACTTGAATCTAAAATAAAAGATCTTGAGGATGAGATCAGGGGACGTAAAAAAGCTGAGGATGAACTTCACAAATTAAAAGAAGGGCTGGAACTTAAAGTAAAAGAGCGGACAAGGCAACTTGAGATCGAAATCGAGATGCACAAAAAAAGTGAAGATGCGCTTGCAGAATCAGAACAGATGTACCGGGCGATCTTTGAGAATACAGGAGCAGCCAATCTGATCATAGAAGACGATAATTCGATATCAATGGTGAACTCGATATTTGAAAGACTTTCGGGATACTTAAAGGAGGAAGTGGAAGATAAGAAAAGCTGGACAGATTTCGTGGCAAAGGAAGACCTTGAAAGGATGAAGAACTATTTTCAAATTCGAAGGATCTATCCAACAAAAACTCCGAAGCAATACGATTTCGGTTTTTTGGATAAAAATGGGACTAAGAAATTTGCCTGTATAAATATAGATATGATACCGGGAAGTAAAAAGAGTGTTTTTTCCATAATAGACATCACTGAAAGAAAGTGCAGCGAGCAGGAACTATTGCTTGCCAAGGAAGAAGCTGAGCGCGCAAACCGCGTTAAATCAGATTTCCTTTCAAGGATGAGCCATGAATTCAAGACGCCGCTTAATGCAATTCTTGGCTTCTCTGAAATCCTGAAGATGAAAACAAAAGGGGAATTGAATGAAAAACAGGAGCACTACGTTGAAAATATCCATAAGAGCGGGGAACATCTGCTCGGAATAATTAACGACATGCTTGACCTGCTAAAAATTGAATCGGGTGATAAACTACCTCTCTTAATCGAGTCGTTCTTCGCACCCGAAGTAATAGGTGAAACCATGATCTTCGTACAAGAAAAAGCAGCGCGTAAGGGTATAGTGTTTAAGAAAGAAATTGATCCCGGGCTTAACATCATATCAGCGGATAAGATCAGGTTCAAGCAGATACTCCTTAATCTTCTTGATAATGCGATAAAATTCAGCAAACCACAAGGTGGGACAATTTTGGTCGCGGCACGAAAAGCAGGAGATATGGCGCAATTCTCGATAAGTGATACAGGTATAGGGATCAGGGAAGAGGACATGGAAAACCTTTTTAGCCTTTTCTACCAGGTAGATTCGGGACGAAGCAGGAAGTATGGAGGCACGGGTGTCGGGAATGCAATCATAAAGCAGTTTGTGGAACAACATGGTGGCAGGATATGGGTACAGAGTAAATACGGTGAAGGCAGCACGTTCACATTTACGCTGCCACTCGTTGCGAAGACGGAGGGAAATAAATGACAAAAATACTTGTAGTGGATGATGAACAGATTAATATTGAAATTATTTTAGGTTTTTTACCGAAAGAATATGAATTTATATTGGCATCAGATGGAAAAATGGCACTTGAAACAGTAAAAGAAACGTCTCCAGACCTGATACTCCTTGATGTGATCATGCCGGAAATAAACGGTTTTGAGGTCTGCAGGAAGCTAAAGGGTGATGAAAAAACCATGTGCATACCTATAGTGATGGTAACAAGCCTTACAGAGAAGGAGGACAGGATACATGGGATCGAAGCAGGAGCAGACGACTTTTTAAACAAGCCTGTCGATAAATTTGAACTAAACGCACGGGTGAAATCACTGCTTCGGGTCAAGAAGTACCATGATGAACTGGTGGAAGAACAGGAAAAGCTAAGAGTTCTCAACGAACATCTTGAGGACAAGGTTAAAGAAAGGACTGCCTTGCTTGCGGCTGAAGTGGAAATGCGTAAAAAAGCCGAGAATATCCTGCAAATTACACTGAAGGAACTTGCTCGCTCAAAGGCTGAACTTGAACAGATCGTCTTTATCGCCTCCCGTGAAATTCAGCAGCCTTTGCAGGTTGTTTCCAGCAACCTGGGGCATCTGGGAAATAGTTATAGAGGTAAGTTACTTGATAAGGATGCATGGGAGATCGTTGGGAACGCCGTTGATGGCACTGTCGGTATGCAAAGACGGATCAATGACCTGTATACATATTCAAGAATGGGAACCAGGAAAGAACCGTCAGACACCGGAGTTGTCCTTAATGAGGCGCTCACTAATCTTGGCGTTGTTATCAAGAAAACAGGGGCGCAAATAACGCATGATAAACTACCTGTGATTATGGGCGACCAGACGCAGCTTTGCCAGTTATTCCATCACCTGCTTGATAATGCTATCAAATTCAAGAGGGACAGTCCTCCAAAAGTGCATATTTCTGCACGACAGGAGGGGGATAACTGGCTGTTTTCAGTGCAGGATAACGGCATAGGTATAGACCCGAAGTACATTGACAACCTTTTCCTCATTTCAGAGCGCGTCCGTGAAGGGCAACCAAAAACAGGTATAGGACTTGCGATCTGCAAAAAGATCGTGGAACGTCATGGAGGAAAGATATGGGTTGAATCCGAAAAAGGGAAGGGTTCAACATTCCACTTCACCATACCGAAAAAGTAAGGAGTTATAACGTTCACGAAAAATCCGGTATAGCAATAATAACCACAATGATTATAAAAACTAAAGTGGTAACCATTAGTAATATCTAAATGTATTCGAAAATAAAATGAAAGTTCTTGCGGTGGATGATACAAAAAACGACAGGCTTTTACTTACCAAGATACTTTCATCAGCCAGCTATGAGGTCAAAAGCGCATGTAACGGCATCGAAGCGCTTGAAATGATAGAAAATGAAAAACCTGATCTTATTATATCGGACATAATGATGCCGGAAATGGATGGGTTCAGGTTGTGCATGGAGCTTAAAAAGAATCCCGGAACAAGGGATATTCCCATTATATTTTACACCGCCACTTATACGGAATATGAAGATGAAAAGCTGGCAATGCTTGAAGGAGCGGCAGGTTTTATCAGGAAGCCGGAAGAACCATTGAAAATAATTGAAATAATCAGGAAGACAATGGAGAATTATGGCGCCGGGAAATATGCGCTCTTTGAACCTGAAATAAAGGATGAAAAAGAATACCTTTCTTTATATAGCCAGAGGCTTCTTAAAAAATTAGAAGATAAGGTGATACAGCTTGGAAAAACAAACCGGAAATTAGATGCCGCTTTTGAAGAATCAAAGAGTTTAGACCGGCTTAAGTCAAATATACTCTCAAATGTTACGCATGATCTTCGCACCCAGCTATTGTATGCGATAGGATACATGGAGCTTGCAACTGGCGATACCAGTGAACCAGGAAGGACCGAGTGCCTTGAAAAGTGCCGGGATGCGCTTCTCCGGGAGAAAGAGATAATAGCGAATCTGATCGAGAATTCAAACAAAGAGGAAAATGACACGGATCCTGATAATCACAATTTTGAAAATCTGCCTGATAATGCCATCAAGTTCAGTGGCACGAATACTGCTTGCGAATCCCCTTGATACTATGGATAACAGTGCCTGAATCTATGCAATATTCTTTTAATACATTTATTTTATAAATATAATTATGGCTTATGAGGCAATTAAAAAAAAAAGTAATAAACTATTATTTACACTTCTCTGCGTTATCATATATCCAGATACGTATATCTGTTCATGACATTCTTATAATTATTCATGATGTCTTCTGCATCAGCTTTTGATAATCCGCATTCCCTTACCGCCTGGTTCACTTCGGATTCAAACGCTGCAAGAAGATAACTGTTATTATATTTAACATAACCAAGCACATCGCAATTCCTATCGCCGTTCACGATCTGCTTTATGTGCCATCCGCCGGTTTCATCTACTATTATGTGCGCTTCATTCGCTGCGCCGAATAAATTATGATAATCGCCAATGGTGTCCTGATATGCGCCGATCATCAGCACTGCAAGATAATATGACCCGTTGTTGAGTTCATGAAGCTCAAGGAGCTCTTTTACATCCTTCAGGTCCACGAATTTATCGATCTCACCATCGGAATCGCATGTTATATCCACTATAGTTCCATATATTGTGGGTTTCTCGTTGTTCCTGCTGACAGGCACGATCGGGAACAATTGTTTTATTGCCCAGAAATCAGGAACCGACTGGAAAACCGAGAAATTGCCGATGTATTTTTTAGATAAAAGCTTATTCAGGTCATCGAAATCATCGGATTTGTTCTGTGTTTCCTTCGCAAACCCGACAGCTTTTTCACAGATCTGCCAGAAAAGCATCTCACCTTTGGATTTATCTTCCAGTTCCAGTTCACCTAAATTGAACAGGGAAAGAAGCTCTTCACGGTGTAGCAGGGCATCATGGTAATATTCTTCATAATTTTTTATATTTATTTCCTTTAAGCCATCGTATAATTCTCTTATGATATGAGGCTCATTTCCCTGGAGCTCCACGGTTTTATTCAAATCGCCGTTCTTGTTTCCCTTTATATTGATCACAAGAACTGAATGATATGCGGAAATAGCGCGCCCGCTTTCGGATAAAATAATGGGATGGGTTACGTTCTCTTCATCGCAAACGTCTTTCAGTGAATATACCACATTGTTCGTGTATTCCTGAATTGTATAATTGGCGCTTGCATCAGACGATGTCTTACTGCCGTCATAGTCAAGCCCGAGACCTCCACCGATATTGAAATATTTGATGTTGATATGCTTTATTTTAATTTTCGCATACACTCTTGCCGCTTCCTTGACCGCTTTCTGTATCCTTCGTATTTCGGTTATCTGTGAGCCGATGTGGAAATGAAGCATCTGGAGCTGTTCGAGCATATTATATTCCCTGATTATCTTGATGCATTCCAGGATCTCAGTAGTCGAAAGACCGAATTTTGCAGACTCTCCGCCCGATTCTGCCCATTTGCCGCTCCCTTTTGAATAGAGTTTGGCCCTTATTCCGATTATAGGTTTAACATTCAATTGTTTTGCTATCTCAAGAAGTCGGATCGTTTCGCTGAACTCATCAATTACTATTACGACTTTATTGCTGAGTTTGATCGCATTCAATGCAAGATGCAGGTATTCATCGTCCTTGAATCCGTTGCAGATAAGAAGCGCGTCATTGCTCAGGTCAAAAGAAAGCGCTGCCAGGAGTTCCGCTTTTGTCCCGACTTCCAGCCCCATGTTATATTTTTTGCCGGATTTTACTATTTCTTCTATCACTTCTTTGCGCTGGTTCACTTTCATGGGGAAAATACCCTGGTAAGTGTTATTATATTTATATTCAGATATTGAATTGGAGAAAGCGCCATTCAATGCTCTAATCTGGGACTCAAGGATCTGGGGGAACCTTAATAATATCGGGAAATTTATTTTTTTAGCTGCAAGATTATCAACCACGTTTTTAAGGTCAATGGCCTGTGCTTCATTTTTCGTTGGCTTCACAACCAAATTCCCGTTCCGGTTAAAAGAAAAAAACCCGCTTCCCCATCGGTCTATTCCATAAAGTTCAATTGCATCTTCAATTTTCCACATTTAAGTTGAATTCACGTCCTCTTTAATGATAAATCCAGCGCAACAATACTTGCTCAAAGTTAAAGGTTTCTGTCAAAGACAGTACAATCTATTTATTATTATAATTTTATCAATTCAATCAATTATTTAAGCTTCCTTGAGTATATAAATAAACCGGAAAAATCAAATCTGCATGAGGCATTCAATGACAAAAGACCTTGTATTCATAACCGTCATCGGGAAAGACCAGAAAGGAATAATCGCGAGTATTTCCAATGCGGTTTTCAAGCATAATATCAATATCGAAGACCTTAACCAGAAAATAATGGGCGGTTATTTCGTGATGACCATGCTGGCAGACACAGCCGATTCTCCGATAACGATCAGCCAGTTAAAAGAAGAACTTGCGCAAATAGAAGACAGAATGGGTCTTAAAATACAGGTGCAGCATGAGAATATCTTTAAGGCTATGCACAGGGTGTGAGTGATGGAATATTCTCTTGAAGAAGTCATGGAAACAGTCCAGATGACACTGTATCATAATTTTGATATAAGGACCGTGACGCTCGGGATCAACCTTAAAGATTGCATAAATTCAGATCTTGATGTTTTCAAGAAAAATGTATATGAAAGAGTTTCAGGTTATGGAAAAAAGCTCATCACCGAAGCTCAAAAACTTGAGGATAAATACGGGATTCCCATTATCAATAAAAGGATCTCGGTGACGCCTGTCGCATTAATAATCGAAGCATGTGTTGAACCTGAAGCGCCCGTTGAAATTGCAAAAGTCCTTGACAAAGCCTCAAAGGACGTCGGTATTGATTTTATCGGTGGATACGGCGCGCTGGTGCAGAAAGGCATGACAAGGGCTGATGAACGTCTTATAGAGTCCCTTCCTGAAATGCTCTCAAGTACGGAAAGAGTCTGCGCTTTCCTGAACGTGGGTTCTACAGTATCAGGTATGAACATGGACGCTGTCATAAGGCTGGGGAAAACATTAAAAGAAATATCAAGCCAGACTGAAAATGGAGTTGGTTGTGCCAGGTTCGTAGTATTTTCAAACGCGCCCGAAGACAATCCTTTCATGGCCGGGGCTTTTCATGGCGTAGGAGAACCTGATTTTTCCCTCAATATCGGGATCAGCGGTCCCGGTGTAGTTCGAAGCGTGGTTGAAAAGAACAAAGACTGCAACCTCACCGAGCTTTCCGAAATCATAAAGCGCACAGCATTTAAAATAACAAGGGCTGGCGAACTCATTGGAAGAGAACTGGCAACAAATCTGAACGTTCCTTTCGGGATCGTTGATATATCGCTTGCCTCCACTACCAAAGTCGGGGATTCGGTCGCCGGGATTGTTGAGATGATGGGTGTTGAGAAAATGGGCGCGCCCGGGAGCACTGCTGCGCTTGCTCTCCTTATCGATGCAGTCAAAAAAGGCGGCGCCATGGCATCGGGGAACGTTGGCGGCTTGAGCGGAACATTCATTCCTGTAAGTGAGGATTCCTGTATGAACGAAGCTGTGAGAGTGGGCGCACTTTCCATAGAAAAGCTTGAGGCTCTCACGGCAGTATGTTCAGTGGGTCTTGATATGATAGCCATCCCCGGAGATACGGAGGCTTCGACCATTTCAGCTATAATTGCAGATGAGCTTTCCATAGGTGTTGTGAACGGGAAAACTACGGGCGTTAGGCTCATTCCTGTGCCTGGAAAAAAAGCAGGGGATTATGTGAATTTCGGGGGGCTTCTTGGTGAGACTTATGTTATGAAGATCAGCGCATTTTCTTCAAATCATTTTATTTTAAGGGGTGGAAGGATGCCAAGTCCTATTACCAGTATGAGGAATTAGGTTATAGATTAAAGTTAAGTTTAATAAAACTCTATTAAGAGCATGGCAATTTCAATAGCTCTTGCAGGAAAACCTAACTCCGGGAAATCCACATTTTTTAAAGCCGTAACGCTTTCAAACGTCGAAATAGCAAATTATCCATTCACGACCATCGATGCCAATCACGGCGTAGCGTATGCAAGGACAAACTGTCCGTGCAGGGAATTTAAACTTGATTGCGGAAATTGCCGGGAAGGCGTGAGGTTCGTGCCTATTGAAATGATCGATGTGGCAGGGCTTGTGCCTGATGCCCACAAGGGAAAGGGGCTTGGAAATGAATTTCTTGATAACCTCAGGCAGGCAAAGGCCATAATCCATGTAATAGATGCATCGGGCGGCACGGACATCGAAGGAAATCCTGTTCCCGTGGGTTCGCATGACCCGCTTGGCGATATAGAATTCCTTGAGCATGAGATAACCATGTGGATGGCCGGCATCCTGAAACGCAACTGGGAAAAGCTGTCAAGAAAGGTGAATGCAGAAGGATTAAAGATCGAAGAAACTATAGCATCGCAGCTTGAAGGTGCAGGAATCACTGAAGGTCATGTAAAAACCATTCTTTCAAGAATGAGATTACCGCGCGATAAGCCCCAGGTCTGGACTGAAGAACAGATAATCGAGCTTTCAGATATGCTGAGAGCCGAAAGCAAGCCCATGATATTGGCAGCAAATAAGATCGATCTGGCATCGCAGGAAAATATTGACCACCTTGTAAAGGCCGGGGCAATACCTGTTAGCGGCGCGACAGAAGTTGTGCTGCGGCTTGCCGATAAGGGAGGCACGATAAAATATATTCCCGGCAATCCCGATTTTGTTGAATCGCCCAAACTTTCCGAGGCCCAGAAAGAGGCGCTTACGAAGATCCGCACATTGATGAAGAAAAATGGCGGCACAGGTATCCAGAAATGCATCAATGAAACGGTTTTTAAGCTTCTTGACCTCATCGTGGTATATCCTGTCGAGGATGAGAACAGGTTTACAGACAAACATGGGAAAATGCTTCCGGATGCATTCCTGATGAAAAAAGGAAGCACTCCGAAAGATCTTGCTTTCATGGTGCATACAGATATCGGAAAGAGTTTCCTTTATGCGGTGGATGCCCGCACGAAGATGAGGCTGGGGGAAAAGCATGAGTTGAAGAACGGTGATATTGTAAAGATAGTGTCTGTGAAATAGTTGAACGGGATTATATAAATCGAGAATCAACTATTTTCAAAACCACTCTTGAAATGACTATATAAGTAAGTTATAAGTAGTTATAATCTCCTTATAACAAATACTTATGTCAGAACTCACAACAATCCCTATTATGAAAGAAACACGAGATGCGCTAAAAATGCTTGGTAAGAAAGGTGAATCATACGATGCCCTTCTAAGAAGGCTCATTGAAACAGCAAAATGCCAGATGTTATACAGAGAGCTGGATGAAATACGGCAAAAAGGCGATTATATAAAAGTTGATGATATAGATGCATTATGAACTTTACATAAGTCCTTTAGCTTTAAAAGAATTAAAAAAACTTGACTTAAATGAGAGGGATTCGATAAAGATAAAATTGAAGCTCCTGGCATTGGATCCATTTAATACCGGTATCACACAAATAAAGGGTAAACACCAGCCAATTTATTATCGCATAAAATCCGGAGATTATCGAGCAATATATCATATTGAATGTAAAGGAATTTATGTTGATTAGATCGGACACAGAAAAAATATTTACAGGGGGTTTTAAACATGGAGATGCGGAAATACTTAATGCATGGGATGGGAGGCGAGCGTCTTTCTATGTGTGTGGCGGTAGCGGTGGATATGAAGGAAACTAGAAGAAAAGTAAAAGAAATATCTGAGAAAGAGTTGATCAGGGAAGCAATAAGAGCAAGGAAATTTTCAGGGTTTGATTCACTTCGACAGGGTATGAACCTTATTGATTTTGCCCTGCGGGTAAACAGGGATCATGTGCCATCAGTAAAAAGAAAAATCATAGTATAGAACACGGATTTCGCAGATGTTTTTATGAGAACCGTAGAACAGATTTTGGATATTGTATGCGAATTCCTGAACAAGAACAGCATAAATTATGTTATCGTAGGAGGATTTGCAGTTCTTTTTTATGGTAATCCGAGAACAACTATGGATATTGATTATGTCATCGAGTTAGCTGATGAGAATATAACTGAGCTGATACAATTTTTAGAGCAAAACGGTTTCCATGCCGACGAGTATGATATGCGCACTGCATTCAAAGAGAAGTCACACTGTACGGTTGAAGATAAAGAAACTTTGTTCAGGCTGGATATCAAAGGAGTTTATGGCGACATGGATGAACGGGCGCTTCGAAATAAGAGATTGGTTAAACTGGATGGATCTTCAGTGTGGATTGCTTCCCCGGAAAATACGATCCTTAATAAGCTGGTCTTTGCCAGGGAACAGGATATTAAGGACGCTCTCGGAATACTTGTAAGGCAGTATGACTCTCTCGATAAGGTTTATCTGGAAGAGACTGCAAAAAAGATCGGTGTTTATGATATGTTAAGGGAGTTGAATAAAAAATACGCGAAGGAGAGTCATTAAAGTCATTCCTGATAAAAAGCTATTTTTAATACAAACTCATAGAGTCGAAAGATGGTAAAGTTCGAATGGGCTTATGATAAGGATCTAAAATTGAGAAATGTCACTGATTTCCCAAAAGAAAACAAAACGGAATTTGAGCCTTTCTATTGCAGGATTTGCTATGATGAAAAACATGAACAAAAAGAAGTCATAGCAAAAAAAGGAGAAATCAAGCGTCATCATTTCGCACTGAAGAACCATAGTCATGCTCCCGAAATAATAGCGCATTCAAATGCAATAGATGATATTTATCGCCTTCTGAAAGGCCAATTGGATAGAAAAGAACCTTTCTATATCGGGATAGACCTGAATAGCAATCTTACTTCAAAATCAATAATTGAAGAACGAAAAATTCACCGATTAGACATCCTGAAAAACATAAATGACATTACAATAGAGAAGGAATGTGGAATAAGACCTTATCTAAGCTTATTGAATAATGATGGAAAGCCTGCACGGGCGATAGATATTGTAGTTTCAAAATCCTCTGATGATATTGAAACAAATGACTTTATTGAAAAAGGTATCGAATTAATAATTCTCAAGATCGAACCGCCTGATTGGATTCAATCGAAATTAGATAATGAGAATGAGATCAAATTCATTGTAAAAAGAAATGAAATTCACATTCCTTCCGTGCCTATCTGCATCGAACAAGATGGCAATGGAGAATTTTGCATCAATGATGAGGATAAGAGATTATTATGCTTTGTAAGAAATGATAATAATGGCAAGATACTGGATTTTGAAAAATGTAAGATATACTCAAAGCAAGAACATCCCCGATGTTTGAATATTCTCCCATCAGGTAAAAAATGTAATCGCATGCTTCTGAAATCCGAAAAAGAATTCTGTGAAGATTGTTCCCAAATAATAAAAGAAAACTCCAATAATGAAATATTGCTGAAATTACTGGAAAAAACACTCACTCAGAAACCTGAATTCATTTCAGCTAACAAAATTCAAACGGTTATCCATAACGAAAAAAGCTTAAAAACCATAAAAATTCAAGACCTGAACCTGTCAGCTCCTATTAAACAATTTTACATTGATTCAGGCATAACCTCACTTTACCCCCCACAGTCAGCTGCCATCGATGCAGGACTTCTGGAAGGGAAAAATGTCGTTGCTGCTATACCAACAGCCTCAGGTAAAACCCTTCTTGCCGAATTCGTAATGCTGAAATCTGTATTAAATGAGAACAAGAAAGGAAAAGCCCTCTACATCGTACCCCTGCGCGCCCTTGCAAGTGAAAAATATGAGCGCTTCAGGAGTTTTGAAGCAATAAATAAAAGCGACGGCAGGGGTGTTTCAGCCGGTATAGCAACGGGTGATTTCGATTCAAGCGACGAGTGGCTCGGGAAGTTTGATATTATTGTTGCCACATCTGAAAAAGTAGATTCATTGCTGCGCAATCGGTCACATTGGATAGATGAAGTAACTGTAGTGATAGCTGATGAGGTGCATCTTATTGATTCCCCGGACCGCGGACCAACTTTAGAAATTGTCCTTGCTAAATTGATGAAGCAAAAACCTCAGATAATCGCGCTTTCAGCAACGATCGGAAACGCAAAGGAAGTGGCAAAATGGTTATCTGCCGAACTTGTGGTTAGCGACTGGCGGCCAATAGTATTAAAAGAAGGAATATTTTTCGATAAAGCCATAACTTTCGGGGACAGAAGCCAGCGTGAGATTAAAGAGTTCCATAAAGACAGCACTATATCGCTTGCGGCGGATACCCTGAACGAAGGAGGGCAGTGCATTATTTTTGAAAGCAGCCGCAAGAATTCCGAAGGGCAGGCAGGTCGCACAGGAATAGCCATATCAAAACTGATCGATGTAAATACAAGGGAAAAACTCAAAACACTTGCGGCGCAGGTCATAGAAACAAGTGAAGTTGAGATCACAAAAAAGCTTGCACAGTGTATCGGGAACGGAAGCGCCTTCCATCATGCCGGCCTTATTTCAGAGCAGCGAAAGATAATTGAAAATGGATTCCGTGACGGTACGATCAAAGTAATTGCAGCGACCCCGACGCTTGCGGCAGGGCTGAACCTTCCGGCGCGTCGGGTGATAATCAAAGGTTACAGGCGCTATGATGTGAATTTCGGTCAGGTGCCCATACCTGTTCTTGAATACAAACAGATGGCTGGAAGGGCGGGACGTCCGAGGCTTGACCCCTATGGAGAATCTGTGCTTGTGGCAAAGAATTATGATGAAATGGAAGAGCTGATGAACCAGTATGTACTTGCGGGACCTGAGAAAATATGGTCAAAACTCGGCACGGAAAATGCATTGCGAACTCATATACTTTCCATAATCGTCACAGGATTTGCGAGGAACATGGATGAACTGCTTGGATTCATGAAAAATACGTTTTATTCCACGCAGCAGGAGCCGTGGAGCCTGAAAGTCGTAATTGATAATATAATAAATTTCCTCGTTGAAAAGAAGATGATACAGCAAAAAGATGGATTTTTTCCTACCAGACGCGGGGAACTTGTTTCCCGCCTGTATATAGATCCGCTTTCAGCTTCGATCATCATCGAAGGAATGGAGAAGATCGAAGAAAAGGGCATCCAGTACACGGAATTGACGCTGCTTCATCTTGTTGCCATGACAACAGACATGCGTCCATTATATTTGCGTTCAAACGATTATAACTGGCTAAGCGATCTTGTTATGGAACACCATACTGAATTCATACAAATACCTCCGCAGTTCAAAGTGGATTATGAGTGGTTCCTGTCGCAGGTTAAGACCGCATGTGTAATGCTTGACTGGATAAATGAAAAGAAAGAAGAAGATATCGTGAATAAATTCGGGATAGGGGAAGGCGATATCAGGGCGCTGTCCGAGACCACGCTCTGGCTTGTGCATTCGATGGCGGAACTTGGAACATTCATGAAGCTGCCGTCAACAAACAAAGCGCGTGAACTTGAAAAACGTGTTGAGTACGGAGCCGCCCCCGAACTTCTTGATCTTATCCAGATCCGGGGCATCGGCCGGGTGCGCGCGCGTAAATTGTATAATGCAGGGATCAGGGATATGGAATCGCTGCGGACTGCCGACCCGGCTAACGTTGCAAAGATCATCGGCACAAAAGTTGCTATAAAAGTCTTAAAGCAGATCGGCTCCACACCGCCGCCAGAAGAGAAACCGGAGGAACAGCGAAAGCTCGAAGACTTTGGGTAAATTTAAATACATCTCATACTATAAAAGAACCGAGTGATATTGTGAGTTTATCGGGAATATTGTATAGAAGTTATGAGGCATTACTTGCAAACGAGATAAAGGATAAGCCAGTCCCATCGCATGTTGCAATCATAATGGACGGCAACAGGCGGTTTGCAAAAAAACATGGACTTGCGCAATATTATGGTCATTTTAAGGGAGCAGATACCACAGAAAAAGTTCTGGACTGGAGTTTTGACCTTGGGATCAAACAGCTTACAGTTTATGCCTTTTCAACAGAGAATTTCGACAGGAACGATGTTGAGAAAAACAAGCTTTTTGAACTTATCGGGATAAAATTTGATAAAATCTGCGCGGATGAGCGCACTCATAAGCGCCGGATGAGAGTAAGGGTGCTTGGAAATATTGATCTCCTCCCTCCGGGACTAAAAGCCTCTGCAAAACATGCCGAGGAAATAACCAGGAATTACAATGGCGTGTATCTTAATGTGGCGCTTGCTTACGGGGGGCGCCAGGAACTTGTGGATGCAGCACAGAGGATGGCATACAAGATCAAGAACGGGGAATTATCCCTGAATAACATTAATGAGGATACTATCTCAAATAATTTATATCCATCGAGCGGTTCGGTGCCGTATGTAGATCTGATAATAAGAACGGGCGGGGATGAAAGGATATCAAATTTCCTTCCCTGGCAGGCAAATGGCAATGAGTGCGCTGCGTATTTCTGCGCCCCCTTCTGGCCTGAATTCAGAAAGATTGACCTTCTAAGGGCGATCCGCACATTCCAGACGCGAGAGCATGAAAGGCAAAAAAATACGGTTATGAGGGTTGTGAAACTGTTGAGCTACTACGGAATGGTAGAAGCGGAAGATGTGATCCGTGTTTCAAGAAGATTTATTACGATCCCTAAGGAAGAAGTCGTCAAGATCCTGCATGAACTTGCCCTCAGGAATGTTGTTTTGAATAATATGATAAAATGGTGATTTTTTAATCATCGTCCGCTAAAGCCAATCAAGTGATTTAATGGAATCCATGAACCGAACAAAGCCTCGATATGATATGCTGTTCAGTGGAGGTGTTTTTAACGGTACTCTGCTGATAGGACCTGATCCGGTTGGCGCAAATTATGATCAGAGTGTCTTTCTTAAGGCCAGGTTAATACTCAGGGAAATTGGTCTTGAGGTGACTGAGAGCAGGTGCGGGTACGAGGAATACCAGAAGTTGTTCAGTTATGATAATAAAATCATAAAGGCGCGAATACGTCTTGTGCTTGGCAAATTTTATGCAGGGGACTTGCATGAATTCTTTTGTAAGACCATAGAGCACGAAGATCTCGTATATCTCAAAACCCACGCAGGATACGGCAAACATCTCAGCCTCAGTGATAATGTGATCTATTTCACCGATGTCATGAAAAAGGGTTTTTATCTTCCGGATAGGATACCGTACCAGTTATATTATCTTGATTGCTGTAAGAGTGAAATGTATTACAAAGACGTATTCCGTGATCTTGTAAGAAACAAAAACCTCGATCTTATTTTGAATAAGTGGTTCTGCGATTATAAGATAGTGAGGCATGTTAAAGTTCTCATAATGGGCCTTATGGAGGGATCGGACTTTGATACCATCGCTGCAAGAATGAATGATGAATACGGGACACCGCACTTTGATCTGGAAGATGGCCCTGAGGATCTGTTGGCGGAGAGAAAAATGATCACCTATTCCATTGGCCAGGAATAATGAAATGTATTTACCATTGTGAATCCCTGAAGAAGAACATAATTATCCATAGTCAATCGATATAGCAAAAGTCATGTATTTGCGCTTCACATCCATAAAGAAGCTTTCCAGTTTTCCAAACCTAGCAGCGGTCTGGAAAAGAAGGGAAAAGCGTATTGCAAGTATGACATGGCTGCACCCTGATCCATGAAAATCCTTTTAAAATAATTATCAAATATAATATTTTTCGCCACGCAAATTATTTATAGAACTACAAACACTTAGAAACATCTTTACTTTGGAGGTAATTCATTATGGCAGGACAATTAAGCGGACAGCCTATTATCATATTAGACAAAGACAAAACAAGAACTCAGGGAAGAGATGCCCTTGGATTTAATATCTCTGCGGCAAAAGCCGTGGCGGATGCGGTTCGAACAACCCTGGGTCCAAAAGGCATGGACAAGATGCTTGTTAATCCCGTAGGGGATATTGTTATCACAAATGACGGCGCCACGATCTTGCGTGAAATGGATATAAAGCACCCGGCAGCAAAGATGATGGTGGAAGTCGCCCGTACCCAGGAAGATAAAGCGGGAGATGGAACCACAAGCGTGGTCGTTCTTGCAGGTGAGCTTTTAAGTAAAGCCCATGCGCTTGTTGAACAGGGAGTTCATCCGACAATTATTACAAGAGGTTACAGCCTTGCCTCAGTAAAAGCTCTTGAGATCCTGGATGATATCGCGATCGATGCATCAGAAGAGGTGCTTGAAAATATCGCAAAGACAGCGCTTACCGGAAAAAGCGCAGACCTGGCTCTTGATTCATTAGTTAAATTGTGTGTTGAGACCGCAAAGTCAATAAAAGACGGCGGAAAAGTCAACATCAAAGAGAATATCAATATCATCCACCAGCGCGGGGGAAGTATAAAGGATACAAAATTCATCCATGGGCTCGTAATTGATAAGGCCAGGGCGCACAAGAATATGCCAAAGCGTATTGAAAATGCAAGAATAGCCGTACTTGACACAGGTATCGAGATCGAGAAGACGCAGGTGAAATCAACGCTTAAGATCAAGTCTCCCGAATTGCTCGCAGAAGCGAGGCTTGAAGAAAGCAAACTCGTTGAGGAGAGAGTGGAAGCGCTTGCAAGAAGCGGCGTGAATGTCTTATTCACCGAAAAAGGCATTGATGATGCCGGGATGCATTTCCTTGCAAAGAATGGTATTTTTGCAGTCAGAAGATGTAAGGAAGAAGAGATAAAGAAAATAGTAAAAGCCACAGGAGCACGCGTTGTTTCAAAAGTTGACGGGGTCGAGCCGCAGGATATTGGAAAAGCAGAGCTTGTTGAAGAACGTGGTGTTGGGAATTACAAGATGGTCTATGTGGAAGGATGCGATAATCCCAAAGCAGTATCCATCCTGATATACAGCGGCGCAGAACATGTAGCTGATGAAGTGGAGAGGGCTCTTGATGATGCGCTTCATGTAGTAGGCGTTGTCATTGAAGACGGAAAGATCGTAGCAGGCGGCGGCGCGCCGGAAATAGAGATGGCGACAAGGCTTCGCAAATACGCCACCACATACGGCGGAAGGGAGCAACTTGCGATCATGGCTTATGCGGATGCACTTGAGGAAATACCAAAAGGCATTGCCGAAAATGCTGGTCTTGATGCTATAGACATTATCGTTGACCTCAGGAACAAGCACAATAAAGGTCAAAAGACAGCAGGCTTGAATGTATTTTCAGGGAAGTCCGAAAATATGCTCCAGATCGGGGTCATAGAACCTCTCAGAGTAAAGACCCAGGAAATTAAATCAGCTACCGATGCGGCAGTCATGATATTGAGGATAAACGATATCCTCATGGCAAAGGAAACGGGCATGATGGACGTCAAGCCCGAACATACCGCAAATTATTATGATGGCATCCAGGCACCAGATGTCGGGGAAGACTAATATTAAATAGAATAAAGTTCAATTTAATAAATACCAGAAGGTGAAAGTGGTATTGTGTTAGCATGAATTGGAGATTCAATTTTTTTAAATTCTTAATGGAGACGTTCATTTGAAAAATAACAATAACAAAGACGAGACCGGGGAAACGCCCGAAGTCAAAGAGCAGGAACCTGAATCAACAGAGGAAAAACTCCAGAAAGAAATCGATAATCTCAAGAAACAACTCGAAGACGAAAAAGACAGATATCTTCGCCTGAACGCTGAATTTGATAATGCCAGAAAAAGGGCAGTGAAAGAGCATGAGGATTTCATAAAATATGCAGGTGAAAAAATTATTCTGGAATTTATCGATGTATTTGAAAGTCTTGAGCGGGGAATTGAAAATGCAAAGAAGGCAGATAACAACGATAAATTGATCGAAGGAATGGAACTTGTATATAAAAAATTCAAGATCGTGCTTGAAAAAAATGGTCTTGCCCCTATCAAAGCTCTGGGTGAAAAATTCGACCATAATAAACACGAAGCGATGATGCAAACACTCACAAACGAGTGTAAAGAGGATACCATACTTGAAGAATACGCAAAAGGTTACACATTAAATGGAAAAGTCATTCGTTATTCAAAAGTCAGAGTAGCGAAATCTGAAACTCCAATATTATCAAAATCTTTGAACGGGGTTTCAAACGTGAAGGAAAATGGAAATGAATCGGATATTGAAACAGAAAATGAGGTGAAATGATGGCTAAGATAATCGGAATAGATCTGGGTACAAGCAATTCAGCCGCAGCGGTAATGCAGGGGAATAGACCGGTAATTATACCAAGTGCAGAAGGGATATCCCTTGGCGGAAAAGCGTTCCCGTCATACGTGGCATTCACAAAGGACGGACAGAGGTTAACAGGTGAACCCGCACGAAGGCAGGCTGTAACAAATACTGAGGGTACAGCATATGCATTCAAGAGAAAAATGGGAACTGATTACAAATATAATCTTCGTGGCAAGGATTACAGGCCACAGGAACTTTCAGCTTTCCTGCTCCAGAAAATAAAACAGGATGCTGAGGCATTTCTAGGTGATAAGGTCGATAAAGCCGTAATAACCGTGCCAGCATATTTCAATGATAACCAGAGGCAAGCCACAAAAGACGCTGGAGAGATAGCGGGGCTTGAGGTCGTAAGGATCATCAATGAACCTACAGCCGCGTCACTGGCCTATGGTCTTGATAAAACCGGCGACCAGAAGATCCTGGTATTTGACCTTGGGGGAGGCACGCTTGATGTGACCCTGATGGAAATGGGCGGCGGAGTATTTGAGGTCAAATCCACGGCAGGCGATACCCAGCTTGGCGGCACGGATATGGATAATCTCCTTGTAAATTATATCGCAGAACAATTCAAGAAAGAACATGGCATTGACCTTCGAAATGACAGGGTCGCAAACCAGAGATTAAGGGATGCGGCAGAGAAGGCAAAGATCGAGCTTTCAACGACCCTCACAACCGAGATCAACCAGCCATTTATTACTGCGGATGCAGGCGGTCCCAAACATCTTACAATGACGCTTACGCGGTCAAAACTTGAAGAAATAATCCGTCCCGTTATAGACAGGTGCCGCGGCCCTATGGAGCATGCATTATCCGACGCCAAGGTTACAAAGGATAATATTAACAAGATTATCCTTGTGGGCGGACCTACCAGGATGCCCATTATCCAGAAATTCGTTGAGGATTATTTAGGAAAGAAAGCGGAAGGGGGCGTTGATCCCATGGAATGCGTCGCAATGGGCGCTGCCATTCAGGCCGGCGTGCTCTCAGGAGAGGTAAAGGATATCCTGCTTCTTGATGTTACGCCGCTTACCCTGGGAATTGAAACCCTCGGGCATGTAATGACAAAACTCATAGACAGGAATACCACAATTCCCACCCGGAAGAGCCAGATTTTCTCAACTGCTGCTGATAGCCAGACAACTGTTGAGATCCATGTGCTTCAGGGTGAAAGGGCGATGTCTTACGACAATGTGACCCTTGGCAGGTTCAATCTTGTGGGCATACCGTCTGCACCGCGCGGAATTCCACAGATCGAAGTAACGTTCGATATAGATGCCAACGGCATCCTTCATGTGACTGCAAAAGACCTTGGAACAGGCAAGGAACAGAAGATGACCATCACAGCGCCTCTCAAGATGTCTTCTGATGAAATAGATCGCAAGATCAAAGACGCTGAAAAATTCGCCGATGAAGACAAGAAGCGAAAGGAAAAAGTGGAACTCCATAACCAGGCTGATACACTTATTTATACTACCGAAAATACGCTCAAGGAGCTTGGTGATAAAGTCAGTGGCGACCAGAAACAGAAAGTCGAAAAGGCGGTTGAGAATCTAAAGGATGCTATTAAGAGCGATGATGAAAGCAGAATGAAGTCCACTATCGAAGACCTCACAAAAGAAATGCACGCCATAAGCACTATTCTTTACCAGCAGCAGGCTCAGCAGCAACAGGGAAAGCAAGGTGCCAGTCAACAGGAAGCGCCCAAAGAGGAAAATAAAGATGAGAAAGTTACGGATGCGGAATATAAGGTAGTGGATGAGGATAAGAAATAATTCATAGTTAGTGATAAGGCACGAATTGCTCGGATATTGTTATCCGTGCAATCCGAGTCATCCGCATTCTATTTTCTTGGCTATGCTTTGTAATTCCTCTCTGTGAAAAGCTGCTTAATCTGTAGATAAAATTTCAGGGGAGGATCCGCAGGTTTCATGACACAACCATCAGGAACAACCATGCAGGTATCATCCTGATCTTCTTTCCTTTAACTTCAAACGTGTCCAGCAGATCGCGAGTAACAAGTATGCCTTCATCGATATTTTCTCCCTCCATGAATGAGAAAAGTGTTTTAAAGTCAGATTTTGAAATGGTGGACTGGTATTTAACTTCAATTGGAAGCATCATATCTCTTGAATGCAATATTATGTCCACTTCTCCTTTTTCCCTGAAATATGATGTTTTCATTCCTCTTGCTTCTGCAAACACATAGAGATGTTTCTGTATCACGGATTCGACCAGTAATCCGATATTCTCACCCTGGATAGTCATTGATCTTTGCACTGCATTTCGAAGACCGCAATCCATCAGGAAAAACTTGCGGTTGGAACGAAGGCTTTTTTTCTGGGTTTTTGAATATAACCTGAGTTCACCCACCAGATATGCAGCTTCAAGATAACTGATATAATTTATTACAGCTTCTATACTGATCCCGATATTTCGGGATAATGAGGAATAACCTGACATTCCGACTTTAATAGACTACACAACCTAATTTTTATAAAAATACCGTTATCTATACCCATCTAAGCCTACAGATACCTTTATATACTTTGTAGTCTATATATAGACTACTTA
>Ga0172369_10002034_pt1 | contig 28460 bp, 30 predicted proteins | sample LakKiv25m_FD_114539 | JGI IMG/M metagenome (GOLD analysis project Ga0172369, IMG submission 114539) | Freshwater microbial communities from Kabuno Bay, South-Kivu, Congo - kab_022012_11.25m | ecosystem: Environmental > Aquatic > Freshwater > Lake | place: Democratic Republic of the Congo...
ATTATCTCTAGTTATAGGAACGACAAGTACACTATCTGGAGAGTCTAGATAATACCAATCCATTATTACACCATCTTTCATTTCTAGTGTTTCTTTAACAAACTTCTTCCCATATTTAGATAAAACAATCTCTTTATTTAATAATTTAGAATCTTTCATATGTTAGTGTTCCCAAACATCCCCAACAAATGGATCGGAAACTACAGGTACTTTAGTGATAAACAACTTTGCAGCACGGACCATTTCATCAGATTGTATTTTAGACCATTGTTCTGCTTGGTCTGCTCGTACCTCAGAAACTATTTCGTCATGTACTGTATGTGTTAAACCACCCTCTATCCCCTCCGATTTGAATCTATCATGCAAAAATACTAAGGCATATTTAACAGCATCAGCATTTGTACCCTGAATAGGGTGATTCTTTGCTTGTCTTTCAATGGATCCAACTTTCTTTTTATAGTCTGGATCATCAGCTGTAGGTTTATTGTACCAACGCTTCCTCCCTGCAGGTGTTGCGCTCCATCCATTTCTTACAGCACCTTTTGCCATACCATTTAAAAAATCCCTAACACTAGGATAGGATGCAAAGTACTTATCCATCATCTCTACAGCTTCCTCTTTAGATACATCTATCTGAGCGGCTAATCTACTAGGCCCCATACCATACATAAGACCAAAGTTAATAGCCTTTGCAGCTTGTCTTTTATCAGGATATTTCTTTTTAAAATCATCCGTATACTCCAATCCAAACATAAGAGCAGCAGTGAAGGAGTGTAAATCCAAATCTTCATTTAATGCTTTAATAAACATTTTATCCCCAGATAAATCAGCTAATATTCTCATTTCAAAAGAAGAATAATCGGCAGTAACCAACTTGTACCCTGGCACAGGTTTAAAACATTCTCTAAAAGGAGACTCCGGTGAGTTACGAGGTATTTGTTGAAGGTTTGGGTTATTACAAGAAAATCTTCCAGTAGCAGCACCTAACTGATTAAATTCAGGATGAAGTCTACCCGTAACAGGATTTACCTTTTCCAATAGGGAATCCCCAAAGGCGGAAATTAACTTTTCATATTTTCTATAATCCCTAAGTATTGTGGCAACAGGGTGTTTAACCGCTGCTAATATTTCATCTCCAGTAGAGGGGATTGATACTTTTAACTTTTTATTAAATAAATCTAGTAATTGTGCTTGGCTATTTATATTAATAGGTGGTTGAGAGTTACCAAATAAATCCATTGCTTGAAAAGCATACATACTCTTGATTGCATCATAAAACTTATTGGCATTGTCATCACGCTTAACCTTTAAATCCTTAATAATACCTTTCCATTTATCAACATCAATATATATTCCCCTATGTTCCATCTCTGCAACAACCCTAGTAGCTGCAAATTCTAACTTAGCAATCTTAACTAAATTTTCTTTTTGTAGTTTCACTAACTGCTGATTAAATATTGGAAATAAAATTAAGGTATCCAAAGCACCATATTCTAATTGTTCTGGGGTAAATCTTTGATGAAGCATACCCTCAAATGTTGTACGTATAGCTTTATCCATTTTTAAACCTAAGTATTGTAGAGACAAAGTCTTCAAGCTATAAAATCCAGGACCAAGCCCGGCAGTTAAAACACCTTCGGCTAACATGGTATCGTAAATGTTTATCATTTCTACACCCGTCTGATGTTTTAAGAATTTATAGTCGAATTTTGCATTGTGTAATATTTTAATAATCTTGGGATTTTCCATTAACTCTTTGTAACGAGGTACTTTTCTAAGATCTACATCACGAACATCAATAATGTAACTAACTTCATCGGTACCTAACTGCACCATAAGGAGTGTATCCAGGTAAGCATTAAGACCAGAAGACTCCACATCTACTCCAATAGCTTTCTGTTTCTCTAGATCATCCAAAGCTTTGTTCAGCGCATCCAAATCTGTTATATATTCGAATCTAGGTTTTTCTGGATTAAACTTCAAGTCCATACTGCTATTGTATCAGGTAATTAATTGACCTAACTAGGTATATAAGATATAGTGCAAAAAAATAGCAATGGAAAGGAAAAGAGATGAAAGCCCTGGAGAAACTTATTGCTAAATGGAATGAAGAAAAAAGATTAGGAAAGAAATGGTTTACTGCTAAAGTACTAGAATTCCAAATAGATTCGGAACAAGTTACATTAAGTACACCCGATGGAATTTTAACCTTTAATAGGAAACAATTACGCAAGAAAACTGAGTTAGTTGGGATTTACACAAAATCCACATTTGGAAGAACAACCTTTAGACTAGGTAAAATGATTTACCATTATGTCGATCATAAAGATTATCGACTGGTAGTATTTGGTCTAAATCTGTATCAAAGCGACTCCTAAAAGGGGGCCGCTCTTGCGTTTTATTGGTATAATACAGGCACAAATCTCAAAACAAGAGGAGGATCTTAGGCATATGAATGTGTCTAGGGATCTGCTCGGAAAGATCTTTAACCTTTGGAACTTCCAGAGGGGAAAGAAAGCAAGAACCCGTTATTTAGTGGCATCCAAAGTGACAGGGGACACTGTCCATGAACTTATCGTTAGAGTTCCTGGGCTTGGAACCTTCAAGGTAAACCCCATCACCGAAATGTACTTCAGACGGGTACACGTCAGCATGCAAGGGGCATATATACCAATAAACCTGATCCTTGGGACACTTAGGACCAATCAGGTTACCTACGAAGGAGAGGTCCAGTACTTCTACTTCACGCTCTACAAAAGGGGAAAAGAATACGAAATAGCAATACAGTGAGAGAGAAAGTCCGGGGAAACCCGGACTTTTTTATGTTAAGTTATTCAAAAGTAATTCTCTAATAGTTTGGGGATCAGCTTTACCTCTGGTTTCTCTCATAACCATCCCTAAAAGAAATTGGAACGAGGCATCTTTTCCACTTTTATAATCTTCAACAGCCTTCACATTCTCAGTTATTACCTTTTTAACGGCATCTGATAAAAGGCTGTCATCTATAGAGGTTTTATTCTCATCAATCTTAAGTATAAATTCTTCAATATCTAGATCTTGGTATTCTTTTTTATTCAGCAAAAGATTTATTACCTTATTGGCATCTAAACTTCTCTTAACTAAGGTTTCAAACTTTTCAACCATTGAATACCCGTAAGTATCTACCAATACACGTGCTGATTCCTCCTTTATTCCATATTGAGTTATTAATCGTTTTCTAGTCACCATGGGCAATTCTGGAAGAGCGGTTTTTATACCCTCTAGGTAAGTTTCCTCAAACTCCATAGGGGGTATATCTGGTTCTGGGAAGTATCTATAATCGTGAGCTTCTTCTTTACTACGTTGTGACACAGTTTTACCTGTATTCTCATCGTATCCCCTATTCTCTTGAACAGGCACTCCCCCACTCTCTAGTATTTCTCTTTGTCTTTTTATTTCATATAAAACTACCTTCTCCATGAACCTGAAAGAATTGATGTTCTTCACCTCTACTTTGTATGTAGGTAAATCACCTTTTTCCTCCATTTCTTTAGTTCTAAGAGATATATTTGGTTCTAATCTCATTTGACCCTTTTCCATATCTGCTTCGCTGATACCTAAATGTCTAAGCAATTGTTGAAGTTTTTTTGTAAAATCCACCGCATCATCTACATCAGTAAATGTAGGTTTAGTAACGAGTTCCATTAAAGCCATACCACCTTTATTAAAGTCTATTGATGTCTTGTTACCCTCATGAAATGATTTAGCAGCATCCTCTTCCAGGTGTATTCTTTCTATTTGAGCAATATGTCCGGAGTCTAACTCTAAGGATCCTTCACCACATAAAGGCTCTTTGTATTGACTTATTTGATATCCCTTTGGTAAATCAGGATAAAAGTAGTGTTTTCTATCAAATTTGGATTTAGTATTTAACTTGCAATTAACAGCAGCACCCAAAAGTAGTGTCTTTTCTACAGCTTCAAAATTAGGCACAGGTAATGCCCCAGGTAACCCTAAACATACAGGGCATGTATGGGTATTAGGTTCTGCCTGCCAAATATCCGCACTACATCCACAAAACATTTTGTGTTCTGTTTTAGGTTGCATATGAACCTCTAACCCTAAAACTAATCTGTATTCGCCTAATATGTCTTTATTCATAATGTATATCCTTTAATACCAGGGATTCCGGCATAAATGTACCCTCAAAGGAAAGCATAAACCCCACAACTCTAACAACGTCCTCAACATTAATTGCATGCTCCATATCCCTAGTCTTTCCAGCATGTTTAAAGAGTGTTGTTTTAATTAGGCTGGGATGTAAATCCATAATTTGAATATCATGCTTTTCTAAGTCAGCACGCAAAGCTTTACTAAATCCCGTAAGTGCCCATTTAGAGGCGACATATACACTTCTCTTTTTCTTGAATTCAACACCATTGATAGAATTAATATTTAAAATTTTCCCATAACCTTGTCTTTTCATATAAGGGAGAACTGCTTTAGTCATAAACATAGTCCCGATAGTATTCACACTGATAGTTCTGTAAATATCCTCATATGTATTTTCTTCTAAATCACCGCTAGTCCAAACACCCGCATTATTTATCAAGATATCAATGCGTTTAAATATCTTAATAATGTCATTGATAGTGTATTGTACTTGGTCAGCGTTTTTAATATCGCAAAAGTATCCTGCACAGTTAAGTTTTTTTATTGTATCCTCTAAGGAGGTAATATCATTAGATAAAACAACTACGTGATGACCTTTTGCGAAATTCTCAGCAATAGCTCTACCTAAACCTTGACTACCACCTGTTATTAAAATTACCTTTTTATTCATCTAGTTTTAACTCCTAAAGCATCTAAACCTTTTTTCATATCTGTAATAGCAGAAACCAAAGTTGCATAAGATGGTTCAAAATCTGTTTCATGTACCATACTGTTTCTTATCTTATGAGCTCTCCAAATACTATCATACACAGGATACTCAAATTTTCCTTTAGCATTTTTTAATCTTTCACCCATAGTTTCACCTTTAACTACATCACGCAGAGCATTATCAACACACTTATCTGCCGTAATCAGGGCTTGTTTTAATTGAGAGGGATTCTTTGATCCTAAAGCATCATTAACGCCTACCCAAGCTCTTTGGATACTATCCACAGTACTAGTAGATACCCTATAAACTCTAGGACTCAACCACCAAAATAGGTTCATAGTTCAGGCCTTTGTTTGTGATAATCTGTTACTTCTTCAAATCTCGCTAAAGCACCAAAGATACTAGATTCGTCATTCATTTTTCCGATAAGTTGTAGTCCAACAGGTAATTTATTATAAAAACCACAGGGTATCGATATACCGGGATTACCTGAGATACAACTAGGTTCATTTAACATATCCATAATTTCACCAAACATCGGGGATTTATCACTTTCTCCAACATCTAAAGCAACACAAGGCATACTTGGAGCTACTATTAAATCAACTTTTTCAAATGCTTTATTAAAACTATCTATAATCAATGTTCTAACTTTTTGGGCTTTTGAGTAGTAGGCATCGTAATAACCGGAACTTAATGCATACGTTCCTAACATAATCCTTTTTTTAGCTTCAAAACCAAAAGTATCTCTAGTATTTCCGTATCTAACACCGGTTAAGCGAGCAAGATTTGATGATACTTCTGATCTCTGAAGGATTGTATATACAGCAATTGCGTATTTGGGATCTAATAAATCAATTTCAACAATTTCTGCTCCTAAGCTTTTAAATACCTCAATTGCTTCTTCTACCTTTTCTTTCGTACCTTTTTCTAAATCGGCATCAAAATAAGATTTGGGCTTACCAATTTTCACACCTTTTAAAGAATATGATCTAACACCCTCTGTAAAATCAGGTACACCTAAAGGATTAGATGTAGCATCAAGAGGATCCTTACCACTCATAACATTGAGAACAATCGCAGAGTCTAAAATATTTTTAGTAATTGGGCCGGGACTATCTGTAGAGGATGCCATAGCTACAATACCATAGCGACTAACCCTACCATAGGAGGGTTTAACACCCACAACACCAGACCAACTAGCAGGTCCCCGTGTACTACCCCCTGTTTCACTACCTGTTGCAAATAAACACATATCAGCAAGAACTGCTGCAGCACTACCTCCACTAGATCCTCCTGGTACTTTCTTTGTATTCCATGGATTCTTAGTTGTGAAAAAATCAGATGTTTCTGTAGAGGAACCATGAGCAAAAGCATCCATATTAGTTTTACCTATAAGTACTGCTCCCGCATCATTTAATTTTTTAATAGCAGTAGCATCAAACGGTGGGTAATAGTTGTCTAATATTTTAGAGCTAGCCGTGGTTAAAATACCCTTTGTAGAGTAGTTATCTTTAGCTGCATAAGGTATACCAAATAATGGTTTATCAGAAAACACTTCGTTACCACGACTCTTCAATTCAGTATCTAGTTCCACAGCTCTTTTTAATGCAGCCTCTTTGGTTACTGTTATAAAAGCTTTAATCTTTTTATCATGATTTTCTATTTGGGTAAGACAATCCGTCACTAAATCAACAACAGTAAAATCGCCTTTTTTCAAACCACGCAGAGCTTCATTTATAGTTAGCTTATTTAAGTTCATGATCTTTCAAATACTCCCTTAGTAACAATTAATCCTTTGGATACTTCGTTCGCATTTTTAGTAGCATCTTCTTGTAATAAGGTTGCAACATTTTCATCACCTTTTTGAAATACATTTACAAGACCAGTTACTTGATATGTTTCTTGTACTTTAGAGGTATCCAACTCGTTCAAAACATTAATGTATGAAATAGTATCAGATAATAATTTAGAGAATTTTGTATCCTCACCCTCTTTTAAAGGAAGATTGGACAATTTGGCTATATGATTGAGTTGATCTTTAGAAATGCCACTCATAAAATCATTATATCAGCTGATTATAAATATAATCTATACTCAGAAATCAATATTTGCTAGGATTAATACATGCCCTGGAAAATATATTATTATATCGTATTAATCCTCACAGTTTTAGGTCTAGTCTTAACCTACAATAACCTTGCCTATTTTAATATAGGTGGCGTAATTGAAATATTAGGAAGTGTATTCTCCATAATAGGTTTACATTCCTACGTATATAAAAAACCCATATGGACACCTAAATTTTGGAGATTATTCTTTTATTTTATAGTAGGCAATTGGCTATTAGCTATAGCTTATGCATTTACCCCAATAAATGATTTGGTGAGAATACCCGACCTATTGGTAACACCAACTGTTACTACACCGGAAGAGTTAATTATTGGAATGTTATTCAGTTCTCCAATATTATTTGCTATCTGCCATCTTGGAAAAGAAACCAAGGTAAAAACAGCAACAAAACCAAAAGAAACAAAGAAGGTAGAAACTAAGGTAAAAACAAAGGCTAAACCAAAAAAGAAAAGCAAATAATTACATTTCTTCTAATCTTTTTATTCTTTCCTCTATAGGTGGATGTGTACTAAATAAGTTAGATAAAAGGTTTCCATTATTGTTACTGTTCTTAAGAGGATTTGTAATATATAAATGAGCTGTAGCTCCATTCGCAGCTTCTAATACTTCTCTATCTTTATGCAATTTCCTAAGAGCATTGGCTAAACCCTTTGGATACCTAGTTATATAGGCAGCTGTAGCATCTGCAAGATACTCTCTGTGTCTACTTATGGCTAATTTAATAAGAGAAGCTATTATAGGACTGAGGACCAATACAAATAAACTAATAAGTACAATTAAATCAGAACCTTCTCTATCGCTACGGCGACGTCCATAAATAGATCCACGAGTTAGCCAATCCACTAATAGCGTTATAGTACCGACCAAAACACTGACAATACTCATAAGCCTAATATCATAGTTACCAATATGGCTCATTTCATGAGCTATAACTCCTTCCAATTCACGCTTCTCTAAACTCGCAACAATACCTGTTGTAAAACATATAACACCATGTTGAGGATCCCTACCTGTAGCAAACGCATTCATCGCAGTATCGTTGATAACATAGACACGGGGCATTGGTATACCAGAAGCAATGCTCATATTCTCTACTAAGGAATATAACTCATGGTATTGGGTTTTATCTGCCTCTTTAGCACCAGATATACCTAATACTACTTGATCTGAGAAGTAATAGGAAAAGACACTAGAAAACCCAGACATTAAAAACGCCATAGTAATAAAGGTTATCCCCTCACCACCAAAATAGTATTCACCTACAAACCAACCAATAAAAGAGATGAAACCAATAAATAACACCATTATTAAAAAGGTATCTTGTTTATTTTTCTCAATATTTTGATAAATGTTTGGCATAACTATTTTGTGAGGTCTTTTATTAAAGCCTCCACCTTAGTTTTTATTAAGGAAAAGGTTTTTTCAGAAATGTCTATTATATCCCTATCTGTAAGGTCTCTAGGATGCATATCTTCAACATTCCATACTTGATAAAATTCAGGAAGATAGCCTAAAACATTGCTACAAAAGTCTAAATGTTTTGGTTCCATAAATACAGTGAAATCACCTTTCTTTAGTAAATCTACAGTAGTCTTTTGACAATCGTAAGCCATAAAACTTTCCAGGTTAGCATTGTATAAAAGACGCATCGCATACCACTCAATAGGACCATCACCAGAATGATCTGCTTCAATGCCACTAGAAATGATTTTTATATTAGGTATATGCAAAGAATTAAAATAAGCTTCTGCTAACCTACTTCTGTATACATTACCAGTACATATAAAGTGAATCGTTTTCATTATTGATTACTAAAATCTACTTTTACTGGAGCTCTTTCTGAATCTGTAGCTTCAAAGAATTCTTTCTCAGAAAATCCCATTATCTTACCGAATATATTGGTAGGAAATACAACTAGTTTCTCATTAAATTCACGAACTACAGAGTTATAGAATTGTCTTGAGTATGCAACTTTATCTTCAGTATCGGATAATTCACTTTGTAATTTCACAAAACCATCTTGAGCTTTTAATTCTGGATAAGCTTCTGCAACTGCAAATAAACTCTTTAAAGCAGACCCTAATTCCATATCTGCTTTGCCAACTTCTGAAGGAACCTTAGCATTCATCAAAGCCGCTCTAGCTTTGGTAACATTCTCAAATACATCCTTTTCGTGCTTGGCATAAGCTTTAACACTTTCTACCAAGTTAGGAATTAAATCTACTCTTCTTTTTAATTGAACATCAATCTGACTCCAAGCTTCTTTTATTCTAACAATTAAAGATGCCAAGGAATTATAAACGAATACCAAGTATAGAAATAATAAACCTACTAATAAAAATACTGTTGCTTGTACACCCATATAATCTCCTTAATAATTAACTACTTTCTGTTTCTCAACATTATTTTAGCAAATTCTGCAAATGAATATGTATTAACAATATCTTTCTTTTCACACCAACCCATACGAGCAACATCAACACCATACTTCATAAAATCAAAATTGGTCATTTCATGGGAGTCTGTATTTATTATAAGTTTTATACCCATATCTATAGCTTCTTTAACCAAATCAAAGGTTAAATCAAGTCTCTGTGGGAAGGAATTAATTTCCAAAATTTTGTCATAAGATTTAGCAGCAATAAGAATCTGTCTCCAGTCTGCAGTAACACTAGGTCTCTCATTTATTAATCTATTAGTTGGGTGGGCAATAAAGTTTATATATGGATTTTCTATTGCAGATATAATTCTCTTAGTCATGGTATCTTTATCTTGATTAAAAGAGGAGTGAACACCTCCAATTGCATAGTCTAATTCTTTAAGAAATTCATCAGGCCAAGACATTTTTGCATCTGCAAGTATGTTTACCTCATACCCTAACAAGATTTTTATACCTCTATGGTTATACTTTTCATTAGCCTTTTTTATCTTTTCCTTTTTGGAACTTATGATCTTTGCTACTCCATCATAGCCATGTGTTTGAATACTAGGAATGTGATCGGATATACCAACATATTCGTAACCCAGCGATAAACATTTTTCTATTACAGCACCTAAATCGTTCTCTGCGTCTGTGGAATCAGTTGTATGGACATGAAGGTCACCTTTTATATCAGAAAGTTCTACCAACCTAGGTAACTTATCTTTTATTGCATACTCTATTTCATTTGTTCCTTGTCTTAATTCTGGAGGTATATAGGGTAAACCTATATGATTATAGAAAGCTTTTTCGGTACTAAATTCTTTTAACTCTCCCGTAGATTTATCTTTTATACCATACTCAGATAAAGAAAAACCCTTATCTAAAGCGTAGGTTCTAAGCAAAATGTTATGTTGTTTACTACCAGTAAAGTATTGAACCATCGCCCCAAAAGAATCAGGAGGAACAACATAAGCATCTACCTGCATATCATTTTTTAAAATGACTGTAGATCTTTTATCACCCTTGGTAGCGATATCCCCTATCTCTGGATATTTTAAAAAGTGTTCCATTGTACGAGCCGGGTCTGTTGTAGATATAGGCACATCTAAATCACCTATAGTAGGATTTCTTCGCCTGAAAGACCCACAAGGTTCCACCTGTACTACACAATCCAATTGCATCATGTACGACTTTAGATCCTCTACTATTGCTTCTGCTTTGTATAAGAGCGTTCTTTCTTTTTCACTTTTATGTACTTTAGATTGTTCTATTGCCTCTAGTATTTGAGACTCTGATTTTTCTCCAAATCCAGGTAATATACGTATCTCCTGTCTTTTAGCATGTTCCTTCAGTAGATCAATTGCAGTCGCTCTATCCAAAAGTTTAAAAGTTAAAGCTAATTTATAAGCTTTTTTAGCACCAATACTCCTAAGTCCAATAAGACCAAACATTCCATCGGGTAAACCCTTCTTCAAGGACTCCCATTCTCTGACGGTTCCTGTAGTAAATAGTTCATTTAAATGTTGCGAAATACCTTCACCAATACCAGGTACTGAATCTAAGTTTTTATTCTCCCAAATATCATAAATAGAGGATGTAATGTTATCTAGGATAGCGATAGCATTTTGATAAGCACGGATTTTAAAAAAGTTAGCCCCTTTTACTTCCATAGCCGCCAAGGCTTCTTTGAATAGTACCACTACTTGTTTGTTGGATAGTCTAAGAGAAGTTTGCATAGTATGTATTTAATTTTAGCAGAATATGAGGACACTAGAGATAGCTAATACTATTATACTTTTTCCCAGCGGAATATATTAAGAGGTGTCTCAGTATCCCCAGTAGACTCAGATATTATGGTTTTACCCCTTTCAATATATTCTTCTTTTACACTATCTGGATTGATATTAATCGTGTACGAAGAAAAGTTAAATCTAGTATATAACCCGGGATAACCAACACTAAAGGAACTTTCAGTTGTTGCAGGGCTTTTACTAAGAATAGAATATTGTGATGAATCTACTCCAATCTCCTCCTGCATCTCTTTCAATAAAGTTTCATCCTCATCACTACCCTTAATAACTTTGCCGGACATAGAACTATCCACCTTTTTCCTAATAGGAGTAGTAGTTTCAACAACACCGTCGGCGTGAGTTTTTTCTGTAGCTCGATACTGTACAAGCTTGTATGTAACACCAGTAATAGGGTCAGTGTGATATACAAAGGCACGAATACTAGTTTGAAAGGTCTCTAGGCGTGAAAAGTGTTCTCCAGAGGGATCTTCGTAATCTACTACATAAAATTCTCTCTCACCCTGGGAAAAATCATCAAAAAGCTTTTTAAGTTTGAATTCATCCCACATAATAGGAGAGCCGTCAGTATCAACAGATACCTTATCTAAAATACCAAACTCACCAAGTTTAGAAGATAATTCCTCTACAGATTCGGGGGAAAAGGGTATTTTCTCCAGTTCAGTATCAGAGGTCTCTGATTCAAGGGCATTAGGCATCATAAAAATATATTATCATAAGAACTATATAGCTTGGATATACCTTTTATGGTAATATTCCATTGCGTATGAGATCGTAGCTCAGTTGGTTAGAGCGCCGCCCTGTCACGGCGGAGGTCGCGGGTTCGAGTCCCGTCGGTCTCGCCAGTATATATCCTGCCAGTTTTCACTTTTTTTGATACACTAATTGCATATCTGCCCGGATAAAGCATGTAGTAATTTAAAATGGGAATTGGGGGTGTAATAAATGGAAAAAAAGCAAAACGATAGTTTAGCATTAATCGTCGGTGGATTATTTATATTAGCTTTGGTATTCGCTACATACAACTACTTCAACAAGGGCAGAAATGCAGAAAACTCTATAGAGAAAAGAATTCAAGAACTACAAAAACTACAAGATATTGAGGAAGGTACAGCCACAGTATCTACAGAAGATGACAAAAAAGGTAGTGTCAACGGAGCAGCAGCTACTACAGTAAGAGAGCCAGTAGTTGCCACTACTACTGAAACTACAGAATGGGTAGCCAATGACTACAAACAAGGAGACATTACAGGAGATACCTATACAGTGAAATCAGGAGACACCCTTTGGGAAATAGCAGAAGCAGTATACGGAGATGGAACACAATGGGTAAAACTACTTGCTGCAAACAGCAATAGCATAGGCCAATTACCCAACGGTCAACAAGCCCTTATCATGCCAGGACAAGTGCTTAATATAGCTCGATAATAATTGCAATTGCAGGAATGATCATTCCAAACCGGTTAGAAGAAACCCCCTAGCTAGGGGTTTCTTCATTTACTAATCCATTTATGATATATATTAGATACATGCGGGTGTAGTTCAGTGGTAGAATGCTTCCTTCCCAAGGAAGAGATCGCGAGTTCAAGTCTCGTCACCCGCTCCAGTAAGTTAACTAATACAAGGTGGGGTTTTTGAAAGGTATCAAAGCTAGTATTACTGCTGGTTCATAGTAGGTAGCTCTTGTGAGCACATCCCCAGTTAAGATTCCAACCGCACCATTCGCTTGTTTAGAATTCTCCCTTTTGAAGACCAAATCATCCGCAGTACCTAACTCATAGCCCTGCTTAATAAGCTCTGTAACCTTTTTAGGTAATATAAAAGATCCTGTTCTACCTTTTCCAATAACACCCTTTTTATCCTTCACAACAATCCACGCAAACGCCTCCATATCCTCGGAAACCTCTTTAACACCACCTTCAATGCCAACCCAATAATCCGCGTCACTAATACTCTTTGAGATGTGCTCCACCCTATTTATAGCCCCTCGTAATGTTTCTTCTTCCGACAGGGGCTGTTCACTAACACCAGACTCTGCGGAAATACCCTCTACTTCAAAAAGTTCTTCAGGGAACATCCTAGCAAAACCATCATGTGTAGTATTTATCTTAACGGGATTTTTAGAAGCAACTATTATCTTTTTCATATACATCCATATTAACACTCACAAAATATTTTTCATAAAACTAGCTAAATAACATACTAAATGTATAGAATATAGATATGCAAAATAAAAAAACTATCGGAATAATTGGGGGAATGGGTCCAGAAGCCACCGCAGATTTATTTAATAAGATACTTAACCTAACACCTGCAGAACAGGATTCAGATCATATCCATATACTAATTGATGATAACCCCATGATACCAAGTAGAGTAAACGCCATAATGCATGGAGGAGAAAGCCCAATACCAGAGCTTACTAAAATGGCAAAATCATTAGAAAGATCAGGTGCAAACTTTTTAATAATGCCGTGCAATACAGCAAGCTATTACATAGAAGATATTAGAAAGAGTGTAAATATACCCGTAATCAGTATCATCGAAGAAACATCTAAATATATTGTTAACAAACACTATGATCATAAAACTATTGGATTATTAGGCACAGAAATGACTGTACGCTTAGGACTTTATCAAAAGGAATTAATCAACAATAAGATAAATGTAGTGTGCCACGATCACCATTGTGATATCGTAACTCATTTAGAAAATAAAATTAAAGAATACAGAAGATTTGTGGGGTTAGACGTAGACAAGCATTTCAAAGTTAAGATATCCACTATTTGGGATAGAAATAGCGTTTTAGGTGTGTTATCACCATACTTTGCATCTATGAAAAATCTTGTTATGCAAGCTATCTATGGTAAAGAAGGTATAAAAGCGGGAAAGAAAGAATTACCCAGAAAACTGTTAATACAAGCGATAAAAGAATTGGAAAAAGGCGGTGCAAAAATAGTAATTTTGGGATGCACAGAATTACCGTTAGCTTTAACAGAAAAGAAAATTGGAAACGTATTGTTAATAGATCCTACAGAAATATTAGCTAAGAGTGCTATAGAGCTAGCTTTAGATAAAAATATATTCAATATTAGATAATATGCTACCAAATAAAACAATAAGCTCCGGAGGAGTAGTAATAAATAAAGAGGGAAAAATACTTGTTGTTAATCAATTCGGATCGTCTTGGTCATTGCCTAAAGGACATGTAGAAGAGGGAGAAAAACTGATAGATGTAGCGAAAAGAGAAATTAGAGAAGAATCCGGAATTACAGAACTAGAATATATCAAGGAGCTAGGGGTATATGAAAGACCTAGAATTAATGATCCTACAGAAATAAAACAAATACATATGTTCTTATTCACTACACAAGAGGAAAACTTAAATCCCTTAGATCCAGAAAATCCTCAAGCTAAATGGGTTGATATAGATAAAGTTACAAATATCTTAACAGCAGAAAGAGATAAAAAATTCTTTTCATCTATTAAAGGCTCTTTATAGCTACAAGAAGAATCAAAAATATTATTATTCTTACCCAGACTACATCACTAAGATTAGTATTTATCCAACCTATAAAAGGTAAGGCAATACTAGGTTTATCACCAAACCAATTATCAAACACAAGCTTCCCAAATATCATATCCCATTGAATAACCATTAGTGCGGATAGATATACTAATACATAGTATAAACCTCCAATAAAGTAAGAAACTAAACAGGGTAATACTACTGGTAATATAATCAAAAATATAACACCTATATACTTCCATTCTGGTAATTTATATATTGATTTTTTCTCTTTAGATTCATAGGGAAATTTAGCGTCTTCTCTAAAAGCTAGCCTATTAAATAACCCATCTACAATGGCCAAGGAAACTATATATAAACTAGAAAGTGTGATGAATATTAGTAATGACATACCCTTATTATATTAGATAAACTGATATAATATCAATGTAAATGCCACCCTAGCTCAGTTGGTAGAGCGAATGTATCGTAAACATTAGGTCGTGGGTTCGATCCCCGCGGGTGGCTCCATATATCAAAAGTGGTATCATGTACCTACTATGGAAAAGAAGATAAAAAAACCAATAACGAAAGCTGTAATCGCTGCCGCAGGATTTGGTACTAGATTCTTACCCGCTACAAAAAACCAACCCAAAGAGATGTTACCCATCATTGATAAACCAATAATTCACTACTTGGTAGAAGAAGCAGTGCAATCAGGAATTAAGGATATAATTCTAGTCACAAGGTTTGGCAATCATGCCATAGAAGACTACTTTGACAATAGATACGAATTAGAATCTCAACTAGAACAAGCAGGTAAATTAGATAGATTGGAACTTGTTAGAAACATCCCTCAAATGGCTAATTTTGTTTATGTAAGGCAGAAAAGTCATTTGCCGTATGGTAATGGTAGTCCACTATTAGCGGCTAAAGACTTGATAGCGGAGGATGAAAGTATTGTATATATGTTTGGAGATGATCTCACCCTTTCACATACAAAGGAACCTGTAACCAAACAATTGATAAACATATTTGAAGAAAAAAATCCAGTAGCCGTAACAGCAGTACAAGAAGTACCTTGGGAAGTTATACATACATTTGGATCAGTAGAATACAAAAAGAATTCTAAATATCCTTACGACATAACAAGATTATTAGAGAAAATGCCTAGAGATAAAGCACCCTCTAATATGGCACAAGATGGTAGATTTGTTCTATCATATAAGGTGATAAAAGAATTAGAAAAAACAGCAACTGGAAAAGATAACGAGTTGTGGTTAGCAGATGTATTGAACAATCTAGCTAAGAAACATAGAGTAATTGCACCAAGAATAAACGGAGAATGGCATACTACGGGGGATCCTTTGAAGTATATAAAAACAACATTACGATTTGCATTAGAGAGAGAAGATTTGAGAGAGGATGTAATAAATATTATGAAGGAATTTATAGCATGAAACCCATATCTAGACACAATATAAATGATGAAGAATTAGAAAAACAGCTAACAACAAAGCTTATTGTTACCATAGGGCTGATACTTGGAATAGCATTTGCCATAATATTCTTCGCTCCAGCCTTTGGAAGTATTTTCAAAATATTTGCAAAAAAGGGAAGTGGGAGTGACCTTGTTATAAAACCAAGCACTCCAATGATTATCCAATTACCCAATGCTACAAAAGAAGGAAGAATAAAGATAACAGGGTATGCTCAAGAAGGCCACACTGTAAAACTATTTGTAAACGGTCCAGAAAAAGGATCTACTGTTGTAGGTAGTGATGGAATGTTTGTGTTTTCAGATATTGAACTGATAAGAGGTAGAAACACAATATTTGCAAAAGCGATTGATACTAAGGGAAATGAGAGTGATCCAACAAGTACGTACATGATAACTTTAGATCTAGATGCCCCAAAGATAGAAATTGAGACACCAAAGAATGATAGTACTGTTAGAAACCTAGATAAAAGAGTAACTATAAAGGGTAAATTAAACGAAAAGGCGAATGTTACGGTAAATGATCAAATAGCAATTGTTAATTCAGACTTAACCTTTGAACATGTGCTAGGCGTTAATGAAGGATCTGTAACAATAAAGATAAAAGCTACAGATGAAGCAGGCAACCAAAAAGAAGAAATACTAAACATCAAATATCAAAAGTCGAGTAATTAATAAGAAGTACAATCCAAATAATAAGTATCTGCGGATAGAATAAAGAGTTTATAAAAAAGGACTCTAGTAATAGACTCACAATAAGTGTTTTTAATAATAAGTTTTTGGATTTAAACAAAGGTTGCATAAATCCACCTAAGAAAAACATTAATCCAAAGATCCCTGTAGTAGCTAACACAAATAATAAACTAGAATCTGATCCAGAGGCTCCGTGAGATTCATATCCCGAATAATCAACCAAACCATACTCTTTTTGAGCATATCTAAAAGTATTAAACCCCACACCCAACAATAGATTATCTTGAATAATGCTTAAGGTATTACTCCACGATACTAACCTAAAATGAGCTGAATCCGCAGGATCTGTAATACCTGCTACACGTGTTTGTATCCTAGGAATAGCGAAGTAAGTGGCAAAGGCGATAATTAAAAATGTTAATAACAGCATCCTTGATCGAAACAACCCATACATAAGAACAATAATAGAAAACATAAACCACGCACTTCTAGAAAACGTAAAGATTAAACTAAGGAGCAGTAAAATGACACAGCTATACTCAATTGTAGAAAGCTTCTCTCCTGAATAATACTTATTGAAAAAGAATAATAATATTAAGTTTAGATAAGCTCCCACAAAGTTTGGATCTAAAAAGGTAGAAAATAATCTATTTTTATGAGGATCCCAGCCTAAAGATTTATCTGCTAGGGAAAGATCTGGAAACACAATTAATTGAATTAAACCTACTATTCCAATCAGTATTCCAAAAGAAACAAACGTATTAATAATATAATCATGTGTAAGTATAGAGTGATGTAATAAATTGAAAGTAACCAAACCAAAAGATAGATACAAAAACCAACGCAGCAAATAAAAGAATGATGTAAATAATTCATCCTCATTGTAATTAAAGCTAACCTTAAACAAAGAGATCATCGCAATAACAGTAAAAGAAAGAAAAAGAATAGAAACACTAGGTAATACAAATGATTTTTTCACAACAAAGAAATAGTAAAAACCTAATAACACAAATAAACCAAGAACAATATCGAAAAGATATAAATTGGTGAAATCTTGTTTTGAGAGAGCCGAAAATTGACCTAAGGATAAGGTAAAAACACTAAGAACAAATAATGGTTTAAACAGTTTCATATTTATCTTTCCAAGCTTTATGGGCAGATAAACTTAACATAATCAATATAGCAAATTCTGATACATGTGTAATCACTGCAGAGGCATAAAATGAATATCTAGGTATAAAAGCCATATTTAAACCAACGTTTATTAACGTACTTATAAAATATATGTAAGGGAGATGTTTTTGCTTTCCCAAGGTTACTATCAACCACGCAATAGGTTGCGTTAAGTAGTAAAGGATTAACCCGGATACTAACATACGAAGTACTAAAATTGATTGATAAAACTCACTACCTCCTAAAAAACTTATGGCAAGTGGGGAGAATATGAAACCTAAAATAGCCCCAAGTATACTAGCTAAGATAAGAAATTTGATAGAACGGAAGAAAGTGCTTTTTATCTTCTCTTTACCATGTTGCATATGTTGTACCAGTACCGGATACACAGAATTCATAAAAAAAGTGGGTATAACCAAAGCAACATCAAATATTTTATAAGGAAGTGAATAAACAGCTACTGTTTCAGTATTATTCAACCCATATTTTGATGGAACAGGTAACACAGAAAGAAGAATAGAATCTGATCTAAAGTTTATTTGACTGAATATAAACATGAGGCCTAAAGGCAAGGATTCTAGTATTAATTCCTTACATATCTTTGAATTGAATGTTAAATCAGGATAAACTCCCAACCTATTAAGAAAATGTATATTTACTATAAAGGTAATAAAACCACCAACAACGTATGTAAAGTTAACCCAAGATATATTTAATTTCAAAAGGGAAAAGATTAAAACCATACTTAAAATGAAAATATATCCAACAATATAACCAATGGTTGAAAAATCATAACGTAACTTAACCTGAAAGATAATGTTAGTGGTAGTAAATAAAGATTGAGTTAGAATAACAGCCAAACCTAACCTAATACCAAAGGATAATTCCGGAGAGTATGGGAAAAACAAAAGTCCAATACCTAAGGTAACAATAAAGAATAGACTAAGGAATACCCGGATCAAGAATATATTACCAATGACTTGATTAACATTTGAAAAATTCTTGGATAATTCTCTTGTGGCAATAGCATTTATTCCAAAATCAACAATGATAAAAAATAAAGCAGGCCAATTCTGCATTAAACTAAAAGCACCGTAACCTTCTCTCCCATAAAATCTAGTTACTATCATGGTAGTAATAATAGTTATGGAGAGGCTAAATATTTTACCAATTATTTGGTAAATAGTATTGGACGCTATCTTTTTAGTAGTTGTACTTACTGGCATTAGGCTAATTATATATTCAATTGCAATTTCCAACCTCAAGTATTTGTATAGACATCTTTGGGGGATCTCCTTTTACCTTTTCTAATGATTTAATAACATCATAGTGTTTATAGGGAACATTATCACTGTTCACCCAAGAAAAGTGATCGTAGGGGGCATTATACCGGATTGTAAAGGGCATTACAGCACGTACACGATCATCCTTCAACCATACTTCCTCAAAGGCGATCTTAAAAAATTCTCCTACGGTGTCTACAGGCAAATAGCTAGAATTATAGGAATTTCCCTCTGCATGTGCCCAACCGGTCTCTGTAATAAATATAGGTAATTCTTTTTTTACACCTAAATTATTCTTTAGATAATCTAATTCATCATCATAAGCACGTATACTCCAACGACCGTCCGCATGCGGATCACCAGAAAAATTAGGTTGCGGATAGGGATGCGAAGCCCACCCGTCTAGTTTATCAAATATTCCGGGTATTGCTTTATTCATCTCACCCATATATTCAAAGGAGTCCATAGAGGAGTTTGTATCGTTTGCACTAACATTAAAAGCACCATTCATAACAAAAAAATCAGGATTTTCTTTTTTAAAGGTGGTTATAGTGTAATCTAATATTTGAGCATACTCTCTAGGTGCAACCCTGCCATACCAAAATTTAGAGTCGTTCATTTCATTGTAAGCACTAATATATCTATACTTTATTGGCCATACAAAACCATTTAAAAACTCTGCAGCATCTTTAGTTTGATCTTTATAATCATCCACATCTATATCCCAAAGTTGGATTACGGGTATCAAATGTTTGTTATTTAATTGGTTAAACACTCTCCCCCACTTTCCCTCATCCCTATCTTTAACATTAAAAGGTATCAAAACGTATCCCCAATCTCCTCCATCAGAATTTACCAATTTCTGAGCAATCTCAAAAAAGTCTTTATTTTCTGCATAGATATACAATCCAAACTTATTGTTATCTTCCCATGTAGATGGTTTATTTTCATAGTACATGTATTCGATAGTATCAGATACCTCACAGGGCTCTGTAGTACCAATACTTTGAATACCAGCAACTCTTGGTAGTTCATCTTTTTTAGATACGATAAACAATCCGCCTACAAATGCCAATATAATAAATACTATGAAACTAATCTTTTTTATTTTAAACACATTACAATTTTATCATTTGTATCTGTTAAAATTTATATGTGTATCAGGACTTTGGAATAAAACTAGTTAGAAACCTAATTATAGGGGCTATGCTTATGGGATTAGTGTTAACTCTAAGCACAACGGAGAGGCATGGAAACAACGTAGTATCCCCAATAAGAACAAAAACACACATATTTAGAATGTTTACCCCACCAACAGTCAAAAAAGACCAAGTTGTGTACGGATATCTACCTTGGTGGAGCCTAAATGACTTGGACTATATCCAATTGGATAAAATTACTGATATTGCCTACTTTGGTGTATATCTAAAGAGTGATGGTACTTTTAAAAAAACCGTTGATGAGGGAGTACTAGAACCGGGATATAACAGATGGGTATCAGACAAGAAATTAGATGCGTTTATACAAAAGGCACAGAAGTACAATGTTAACGTGGCATTAACCCTTGTAGCCCACGAAGATGACGTTACAGACGCTTTTTTAGACTGTAGAGAATGTTGGGAAACAATGGCTAATAATCTAAGAGCAGAGATGGATAAACATGGCGTAAAAGACGTAAATCTAAACTTTGAGTATGGAGGATTTACAGAAAGAAAAAGAGCTGATCAATATGTGGAATTTGTTGATTTCATAAACAAATATATGGATGCTCATTATAAGGATTCTTTTGTAGTAACATCGGCCTTCGCAGACTCTGCTATTGGAGATAGAGTATCATCAAATATAGAGGGATTAGGTAAAGTATCGGATGGAATATTCATTATGGGATACGACTTCCACAGGCCACAATCAGCAAATGCAGGTCCTGTCGCTCCTATAACAGGCATAGAAAAAACTGTTAACCAATTCCTAATGCATACTACCGCAGATAAGATAATACTGGGAGTACCATACTATGGATATAACTGGGTAGTAGAAAGTGAAGAGAAGGGTTCCCCAAGACTTGAGGGTAATGATGAAATAGGGTTCTCACAACCCCAAATATATGCAGGAGTTATGGATACAATACTAGATACGGGAGTGGAAGTTAGCTGGGATGATGAGGCTAAAACCCCATATTTCTCGTATATAAGCTCTGAAACTAATTCCATAAGACAGGTACATTATGAGAATGTGGAATCGTTAAAAGAAAAATATGAGATGAGTAAAGAAAAGCGATTACTAGGCGTAGGAATATGGGCATTAGGATACGACAGAGGGCACACAGAGCTTTGGGATCTATTAGGTAAGGAGTTTTGGGGATATTAATGGTGGGTTTATCAGGATTCGAACCTGAGACCTCTGCAATGTGAATGCAGCGCTCTAACCAACTGAGCTATAAACCCTAAGTCTTGTCCATTTTACAATAAAATCACGCAATTAACACTCATGTATAATTGATAGGTGCTAGGAAAGATATTCAGGATCATCTTATTTATTCCCCTTATTATGTATGTTACCTATTTGTTAAACCTGCAACAGGTAGGAAAGTTAAAGAAACAAGAGCTGGGAGTACTCAAAGACATCGCAGAGAATGTAAATGTAAATGAACAAGCATTTTCCGACGTGCTAATCGAAAAATATATAAATGACTTTAGGAAAGAAAATAAGCTTAATTCTGTAGTTAGATATGACCCCCTATGTGCATTGGCTAAGATAAGGGTGCAGGAGATCAAAACAGATTGGTCACATAAAGGGTTTGAAACCAGAAGTGAAAAAATATATACAGACTTCTGTAATAAAGGAAATATCATATGTACTGCTGTAGGGGAAAATTTGGCAAAAGGAGACTTTTCCGAGGAAAAAGATGTAGTAGTGGGGTGGGAAAATTCACCAAAACATAGGGAGGCGATGCTCGGTGAATATAATGTTCAATGTGTAGCTGTTAGCGGAAAATATTATGTTAGCTTGTTTGCATATACACAAGACTTAGAAGAACTGAAACAAAAAGAACTATCTTCCATGGTTACCTATAACTACGATATAGTTATATTTTGGGAGAAACAAAAAACACTTAGTGAAAATTACAAGGATAACTGGGAAAGAGGAAAAGATAATAACCAATACAATAAAGGATTGATACAAGAATTACTTAGCATATTTGAGGAACGAATAAAACTTGCAGTAAAACTCTGGGACGGATACACAAATACTAAAATTACAAACCAAGAGGCAATAGATATGGAAAATAAATATTGGGAATTAGCTGAAAAAAGTGCAAAATTAAGCCAAGAATTAAACGATAAGGCATATAATAAATGCTTGTCGGATGGGGTTAAAGAGAGTATTTGCAAGGGGTATAAAAAGTGAAAAAGACAATAAATACATTACTAGATTTTTTTGAACTAGCTCTATTAGGTACTCTCATATTTATTACAGTGTACTTTCTAATTGGCCAGTTAGTGGAAGTGTCTGGAGATTCAATGGAACCCAACTTTAAGAATGGTCAACAAATGATTGCAGAGAAATTAACAATCAACATTACTAAAATACAAAGAGGAGATATTGTTATTTTCAACAGCTTAGATACAAGAAATCTTTTAATAAAAAGGGTTATAGGATTACCTGGGGAAAAGATAAAAATACAAGATGGTCTTGTATACATTAATGACACCCATCTAGATGAGCCATATTTGGTTAAGAATACTTATACAAAGTTAAAATACAACAATAAAATGGAAGAAGGAAAGGATTACGAAATAGGAGAGGATTCTTATGTAGTATTAGGAGATAATAGGGAAGTTAGTATTGATTCAAGAGCATTTGGGTCATTACACAAAAACGATATTCTGGGAAAAGTGATACTAAGATACTATCCAATAAAAGATTTTAGAATAATTTAGGATTATTTTTCTGTAACTACGTTGATTTGCTTTTTGGTCTTGTTCTTCCAAATAAACTGAACAATACCAGCTACAGTAGAAAAGATTGTGAAGTCTTTACCCATACTAACATTATCACCTGGAATAAAAGCTCTACCTCTTTGTCTAACAATAATTTGTCCCGGTTTAACTGTAGATCCACCAAAAGATTTAACACCAAGTCTTTTACCTGCTACATTACCACCCTGTGTTGCTTTAGAACCTCCCGCTTTTTTATGTGCCATAGAATATTATTTAACCTCTCCCTTGGTAGAAATTTTGGATACTTTTACAACACTAAAAGGTTGTTTGTGCCCATTAGTTTTTCTGTATCTAGCTTTGGATTTATATCTGGAAACTGTAGTTTTAACAATACTTTCATCAATTATTTCAGTAGTGATCTCAACATTGGATAACACAGGAGAACCCAAGGTAACTTTTTCACCATCAGAATAGGCCAAAACCTCTAAATTAATAGGATTTTGTTGTCTTTCAACACTAAAAGTGTCACCTTCTGTTATTTTAAATTGTTTTCCGCCTAAGCGTACGATTGCATAATTCATACTGTAACGTAGGAATATTACTATAAATTAGTTAATTCATCAATAGGAATAACCTTTAAATGATCCACCAGTTCAAAATCATCATCCCCGGCGATACGATTATACCTTAAAAACCCACATTTACCACACTTATGAACCAAAACCTCTTCCCCATCTTTTTTGAAGTATTTACCTATAGGGGCCATATCTCCACCACAATCAGATTTCCTATCTCCAGATTCCACATCTACATGCTTAGAATGGAGACAATAGGGGCAATGGTTCCTGTGATGCGTACCGGGAGCGACTAACTCTACCTCTTTACCACAATGTATACATTTAAAGGTCATCTACTTTGGTTCCAACAATAAGCAATACATCATACTTGGAGTCTGCAGAAAGGTCATCTTCTACAACAATATCTAAATATTTATCCTTAAGATCTTCTTTTAAGATATCCTTATACCCAATATTATCTTTCTTAAACTTAAGTAAAGTATTTTCACGACCTGTAATCTCCGCGTCACCAATATCGTAAACCTTGTAACCAAGTTTCTCTAATAATAATTTGGTTTTGCTTGCTAAACCAGCCACACCAGCCCCATTTTCAATCATAATATTCAAATCTTTCTTTTCTAAAGGTTTAGTAGGCTCTGTGGTACTAACTGCAGGTTCCGTAGCACTAGGAACCGCTGTATTTGCACCAGCGACATTAGGTGTGTTTAAAGAGTTATCTATACCCACTGTATTATTAGCAATCTCAGTTTTAGTAGAATTACTTAGTTTAATACCTCCATATATAACACCACCTAAAAGAACTAAAACGGATAAGGCTGCCCCAACATATACTAAAGAGGAATTAGTTTTTACAGTAGTAGGCATTGGTAATAGAGATAGCATGTTTACAGGACTTACCAAAAGTCCCTCACTAAAATCCAACATATAGTGACCTAAAAGGTGTGATTCAAAACCATGCGTTTCGTCTAAACCAGCATTTGGTAAAGATATTTTTATCAATTCATACTTGTCATCTAATTTTAGGGTTTCTTTTCCCAACAGGTATACCTTTTTCACTAAAGAAGTTTTATCGTAGTTTGCTAGTTCTCGTACATAAGACTCTAGCTCAGCAGGTTTAAATCTACGATCATATCCTTTAGAGAAGTAAATATTATTCATTTCAGAAAGGGAAAATACGGTTTCATTATCACCTAATACAATGAATAAAGAAGGTTCCAAGGCATTGGTATATTTTGGTAAGAGAAAGTTCCATGGAATTACACTTTTAAGTTCCATTTTTAAGTTTTGAGCTATTTCTATGTAATTTTCCAAGGCTATCTTCTTAACACCCACAAAGTGTCTCACAAAGGGAGCTAACCGATTAAGGGTATAGTAAAGTTCGTTCAAATCTACACCTTCTAATTGATGCTTTGCTTTCTTAACGATAGCTTCCATATCCTCAACACCTGTATTAGGCATTTCGATAAATTCAGAGTAGGTATTCTCTGGTTCGATTAAAAAGTTAAGGGAATAGTTCTTTCTATTCCCAGGTACAAACTCACTGAGAACCTCATCTAAAAAGGATGAAAACTCAGCAACATCTAGTATTCTGCTATCAGCACAGATATTGTTTGGTATTTCTTTTGTGAGACCTTTGAATTCCCCTTTGTTTGTAATTAGAGTAACTTTAAGTATTTTTGAATTTAAAGACAGTATTAAATCGGACATAATTAGATATTAAGGTATTGGAAAACATCGCGCAAGGTTAAACTACATTTAGAGTTTAGTTATTACAAAGGTACTACCCGATTGTAATGTATCAGATAAAACCTTAGCCTTTATGTCAGAACCAAACATCTCTATCACTTTCTTGTTATCCTCTGTATCTTCATAAGTAACAGTTATCTTATCTGCAACACTTAAACCTTGTTCTTTTCTAAGATCTTGTATCTTTCTTATCATATCTCTAGCTAAACCTTCTAATCTAAGCTCCTCTGTTACTTTAGTATCTAAGTAAATAACAAACTCATTTGTATCCACAGTCTCTGTATCGGTTACATCTTCTGTTGTTGATATAACTTTCTTAACATTTACTTCGTCAGAAACTAGGTCATCATAGAAGGAGAGTATTTCATTCTTCCTGGATTTAACATAAAGATTACTCAAAGGTTGTCTCACCTTTATACTCTTCTCTACTCTTATAGATAAAGCAGTGGATACAATATCTCTAGTTAATTTCATTTGGTCTAAGACATTAGTTTCTTCCACAGTTATTTCCTCTATCCTCGGGTAATCACAAAGATGTACCGATTCTATAGCACTACTATTTACCTTAGTAACTAGTTCTTGATACGTTTTTTCTGTAATAAAAGGTATTGCAGGTGCCGCTACTTTAGAGAATTCTATTAAAACGAAATATAACGTAGATAAAGATTCATTATCACCCGCAGATATTCTATCTCTGGATCTCCTTACATACCATCTTGATAAATCATCTACAAAGTCCTCTAGTGGTTTAACAGCTGTAGGTATAACATAGTTTTCTATATTCTCTGAAAATTCTTTCTTCACTTGTTTTAATCTAGCTATTATCCATTTATCTAAGATATTTTCTGATACTACTGCTTTTGTATAATCCCAATTCGTGTTCTTGGCATACATTAAAAAGAATTTAACGGAGTTCCATAAAGGGTTTAAAACATTCCTAAGTTTTGTCTTTAATTCTATATCATCAAAGTTAGCATTCTCTCCGAGCATCAAAGGAGAACCCATTAGATATAGTCTAAGGGCATCCCCACCTACAGCTTCTAATACTTCTTTAGGGTCGGTATAGTTGCCATAAGTCTTGCTCATTTTTCTACCGTCATTACCTGCTAAGGTACCCGTGGATATTACATTTTTAAAAGAGTTAGTACCAAAGAGAGCAACAGATAATCTATGCATTACGTTAAACCAAGCTCTAACCTGAGCTATATATTCAACAATGTAATCACCAGGGAAATTGTTTTCAAACTTCGTTTCATTTTCAAAAGGATAATGTAACTGGGCATAAGGCATAGAACCAGACTCAAACCAAGAATCTAATACCTCAGGTATTCTTTTATATACCTTTCCATCTTTTTCTATCGTTATTTCGTCAATATAGGGACGATGTAAATCTACAACTTTTTTACCAGATAGTTCTTCTATTTCTTTTATTGATCCTAATACTAGGGTATCTCCCTCAGCAGATTTCCATACGGGCATTGGTGTTGCCCAGTATCTACTACGGGATATACACCAATCAGGGGCATTATCTATAACAGATGCAAATTGGCCATGTTTCAAATGAGAAGGTACCCAATTTATATTCTCATTGCACTTCAACATATCTTCTTTCAGGGCTTTAACATTTACAAACCAAGAGTTCTGAGCACGATGAATAAGCAAAGTATCACAACGATCATGGTAAGGGAAACGGTGAACAATAGTCCCATCATTAAACATTAAACCCCTATTAGTTAAATCTTCTCGAATAAATTTATTGGCTTTTCTATAGAACATCCCTTTATAAGGGTTCTCTTTTCCATCACCTTCTTTAAAGTTACCTTCGTCATCTATGGCAAGTGTCATAGATAAACCATAATGTTGACCCATTTCAGTATCTATATCACCAAATCCCGGGGCAGAGTGAACTATACCCACACCATCATCCATAGTTACCATATTTTCGAAGCTATATACTTTAAAATCTTTATCGTTATGAGAATATATATCGTAAAGAGGTTCGTAAGATAATCCTATTAAATCAGATCCTTTGAATTCATTCTTTATAGAGAATACTTTATTTCCAAATACAGATTCCACTCTAGGCTTAGCTAGTATAAGTAAATTACCTTCAAATTCTACTTGAACATATTTAGATTCTAAATCTACAACTAAGGCCCTGTTAGAGGGTAAAGTCCAAGGGGTAGTTGTCCAAGCCAAGATATACGAATCCTTGAATACACCTTCGGATAATACTTTAAATTTTATGGTTACTGCAGGATCTTCTACATCTTTATAGGAGTTATCCATGGATATTTCAAAGTTAGAAACAGGAGTACCACAGGTGGGGCAATATAGGGATGTTCTTACACCTTCATATATTAACCCTTTTTCATGAAGTTTCTTAAAAGCCCACATTACAGATTCCATATAGTTTTGATCTGTAGTTCTGTATGCATTATCTATATCAACCCAACGGCCTATCTTGTCTACATACCAATTCCATTCCGCGGATGTCTCTGCAGTATATTCATAACAAGCTTTAGTAAAAGCCTCTAATCCAAAGGCTTCAATATCTTTTCTATTTTTAATATCTAATTTTTTTTGAACTTTGTTTTCAACAGTTAAGCCATGTGCATCCCAACCCCAAACTCTTTCTACTCTTTTACCTTTCATTGTCCAGTATCTGGGTATTATGTCTTTGGCTATAGATCCTAATAGATGACCATAGTGAGGTAAACCAGATATAAAGGGAGGCCCATCATAAAATACGTATTGATTATCTAAAGGTTTTGATTCTACGGATTTCTCGAATATTTTCTTTTCCTTCCAAAAGG
>Ga0172369_10002035_pt1 | contig 28446 bp, 27 predicted proteins | sample LakKiv25m_FD_114539 | JGI IMG/M metagenome (GOLD analysis project Ga0172369, IMG submission 114539) | Freshwater microbial communities from Kabuno Bay, South-Kivu, Congo - kab_022012_11.25m | ecosystem: Environmental > Aquatic > Freshwater > Lake | place: Democratic Republic of the Congo...
CCTCAAAAAGGGAACGTATCCACTCCTGATTCTTCTCGATGGAATAAAGGGAATGGATCGCGAGGCGCGAGTAATCTATTCAGAAATGGATGGTCCTAGTGCAGTGGCGCTCGTGGGCGTTTCCCCTATTGCGCGCGTGATCGGCAACTTGTTCATTGGGCTTAACAAGTCAACAAAGCTTCCGTTGCGTATGTTCGCAAAAGAAGAAGAAGCCCTCAAATGGCTAAAAACCTCCATAAAATAAGAAATCCGCGGCAAGCTCCTTCCGATCCTCGAATTGACCAAATCCTCACTATGCTCATTCGACTTGCCGCCGAAGACCTCACCGCACGCGTCACTCCTGGCGAAGCAGGAGATGAACTCGATGGGATCATGGTGGGTCTGAACGTGTTAGCAGAGGAATTAGACGCGAACATGATGCGTCTAAACACGCTGCTTGCCGAACAGGCGCACTTCACTGAGGAATTTCGCCTCTTGGCCGAAATGAGCAGTCTTTTCCAAGCCAGCGCGACATTGGAAGAACTGTATTTGGTGATTGCCCACTTTTTGGAACGCCTTTTCCCATCGGCAAACGGAGCGCTGTTCATTTATAGCGCCTCACGCGATGACCTGGAACGAAAATCCGCGTGGGGTGGATTTCCTGTTGAGCATGAGGAGGTTGTATTCAAGCCAAGTGACTGCTGGGGAATACGGCGCGGGCGCGTGAATATCGTGCGGGGAGTGCCCGCACACATGAGGTGTCGTCACGTTCCAAAATCACTGCAACAAGACTATCTATGTGTGCCAGTAATGGGAACAGACGGAACAATTGGACTCCTGCACCTGCGCTTTGCGACGCCGGAAGCGGAGATGGTGGAGGTCTCCCAATCCCAGTGGGAAGAACGAGAGCGAATCGCTGTTACAGCCGGGGAATACATGGGATTGGCTCTAGTCAATTCTCGGCTCCGGCAAGCCTTGCAACAACAATCCATCCGAGACCCGCTGACTGATATGTTTAACCGCCGTTATCTTGAGGAGACACTCGACCGTGAGATCCGGCGTGCTACGCGGCAGACTTCTCCCATCTGTTGTCTAATGATCGACATTGACCACTTCAAACTATTCAATGACACTTACAGCCATGCGGCTGGCGATACATTGTTACGCGAGTTTGCAACACTCCTTAAAAAGAATATTCGCGGCGGTGATATTCCCTCACGGTATGGAGGTGACGAATTCACGCTCATCCTGCCAGACACAGCGCTCTCTGATGGGCAGTCCCGTGCAGAGCAAATACGCGAAAAGACTAAATCTCTACATGTAGTTTACAACGGCAACGACTTGGGATCGATCACAGTATCTATTGGGCTAGCCGTCTACCCTGATCATGGGGCTGCTACGGTTGAGACATTGTTGCATGCTGCGGACCGCGCGCTCTACAATGCGAAGCAGGCAGGCAGGGATCGCGTCGAGGTTTTTTCACCGAAGACGCAGGCATAGCCACGACTCAACGATTCTCAAAAGTCGCCAAACACCCGCCGCTAACGCAAACCGTTAGCTGGCGCAACGGAGATGCAGCGGATATGTGGCAGTCAACCGGCCCGGATTTGGAGAGCGAGAATGACAGATAAAGTGAGACTTGTCCATAGTGTCAAGGGTTAGAAAAAACATTCCAAAATGAAAAGGCTTTGGAAGATTCTCGCTTTTCCAAAGCCTTTTGTATTGCACGATGACCGGCTTATTCAAAAAAAGTAATGCTCCACCACTTCGCAAAAATGAGTTTATACTACGCGCAGGCAGTGTCCCGTTTTGATCGGGAGTCCAAGTCCCGCCCCACTGTCCGCTACCCACAGGGCGCTTCCCGGACGCAAACCGCTCGGCAGCCATCAAAGCAAAATGTGACGCGCCCTGCTTTTTATGTCTCCCCCAAATGGCGGAGATTAATATTCCCCAGTCGTTGGATGCGGCTGGGGAATATTAATTGTAAAATAATAAATAAGTTGCATACGGTTTCGCAGTTCGCAAGCCTGCTGCGGCTCATTTACGCAACAGGCCTGTCAAATCAAATCCGGAGGTAAGAGATGAAGAAGAAACCTTTCATTTTTGTTTTAATGGCCATAATGTTTGTAATGGTCGCGGGCTGTGCTCCCGGCAGCGCCGTACAAATCAATACGCCTGTCCCGAACACAAAAGCCGGTACGCCCACCCCCGACGGTCAAATCAACGTGCCCGGCGTAAGCATACAAATCTATGCGCCCGGCCCGAACCCACTGGTAAATACAGCCGATGCACACGGTCGTGCCGCCGGTATCTTGCTGGGAATCTGGCACGGGGTCATCTCCCCGGTAACTCTCGTGGTGTCATTTATTAATCCGAATGTGCAGATGTACGAAGTGCACAACGACGGGAGCCAGTACAATCTTGGTTTCCTGGTTGGAGTGGCAATCCTGTTTCTCATTCTGGGCGCAATCGCTGGTTCGAGACGTTGATAACGCGAAACAAATGATAAGTGCATCAATTATTTGCTAAATGACTTCCGTCAGCCTGCCGCCGAACAACACGCACATGCATCCGACTGCTGCGCTCGGCTCACCAACGGATGATGTGCAGCCATTGAGAGCAAATAAAATTGGACGGTAGATATCTGCCGTCCAATTCGTTTAAGTACAGAGCAAGAAGTCAGAATAACTTGAATAACGCAGTGCTCGCCCACACGAATAAGTATTGCGGGACGAAACTCAGGAGCACCGTCACGATTGCGGCCGCGCCCCATGTGATGTTGAGCCACGGCTCAGAGACAACTTCCGGTTCGCCATCGCGCATGTACATCGTCACTACCACGCGCAGATAGTAGTATGCGGAGATGAGCGAGGTCAACACGCCGATCAGCGCCAGACCGACGAACCCGCCAGACATCACCGCGCGGAAAAGATAGAATTTGCCGACCAGTCCAAGCGTGGGCGGAAGGCCGATCAGTGAAAGCATGAAGACGGTCATCGCGGCGGCCAAAGCGGGGTACTTGCGTCCGAGACCGGCATAATCGCTGATGGCCAGACCTTTGCCCTCGGCCTTTTCCATCGCAATGACGACGCCCCACGAACCGAAGTTGGTGAGTGTATACGCGACAAGGTAGAAGAGTCCTGCCGCGATTGAAACGGGCAGGATATCTTTATTTCCAAACGGGACGAAAGCCATCAGAATATAGCCGGCGTGCGCAATGCTGGAATAAGCCAACATGCGTTTGATGTCTGATTGAGAGATGGCAAGCAGGTTGCCAACGATCATTGTCAAAGCGGCAAGCACAACCAGGACGGGAGTCAAGTCACTGGCAAGCGAAGGAAGCGCTGAGCCGAAGACGCGCAATAACGCGGCAAAGCCTGCGATCTTGGCACCGGCGGCCATGAAAGCCGTCACCGGAGTCGGCGAACCTTGATATACATCGGGAGTCCACATGTGGAAGGGAACGGCCGCAACCTTGAAGCCGAATCCGACCAGGATGAGAGCCGCCCCAATGGCCAGGAGCAGGTTCGAGGTCCCGCTTGAAGCGGAAGCAAGAATTCCGGCGAGGGAGGTCGTCCCCGTCGCACCGAAGACCAGCGCGATACCATACACGACAAATCCGGCAGAGAAAGCGCCGAGTAGAAAATATTTAAGTCCAGCTTCTTCGGATTCGGATTTGGGGCGGGCGAAGGCGGCCAAAACATAAAGCGGAATGGACAGCAGTTCGAGGCCGAGGAAGATGATGATGAGGTCGGCGGCTTGCGCCATGAGCATCATGCCAACGACGCTAAAGAGAAGGAGGGTGTAATACTCGCCGCGTTCGAGGTCCATGCGTTTGACGTAACCATACGCGAGGGCGACGCCTAACATGCCGCTGATCAAAAGAAGTGCATTAATAAAAGTTGAGAAACCGTCGAGTACGACCATGTTGTTAAAGCCTGTGACTGCATCGTGGCCGATCTGCGAAAGCGTAAAGCCGAGGGCAACTGCGAATCCGAGGGCCGCCAGAAAGGCGGTGATACCCTTGCGTCCTTTAGAAACGAAGAGGTCTATCAGCAGGAGCAAACAGGCCCAAACCGTGAGAATGGTGAGAGGAAGGATGGTTGTGAAATCTTGAGATTGAGGCATAAGCACTCTGAGCTTTCAGCATACAGCGGTCAGCAGATACCCAGCCGAAACTGAGCGCTGACTACTGAGAGCTTTAGGGAATTACCAGCGCGGAGACAAGTTTTTGAACAGCCGGAGCCATCAAGCTGAAAAAAGGCGCGGGATACAAACCGATCCAGAACATCAAGATCAGCAACGGGAGAACGGTGGCAATCTCACGCCAGCTCAGATCGCGCAAAGCGTGTCCGTGCTTCTTGACTTCCTCGACGATGGAACCTTCGGGTCCGAGAAACATTTTCTGGAACATATAAAGAATGTAGACCGCGGCCATGATGACGCCCAAGGCCGAGATACCCGCAAACAACGGATTGTTGATGGCCTGAGATCCAAATGCACCGAGCAAAATCGTGAACTCGCCGACGAAGCCATTCAAGCCCGGTAAGCCCATCGATGAAAGCGAAGCGATCAGCATGACAGTGCCGAAGATCGGCATGGCTTTCCACAACCCGCCATAAACTTTAAACTCGCGCGTGTGAGTCTGTTCGTAGACCATGCCAACCAGGAGGAACAACGCGCCCGTGCTGATACCGTGGTTAATCATCTGCAAGATTGCGCCTTCGATGCCTTGTACATTGAGGGCGAACAAACCCAACATGACAAAGCCCAGGTGACTGACCGAGGAATAAGCCACCAGTTTCTTGATGTCGCTTTGGGCATATGAGACCGCCGCGCCATAGATGATGCCGATGGTGGCAAGCAATGCGATCCAGGGCGCGGCCTGAAGCGATGCCTGCGGGAAGAGCGGAATATTGAAACGCAGGAAACCGTACGTTCCCATCTTCAACAACACACCCGCCAGGATGATAGAGCCAGCCGTCGGCGCTTCGACATGGGCATCGGGCAACCATGAATGCAGAGGCCACATTGGGACTTTGATGGCGAAAGCAGCCGCGAATGCGATGAACAACCAGAATTGAACATTGCCGGGAATATTATGTTGAGCGATCAAGTCCGGCACGGAGAAAGTCCCGCCGTAGATGCCGAGCCATAAAATCGCAAGCAGCATCAGGATCGAGCCAGCCATCGTGTACAGGAAGAACTTGACGGCGGCATAGATGCGGCGCGGTCCGCCCCAGATGCCGATCAGGAAATACATTGGGACGAGCGTGAATTCCCAGAAGATGTAGAACAGGAAAAGATCCTGAGCGAGGAACACACCCATCATGCCCACTTCAAGAAGCAGGAAGAAGATCAGAAAATCTTTCACGCGATCTTCCACGGCCGTCCACGATGAAAGGAGCGAGATGGGCGTCAGGAAGCCGGTCAGCAAAACCAGCAGAATGCTGAGCCCATCCACACCGAGGCTGTACTGAATGTTCCATCCGGCCACGGTGATCCAGTCGTACTTGGCGACCAGTTGCAGGTCCGGGTTGGATGCCTGGAACATTGCCAGCACCCAAAGAGAGAGGCAGAAGGTCAGCAATGAAGTGACCAGCGCCGTCCAGCGCAGAGCGGTTTTCTTTTCGCCTGGGATGAAGAGCAGAACCAGCACGCCCACCAGCGGGAAGAAGGTCAGAATAGTTAATGGTTGCAAAAGAAATTCCATGTTCATTCCTCGTAGCGAATTCTTATTTCAACAACAAATAGCCAAGGATAAGTACAACGCCCAGCAAAACAGACAGCGCGTACGTGCGCACGAATCCGTTCTGGACCTTTCGGGCAGCTTCCGATAAATTTTTGGTCGCGTTGCCCAACCAGTTTGCGAAGGAATCAATGCCCTTCTCGTCGGCATAACGATTGAGGGCGATATTGCTGAGCCAGTTATATGTACCGGCGATAACGGTGTCATGCACCCAATCGTGCCAGAACTTTTGGTCAATCACATCCGCGAGAAACTGCGAAATCTTCACAAATGGATTGATGATGACTGCCCAGTAGCCCTCATCCACGAACCATTTGTTTTCCATGCCCGTGAAGATAAAGCCAAGCGGTTTCTTGAGCGGATCAGGCTGGTCAGCCTTGAGCGGGTTGCGTCCGTATAGAAGCCACGAAATAAAAATGGCAAGCAATGCCAGCCCGGTGGAGATGAGCGCCACGCTCATCACGAATTCGCCGGGTTTGATAAACGTAAGCGTATGTTCGAGCCAGGCGGTTAAGGTGTGGATACCGGGCAGATTCAGCGCGCCGCCCAAAATTGATAAAGCTGCCAGCACCATCAGCGGCACAGTTATCACCTTCGGGCTTTCTTCTGCGTAAGCCGCGGCTTCGTGTCGAGGCTCGCCGAAGAATACCATCCAGATCTGACGTCCCATGTAGAACGCAGTGAAGAACGCGGCGATCACCAATAACCAATAGACGGCTGTGAAGCCTGTCAGGGAAGCTTCCGCCAGAATCTCATCCTTTGACCAAAAACCCGCAAACGGGAAAATACCAGCCAACGCCAGCGTACCAATAATGTAAAGCCAGAAAGTCACCGGCAATGTTTTGCGAAGTCCGCCCATGTTGCGCATATCACCTGGATCGAACACTTCGACACTCCCTTCAGTCGCAGTGCGGCGAACTTCTTCATGATGTTCTTCATGGCCGTGCGATTCATGTGCAGAACCGTGAGCAAGATAATGATGTCCGCGCTCCATGCCGAGGATGACAGAACCGGCCGAGAGGAAGAGCAAAGCTTTGAAGAAGGCATGTGTGATGAGATGGAACATGCCCGCCGTGAACGCGCCCATACCGACCGCCGCAACCATGAATCCAAGCTGCGAGATCGTCGAATAAGCCAGCACTTTTTTGATGTCATACTGACCGACGGCAATCATGGCCGCGAATAAAGCCGTGACCGCACCCGTCATTGCGACGATGTACTGCGCCTGCGGAACCAGCATATAAAGCGGGGCCGAGCGCGTGATGAGGTACACGCCCGCTGAGACCATGGTCGCAGCATGGATCAGCGCCGAAACCGGAGTCGGGCCTGCCATCGCGTCCGGCAACCAAACGTAAAGCGGGATCTGCGCCGATTTGCCTGCCACGCCGATCAACATGAAGAGTGTGATGGCAACGATGATGGCCGGGTCAGCGGAAGGAGCGGCAGCGAAAACCTGGTCAAATCGGAATGAACCAAGTTTCCAGAACATCAGGAAGCCCGCGATCAAAAAGCCAAAGTCACCGATGCGGTTGACAATGAAAGCTTTCCTGGCGGCATTCGAGTTGGCCCATGAGGAACGACCGAGCGTGTCCATCTCGTACCAAAAGCCGATCAGCAAGAAGGAACAGAGTCCCACACCTTCCCAGCCGACGAAGAGCATCATGTACGAGTCACCGCTGACGAGGATCATCATGGCGGCGATGAAAAGGTTGAGAAAAACAAAGAAACGGGCAAACCGCTTCGGGTCCGATTTGAAGCGTACATCCTCGTGCATATATCCGATGGCGTAGATGTGGATCAATGTCCCAACGCCCGAGACGACCAGCATCATCGTCGTGGATAAAGAGTCGACGCGGAAAGTCCAATCCAGCTGCAGGCCGCCAATGTGCATCCACGGTGCCAAAAAGACAGCGACCGCTTCGGGATGCTGCGCCACCGAGTACGCCAGCAAGACAGAAACGACGAAGGCCAAGCCGGATGCCAGGCTGGCTACCGTTCCGATAACCTTTTCGCTAAACCGGCCGCCAAAGACGATGTTGACCAACAGGCCCATGACGGGGAAAAACACGATCCAGGGAACAAGAAAGAAGAACATCATGGGTTACCCCTTGAGGCTGTTCATCTCGTCAATGTTGATGCTGTGCTTCGTACGGAAGATGGCAACCAACAAGGCCAGGCCCACCGCAACTTCGGCGGCGGCCACAGTCATGACGAAGAACACGAAGATCTGGCCCTCGAGCACAAGACGGACTCGCGTGAAGGCGACCATTGCCAAGTTTGCGGCGTTGAGCATCAACTCGATAGACATGAAGATGATCAGCGGGTTGCGGCGGATAAGTACACCCAGCGCACCGATGGTAAACAAGATGGCAGAGAGAACAACGTAATAAGTTACATCAACCATCGCTACTTTCCTTTTTCTTTTCTTTTTGCGTCAACACGATTGCACCGACCATGGCAACCAGCAAAAGAATGGATGTGATCTCAAATGGCAAAAGGTATAAATTGAATAATGCCTGTCCCACTCCATGGGGACTGCCAAACGTTTCCACCGGCTGCGGAATTTCCCCGCTGGTAGCTTTGCGGATAAAGAGTAAATAAACCGATTCCCCGGCCAGCACCAAAGCCAGGATAAAGGCCAAAGGTTTCTGCCAGGGCAAAGCCTTTGTCGCAGGCAAAAGACCCGTGCCGAGCAACATGATGACGAACAGGAACAACACCATGATGGCGCCCGCGTACACGCTGACCTGTGACATGGCAATGAAAGGCGCGTTCAGCAGGATATAAAAAACCGCCACAGTGCCGAAGTTCAGCACGAGGAACAACGCCGAATACACCGCACTTTCACTAAACAACATGCCGAGCGCGGTGGCGATGGCAACAAGTGCGAGAATGGAAAATACAATCAACTCAGCAGTCATAGAACTCCATTTACGGTCTTCGAAAGCGTTCCCCAAGGGCATTGACGATTTACAAGACAATCAAAAATCGTAAATCGTTAATCCGACGCGTCTTTCATCTCAGGCACCGAACGTGTGAACTCGCCCGCGCTTGTTTTCTGCGGCGTGGTCTGCGCGGCATCCGCCACGGATTCGAGCAACATCTCTTTTGGATAAATTGCATCGCGGCGGTCAGTGAAGCTCAACTCGAAGTTGTCACCCAGCACGATCGCCTCGGTCGGACAGGCGTCTTCGCAGAAGCCGCAATAGATACAGCGCAGCATGTTGATCTCATAAGTCGACGCGTAGCGTTCACCGGGCGAGAAGCGTTTCTCGTCGGTGTTGGCCGAGGCCTCGACGAAGATCGCGTCTGATGGGCAGGCCGCCGCGCACAGCGAACATGCTATGCATTTCTCCAGGCCGTTATCGTAGCGCTTCAAAACGTGACGACCGCGGAAGCGCGGCGTGACGCGTTTCTTCTCTTCCGGATATTGCACCGTCACAACCGGATCGAAAACCATGGATTTGAACGTGGTCCATAGACCGCGTCCCAATTCTTTAAGCATGGGCCACCTTCCTTCTCAGTGAATTGTTTACCAGTAAAGCTGCGAATAAGCCTGCCCCAATGGACAGGACGGGAATGATCCAAATGTAAATCGGGCCAAATTGATCTGCCATCACGACACCAACCGCCGTGATGAAGACAACCGCCAGGGAGAGCGGCAAAAGAACCTTCCAGCCGAATGCCATCAAGCGGTCATAACGGATGCGCGGCCAGGTGGCACGGATCCAGATCATAAAGAACAACAGCACGACAACCTTCAATAAAAGATAAACCGGTCCAAGCAGTGGATAACGATCCACACTGAAGATCGTATCCTTCAGGAACCAGAATTCGCGATAACCGCCGAAATACAACGTGGCCGCGATCATGCAAATCACGATCATCTTCTCGTATTCAGCCATGAAGAACAGCGCAAATTTCATGCCGGAATATTCGGCGTGATAACCCGCCGTCAGTTCCTGCTCCGCTTCGGGCATGTCGAACGGCGCACGGTTGACCTCCGCCAGAGTTGCGATCATGAAGATCAACGCGCCCACCGGCTGAATGACCGCAAACCACATCCCCGTTTGCTGGTTGACAATGTCAATCAGACGCATGGAATCGCCTAAAATGATGGCAATCACAATGCAAAGCCCAAGTGCAATTTCATAGGAGATCATTTGCGCCGTGGAACGCATCCCGCCGAGCAGGGCATATTTATTATTTGAAGACCAGCCTGCCAACACGATACCGTAAACGGCAATTGAAGCAATCGCCGTCAGATACAATACGCCGACATTGATGTCCGCCACATAGAGCGTGATCACACGGTTAGTGAACGGCAGTATGAAACTCGTGCCGAGCGGAATGACTGCCGCAATGATCATGGCCGGTACCACCGTCACAATTGGCGCAATAAAGAAGATCAACTTGTCCGCCGTTGAAGGCGTGAGCTCCTCCTTGAAGATCAACTTGACCGCGTCCGCAACCGGTTGCAACAAACCCTGCCAGCCCGCGCGATTCGGGCCAATGCGTACTTGAATTTTCGCCAACGCGCGGCGCTCGTATAAAGTCAGGTAGGCAAAGCCTGTCAGCACCGCAAAGATCATGATGAAGCCCTTGATCACCCATTCAATCCACATCGTATAATCCATTGCTACCTCACCGCGGCCTTTTTACCAACCTTCACACTTGCCTCGGTCGGCTCATTGATCGGCAATCCCATCGAGCGCGGGACAAGCACCACACCCGCTGAGATCGTATCGTCAATTTTCACAACCACTTCTTCACTAACGCCGTCCAGACTCAACTTCACCACTTCGCCCGCTTCGATTTCCAATTCCTTCGCGGCAGACGGGTGCAACGCGACGAACGTCTCGCCGATGCGCTGATCCAACAATTCAGCCGACGCGACTGTCACGCCTCGGTCATAAAGTTTTGTGACCGGAACCGCCAGCAATTTATTTTCTTTTGGACGAAGCGCCGCAACTTTCTGGACCCGGGGCAGGGTCACCTTTTTGCCGCGTAACGCGGCGTTTGACAACTGCACACCCAGACCTTGCTTGTTCTCGTACGTCGAGCCGCCGTAATACAAGTCACCGCGCCCGACAATCGGCCACTGTTCTTTGACCTCGGCCAGTTTGGCATAATTTAAACCCGCAAAAGTCGGTATGTCAGCGGCCATGATCTCGAACACCACTGAAGCGGACGTACCTTCGAGGATGACGCCCATCTCTTTTGCAAGCAACGATGTGATTGCATAATCCGGTTTTGTCTCGCCCAAAGCCGGGACAGCCGGATAGAAACGTTGAACGCAGCGCTCGCCCGAAGTGAACGTTCCTTCGCGCTCGGTGTAAGCCTGCGGAGCAAAAACCACATCCGCAAATGTGGCAGTCTCGGTCTCGAACAAGTCCTGCACCGCGACAAATTTCGCAGAACTCAACGCCTTGGCCAAAGCCGGGTCATCACCTGCCGGGTCCGCGCCGACTACATAAACTGTTTTGCCTTTGAATGTGGTCGCCAGATTCTCTTCGGGGCGGAAACCGATCTCCCACGCGCCCTGATCGTTCGCTCGTTGCCACACGCCGATCAAACCGTTGTTCGGCTTGCCGACATGTTCTGTGTCATTCAGCGCGCGGGCGCAGGCGATTGCAAGAGCCGACGAACCTTCGAGTCCAAGCCCATCGCTTCCAAACAGGATCACGGCATTGTCGGCTTTGATGAACGCATCGCCGATCTTGCCTTTCTTTGTTAAGTCCTGAACTGTTTTAACTTCATCGCCATAAGCATAGCGGATGGAGAAAGTTGCAAAACGGTCAAGCTTGGTCTCGCGCGGATTGGCAACGATCAAGGTCGCGCCGCGTTCGGCGGCTTGCTTGATACGCAGATACCAGATCGGCGCTTCTTCATATAGATCAGAAGCCGCAACAACAATGGTCGTGCCTTTACCCATTTCGCCGAAGTTCGTGCCCGCACCAACGCCGACCAGCGATGTCAACTCTCCGCCGCCCATGTTGGAATACAAGACAGCTTTGCCACCGACCTGGTCAGCCAGTGATTTCAAGTTGAATAAATCTTCATTGGATAAACGTCCGGAGGTCAGCACAACAAAATTCTTTTTGGCTTCAGCAAACTCTGCACCTGCGGCTTTAATCGCAGCATCCCACGAGACTTTCGCCAATTTGCCATCCTTGCGGACGAGCGGCCTGCTCAAACGCGCTTCGCTCTCGGCATAGTGATATGCAAAGCGGCCTTTATCGCAAATCCAGGTTTCGTTGATTTCTTCGTTCTGCCGCGGCATGACGCGCTTGATGACGATCTTGCCGCCGGCCTTGGCTTCACGACGCGTATTGAACGTTGTGTTGCAGCCAACAGGGCATTGCGAACAAATCGAAGCAGACGCGTCCAACTCCCACGGGCGCGCGGCGAAGCGGAAGTCAGCGGTGGTCAACGCGCCGACAGGGCAGATGTCGGTGGTGTTGCCCGAAAAAACGGAATCAAATCCCGGGTCCGATTTAGAGACGATCTGGATCGAGCGGCCGCGTTCATCGAAATCAATCACCGCGTCGCCCGCGATATCACCCTGAAAACGGATACAGCGCGCGCACTGGATACAGCGTTCCTGATCGAGGAAGATGAGCTCACCCAGCGGGACATTCTTCGCCAGATGCATCTTCTCATCGTACAAGTAGCGGCTCTGTCCCGGACCGTGAGCCATCGTCAGGTTCTGGAGCGGACACTCACCGCCCTTATCGCAGATCGGACAATCGAGCGGGTGCGAAGTCAATAGAAATTCAAGATTGGCTTTTTGCCCGGCTTTGGCTTTGTCAGATTGTGTGAGAACAACCATTCCCTCCGAAACAGGATTTGTGCAAGCCGTTTCGAGTTTAGGCATGAATTGCACTTTAGATTCGTCTTTATCGTCAAGGATGGCTTTGCCTGTGGCGCGGTCGATCATCGGGCGGCCAATCTCAACCATACACTGACGGCACATGCCGACCGGTTCCATTTTGGGGTGGTAGCAAAAGACAGGAATATCGATGCCCGCCACTTTTGCGGCATCCACCACCAGCATCCCATCGGAAACTGTTACCTGTTTTCCATCAATCGTGAGCGTGACTTGTTTTGTCATAAGTCTCCGAAAAAACGTAATGCGTAGCGAGTAATTCGTAAAAGCGTTTTACGCATCACGCATTACGGATTATGTACCTTGAAATCCTGCGGGAAGCGTTCAATACCCGTAACAACCGCCATTGTTGAGAATTCGCCTAACGGGCAGAGACATTTATTTTGCATCTGCCTGGCAACATTCAAAAGCAAATCCACATCGGCCATTGAATGCCCATCCTCACGAATACGGTCAATCAAATGCATCATCCAATAGGTCCCTTCACGACATGGCGTGCATTTGCCGCAGGATTCGTGTTTGAAGAAGTGAATGGTCTTGTTGATGACCCAGTCAATCGAAACGGTATCGTCAATCACTATAACGGAAGCCGACCCAAGGTCCGCACCGAGCGTACGGACGCTGGCATAATCCATCGGCGTGTCAAGCACTTTGTCATCCACCAGGATAAAGGATGAAGACGCACCGGCAGGCATGATGGCCTTGACAGGATGCCCATCCAGCACCCCGCCGCCGTGTTCATAGATCAACTGGCGGAAGGTGGTGCCAAATGGCAATTCGTAGTTGCCAGGTTTGCGGACGCGACCCGAAAGTGAGAATACTTTAACGCCCGCGCTATCGGGCGTACCGAGTGATTTGTACCAATCCGCGCCGTTCTGAATAATGAGCGGCAGATTGGTTAATGTTTCAACATTGTTGACGACGGTCGGCTTGCCATAGAGTCCATAAACGGCCGGGAACGGCGGACGAATGCGAGGCTGACCGCGTTTGCCTTCGATGGATTCGAGCATGGCGGTTTCTTCGCCGCAGATGTACGCGCCCGCACCGAGGTGTGTATAAATTTTCAGCGAGTATTCGGTGCCGAAAAGATTCTCGCCGAGATAACCGGCTTCTTCCATCTCCGCGATTTTTTCATCGAGGAACTTTGCGACCTGCCAAAATTCTCCGCGCAGATAAACATAAGCGGCATTTGCGCCAACAGCGAACGAAGCGATGGCAACGCCTTCCAAAAACTGGAAAGGATTGCTTTCCATAATTTCACGATCTTTGAATGTGCCCGGCTCGGATTCATCGGCGTTGGCTACAACATAATGCGGCCAATTTTTATTATCAATGAACGACCACTTTACGCCGGTCGGAAATCCCGCGCCGCCGCGTCCGCGCAAGCCGGAATTTTTGACGATGTCCGTTATTTCGGCAGGCTTCATTTTTGTAACAGCCTTTTTGAACGCGTCGAAGCCGCCGTTCTTTTTGTAGATATTTAATTTGTTGATGTCGGCGACATCGCGGTGGCGGAAAATAACGTTTGCCATCATTTCACCTCCGCGCCGGATTTCTTCAACGCTTCGACGAGTTCCATGGTTTTATCAACGGTCATGTCTTCGTGATATTCCAAACCGTTCGGTCCCTGGATTTGGAACATGGGCGCCTTATCGCAAGCGGCGAGGCAAGTGACGGCTTCCAGCGTGACCACGCCGTCGGCAGTCGTCTCACCGACTTTGATTCCAAGATTCGCGCACAGCGAATCCATGAATTGATCCGCACCACGCAAGGCGCACGGCAAATCAGTGCAAACCTGCATCCGGTATTTTCCGGCTTTCTCATCATGATACAACGTATAAAAGCCGACAATCGAAGCGACTTCGGTTTCGGTTATATCGAGAAGTTTGCCGATCTCCTGCATGACTTCCTTGTTGACATAACCTTCTTCACGCTGCGCCATGTAAAGCAACGGCATCACTGCCGAGCGTTTATGCTCCGGCGGATATTTCGCAATGATCTGTTTAATTTCCTTGGAATATTTCTTTGCGAGACTCATCGGTCAATATCTCCGAGAACGATGTCCACCGAACCGATGATGACGACCAGGTCTGCGATCAAATGTCCCTTTGCCATCATGGGCAGGATTTCGAGATTTTCAAATGAAGGCGTGCGCCAATGAACGCGATACGGTTTCGGTCCGCCGTCGCTTTCGAGGTAAACGCCCAATTCGCCGCGCGGACTTTCGACTGCACTATACACCGAGCCTTTCGGCGCAGAGAATCCTTCCGTCCATAATTTGAAGTGATGGATCAACGCTTCCATGCTTGTGCCGATCTCCGAACGAGGCGGGGGGACAAATTTGCGGTTGTCACTGCGAACGGGACCAAGCGGCAATTTATTCAAAGCCTGCTCCACAATCTTGAGCGACTCGCGCATTTCCTGCACGCGAACGAGATAACGCGCGCGAGAGTCACCGACTGTATTTATTGGAACAATGAAATCATATTGTTCATAACCGGAATACGGACGCGCTTTTCGCAAGTCCCAGTTCACGCCGGAAGCGCGCAGGTTCGGTCCGGTGGCGCCAAAAGATAAGGCGTCCTCCGCGCTCAATTTGCCGATGCCCGCTACACGGTCGAGAAAGAGCGGATTGTTTGTCAGCAATGCTTCGTATTCGTCAACGCGCTTCGGGAAAATTTTGATGAAGTCGCGCACTGCCGCTTCAAATTCCACAGGCACGTCGCGCCACACGCCGCCGGGACGAATGTAAGTCGTCATCATGCGCTGACCGGAGACAAGTTCGAAGATATCGAGAATTTGTTCGCGCTCGCGGAAGCAATAAAGGAAAACCGACATCGCCGCGACATCGAGCGCGGAAGTGCCGAGCCAGACAAGATGCGACGAGATGCGTTGAAGTTCGGCGAGGATCACACGCAACGTTTGCGCGCGCTCGGGCACATCAAGACCGACGAGTTTTTCAACCGCCATCACATAAGACAGATTGTTGCCGATCGGGTTCATGTAATCGAGGCGGTCGCTCATCACTTCGGCTTTTTGATAAGTCTTGGCTTCCATGTTTTTTTCAACGCCGGTGTGCAGATAACCGACATCAGGAATGCAATTGACAATGGTTTCGCCGTCGAGTTCAAGCAACAATCGCAACACGCCATGCGTGGACGGATGTTGCGGGCCCATGTTCAACAACATCGTCTCGCCCGTCACGGCGCGTTCGGAAACCAGATGTTTATAAGGTCCAACCGGAATTTCTTGTACACGGAAATCGCTCATGGCTATTCCTTGGCGTAAGGTTTACGCAAATCAATTTCTTCAAAGTTAAATGTGAATTGCGGTTCTTCGTAACCCAGCGGAAAATCTTTTCGCAGGGGATGATCTTTAAAATCTTCGGGCATCAAAATGCGGCGCGGATCGGGGTGACCTTCGAACTCGATTCCGAACATATCGTAGACTTCACGCTCGCGCCAGTTCGCGGCCTGAAAGAGTCCGGTCGCGGTCGGGACCTTGGGTTGGCTCCCGTTTACTGGAACTCTTAACTGCACTGACAGATTCTGTGTCAGCGATGTGAGTTGATAAATCACGTGAAAGCGCGGCGCTTCCTGCGGCCAGTAATCCACAGCCGTCAGCGTGGAGAGCAACGCGAATTCATGCTCATCACGCAAAACAGTCAGCGCTTCGATGATCTGTTCCGCGTTGACAAATATATGCGCTTCGCCACGGAATTCTTCAAATGCCGCACCGAATTTTCCTTGCAATACCTGGACTATCTTTTCAAGTTTATTGTCCATAAGAATTTCCCGTCATTGCCTGCACTGAGCCGCAGGCACACGTGCGAGCCGCTGCTTTTTAGCGGCGAAGCAATCCTCACGCGAGTGAAGATTGCTTCGGGGAAAAAGCCCTCGCAATGACATTTTATGCCTTTGCCAAATCCTTGAACTTCTCGGCCCTGACCTTTTCATGCAATGTCACCACGCCATGGATCAAAGCCTCGGGGCGCGGCGGGCATCCCGCCACATAAACATCCACCGGCACAACTTCATCCACGCCTTGATAAATGGCATAGTTATTGAACACGCCTCCACACGAAGCGCAATCGCCCATCGCGATCACCCACTTCGGTTCCGGCATCTGATCGTACAAGCGGCGCAGGACAGGTCCCATCTTTTTGGAAACGCGTCCCGCTACGATCATCAAATCCGATTGGCGCGGGCTGGGACGCATCAACTCCATTCCGAAGCGGCTCATGTCATAATTGGCCGCCTGTGCCGCCATCATCTCAATGGCGCAACAAGCCAGACCGAATAACATCGGCCACATGGCATTGGTGCGCCCCCAATTCACAGCAGTTTCAAGCGTGGTCGTGACCACGCCCATATTCGCAAGCTTTTGCTCTACTCCCATTCCAACGCTCCTTTCTTCCACGCGTAAATGTAACCAACCAGTAAGATAACGATAAAGACGGCCATTTCAGCCAGCCCAAACAAACCAAGCTGGCGAAAAACAACCGCCCACGGCAGGAAAAAGATAACTTCAATATCGAAGAGAATAAACAGCACTGCGATCAAATAAAAGCGCACAGGCATGCGCCGCGTGCCCGGTCCGATGGTGACCATGCCCGATTCGTACGGCTCAGACTTGACGGCAGATTTTTTCTTCGGCCCGAAAAGTTCCCCCAAACCAATCGCGATCAGGGCAATCACGATTGCAATCACGATCATCACACCAATGGCAATGTACTCAAACAACATAGACACCTCGAAAGAAGTACGTCCGTGCGCAAGGTTGTGCAGGATTGCACACTGGCGATGAAGTATATCATAAGAGAATTCGAGGGGCTAGACAATGTGTCACATTTCACAAAAATTGATGATAATGGTCATATTAGGGAAAGTATGGAAAAGTACAACAGTGAAGAATAAAACTCGAGCCTAATACAAACCAAAATCAACTTGTGAATATTATCACCATCTATTCATGACATTTGATAATGCCTCTATTTTTGCCTGTGTTGTATTATGAATATGGAGACGGAATAAAGACACCTCCAAGATGCTCCTCACTGTCTCCTCCTTTGGCGAAAGCCTCCGCTGGGTCTCCTTCCCGGCGGAGGCGTGTTTTACAGCATTACCGCCCTGCCATAATTGGAAGGGCGGTGAGTTAAAGTATGATAAGTACTGATCTAAGTTTTACGGCTCAGATGCAGGCAGGACAACACAAAACGACGCACCTCGGCCTAAGGTTGACTCAACCCATACGCGACCGTGATGGCTGTCAACAATGGATTTCACGATGGCAAGTCCGAGACCGGTGCCTTTTGTATCGGCTACATTACTGCCACGGTAGAATTTATCAAAGATGTGGCTTTGTTCTTCACGTGGAATACCGGGCCCATCGTCTGTCACTTTCAAAATTATTTGGTTCCCCGTGGTGCTGATCTGCACGCCAACTTTACCGTCTTGAGATGCATATTTGATGGCATTGCCGATCAGGTTATCAATCATCTGGCGGAGGCGAATAGGGTTGGCGCGCAGGGCGGGCAGTGAAGGCGCTATTTCCTGTTTGAGATGAATATTCTTCTTTTGGATCAAAGAGTCAAGCAAACCCAACGAGTATTGCAGAACGTTTTCCAATTGCACGGCTTCGCGACGGGTATCAAAACCGGATTCGAGTCGTCCCAGATCAAGCAAGTCATTGACCAATGTAGTGATATTCTGGACACTTCCCTGAACACGATGTAAAAATTCTTTCTGTTGATCCGTTAGCGGCCCTACGCGTTCGACGAGTTCTGCGTAACCCAACACAGCAGTTAGCGGAGAACGCAGATCATGCGACACGGTATGAACGAAATCGTTCTTCATCTGGTCAAGCCGCTTGAGATAGGTTATGTCTTGCATAGTGATCGCCGAACCAATTTTTGGGATGGGCGTATGTTGAGCATTGAATACGCGGCCATCATCGAAATTGATCTCGTAATATTTAACCGCACCCTCAGCAGACTTAGCCAACATGGCGCGCAGGTCGGGATGGGAAATCACATCCGTAACCAGCTTACTGCCGAGATTGGTATCTCCAAGCGCAAATGCTTCGCGGGCTACGCGGTTGGCAAGCATGATATTTAAGTTGTCGTCGAGAACGATTACACCGTCTTCAATGTTTGTAATGATGGATTCCAAACGCGCCTGCTCGGCCTCTGAGATGGAAGCACGCTTTTCGAGGGACGTAGTCGTCCGCTTGACTTCGCGGCGGATCCAGTCGCCGAGGTGCCGGGCGCGCGCCAAAGCCCGTTTAACGGCGGCCACTATATCGTCCATTTTGAGAGGCGGATAAAGGTATCCGCTTAATCCAGCAGATAACACAGCCTTCGCCAATCCGGTTGTATCTTTATCTGCAAATAATAAAACGGGGAGGGTGGGAAAACGCTCCAGCTGTCCGATCGCGGTTTCAATACCGTTCCTGTTGTCGAATGTCTCGCCGATCAACAAAAGCGCGGGAGATGATTCATCAAGCGTTCTTACAAGGCCCTCGTAGTCACGGACCACAGCCACATCGTTATCAACAGCCTGCAAAGCACGTTCCATCAGATGAAGCGTTTGTGACTCGTCAAAAGCAAGGAGGATTAATTCGCGGTTCGCCATGAAAATCTATCTTGCTTTCCCCGCATAAGGCGGGACGGCTTTTTCAGCCGAACGCGAAAGTCTTTGCAAGGAGTTTTGAATAGTCTTCAAGGCTTGCTCCTGTGCGTCAGTCAACGGACCGGGCGCGCCGGAAACCAAGGCATCCAGTGAATATATCGAAACCCGCATTTCTTCACGAATAGACTCACACAAAGTCTCAAGCATGGTGTTACGCGTTGTTTTGTTGATCCGCGCGGCCTCAGCGGTTTGTTCGATGGTTTGGAACAAGCGCGAATTGGCCAGTGAGATGGCCGCAAAATCAGCCACTGCTTCGAGCAGGCTCTGCACTGATCTATTAATCTCACGATCTGCTTTACAGACAACGAGGAGCAAACCGAACACTTCGTCCCGGACTTTGAGCGGTACGACCGCTGCAGATTTCCCCAACGCAGCTATTTTGAATTTTTCAAGCGGCGCACCGTTTACGGTTAAAGATTCGCCTGAAAATGCCACCAGCGAACTGATGCCATCATCCAACGGTTGATTGAGTTTCTTCGCCCAACCATCAGGCAAGTTGCGGTATGCTGTCAAAAGATAATTCCCGATTTTATCGTCTCGCAACATCAACCAACTTATGTCCCCTTCTGAAACTTGCAGTGCACCCTCGACAATCCGATCAAAAAGTTGTCGCTGGTCAGTGATGGAAATGACTGCCTTGCCAATTGAAAGGATGGTCGTCAATTCGCGCAGTTTACGCTGGAGTTCCTGGTTTGTGGATTGCAGTTGCTGGTCGAGTTGGAGACGAGCACGAGTTTCGCGGGTCTGCTGGAGTGAACGCTCCACCACGCGCACGATCTCCGCATCGCGTGCCGGCCAGAAAAGCGCGTCCACCGCGCCAAGCCGAAAGGCTTGAATAACGCTCTGTTCCTGTCCCTTTTCGGCCAGAACGATCAGCGGAGCTTTGATGCCCTGCGAATTCATGGCAGCCAGAAGGTCTTTGCCGCTCAAGCCTGGTAAGTTTAAGTTTGCAATCATCAGATCGGGAGGAGTCTGAACCGCTTGCTCAATCGCCGAAGCCACTTCGTCAACCACGACTACGGCATAACCAAGCGGTTTGAGAGCCTGTTGGGCGATCAAATCACTGATATCAGGATCACTTTCAACAATGAGAATCCGTTCCCCGGAAGATGCCATATATGCCTATGATAGTAAATGAGGGTTGCATTTGATGCATTGTAACACTCTTGATGTAAACAAGCCCCATGTTTCTCGCGAACTCGTGCCGCGTTTTAGGTCAACGATATATAAAACGAACATGATTGGCAATTTTAAGGCTGCCCTGACAGCTTTAGCTTCTCCCAGCCCGCGATGCATCCAACCTGAAAAACAAGATCCTGCTGGGCTGCTTCTCCATTCTCGTACAGCTTACCCAATTTATACTCCGGCTTTAGAGTGTAGCCGATTTCCGGGCCGCGACCAAGGCTGTTACTACGAATCGTCAAGAGATACAGTTTCCCCGAAGACACTTGATCCGGTTGAAATTTCAACGTATACCACCCGCCCTGAGGCAACTCGTTATTAGGGACAGACTGATCGGCAACGAAAAAATCTTTCACAGTATCTTTGACTTGAAATTCGGTCGTTTCCTTCCCGTCTGCGGCGGATGAATTGACCCAAACGCGCACTTCAGTTAAGTCATCACACTCTGGAACGATTTCCTGGATTAATGATGTTGTGGCCGAGAGCGGGGGAGAGTAACGCGCATCTGGCGCCCAGTTTTTATACACGGGTTGATAACAGAGTCCGGATTCAAAGAACTGTGCTCCACATGGCACATGATACACAATAATCAGGCCAATGACATAGCATGCCAGGGCTGCCAACGCAAGTGAAGAAGCAATTCTGGCAGGTAAACGCAAGCCTTGCAATGCGGGCAAATCAGCCAGCGCCAGCAGAATGAGCGGCATGACCGGGATGAAATATCTTCCTTGAATTCCCTGAATATCTACACTGCCAACCGCAGTGTAGGATATATACAATGATGTAACCGTTGCCAGATAAGTCAACACAAACACGCTGGCAAGGCTTATCCTCGCCCGCTTGCCAAACCCGGTCTGACTTGATCCTGCCACCAGCGCGGCAAGCAACCCGACCACATACAAGAAATATGTTATTTGGGGCACAGGCCAATAGTCAAAACCATAGATCGCAATCCATGCACGCAGATAGTCAGCACCATGTTCAACAGCATTAAGCACTACAATTTTGGAGTAGCTGAGTGGGTTCGTCAAAATAAAGCGGATCTGACCAACTGGATCCGCGCCGTCAACGGTAAGAGCCGCGGTGTAACGAGAATATGCAATAAAATTCCAGCCTCCAACCTCGACAAACAGCATGAATATTGCCACAGCAGCCAGAGTTAAATATCCATGCTTTATCTTAAACCGGGAAGGACTTATCAGAAAAAAAGGCAGGAGAGCAAGAGGAACAATATTGACCTTGCCAAAGAAAAGGATGAAAAACAGAACTGCCAGCGCTCCCCATTCTTTCCAGCCAAGCTCCTCACGTGCTGCCACCGCCAAGGTTCCGCCGATGAAAAGCAACGTAATGCCGTTAGAAATAGAATCGGCGCTGATGGTGGATGCTTGAAACAAGGCCATCGGTGAGACAGCCAGAACCGCAATCAGCCATTTATGCACCGGAATGAGTCGAACAGCCAGCCAGGCGAGAATAAGATAACTCAATAAACCGGCAAATCGGCAGGCATAAAAAACAAAGAGTGCTGGCAAATGCAAAGAGCGCCCGAAAAAGCGCATGACAAGCGCCTGAGGCAGTAAGAGCGGCGGTGAGTAAACCGACCTCGTTTCTACGCCCGCATAAATATAATCATGAGCGTCAATTTGCAAACCGCCGTATTTGGCCCAAAAATCCGGCTCGGCAACATGGACAAGCAACTGCCTTCGATAAGATAACTCCCAATAGATAGCCGGAAAAGGTATCTTGGCATCTGCCTGATTAGGCAGGAACGAAAAATCCGACATCTGCCATACGCGTATTAGATGCGTCTCTTCATCATAACCGGCGCTCAGCGGAACGAATAAACAGGCAACGCTGCCCAGAACCAACAGAATCACAATGACGAATATCTCGGCAGATTCAAAGTATATCGAAAGTTTTTTTCCCTTAAAAAGATTTATGCCCATCTCATCCTTTTGTATTACTCTGGGATCCCGATCCGCGCAAGCCATCCAATTGTATTCCATCTAAAGGCAATACGAAAGACTGTACCGCATAGACGGCAAATTATTCGGTTAGAATTGGATGAGTGACTGAAAATTTGAATTTCCGGAAATATCGTATCGCGGCAGTTATCCCTGCCTACCGCGTCGAGCGCGAGATCGAGTCTGTTCTGAGCGGACTGCCATCCTACATTAAACATATCATTGTTGTGGACGATGCTTCGCCGGATCACACCTCGGACCTGGTAGCGCCTCTCGTTAAACGCGACCGCCGCCTCGTCCTGATCCGACATGAGCGTAATCAAGGCGTGGGCGGCGCGATGGTCAGCGGTTTCCGCAAGGCGCTCGAACTCGGGGTACAGATCGTTGTCAAAATTGACGGCGATGGCCAGATGGATGTCAGCAACCTGCCTGCCTTGCTCCTGCCTTTAATCCAGGGAAAAGCCGATTACGTCAAAGGCAACCGCTTCCAGGACTTTGCCGCGCTCCGGCAAATGCCGCCCGTCCGACGTATCGGCAACATGGGGTTGGGCTTCCTCTCCAAAGCCGCCACCGGTTATTGGAATCTATTCGACCCAACCAATGGCTTCCTTGCTATTCGCGCTGAAACACTGGCCCAACTACCTCTTGATCAGATTGATCGCACATATTATTTCGAGACGTCCATGTTGGCAAATCTATATTTACTCGGCGCAGTTGTGAAAGACATTCCCATACCTGCGCGCTACAAAGGCGAAGTATCCAGCCTGGCGATTCATCGCGTGCTCTTTGAGTTCCCCTTCAAACTATTCAGCACACTTTTGCGGCGTATACTTCTCAAAAGCTTCATTTATGATTTTTCAATGGCAAGCATTTATATTCTTACCGGCCTGCCGCTTTTGCTATTTGGCATGATCTTTGGAAGTATAAAATGGATTCAGTATGCTCAACTCGGCATCGCTGCGCCAACGGGAACAGTCATTCTGCCGACACTCTCTGTTCTGCTTGGTATCCAATTCCTGCTTTCCGCCATCGAAATTGATTTGCGTTCCGTGCCGCAGGGCCCTCTTTCACAGCCACTTAACTGAAATACAAGCGTATCGTTAGTATACTGATAACATTGACTAGGCAGACTTCCTCTTTTGAATCACCCACAATGAAATACCTTGAAGAATAAAGGCGGTCAGGATCGCGGCAGTGAAGGCAATTGCGATTCCGACCGGCAGAAGCAAAGGTAAAACCAGATAAAAACCTGCAAAAGAAAATAATCCCATGACGAGGCCGCGCAACACTTCGTTTGCGGAGGCGCGGCCCTGTTGATGATGTGCGAAGGCTGTCAGTGTGGCGGTCATGATCGGTAACGTGGATAGCAGACCGGCAAGGCGCGCGCCCACGAAAGGCGCAAGCTCTGTCAGAAGTAAAACAAAAATTGTTGTGATGATCACGCGCGCCGGAAGATCCCAGTTTGGGATGGAGATTAGAACGGGCGCATTGGCTTTGTGTCGAGGCAGGAGGCGAAGGGTCAACGCAAAGGCCAGGATGACGATGAAGAACAGCGGCCAGAGCGGGATAACGACGGATGTCAATACGAAGGTTGACGCCAAAAACAGCGCCGTGCTGATAAAAAGTGTGATCGGCCATTCTTGAAAAGCAGCCAGCCATGCATAACTCAAACTGAATACTGCAAGAGAAATGCCGCCGCTTAAGATCCCAAGAGATGTAGCCAACGCGAAGACCGCCCCGTGGCTGATGGCGATAAAGAAAACAACCGGTCCGGACGTCAGCGGCAAGGCCACCATCCAACCACTGACGGCATGTCCCCATTTCCGTCCGGCGAGACTGGCCGCACCGATGAGGGCGGGTGTGAGAATGAGTTTTAAGACAAAAGTGTTGTCCATTATTTTTTAGCGGATTTATACTTATGCAAGAGCTTCAAGCCATGAATTGAATTTGGAAAAGGCCGTTGATTCATTCGTCCGCCTTGACGCTGACCACATCAGCCACAAAATGATCAGCGGCGCGACCAGCCGTCCATAAGACCAGGGGAAGAAGTCAAAGGTGGGCAAAATAAATTCAAGAAAATAAGCAAAGCCAAACCACATCCATTCGGAGGGGACTTCGATCTTTTTGAGCATGAGCAAGAATGCCAGCGCCGTGAATATGCCGTGATGTTCCCAGACGATGGGCGAAGCGAGAGTCATCAAAATAAAAAGCGGAGGCATGGCGTTCAAGAGACGCGCCCCGCGTTGGTTGGATTGGAAGAAGGTCTGGGCGCGGACACATTTCGCTATCACGAAAAAGGTCAGGGCCGCGAGAAAGGCTTTCGAAGCGTAGACCAGAACCCGGGTCCAGAAAGAGGCGAGGTTGAAGAATTCCCCAATCGCCATAAAGAATGAGTCGAAGGAGCTGTCGCGGAAGGAGAGACCGTGCGATTGTGATAAAGCGATGGCGTTGTGGACGAAGTCCAGGAAGGGCGAAAGGCCGTGCGTCAAAAGAGTCGGCACGGCGACCAGAAACATGGAGAGCGCGAAATATGCCAGCCACTTCCAATCCAACTCCAGAAGAAAAGCCAGTACGAGCACGGCCGGCGAGGCTTTGAAGTGTATAGCCAGCGCCATTGCCAATGCGGATAAAAATGGGCGCTCACGAAAAAGAAGGATGGCAAGGAAAATCAAATTGAGTACGTGCAGGTTGACCTGGACATAAAATAGCGTGCGCAGCAAAGTGGCGTTGGCCAGTAAAAAAAGAACCGTCGTGAGGGTTGCGAGACGTGACGAAAAATTGTAGCGTTGAAGAACTCTGGAAAGCAGAAAGTAAAAAGCGAAGAGGGAAAATAGATTTAGAACCCACGCAAAATAAAAGATGGCTCCTTCGCCAAAGGGAGCAAAGAGTTCGAGCAGGTTGGCCCAGAAGGGCGGATAAAAATATTCAGGTGGAAGATGTTTGCCCGTATAAAGATCGAGTGCGGCGCGCGCATAATATTCCACGTCGCCGTATTCGGGGCGTTCACGCAAAAGATTTAGATACACAAAAGCCGTGAGAAAGAATCCGCCCCACATGAGCGCATTGTTTTTATCAATGCGGTTTGTCGAAAGAAGAAAAAGCAGAAGGCCCGCAAGCAGCCATGCAGCGCCAACCGAAAACAAGGTGATGGTGAGATCAGTTAATGGGGCGTTCTGAATAATGACCTGAAGTCCGCTTGCACCGCGCAAGAGATAGACGAGCAAGACACTGGCCGCGATCAGCAAAGTGGTCGCGGCCCAGATGGAAAGCGCAATGCGTGATGAACGGGTCATGATTTGAGGTGAATGGTTTCCGTTTGTGTGCCGGGCGTTTCGGTGTCGCCCCAGCCGCTGATGTACATGGAAACGCAAGTCAGCGCACAGCCGATATAGCCAATGGTATCGGGGCCGCCGCCGATCTTGTCATTCTTCCATTGAGGATCATGTTGGGAGTACGGAACGAGGTTGAAACCCATAATATCACCTTTGACCTGTGGGGACGATGGTCTGATTATACTTCGAAGGCTGGGGAGGCAATACGTTCTCATGACCGAATTTTGGAACACGAATTCCACGAATGGACGAATAACACGAATAACCTTTGTGTTTGTGAAGGACCACAACGATGGGCGAATTGCGACAAAGGAGGAAGTGCTGGACTTGAAGCCGGACTTGCGCTTGAAGCAGTAGACACAACGAGCCCTCAGCAGGTTGCGCGGGAACGAATGTGCCGAACTCGGCAGGGAGTCCTGGCGGGGTGGCGGAGCATTGCCCTTTGGTTTCGACAAGCTCAACCCAGGTTTGAATTATCCGATCATCGTGCAAGACAAAAGGCTTTGGGAAAGTGGGGATCTTCCAAAGCCTTTTTATTTCAGAGTATTTTTCCAACCCCTGACACTGCTGCTCATCGGTAAGCAGTTTGTAATTAATAATTATGCTCATGTCAAGATTAAAGCAATATTATGATTTCTTTTTCTTTCCTTTCTCGATAACTTCCTTTATTCTAAATTTCGTAATCTTTGAAATTAAACCATATGGTATTGGCTTTTCCAGGGGAAACCTTATTGTTCCTTTCGATGTTTCATATCCTTCCAACTCCTTTTTGAATTTCGCTACGCCGCTGGATGTTGGAAAGAAACTAATATGTTCGGTGAATGCAGCAAAATGGACTAAATTACCACCGAGCTTGAACGTTGGTATTTGATAACTTATCGCTTCTTTTGCATCAGGCGCAGCTCTGTTTATTGTCACCCTTATCTTTTGTAATATTACTTGTATGTTTTTCGGATATCTTTCAATATATTCGTCAATACTCTTTGGAGAAGATTTATCCATGCTTACCTCGGCTTACGTTTCTCTAGCGAAGAAACCGCCCAATGGATTGGCTCAGCGTTAGCGGCGGGACGGGCGAGACTCTTTCTCAATTATGGCACATTCTGGCAAAACACGCTGGTTTTCGAGCGGTGAAGCCGCTGTCCGCTGGAGCCGCTGTTAAACGCTTTTGGCGGTTTCAATTCAGGCCGAAGATTAGTCCCATGGCCGTGAGAACCGTGTTAGCGACCATATGCAGAGCTGCCGAACGTCTCCAACTGTTACGCTGAGCGACAACCCCACAAATAACCCCGAAGGCGACCAAGGCCAGAAACCGCCCCAGGGATGCATCCACTAACGCATGTTTTAGCGAAAAAAGAACCGCCGTCAGGCCAATGGCAAAAGGCGTGGAAAGAATGCAAATCAGGCGGACCTGAACCAGACCACGCCATAGGTATTCTTCTGCGACTGGCACGAAAAGACCATTAACCAGAATGAGCGACACCGCCTTCAAAATAGGGGCTAAATTGGCCAACCATACAGTCGAGTTTCGATAAAAACTGACAATCATTGGTAACTTAATGTTTCCCCAAAATAGTCGATCCACCATGGATAGAGCCCAAACGCTTAGCACCAATGCCAATACCCAGAATGTGAAATTCCAACTTGTCAGGCCCTCACGCAAAGCCTGCCCAATGCCTGCTAACTCCTGTCGCCAGTTGACGTGCATAAACGAGCCCAGGCCGACGGTCAAGAGTAAATAGACCAGAAATAAAACGAGCATGTCGTTAACCAATAAAGTTCCAAAGGTGGGTAACCAAAATAGAACATAGTGTCGGAAGAAATATTCCCCACCGATAACCATACCAACGACAGCCAAAGCAACACTCAGGTTACGTAATCTGGAAACAGAGGAAATCGTTGCCATGAAGATATTCCTTTTGGATTTAGCGCCCAACGGTTTGGCTTAGCGGCAGGTGGGACGGGCGTGGACTCTGCTTGGGAGCAGAAAAAACCCGAAGCCAGTGTCTCGACAAGCTCGACAACCAAAAAATGCTCGCCGTAGGTGCCGCAGAATCCCACACTGCCTGCCCTGAGCCTGTCGAAGGGTCAGGTGCACGCTTTGTTAGGCGTTTTTTCGTTGTGCAGGACTCGCTACCCAAAAAAGACAACACTGCAAGCCTGACAAAATTATTTCATGGACTTTGGCCTTTAGCAAGAACTAAAAACACAACCTGCTAAAACACCAAATAATTGAGAGACAACCTTGACAATCAAAAACAAAATCGCCTCAAATGTTTATTGCCCAAATGTAAACCACAACTTGCCCAATGCGCTGACCAAAGAAAGCGATCAGGTTTACTTTTTTAGAAAAGAACCGTTACGATTTTTATCTCTTAAAATAATAATAAATGTTACTCGTCATTCCTGAAAAATCTTGGTAATACGCTATGGAAGATGTGCTTACTAATTCCCAACCATTTTCGCCAAGTGTATCCATATATTCAAAAAATTCGTTTTCGGTCATTTTCTTGCCGCTTATTTCTGCTACGAAATTGGAAAAATTTGTCCTGAATTGCGGTTTCTCACGATCTAGTGAGAGTATTAAATATTCCCATTTTTGCATAGTTATCTCCTTGTGAAAACGAATAGCGAACTATTTTGATTTGCTAGATAAACGCCTAAC
>Ga0172369_10002037_pt1 | contig 28419 bp, 17 predicted proteins | sample LakKiv25m_FD_114539 | JGI IMG/M metagenome (GOLD analysis project Ga0172369, IMG submission 114539) | Freshwater microbial communities from Kabuno Bay, South-Kivu, Congo - kab_022012_11.25m | ecosystem: Environmental > Aquatic > Freshwater > Lake | place: Democratic Republic of the Congo...
CTTATTGATATACAACAGATGGGGCGAGCTGATATATGAAACTGACAGTCCGGCAAAGGGCTGGGATGGCACATTCAAAGGCGACTTATGCCCGGCAGGTGTATATTATTACCATCTTTCAGCCAAAGGAACCAGAGGACAACGGACGTTTAAAGCCGGAACGGTGATGTTGATGAGGTGAGTATAAGAGATTACGGGGTGCTCAGGAGAGTTCGATGGTTCTTCAATATCTTTATGTAATTCAATCTCTTACAGATTCAACATGATAATGAAATCTATTACTGAATCAGAGATTAACAATTTATCTTCTAATTATTTAAACTATCGGGAAATTCTGTTTTTACACTATCTGATAATTCCTCGAATACTTCACCTGGTAACACAGGATTTTCAGGTTCTAAAAATTCCTCAGGTTTAACATCAATTGGGTCAGGATCAATCATTTGCTTTTTTGAAGGAATATATTTATGCATGTTATCGGCATCCAGTTTTTTTCTTTTTTTTCTGTTCAATTCCACCGGGTAAAAGTAATTCATTTGCCTCATGGCCCATGAAAGCCTCCTCAGTCGGTATCCTGTAAGTTTGTTTGGTTTCATTTTTATTGGATTAGGAAGACACACTGCTATCAGTGCACATTGACGTTTGCTAAGGTCACTGGCCCTTTTATTAAAATATACTTCAGCAGCTTTATCAACACCATAAATACCATCACCCATTTCAATGACATTCAGGTAAACCTCCATGATACGTTTTTTCCCCCAAATAAGTTCAATAAGGACAGTAAAGTAAACCTCCATTGCTTTCCGAAAATAGGAGCGTTCTGGCCAAAGAAAAACATTTTTAGCTGTTTGCTGTGAAATAGTACTTGCTCCTCTTTTTTTCTTGCTTTTAGCATTGTGTTTCTGTGCTTTTTTAATCGCATTAAAATCAAAACCATGGTGAGAAAGAAAATTTTGATCTTCACAGGTTACTACTGCAGCCGGCATATAATCTGAAATATTTTTTAAATTTACCCAGTTCTTTTGAAGTTTTAGTGTTTTATCTGATTTTGCTTGTTGGTATAAGCGAATAAGCATTAAAGGAGTTAGCGGTGGAGGAATAAATTTATAAAATACCGTAAAAAACAATGAAGAACCAAAAAAAAGTATCATTATAATCAATACTATCCTTTTCACCCCTGACCAAAACCCTTTCTTCGATTTTAATTTTACCATAAAATCAATTCACGAATTAAAAAAAAATGATAAATTTTTATGCAAACATAACTTAAATGCAACTTCTTTTTGATGACAGATGATAAAACTTGATAGAATTTTATCTTTGCAATCTTAAATTCTTATCAGATGCTGATGATTTTCAGAATATTTAAAATTTTTGTTTTATTGTTTTTCATTAATCTTCAAGCCACAAAAGGTATTGATTACACAGATTTAATAAAAAATGCCGGCAATACATCACAATATCCGAATTCAAGTGTACTGGTTATTTTTGACAGTACTTCGGTAGAGGTAGAAGAAACTGGTTTAAGTCATTTTAGGATACATGTTCTGTATAAGGCGCTCACTGGTAAAGGAGGTTTTGAGTTAAGTATTATAAAATACCCTTATGAACCAATGAGTATGTATATGGAAGTTAGAGCTGTAAAAATTTACAGAAATAATGGAAAGATTGAAAATCTGGAACGTAGCCATATTTACGATTATCCTGCACCAGGCACTGTAATTCTGTGGGGTGCAAGAGAGCAAATGATAGCTGTGGGAAGACTTGAAAAAGACGAAGCTGTAGAAATAGAGATTTATAAGAAGGGATATACTTATGCTTTGCTGGAAGAAGATGAAGATAAATACATTCCACCAATGCGTGGTCATTATTATGATATAGTACCATTTTGGGTAAATTGGCAAACCAAGGAAAAAGTTTATCAAACAATTATTCCTGCCGGTAAGCACTTACAATATTCATTTTATAACGGTGAAGTATTACCAAAAGTAAGATACCTGAATGGCAAAATTTGTTATAGTTTTACAAAGCTAAATATTGCTCCCTTTACTCGTGAACCCAATATGGTAGATTTATTCGATGTTGCTCCAAAGCTTATATTAACAACTGCCCCTGACTGGCAATCTAAGTCAAGATGGTTTTATCAGGTAAACGAAGAATTTGGTAGTTTTGAATGGACACCGGAAATAAAATCAAAGACAGATGAAATATTAAAGGGAGCAAAAGATGAGTGGGATTCTGTGGCACGATTAACCCATTGGGTAGCAGACCATATACGTTATTTTGGCTTGAATATGGGCTGTGGCGAAGGTTATACTTTACACAAGGCAGAGATGACTTTTACCGACCGATGTGGAGTTTGTAAAGATAAAGCAGGAATGCTTGTTACGATGCTCAGAGCAGCAGGTTTTGAAGCTTATGCTGCAATGACAATGGCTGGCAGCAAAATTGAAAATATTCCTGCTGATCATTTTAATCATTCTGTTACTGCTGTTCGTATGAGTGATGGGCAATTACACATGTTAGACCCTACCTGGGTGCCTTTTATCAGAGAATTGTGGTCGAGCAGGGAACAACAGCAAAATTATATTGTAGGAACAAAAAATGGTGAAAGTTTGATGGAAATACCAATTTCTAAACCTGAAAATCACTATTACAATTTAAAAATTCAATCCACATTATTGGAAAATGGTGAACTATATGGCAATATTATGCTCGAAGCTGAAGGCCAGAGTGATGCTACCTTCAGGTCGGCACTTACACGCATATCAATGGATACCTGGGATCAAACAATCATCGCAGAATTGCTGACAATTTTTCCGGAGATGAAAATTGAAGCCTTAAAATTTTCAAATCCATACGATTATTCAACACCTTTTCAAATTGACATTAGCTTTCGCATCTATAACTTTGCAACAATAGTACAGGGAAATTATATTTTGACACCTGTTTCTGCACATAAAATTTTTAAAAATTTTAACTCCCATTACAGAATTAATACCAGTGCTGAAACAAAAAAATATGCTTTCAGAGACAACTGTTCAAAACTGATTGTTATTGAAGAAAAAATAGCATTGCCTTTTGCGATGAACACTATTTCTATGCCTCCATCACAAAATATAATAGGTCAGGCTGCTGACTTTCAGGCAGCTTATTCAATAGAGAACCAAATATTATTATTTAATGAAAAACTCACTCTTAAAAAACGAATTTATGAAAGTAATGAATGGCAGGATATCAGACAAGTGATATTACTACAGGAAAAATTTGAAAAAGAAGGTGTTGTTTTATCTCCCAAAAAGTAATCTAATGAAGGCTTTTATACTAATTTTAATATTATTTATTTTACAAATTAATTTGTCAGGGCAGAATGCTGCTGAAACAGGCGATGCCAAATATCTCTATATTATAAAAACATACGCTCTGAATAGTGATGGAAGTATTGAATTCCGACAGCAAAGCGAATTAAAAATCCTGTCATTTTTTGCCATACATAGAAAATACGGTGAAACAATCATAGATTATAATCCCAAATTTCAGGATGTTATTGTAAATGAAGTTTACACAATAAATTCAAAAGGGGATAAAGTGTTGTTACCATTTAATGCAGTGAATGAAGTTCTGACCCCCTATGCTGTTGATGCTCCTGCCTATAATCACTTAAGGAGAAAAATTATTACTCACACAGGTCTTGATGTAGGTTCTGTTATTCATGCAGATTATACAATAATAACGAAAAGTGGATTTTTTCCGTCACTAATGGGAAATGAAAGAATTTTACAAAGCTGTGATGCAGACAGTCTTAAAATTATTGTAAATGTTCCCACTAATACAAAAATGATTTATAAACTTCTAAATTCAGAAATACAACCTGTAGTAAGTGATAAAGCTGAAAATAAAACATTCACATGGAATTTTACAAATATTAAGTCATTTGAAGATGAAATAAAACAGCCTCCTGCTGCATTATTTGAACCGTATCTGTTATTTTCAACGAAAGATTTAAAAGAAGTTTACAATGAATTTCTTAATCAAAAGGCACTTTCATACTATATTGATGAAAATTTAAGAGAATGGGCCAGAAAGAAGCATGAAAGTGCTGGTAGTGATGAAGGTTTTGCTAATATTATCCATCAGTTTATCAATAATGAGGTAAGAACTTATCCTGCAAATCTTAGTTTAACCGGTTACAAAACTCAGACAGCTGATGAAGTGTATTACAATTGTGGTGGAACCAAACTGGAGAAATTAATTTTGATGAATGCTTTATTACAGGCAGAAGGAATAAAAGCTGTAATTTTCTTAGTTGCCAGAGGATTTACCGAAAAGTGTGATGCCATTAATCTTAACACGTTCACTGAAGCATTTTTACAAGTTAATTTTAAAGATAAAGAAGCAAATTATTATAAATCATATTTACCTGATGAAATCATAGATGATGCAATATTTAACAAAACTTGTTTATCGGTTCAATTACCTTTATTTGTTGGCATGTCAACATTTGATCCTCAGCTGACAGGCACATTTAATATTCAAAAATCTTTTTCATTTACCACAAGTATAGATTGTGATTTAAACCAGTTAAACGAAAGTGGCAACAAAATAAAAGCGGATGAGAGGTTATATTTTAATAAAACCAGGGAATATATTTCCCTTCATGTTCCCATTTTCCTGGAAAGTTCAGATGTTATTAATTATTCATTTCTTTTACCTGAGCGTAATACTCCATTTATGTTACCATATACTGTATCAGATACAAGACAATGGAAAATAAATATTCCAAAATGTTTACAGATAGTTAAATTACCTCAAAACCTATCCTTAAAAAACAATGCAGGTCAAATTAATATTAAAACTGTTAAAAAAAGAAGGCAGTTAATTGTTTCAAAAAGCATTTTATTTGATAAACAAATAATAAGTCCTGAAGATTATTCCGATTTCAGGGAGCTGTATATTTTATGGCAGTCGGAATATTATAATATAATTTTTTTAATGAAAAAAGAGAAATAAATGGGGCTATTTAGTATATTTCGTGGAAAAGAAAAGGATCTACAGCAGGCACAAAAGCTTGATGAAAGCCTTAATAAAACAAAATCTTCATTTTTTACAAAATTATCAAAAGCATTAGTTGGGAAAAGTACAGTAGATGATGATTTTCTTGACGAACTGGAAGAAATACTTCTTTCGTCAGATGTGGGAATAGAAACCACAATAAAAATTATTGATAGGCTGCAAAAGAAAGTCAGTAAAGAAAAGTATTTCAACACATCAGAATTGGTAGAAATCTTAAAAAATGAGATTATAGCATTGTTATCAGAACATGATGATTCAAAAATACCTGACTTTGATACTGAAAATATGCCAAAGCCGTATGTTATCATGGTTGTTGGAGTGAATGGTGTAGGAAAAACAACAACCATAGGCAAATTGGCATATCAATTCAGAATGTTAGGTAAAGAAGTGATGATAGGTGCTGGCGACACATTCAGAGCAGCAGCAGTCGATCAGTTGAAAATCTGGGGAGAACGTGCAGGTGTAACAGTTTTCAGTAAAAGTATGGGAAGCGATCCTGCTTCTGTAGCTTATGATACTGTTTTTTCAGCTGCATCAAAAAATACGGATATTGTTATATTGGATACAGCAGGACGTTTACACAATAAAATTAACCTGATGTTAGAACTGGAAAAAGTTGACAGAGTCGTTAAAAAAGTAATTCCAGATGCTCCCCATGAAACAGTGTTGGTTTTAGATGCTTCAACAGGACAGAATGCGATTGAACAGGCAAAACAGTTTATAAAAGCAACAAAAGTTAATACTTTGGCTGTAACAAAACTGGACGGTACTGCAAAGGGCGGGGTCGTTCTTGGAATTGTTGACCAGTTTAAAATTCCCGTTAAATATATAGGAGTAGGCGAAAAAATTGAGGATATTCAATTGTTTGATAAAAGAGCATTTGTAGAATTATTGTTTAAAAATAACTAATTGCTTAATAAAAAGTGAATCTTCCCCAAAGAATTAATCTGTTCACATTTGGTTGTGCAAAAAACCTTTATGATACTGAGGTTTTAATGGGAAAACTGGCAAGTAACAACATTTCTTTAATGCATGAGGCTGAATTGAAAGAAAATGATATTGTAATTGTAAATACATGTGGATTTATAAATGATGCAAAACAGGAATCAATAAATGCAATTTTCGAATTTATAGAAGCAAAAAAAAATGGTTACATTAAAGATGTAATGGTTTTTGGATGTTTATCCGAGCGATATAAAGCAGAATTAATAAAAGAAATACCTGAGATTAATCATTTTTTTGGAGTTTTCAGTTATAAAGAAATTCTAAAAGCACTTAATCTGACTGATAACGGTCAGAAAAGACGAGTGCTTACAACTCCTTCACACTATGCATATTTAAAAATTTCGGATGGCTGTAATCAAAAATGTTCATTTTGTGCAATTCCATTGATTAAAGGAAAACTTAAATCTGAAACGATAGAAAGTCTATCAAAAGAAGCTGAATGGTTGGTTAGTCAAAATGTAAAAGAAATAATTCTTGTATCGCAAGATACAACATCTTATGGGAAAGATATATACGGTAAAGACTCACTTATTAAACTCATTGACAGAATAAGTGAAATAGACCACCTTGAATGGCTCAGAATACATTATTTGTATCCGAATAAATTTCCTTTGGAATTAATAGACAGATTAAATACTGTAAATACAATCTGCAGATACATGGATTTACCAATTCAACACATCAGTACTCGCATATTAAAACTGATGAGAAGAGATGTTTCTTCATTAAGGATCCATAAATTATTAAATTTTATTCGTGAAAAGTCACCGGAAACTGCTATTAGAACAACTCTGCTAGTAGGACATCCAGGTGAAACAGATAAGGAATTTGATGAATTATGCGATTTCGTTCGTGATTTTGAATTTGATAGACTTGGAGTTTTTACATATTCTCAGGAAGAAGGCACATTTGCTGCATCATTAAAAGATAATATTCCACAGAATGTAAAGGCTGAAAGAGCTTCAATAATTATGTCACTTCAATCAGAAATTTCATTGAAAAAAAACCAGTCAAAAGTTGGTAAAACAATAAAAGTGATTATCGATAGGAAGGAAAATGATTTTTTTATTGGCAGAAGTGAATTTGACTCTCCTGAGGTAGATAATGAAGTGATTGTAACAGATAGTAATGAGTTGTCTGTTGGTAATTTTTATCATGTTGAAATAACTGGGTGTCATATAAATGACCTAAATGCAAAATATCATTCAAATGCATAAAGATTTTAGCTTAGAATCTTTTCATCAAAAATTTCTTGAATTTATTACGGCTCATGAATTAATTGATGAAAATGATAAAATTCTAATTGCTGTGAGTGGTGGTATGGATTCTATTGCTATGTTTTATTTATTTTTAAAAACAGGCTTTTCGTTTGAAGTGGCACATTTCAACTTTCTGCTTCGAGGTAAAGATTCTGAAAATGATGAAAACTTTGTCAAAGATATTTGTGTAAAAAACAAAGTAAAATTTCATGTAAATCGTTTTGATGCCAGATTGTTTGCTGATGAAAATGCTGTTTCAGTTGAAATGGCAGCCAGAAAACTGCGATATGATTGGTTTAAAAAATTAGTTGACAAGTATAATTTTACTAAAATTGCGATTGCTCATCACAAAAATGATCAGCTTGAAACAATTCTCCTTAACCTGACAAAAGGTTGTTCAGTAGCAGGGTTAAGAGGCATGAAACCTCGAACTGGAATTTATATAAGACCATTATTAGATTTTAAAAGAACTGAAATTGAAAATTACATACATGCCAACGAATTATCCTATTGTTTTGATTATACCAATGATGACATTAAATATCAAAGAAATTTTATTAGACATAGAATAATTCCGGAATTAAAAAAAATTAATCCAGATCTTGAGAATTCAATATCTGAAAATGCTAATTATTTAAGAGAGTTTGATGATTTGATGGATGAAGTGATTTTAAAAAAAATCAATGAAATTGGAAAAATAGGTAAAAATGAAATTAAGTTAAATATTCAGCAATTGAAGGAATGTAAATATATTAATTTAATTTTCTATAAGGTTTTAAGCATCAATCAAATTAATCCTAATCAAATAAAAAATTTAAAATCACTGATCAATTCACAAACTGGTAAATTTGTAAATCTTGGTAATTTTAAAGCAACAATTGACAGAGAATTTCTTGTTATTAAAAAAAATGAGAAAATTACTGATTTCAGTATTAATGTTGACAGGCATTTTGAAGGAATTATAGAAACTCCAAAAATAAAAATTAAGATAAAAACAATTGATTATCAATCAGATATTAACTTTAAAGATTTACAGTTTTTGCATCTTGATAATGACAAGTTATCTTTTCCTTTACAAATCTGCTACTGGAAACATGGTGATAAATTTATTCCATTTGGAATGAATAACTTTAAAAAAATATCAGATTTTCTTACAGAAATGAAGGTGCCGAATGTCATTAGAAATCATATATTAGTCGTTAAATCAAGCTCTGATATTGCTGGAGTTGTTGGTTACCGGTGTTCACAGCATTTTAGGATAACAAAAGATACTAAAAGAATTTTCCAAATTGAAGTTATTAAAAATTAAAGAAATGAAATCATTTTATCAATTTATAATTTTAACTCTTTTTTGTACTTTTTCCTTTGCCCAGGAAAACAAACAAGGAGAATTTATATTTCAGGTTGAATGTGAAGTTAAAACAACGCCTGTAAAAAATCAAGGTAATTCTGGAACATGTTGGGCATTTGCGACTGTTTCGTTTATTGAATCGGAACTTTTAAAATCCGGCAAAGGTGAATTTGATTTATCTGAAATGTATTTTGTTAGAAATGCCTACATTCAAAAGGTGGATAATTATATTAGGCTGCAAGGTTCATCTGAAATACGAACAGGTGGACAAGCTCATGATGTTATGAATATTATAAAAAATAAAGGAATAATGCTTGAGGAATTTTACCCTGGAAAAGTATCTTTGATTAAAGCCCATGATCATCAGGAGTTAGATGAAGTAATTTCTTCTAATGCCAAAATACTCCTGAAAAACGTAAAAAAGGACAATTCAAAAGGTTTAATTCTTTTAAGTACAATTTTAGATTTATATCTTGGACAAGTACCTGAGAAATTTAACTTTAACAATAATGTTTTTTCACCTATAGAATTTTTAAAATTTCTTGAATTCGATCCTGATGATTATGTTGAACTGACATCATTTAACATTTATCCTTTTCATTCTATGATTGATTTGCAAGTGCCTGATAACTGGTCACATGGGCATTATTACAATATTCCAATTGACGAAATGATTGCATTAATTGATCTTGCATTGAAAAAAGGTTTTTCTGTTTGTTGGGATGGTGATGTTAGCAATGATGGATTTTTATTCTCAAAGGGAGTTGCAGAATTGGATTCAAATTTTGTAGAAATTACTGATGATGTACGACAAAAGGCATTTAATGATTTTTCTACTACTGATGACCATTTAATGCATATTGTAGGCATTGCTTACAATCAATATGGTCAAAAATATTATAAAGTTAAAAACTCATGGGGTAAAACTGGTAAATATAATGGCTATTGTTATATGAGTGAAGATTACTTCTCATTGTTTACGATTGCAGTAATGATAAATAGGGCTGCGTTACCAGATAAAATTTATAAACAGAACTAAACAAAAAAAATTAATTTTATTTAAAGGTAATATTGCATTCATTGGCAGTATTTTTGGTCATTTAATAGCTGGTTGGTATTAAATGGTTCTAAAAATAAAATTAATTCCCAAATATGGAAATATTGATGGTTAAAAAACCCATTATTTTGATTGTTTTCAATACATTGGTGGTTGGTACAATTATAGTATTTAATTTATACCTATTAAATAATTATGCTTCAAACTAAATTTTTACATTAAAGCTATGAAACCAACAAGACAAAAATTTTCTATTATTATCCTGTTAATAATTATTAGTACAAATTATATAAAGAGTCAGGTATATAATCCATTCTCACTTAAATTTGATGGAAGAACTGAATATATAAGTGTTCCAAATAATTCATCTCTAAACAATTCTGCCAGCCTGACCATTGAAGGTTGGATTATGATTGATACAGCTGGAAATTACAGATCAATCATTGATAAATACAAAGAATCACCATCAAGAAGTGGATATGCCGTTTATATTAAAAGTACAAGAAACCTTGTTTTTAAACTTGCACTATCGACAAATAGTAGTTATTATCTTCAAAGTATAACAGCATTAACTCGTAATGCATGGCATCATTTTGCATGTGTTTTCTCTGGCACTTCAGCAAAAATTTATCTTGATGGAAGACTGGATCGCCAAGAAACATTAAGTAGTTCGACAATAATTGCAAACTCAGACAGTTTATATATTGGCTACAATAATGATTTTTCACCTACTTATAATACCTATTGGCATGGTAAGCTGGATGAAATAAAAATCTGGAAAACAGCTTTATCTGCAAATGAGATTTATTCAAAAATGTATCAAATATCAACATCATCTGATACAAAATATAGCGATCAGGTTGCATATTATATGATGGATGAAGGTACTGGTAATATTTTACAAGATTCATCTTCAAAATCTAATCTGGGAACCTTAATAAATTCGCCTGTTTACGATACAAATGCAGCTCCTGTAGCCTACAGAAACCATGCATTGTATTTTGACGGAACAAATGATTTTGTTGATTGTGGCACAGATAATACATTAAGTTTTAAAAAGAATTTTACAATTGAGTCTTGGGTAAAGTTTTCGAATTTTACTACTTATGCTGGAGTCATATCTAAAAGAGACACTGTTGGAGGTATTGCTGGATATTCATTATCAACCAAAAGTGCTACCTCTAAAAAGCTGGCTTTTCGTTTGGCACTTTCATCCAACAGAAACTATGAACTCTTAACGAATACTGTATTTGACACCGGATTTTGGTATCACATTGCTGCAACTTTTGATGGTAATAGTATAAAAATTTACGTTAATGGTACATTAGATAAGCAAGTTACAGGATTAAATGACTCGTTGATTTCTACTTCAAGCAATTTTTTAATTGGAAAAGAAATATATCGTTCAAATGAATTTAAAGGACAGATTAGTGAAGTTAGGGTATGGTCACGATCACTGACTGCAACTGAAATTGTAAGCAGAATGTTGAGTTCAATAAATGAAACTGACGTTTATTGGACTTATTTGCAGGCTTATTGGAAAATGGATATGGCAAAAGGTACAAAAGATTATGACTTTTCTCAAAATGAAAATACAGCAACATTAAAAAATGGACCTATCTGGAAAAATGTTACAACCTATATCTCTGATTTAACCTGGCTAGGATATACCAATGAATGGAATAATGCAAGTAACTGGAATCCTGCACGAATTCCTAATTTACTGACAAATGTCCTGATACCAGCTACGTCTTATGACCCATTATTATCTGGAGTTGGAGCATGCAGAAACATGACTATTAATCCTGATGCTGCTGTTGTTGTTAATTTTGGAGGTAATTTAACTATAGAAGGAGATATCAGAATTAAATCAAATAATTCTTATACCGGAAGTTTCTTACCAAATGGCACTGTAACTTATAATGGTAGAAGTTTCTTTGAAAGAACAATTATTAAAAATGGATGGCATTATGTTTCAAGTCCTATTAATAATGCATCGTCAAATACTTTTATGGGTGCATCATTATGGTATTATGATGAGCAATCAGCATTATGGAATAAAGTTTTTGCAAACCAGACACTTCAAAATATGAAGGGATATGACTGTTATTACTCAAATCGGGACGTAACTGTTACTTTTGAGGGAACTTTTAATACTGGTGCTTACTCAATTCCTCTAACTGCTGTTTATGACTCTCATAATTATGTCGGAAATCCATATCCTTCAACTATTGATTGGGATGCTAGCAATGGTTGGACAAAAACAAATGTTCACAATGCTATATATATATGGGATGCCTCAACGAATAATTACATGTCTTATGTAAATGGTGTTGGTAACAATGGTGGTTCAAGGTATATCCCTGCAACTCAGGCATTTTTTGTTCTTTGTAGTAATGTAAATGGTGGAACTTTAGCTGTTAACAACAACGCCAGAAGAAATACTCATTTCCCTTTCAGAAGTGATCCTAATGATATTTATCTTAGACTCAAAGTTACTGATGGTATATTTAATGATGAAGCAACTATCAGATTAAATGATGAGGCAACTGAGAAATTTGATAAAGAGTTTGATGCTTATAAATTTTTAAGTCTGAATGAAAGTGTTTCATCAATCTATACAAAAGGAATTGATAATAGTCAATTATCTGTTAACTCCATTCCTGAAATAGGTAATAATGGCAGGGTGATGCCATTATTTTTTAAAGTTGGTGCAAGTGGAAAATTTACTATTTCTGCCGATTTTTCAATGCTTCAGGCTGAGTACGATTTAATCCTTGAAGATAAATTTTTAAATCAAATGCATGATTTTAAAACAGGTTCATATACATTTGATGCTGAAATTCTGGAAAATCAGGATAGATTTTTATTACATTTCATTCCTGTTTCGAGAGTATTCAATAATATTAATGATGTTGATCCTGTTACAGGATATTCAATTAATGTAAATGATAATCAAATTAGTATTTCTGTTAATGAACATGAACAAAACCCAGTTCAAGTGACCTTATTAAATATTTATGGTCAGGTAATTGAACAAAAGAATTGTGCAAAGACTATTTCATTTAATCTTAACGAAAAGTCAACCGGATATTACATAGTTACTGTATCCGGAGAAAAAGGCAGTATTTCGAAAAAAATATTAATAAAGTAAATTCCTAATAATTTGACAGATATTCAGTCATAATTAAGTATTTTTGAATACTTGATTATTGGTTTAGTATGTTAATAATAGATTACTTGAATAAAACTGTTTATCTTGAAAACTTCAAAAAATTTTTCTATGAATTTGTTTTAATCTGGGGATTATTTTTTTATTACTCATTTGGATTTTATTACAGTAATATTTTAGTTATACAAACAAAAATAGTTTTATTCATTCTCGCACTCATTTATACCTTAATATACTTGCCAGTTTCTATTTATCGTGGGCAATCAAACTACTTATTTAAAGGTTATACACTGTTTTATTTGTTTTTAAGATTTATTAAGAAAATATTTTCTAATATAAATTCTTTACCTATTAAAGTTTTTAAGGATTTTGAGGATAAAAAAGTATTTTTATTTTTTCTAGTCAAAATCATTTTTATTCCTATTATGTTGAATTTTTTTATTGAATATATACTTTATTTATATTCTATTTTTTCAAATAATATTTCGCTTAGGACCATTTTTTTCAATTTTAATTGGTTTTTTATTCTTTCAGCACTTATTTATTGTATCGATACTTTATTTTTTTCTTTTGGGTACATATTTGAAAGCAAACGATTGAGAAATATTGTTATTTCTGTCGATAATTCCGTTTTAGGCTGGGTTGCAGCATTATCTTGTTATTTACCATTTAATAACATAACCATCAGACTGTTTCCTATGTTTGCCGATGAGAATATATATTTCATTAATGACTTTTTAACAGCAGTATTATATGTCATTGTACTCACTTTTTATTCGATTTATTTATGGGCTACATTTGCTTTGGGAACTAGGTGCAGTAACCTTACTAATAGAGGAATTGTAAAAAATGGTCCTTATAAACTCATACGCCATCCTGCTTATCTGGCGAAAATAATTTCATGGTGGATACTGTGTGTTCCAATATTGAATTTAAAAGTTGTTATCAGTATGTTGGTGTGGACATTCATATATATTATTCGAGCATATACAGAAGAAAAGCATCTGATGAATGATGTTGATTATTTAGCATACATTAAATCAGTAAAATTTAGATTCATACCTGGTATATATTAAAGAAGACAATAAAAAAGTAACTTTTTTCCCAAATTGGAAATAAATTACAAAAGTTAAAAATATAATTAAATTTTGGTACGATTTTTACCTGATATTAGCGTGTTTTTAAAAACTGCACAAAATTTGAAAATAAAAAAAAGATTTTTGAGTAATTGTTTTAATTATTATAAATTTGAATCTGGATGCAAACTTCTATGAGAAGTCTTAAATATATCATTCTAACCATATTACTGATAAGCGTTGTAGTTTTGCCTGTCTTTGCCCCACCAGGTGGTAGTTGGAACCCAGGCAATACAGAACCTACTGTACCCATAAGTGGTGGATTAGTTTTTTTAATTGCCTCCGGTATAGTTTATTTTTTCAAGAAAAGCGTTATTAGAAAAAAAGACTAAAAAAATTTTACAAACAAAATTTTCATTTTACATTTGTACCCTTAAAAAAGTTTGGTGAAGTAGCTCAGTTGGTAGAGCAACGGACTGAAAATCCGTGTGTCGACAGTTCGATTCTGCCCTTCACCACATAAGCCCCCAATGGGGCTTTTTTATTTTATCTAACAATACTTTATAACTGATACTATAAATACTTATTTTTGCCACCGCATAAAAATTTTAAATTTTAAAGAAAATGAAAGTTTATCAAACGAAAGAAATTAGAAACATATCATTATTAGGTGGACCAGCTACAGGTAAAACTACACTTGCAGAATGTATGCTTTTTGAAGGAAAAGTGATTGATCGCAGGGGAACTATTGATGCAAAAAATACGGTTTCAGACTATCGCCCAATTGAACATGAGCGATTAAACTCTGTTGTTAGCACAGTTTTATTTTCTGAATTCAAAGATAAGAAAATAAATATTATCGATGCTCCTGGATTTGATGATTTTGTTGGTGAATCAATTTCTGCTATGAAATTTACTGAAGCAAGTCTTGTATTAATTCACGGGAATAATGGCATTGAAGTTGGAACTGAGTTAGCATGGCGAAATGCTTCGAAAAAAAATCAACCTGTCATATTGGTTGTAAATCATTTAGACCATGAAAAAGCTGAGTTTGATGAAATAATAAGAAAATCAAAAGAATTTTTCAGTTCAAAAGTTGTTGAGGTTCAATATCCTGTTAATGCCGGAAAAGAGTTTAATACAATAATTGATGTACTGACAATGAAAATGTATAAATATCCTTTATCTGGTGGAAAACCTGAAATTCTTGATATTCCCTCTTCTGAAATGGCAAAAGCCGAAGACTATCATAACCGCCTGGCTGAAGCAGCTGCCGAGAATGATGAGGCTTTGATGGAAATGTTTTTTGAAAAAGGTTCATTGAATGAAGAAGAAATGAGGGATGGCATTAAATTAGGACTATTAAAAAGAGAACTTTTCCCAGTTTTTTGTACGGCTGCTAAAACAAATATAGGTGTTTACAGATTAATGGAATTTATCTGCAATGTTGTTCCTTCTCCTGATGAAATTCCTATGAAGGATACGAATGGTGTTGCTATTGCATGTGATAGTTCAAAACCATTTTCAGCTTATGTTTTTAAAACATTGTTTGAAGAGCATTTAGGGGAAATGAGTTTTATTAGAGTTGCCAGTGGTGAAGTTTATGAAGCATTTGATTGTGAAAATTTAAATACCGGATCAAAAGAAAGAATTTCTCAATTATTTGCAGTAGCAGGAAAAAAGCGTGAAAAACTCGAAAAAGCTGTAGCAGGAGACATTTTTGTCACTATTAAATTAAAAAATACTAATACAGGGCATACTTTAGCTGCTAAGAATGTCAACTATCAAATTGAAAAAGTTGTATTTCCTGAACCAAAATTCAGAACAGCAATCAAAGCTGTCAATACTGCCGATGATGAAAAATTAGCCAGTATTTTGCAGAGAATGAATGCTTCTGATCCTACATTGATATTTGAATACAGCAAGGAATTGAAACAAATGCTATTACATGGACAAGGAGAATTACATATTAATATTGCAAAATGGCATTTAGATAATGAATTTAAAGTGCCGACTGAGTTTATTGCTCCCAAAATTCCTTATCGTGAAACTATTACATCTGTATCTCAGGCTACATATCAGCATAAAAAACAATCAGGTGGAGCTGGGCAATTTGGCCAGGTTAGTTTGATAATTGAACCTTATGATGAAAACAAACCTGATCCGAATATCTTTAAATTGAAACAAACCATTTACCATTCTTCAGTTACCAGTCTTCAAGTAACCAAAGGTGATAGTGAACAAGGTGTAAATATCAGAGGAAAAGAAGAAATTAATCTACCATGGGGTGGAAAGCTTATTTATTATAATGCAATAGTTGGTGGTGTTATCGATGCAAGATTTCTACCTGCTATCCTTAAAGGAATTATGGAAAAAATTGAAGAAGGCCCTTTGACAGGTTCTTATGCCAGAGATATACGGGTGACGGTTTATGATGGGAAAATGCACCCGGTTGATAGTAATGAAATATCTTTTAAATTAGCTGGCAGAACAGCTTTTTCCTATGCATTTAAACATGCAAATCCTAAACTTCTTGAACCTGTTTATAAAGTCGAAGTGTATTTACCTGAAGAAAGAATGGGAGATATTATGACCGATTTACAAGGACGTAGAGCTGTTATTTTAGGTATGGAAAGGGAAGGTATATATCAAAAAATTATTGCAAAAGTACCTTTGGCAGAAATGAATAAATATTCAACCGCTTTAAGCTCATTATCCAATGGTAGGGCTACGTATAATATGAAGTTTGATGAATATACACAGGTACCACCTGATATTCAGGAAAAACTTCTTAAAGAATATGAGGAAAGTAAAAAAGACGAAGATTAGAATTATATCTTTTATTAAATTTTAATAAATTTGAGCTCATTACCATAAACAGTAATGAGCTCAATTACTTTAAAAGAATCTAATTTGCCAGACAACCTATACAATAATTTTTTCGTCAAAATAAGCAATCAGCCAGATGAATGATGAAAGTATCAATAAAGACGATTATCTACTTGTACAGAAATGTATCAAAGGAGATCAACTGGCTCAAAAACAGCTTTTTAACAAGTATTATAAAATAATGATGGGAATTTGCCTTAGATATGCTCACGACCGAGAAGAAGCGAAAGAAATCCTTCAGGAAGGATTTATTAAGGTTTTTCGATATATTGAGCAATTTAAATTTGAGGGAAATTTATTAAGTTGGATAAAAAAGATTGTAGTAAACACTGCTATTGACAATTATCGTAAATTAAACAGCCAACCAGAACAAATTTCCATTGAACCAAATATTTCTATTGAAATTGAAGACAATATCATTTCAAAATTAAGCAATGATGATATCATCGCATGTATTAATAAACTACCTGCTGGTTATCGTACAATTTTCAATTTGTTTGTCATTGAAGGATTTTCACACAAAGAGATTAGTGAAAAACTGGGTATTTCAGAAGGAACTTCAAAATCACAACTTTTTAAAGCAAAATTATTTTTACAGGAAATGATTCGCAAAATGGTGTAACTGATGAACCAAAATATTTTAAATAATGATCCTTTATTCAATGCTTTAAAAGACAGGTTAGAAAATTATTCATCTGAACTAAATCCTGAGGAGTTAAGTCAGCTATGGAATAATGTTAAAAATGGAATTAATCCTGCTTCTCCGCTTCAGTCTTTACCATCAAAAATATTTTCTTTCAAGTCAATTGGTGTCGTTTTAGTCTCGGCAGTTGCAATCATTACTACATTAACTGTAATTAACAATAACAAAAAAACAGATGTAAAGCAAAGTATAATTTCAGATAAAATCATTGAGCAACCTATCAGCCAGGAGCCGGGTTTGATTGAAAACACAGTCTCTAAAATTGAAAATAACATTGAAAAAAGCAATACGGTAACATCAACAGATCAATATACTGAAACAGGGTTTAACAGCCAGAAAAATAACATTATAGGATCTGATAACGAAAACAATAATATCATTATTCAGCAACAGGATAATTTATCAAATAAATATAAAGAATCAGGTTTAGGATTTGAAATAAAATTTTCAGACACCATTATTTGTGCAGGTGATGAAATAAAAATTAATTCAAGCGTTGTCTCAGATGAATTTTTGATTACAATTATTTTCCCCGACAAGCAAATAAATAATTTTTCAGGTAGTACAAGTTATCGTTTCGTTCAGCCAGGTGAATACATTGTCCTAATAATTATTAATAAAAACAATAAAATTGTTAAAAAATATCAAAAAATTCATGTCCAGTCGAATCCCAAGGCTTCATTCACAATATTTAAAAATAACCTGGAGATAGAGATAAAAAATTACTCAAATGATGCATCAAGGTATGACTGGAATTTTGGAGATGGTAGTTTTTCAGATAAAATCAATCCAAGGCATACATATAAAAATAATGGTATTTATTTAATAAAACTAACAGCTGAAAATAGATATGGCTGCAAAAATACCGAGCAGCAAGAAATATATGTTGTATCCAATGAACCCGACAATCAGGCTATTCCAAATTATTTTACTCCAAACGGTGATGGAACAAATGATTATTATTATATCACTCTATCGGATATAGAATCTTTTGAAATTAAAATAATGGATAGAAATGGGAACACAGTTTTTACTTCAAAAGATATCGAAGAAAAATGGGATGGTACTGATCGTTCAACTGGAAGGGAATGCCTGTCGGGGCAGTATTTTTACGTTATTAATTATAAACAAATCGGAAATATGCCGGTTACAAAAACAGGTGCAATTTATTTAAACAGAAAATAAATTTTATGATTACTTTTGCAAAGTTAAAATTAGTTATTATGAAAAATGTCAGAATGGTTAAAAATGTTGTATTAACATTTTTTATGCTCATTTTCCTTGGAAATTGGGCTTTTTCTCAATGTAACCTGACCGCATCGCAAACCATTGCGTGTCGTGGTACTTCAATATCTTTTTCAATTCCAGCCTCTACCACCTTTCACCATATCTTATGGGATTTTGGAGATGGCAATTCAAGTGTACAAAATTCCAACTCAGTGTCATATATTTATGATACATTCGGCACCTTCAATGCCTGTGTCACACTTTACAATGCAGATAATACAGTAAAATGTGGCCCAAGCTGTATTACTATTAAAGTTTTTGATAGACCAAATGCTGATTTGCAGTTACCATTAGTAAACATTATGTGTTTTGAAAACAATAAGTTTTGCTTTACTGATAAATCAACACCTGGAAAAAATAATACACCAATTTCATCATATCTTTGGGACTTTGGTAATGGTGATACAGCAACCATTAAAGACCCTTGTTATTCTTATCCTCAATCAGGTGTTTATTCAATAATTCTGACAGTCACTGACACGAATAAATGCTGGGATACTGCGTCTAAAGTTACAAGCATTACTGTACTTCCGAAATTAAATCCAAAGTTTTTGACTTCTTTTAAAATAGGTTGCCCTGAAACACCTGTTAAATTCACAAACCAAACTGATACCACAGGAAAATGTATTACAGAATGGATATGGGATTATGGTGATGGCACGCGTGATACTCAGAAAACTTTTGATCCAACACCTTGGACACATATCTATAAAAAGGATGGTACTTTTAATCCAAAACTTATTGTAAAAACTTGTCATGGTTGTATTGACAGTTTAATTAAATTTTCAGGAGCTAAAAATATTTTCTATTATTTTGACATTAAAAAATCGGAAAGTGGACCTATTTGCTGGCAAGACAATAATTTATGCTTTGCACAGAAACCTCGTCCAAATGCTTATTATTGGTTATGGAATTTTGACGATCCACCTTCCATGCTTTTAAACACCAACGATGAAGACTGGGAACCTTGCCATCATTATACAGCACCTGGTGTTTATCATATTACCTTAAAAATTTGGGAACCAAACTGTATCAGAGACACTGTTTTCTGTACTTATATTCCATTGAAAGGTCCTCAGGCAATTATTAATATGCCAAGTCCTCCTTTTCCTCCAAACAATCAGGTACAAGCTAAACCAATACCTGCAATTGTTTGGCATAGTGCCAGCACTAAATGCTGGAATCCAAACAGCGATCCAATAGATTATGTTTCAAGAACTCAAGTTGCTAAATACCAAACTGGAGTATTAGAAGAATACTGTAATAGCTTGCTTGACTCTGCTAATTTCGATACAACTTACAAACCTTACCCTTGTCCGTTAGGTAATACAATTGCAACTGGAATGACTTTTCCATTACTATCAGGTCCGGTAAAATCAACCATTCTTTACGATAGTATTCAGGAAACAACTGGAACATGGACCCCTGGAACAAAACTACCTAATGGTATTCTGAATGGAACAGTATATTATCCAAAAAGTGGTTCGGTAAACTACGAAACCATGCACGATACTGACCTTAATATTCATAATTGCAGTGGTCCAAACTATGTTAGATTTACAAATAATTCATACAAATACAGGATGTATTATGCTATTGATAATCAACCATTCTCCTATTTCCCATATCCAACCAAGCAAAAAGAAATGAAATTTGATGAGTGTTACAATCCTTCCTATCCCTGGGCTAGTGATAGTATGCTCTATTTCTGGGACTTTGCTGATGGTACTGCAAAACCATGTACTTCAACAGTGGCAAATCCTGACATTAATTGTATGTATTCTACAGAAGTGGCACCTTGGCACTTGTACAAGGAAGATGGATGCTATTCGGTAACACTTACTGTAATAGATACTGTAACCGCATGTACAAGTGAAGCATCGGTGAATATTGTTATGGAAGCACCTTGGTCGGGATGGGACACTACAAATTTTGGTAAAATGGAACGTGCCCTCAACACTACTGATCCTGATAGAATATCTGATCCTACAAAGAGAAGATATAATGGTATGTGGAAAGGAAAAGACCCTTATATTGATTTTAATAACCAACTGCAAACAACAGGTATTTATCGTAGAGGTGTAAGGTTAAATGGTGTACCTTGTGTTGGTGCAAACTATCCTCAAATACCAGCTTTCAACGAAACACGCCCAACCTGTGACCGTCAATTCTGGTGGATGGTATTTGACTCAGCTTCACGTGGTTTTGGATCCTGCGATACACCAACAGTCAAATGTCTGGATGTCACGTACCTAGATTTTGATGGTGATGGAATTAAGGAAAGTAATCAAAAACACCAAACTATTACCTGCCAATGGGTTGATATGATTACCTTCATGATGATGGGTAATCAATGGATTTATGGAAAAGGTGGATGGAAAACATTAGGTCTTATTCTTAAAACTGGTGATTGTTTTGATACTTTCTGGTATCATAACTATAAATATATTGCTGACCTAGGTTTTGGATTCAATATCAGCGATCCAAATAAATATAATTATATCCGTAACAGTGCAAACCAACTGGTATGGCAAACAGGAAAATATCCAAGGCTAAACTATACTGCTCAGGAACATTATAAAATTTGTCCAAACTCTCAGGCTATATTAACAGTTGCAGATACCAATCAGGTAGGAATTACCCAATTTAAGTTCTTTATCGACAAATTCTTTCCACCTACAACTCCTCAATGGCCATCGGTACACATGGAAGATAGTTGTCAGAAGACAATTGATACCGTTTGGAAAAAAGTGGGGAATAATTGGAAAGTTGATAAAGTTTATAAACGGGATACCATCTACTATATGTGTCATAAAGACTCCTTTATTATTGACCCATTTACATCTAAAAAAGTATATACACAGTGTTTTACCTATCCTGACTTTACAAAAGGTGGAATATTTATAAAGAAAGAATGGGATGCTATTAAACAAATGAATTACATTCCTATTGATACTTATCCTCAACTTACCCTACGTGACAGTTTCTTTATGAAACAAGCAGGTGCACCATTGCAACAAAGAATTGAACCTGACTGGAGTCTGACAGTTCCAGGAAAATACTATGTTACTGCCACTATTCGCAATGTTTATGGATGTGCTTCTGGTGGTTCTGCACAAATTGTTGTTGGTCACTATGCTGATTATGAAGCTGACGACAGGATTATTTGTTATGAAGGTGGTGGTGATACAGTAACTTTCAAGCATACAGTCAGGTATTTCTGGATAAAGATATTTCCATTTGATCCAGATCTGAATCCTAATGAGTACTGGGTTGACCCAACTAATTCATTAGGTAATTTTGATCCTGCTTTTGGTACTCGTACCGGTGCTCCTACGCCACCATCATTTATCGAAAAAGTTGAATGGGATTTTGGTGATGGAACAGGATGGCATAGAAATCCAAATTTAACTGATGAAATTAAATGGATTTTTAATAAACCTCAGGACTATACAATAAAAATGAGAACAACAGACAGCAATGGATGTGTACAAGTTCTTGAACGTAAAGCGTACATTAAAGTTATTGGTGTCGTTGCAGGATTTGATACAGCTACTTCTCCTGAAGTTTGCGCTCCTCAGCCTGTTAAATTTCTTGATAAATCAATAGGTTTAAATATTTATAAGTATATTTATAATTCTTCAGGACAAGTAATCGATTCAACAAAAGTTGATAGTGTGGTTTACTGGAAATGGGATTTTTATGATGGAATTGCTGCATCAAAGTACAGTTATTTGAATAATCCTGTACACACTTATACAAAGAATGGAACCTATAATGTGCGTTTGTTTGTAAGGATGAGCAATGGTTGTATCGACACTATTGAAAAACCAAACTATATAAATATTCTTGGTCCAAAACCTAAATTCTGGTTATATAAAAATGGACAAAAAGTTTATGCCGATACGATTTGTGAAGGTGAATATGTAGTTGTCCTTGACTCTTCTGAAGATGTAACCGATTGGCAGTTTGTAAAGGGTGACAATACAAATTACTCTGACACTGTTAGGCCATCGAATCATCAATGGGCAATACAATATACTAAAGCTGGTGTTTACCGCATTTATTTGAATGGTACTGCAAAAGTATTCTTCCCTGTTCCCGCTCCTGGTTATTATGGTAACTGTACTTCAGTATTTGGAGATACCAATGTGCATCCCGATGATCCTTACTTTACTGTTGTTGTCAATTCAATTCCTAAGTCAGCCTTTATCGGTGATACTATTATTTGTGATGGCACCACAGCAAAATTTACTGACCAGTCAGATACATCTTATCCCGAAATGATCTGGAATTTTGGGGATGGAACAGCTTACTTCAAGTCAACACCTGGTACTCCTGTTAACCATCAATATTCAACTATGTCGTCTTACGACACTATTTACACAGTGGAATTGGATGGAAATGGAGTTAAATGTCCTGATAAAATAAAGAAAATGGACATCAGGGTAATGAAGGCTGAAGCCAATATGTCGATTGCAGAAAATAAAATGCCTGTATATACATTTGACAATAAATGTTTAGGAGGTAATAAATACAAATGGACTGTAACCGGCACATCAGATGATGGTACTAAAGTTTATAATGAAGTGCTTGAAACAAATAGCAAAGACAAATATGTATTTGACTTTGGTAATTACAAGGGAACATATCAGGTTTGCTTGTGGACATGGGTCAAAGTTCCTGGTCTTGATGGCTGTCTTGATACTCAATGTGTTACTGTTAAAAACTTCTTTGAAGTAGAACTTGAAGTACCAAATGTGTTTACTCCTGGTTCTTTGGATGGTGTAAATGATAAATTCTACATTAAATCAAAGAGTGTTGAATTCTGGGATTTGGTAATTTACAACCGTTGGGGTGAAAAAATGTTTGAAACCGATGATCCTGAAAATCACTGGGATGGAACAAATATGAATACAGGAAAACCGGCTCCAGGAGCAACATATTACTATGTGCTGAATTATCAGTTGAGAGGTGAACCTCGCAAGGATAAATCAGGTACAGTTACTTTATTCAGGTAATAATTCCCATGCAGGGGAAAACAATAGAGGGGTTGCCAGAAATGACAACCCCTCATTTTTTATTAATATTACAATATTTAACTTTGAGATTTGCTGAAAATATATCTTTTGTCAATCAAACCTTAAATTCTGATGAAATATCAGCAGCCATTTATAGCTTATCCATGGAAAAAAGTGCCTTTCATCAGGTTCATCATTCCTTTCATGACAGGAATAGTGATTTCATTTCAAATTCCATATCTTAATTATTACTTTTATCTTATTCCTCTACTACTTTTACTATGTTGTATTCTTATGGAAAAATTGAGCATAAAATGGCTTTTCAAGTTGCATGTTTTTCATGTTTTTATTATCAATGTACTAATCATATTGTCAGTAATTTTCCTACATCAATCCTTTGTTCAAAACAATAAGCAATATCATTTTTCAAAATATTTGACAAAAAATTCTATAATTATTGGTCGTTTAAAAGAAGTACCTGAAGAAAAGGAGAAGACTTATAAAGGAATTATAAGGGTTGAAAAGGTGATAAATAATAAGGAAGTTATAAAATGCAGGGGAAAATTGCTCGTTTACTTCAAAAAATCAAAAAAATCAAACAGTTTGTTTTATGGTGATGTTTTGCTGATAAAAGGTACAATAACAGAAGTAGCTCCATCTTTAAACCCTGCTCAATTTGATTTTAAAAAGTTTCTCAGTTATAAGAGAATTTATCATCAGGCATTTCTGAATGAAACAGAGTGGATTGAAACCGGAATTAACCATTCCTTTCAAATTTCATATTTTATTATTCAGCTCAGGCAAAAAATAATTGAGCAGATAAAAATTCACGTTAAAAACACGGATGAACAATCCATTGCCATGGCTTTACTGGTAGGTTATCAGACTGAACTAAGCAATGATGTAAAATTTTCATTTATTAGTACCGGTGCGATGCATGTACTTTCTGTTTCAGGCTTACATGTTGGTCTGATATTTTTAGTTTTTAGTTATCTGACACGATTTTTAAAAAAGAAAAAGAGAGGAAAAATAATATATCTGATACTGAATTTGTTATTTTTATGGGTATATGCAATATTAACGGGATTTTCACCATCAGTACTCCGAGCCACTACAATGTTTAGTTTTGTGCTTATTGGCCAGAATTCAGGAAGAATTCCAAATATATATTCTTCTTTATATTTTTCGTTATTCATTCTTCTTCTTTTCGATCCACTGATGATAAGTCAGGTAGGATTTCAGCTTTCTTATGCCGCTGTAATTGGAATTGTTGCTTTACAGCCCAGGATATATAACCTTATCAAAGTAAAAAATGTCTGGATTCTTGATAAAATCTGGGCTTTAACGTCAGTTTCACTGGCTGCACAATTAGCAACTTTTCCTCTTGGACTATTTTATTTTACTCAGTTTCCTGTTTATTTTCTTATTTCAAATCTGTTAGTTATTCCTATTTCAACTTTTATTTTATATGCAGGTTTTGTTTTTCTTATAACAATTCCTATAGGTTTCGATTTCCTGAATAATATTCTTTCCTGGTTGTTGAATGCCTCTCTTTGGTTGCTTAATCATTCAGTAACAATGGTTCAAAATTGGCCAAAAGGATTGATTAGTGAAATTTATATCAGTTTGCTGATGACCTTATTAATTTATTTATTAATTTTTCTATTAATAGTTTTTCTTGTTAATAAACAAAGGAAATACTTCTTATATTTATTGACTACAATAGTTCTGATTTATAGTGGCAGCCTTTTCTGGAAAATAAAAAATAAAACAACTAGTAATGCAATAATTTACAGCATCAAAGGACATCAATTGATAGGATTTTTCGATTACGGGAAAGTGATATTTTGGGGAGACAGCAGCATTTTGAACGACTATGAAACCCTTAAATATAATACTTTCAGAGATGTTTGGAAGTATGGCCAGCAATCCGACAATATTACAAAAGTTATAATTGGAAGTGATTTTAAATCAAAAAATTTATTGATTAGAAATCATTATTGTATTTATAACAATACCAGATTTGTAATAGATGATTTTTCAAACAATAAAAAAGATTTATCGTATCGTTTTAAAACGGACTATTTATTAATTTCAAATCTGAAGTATGCTCATTTAAAGAAAATTTGCAATATTTATTGTTCAAACCATGTTTTTGTCAATATAAATCCATTAAATAAGAAATGGTTGTTTCTTAAAAATGAACTTAATAACCTCAACATGAATAATTACAATCTGGCTCAGGCAGGGGCATATCAAATAAATTATTACACAAAACCAGATTTTCAGACAAGTGTTCAAAATTTATCGCTTAGAATTAAAGAAATTTGTGGTCTAAATTAATTGCAATTTATGTACAGAACACACACTTGTGGCGAACTCAGGCCAGACCACATTGGGCAAAAAGTAATTTTAAGCGGTTGGATACAAAAATCACGTGACTTGGGAGGCATGACCTTTATTGACTTACGTGATCGATATGGAATTACTCAGCTTGTATTCAATATGGAAACTAATGGTGAATTGTGTGGAAAAGCACGTCAGTTCGGCAGGGAAGATGTAATTCAGGTTTCAGGAAATGTAGCTGAAAGAAGTAATAAAAACTTAAAAATACCCACCGGAGAAATTGAAATAATCGTTTTTGAAGTTAATCTACTGAATAAATCCAAGTTACCTCCTTTTACCATAGAAGATCAAAGTGATGGAGGTGATGAAATACGGATGAAATACCGCTATCTAGATATCCGCAGAAACATGGTGAAAAACAACCTCATTCTAAGACATCAAATGGCAGTGGAAACACGAAATTATCTGTCTGAACAGGGTTTTCTTGAAATAGAAACACCTTATTTGATCAAATCAACTCCAGAAGGTGCCAGAGATTTTGTTGTGCCTTCACGAATGAACCAGGGACAGTTTTATGCTTTGCCACAATCACCACAAACCTTCAAGCAATTACTGATGGTAGCCGGAATGGATAAATACTTTCAGATTGTAAGATGTTTCAGAGATGAAGACTTAAGAGCCGACCGTCAACCTGAATTTACACAGATTGATTGTGAAATGTCTTTTGTCACTCGGAACGATGTTTTGAATTCCTTTGAAGGTTTAGCAAAATATTTGTTCAAACGTGTGAAAGGTATTGATATTCAGGATTTCCCAAGAATGTCCTATGCTGATGCTTTGAAACTCTATGGTTCCGATAAACCTGATATTCGTTTTGGGATGACCTTTGTGGATATAACCGATCTGGTAAAAGGACACGATTTTAAGGTATTTGATGATGCTGAAATTGTAGTCGGTATTAAGGCAGAAAGCTGCGCAAATTGGAGCAGAAAAGAGCTTGATCAACTGACCGAATTTGTTAAAAAACCACAAATTGGTGCTGGTGGATTGATATGGATGAAATACAATGAAGATGGTTCATTAAAATCCTCAGTTGATAAGTTTTATACAGAAAATGATCTTAAACATTGGGCTATTCGTTTTGAAGCCAAAGTTGGTGACCTTATTCTTATACTTTCAGGCAAAACCAATAAAACGCGTTCTGCATTGAGCGAACTCAGACTGGAAATGGGTAAAAGGTTAAACCTTAGAAATCCTGATATTTTTGCTCCGCTTTGGGTAGTGGATTTTCCTTTACTTGAGTGGGATGAAGAAAGCCATCGTTTTTATGCCATGCACCATCCTTTTACCTCACCAAATCCTGAAGACTTATCAATATTGGATACTAATCCTGCCGCAGTACGTGCCAATGCTTATGACATGGTAATCAACGGAGTGGAAATTGGGGGAGGCTCTATTCGTATTCATAACCGCGATTTGCAGAAAAAAATGTTCAAAATCCTTGGATTTACAGAAGAAGAAGCACAGAACCAGTTTGGTTTCCTGATGAATGCTTTTGAATATGGTGCTCCTCCTCATGGGGGCATTGCTTTTGGTTTTGACCGCTGGTGTGCTTTGTTTGGCGGCAGCGACTCGATACGTGATTTTATTGCCTTTCCAAAGAATAATTCCGGCAGAGATGTGATGATAGATTCACCAAGTGAAATAAAAAAGGAGCAGTTGGATGAGTTGGGGTTGGATGTAATGATTTTAAAAAATGAATGAGTTGTTGAAAAAGATTGATTTATAAATTAAAATTAACGATTCATTATAATAATTTGAGCTTGTATTGTCTTAAAAATAATAAATAGTAACTGAAGGTGGAGTTCATTAAATTGTTAAATCTAATATACCTGTTTTTATAAATAGGAGTGCTTGCATTACCAATAAGCATGTATAATTGATTTTTTAACAATGAATGTTGGTTGACTCATTTGTGACAAGGAATTGAATCATATCTTTTGGTTACTTAGGATAGTTTAAGCATAAATTTTTAAAAATGATGAATTCAAAACAGTTAATTACTGAAATCTGCGACTTCTGTGAGTCAAATTTCAACGAAGATAATGTCATTAAATACAGTCGTTATTTTAAGGGTGGGTTTAAAGGCTATGGTGTTCCGATAGAGGTTTTTAATGAAA
>Ga0172369_10002040_pt1 | contig 28401 bp, 17 predicted proteins | sample LakKiv25m_FD_114539 | JGI IMG/M metagenome (GOLD analysis project Ga0172369, IMG submission 114539) | Freshwater microbial communities from Kabuno Bay, South-Kivu, Congo - kab_022012_11.25m | ecosystem: Environmental > Aquatic > Freshwater > Lake | place: Democratic Republic of the Congo...
AGCCACGCAGCCGCAGCGGAGTGGCGTTCGGATATAGGATAGCCTTCCTATACCATAGGCAAGCCGGTATGTAGTAAGCCACGCAGCCGCAGCGGAGTGGCGTTCGGGTATAGGATAGCCTTCCTATACCATAGGCAAGCCGGTACGTAGTAAGCCACGCAGCCGCAGCGGAGTGGCGTTCGGATAACAGGTAGGCCTACCTATACCCGAACGCCACTCCGCTGCGGCTGCGTGGCTTACTACATACTTTTGGGCTTACTACGTACTTTGGGGTTTACTACATATTGGCTTGCCTGTTTTTCGCAAGCGCCGGCGCAATCACCTCTTCCAGCGCCCACGGCGAGATGGCGTGGGAGCGGTGGGAGGCGTCGAGGGCCACGCCCCAGCGGCCGCCGAGGGCGGCGGCCATGCGGCGGACGGGCCCCTCGTAGGTGGTGTAGGCAATGCCATAGAAGCAGCAGGTGTCGAACTGGTTGAGGAGTTGGATCTGTCGCCGTCCCTCGCCCGTGCCGCCGAGGATGAACAGGTCGAGCCAGGAGGCGCGCTCCTCATACATCGCGGGGATGAACTGCTCCAGGTCGCCGCGCGAGCCGGTGTAAATGTCGCGCAGGTAGAGCGGGTAAGCGCCGGCCGTGGGGATGCTCACGGTGATGCGCGGATCGAGGGCGGCGGACATGTGGGTCGTCCACCCGCCGCCGGACAGGCCGATCATGCTGATGTCGCGATAGTCGGGATGATGCGCGACGAAATAGTTCGTCACCGCCACTACCGGCTCCAGGAAGAAGCGCTGCGCGCCGCCGCCGCGCCCCTCCAGCCGCTCCATCAGCGCGTTATGATCGCCGGTAATGGTGATCGATCCCTCCGGCAGCGTGAACGTCCGCTGCTGATTCCACCCGAAAAACGGCATCTGCATCAGCGCGATAGTGAAGCCGCGCTCCAGCGCCCATGCGGTCAACTCGACGAAGCCGCCTTGCAAGCCGGGCTGGTGCCCCTGGTGCAGGATGAGCAAGCGAGCGGGCGCCGCGGGGCGGACGGGATGCACCAGGTAGCTGAGATGGTGATACCCGAAATCCACGTGCACGTCCAGCCGCTCGACGCGGGTAAAGGGAACATCCGCCAGCTCGATCAGTTCCGGGATGTCGCGCGCCGCGTCCGCCGCCGTTGGCAGCTTCTCCGGCAGCGCTCCCGCCGGCCACAGGTATGTGATCGCGGCGCGGCGCACCGCCTCCGCGGACGCCGGGTCGCTGATGCGAATCTCCCGCTCGGCGGGATACCCCTTGAGCTGCGGCGGCAGCTCGGTATAGAGATCGAACGTGGTGTGTGCCATGGGATGATTATCCATGAGCGAAGTGCCGGCGTCAATCCCTGGGATCGCAGGCGTCCCGCGCCTGCCCTGGAAGGTAAGCCCCCCGTTAAAGGGCAGGCGCGGGACGCCTGCGGTCCCAGGGTTGACGCCCATCCTGTGCATGCGGTACAGTCCGGTCGAGGAGGGCGTATGGCGCAGACTGAGCTGCTGGACATTCATGTTACTACCTGGGAGAATCCGCACGATTACGAGGGTGTGCAGTGCCTGACCTACCCGACCGATACAGGCGACGACTGGGCGCTGGCCTGGCCGGGAGAACGGCGGACGTGGGTGGTGCACCTGCACGGGCACGGCTCGACGGGCGACCAGATCTTCACGCGGGAGGACATCCGCGACACGTGGCTGGCGGCGTACCGGCGGCTGGGGCTGGGGGTGCTGTCGGCGAACCTGCGCGGCAACGCCTGGATGTGCCCGGCCGCGGCGGATGACCTGCATCGGCTGCTGGCGTGGTCGCGCGGGCACTACGGGGTGGGGGATTTCCTCTTCGTCTCCGGCTCGATGGGCGGCACGTCGAACCTGATTTACGGCATCCTCCACCCGGAGGACATCAGCGCCATGGTCGCCCTCTGCCCGGCCACCGACATCGGCGCCTACGCCCGCTGGTGCCGGCAGCACCCCGGCGGGGTGATCGATGAGATTTACGCGGCCATTGTGCAGGCCTACGGCGGCCCACCGGAGGAACAGCCGGAAGTTTACGCCGCCCACAGCGCCGTCGCCCACGCCGCCCGCCTGACCATGCCCCTGTTCGTCTGCCACGGTGACGACGACAAGATCATCCCCGTGGAGGAATCTCGCCGCCTGGCCGCCGCGCTGGCCGATGTCCCGACGTTCTCCTACCTGGAATTGCCCGGCGGCCATCACGATTCGCCGCTGTTCGCCTTCGACCTGGAGGAGTGGCTGGCAAGCCAACTTTCGGAGTGCGGCGTGTAGCGCCGCTTTCACTTTACGTAAGGCTAACACCATAGCATCGCCCCGGGCCTATCTACCCATCATCACTACCAGATCAATAGGCCCACCGTAATGCTATCCCGATCGCCTTACGCAAAGTGAAAGCGGTGTCTACGGCCACCGCATTCCAAAAATTAACCGAAAATCAGGGTCCCGGCGCGCTGATCACGCAGCGGAACCCCATATCATCACGGTCCGTGTCGGAATCCGGGGAGGCCGACTTGCGGAAGGTGGTTCGGAATTCGTTCTGATCCGTGGAGGTCCAGGCGCCCCCGCGGACCACACGATACATGCCCGACGAGGGCCCCGGGGGATTCGAGGCCGGCGAATTGGCGTAATACTGCCCGTCGAAATAGTCGGCGCACCATTCCCACACGTTGCCGGCCATGTCCTGAACCCCGTAGGGACTCGCGCCCGCGGTGAAACTCCCCCCCGGCCAGGTGCCCCAGCGCTCTTCCGCGCTGCCGGACAGCATCTTGGATTGCTTCTCCGCGTCGATTTGCGCCTGTGATTTCAGGTCGGGGTTGGCTTTTGATGCGCACTTTTTCGCATCCCACGCGCTGCCCCAGGGGTAGCGCTGCCCATTTGGACCATGCGCGGCTTTCTCCCACTGCGCTTCGGTGGGCAGCGCGCCGCCCGCCCATTTCGCATAGGCCTGCGCGTCAGCCCAGTTCACCATGACCATCGGATGCGCATCCAGCCACCCCCAGCGCGGTTTTTTGCTCCAATTGAACGCATAGCCGGACTGCTTCGTGAAGGCACGGAACTGCGCCACCGTCACTTCAGTTTTGTAGATCCAGTACCCATCGAGAGAGACTTTATGCCGGGGAGCCTCCACCGAGTTTCCCGACTGATCGTTCGATCCCATCCAGAAGGCGCCGGCAGGGATCCACACCATCTCCGCACTGTCCTTGTCATTGGTGCGGGTGGCGCCGGCTTTCGGATCACTCCTGGCCGGGAGCAGTGGAATCTGCAGGGCATCGAGCTGGGAAAAGACCACCGCGCCAACCACGAGCAGCAGGACGACCACGATGCCGAATGCTCGCCGCGACCCACCGGACTGCCGCGGAGGGGGGGTCGCCCTTCCCGCCGCGGACTGGGGTTGAACCGCCGTCCCGCACTTCGGACACACCCGTGCCACCGGCACCAGTTCCGTCCCACACCGAGTGCATTTCATCGTATACGCTCCATTCGCCGTTGCGCGCGGCGGGTATGCCCTGCCGCATTCATCGAAAGATCGGTAACTCGCTGTGGTGATGATAGTCCGAGAGAGTTGTTGGTGTCAATACACTCGTGTGCAAAGATGAATATGGATGGGTTTATGAGTAATTCGTTCGGAGTATGGTATCGGGAAGAAACTTACGACAAGGATATCATGCGGATGCGATGGGAGTCGATGACGGTAAAATGACCGGACCAATCGTCCCGACTGTCAAGGATATCGACGATCGCCTTCGTCAGTTCTTCCGGAGGAAGGGAGGATAAGCGAATTAGGATAATGCCGCTTTGGGCGGGTAAGCCCCGGCGAAATGCCAGTTCACCGAAATCTTTATCGAAGGTCAATAGAATGCGAGATTAGGCATTGGCTCTCGCCAAGACGTCATGATCCGGCGCACCCGGAGACACCGTGCGGATCCAGAGTACATCGTGTCCCCGCTCGCGTAATGCTTCGATGACAATCGAGGGAATATTTTCGTTGGCTAATAACCGCATATTCAGCTTGCCAGCGGGTAAATTTTCTCCGCATGCAGCCGTGCGCTCGCATACGCCAGACACGCCCGGATGTCCTCGCGTGTCAATCCGGGATAATTCTCCAGGATCTGCCCTTCGCTCCATCCGTTGGCCAGCAGGTCGATGATGAACTCGACCGCCAGCCGGGTACCTTTGACGATCGGCTTCCCCGTCAATACGGCCGGATTGATTTCGATGCGCTCTTCCCAGTTCACGGTAATACCTCTAAGTAGATTGTATCATCTGTTCGATGAAATGGATATATGAATGAAAAAAGGAAATGATCCGTTTTGGCAGAAAACCAACACCGCACTCTTACCTAGGGAGACATCACATGGCCGAAAAGAAAATTCGCGTGGGCGTGATCGGGGTGGGGCGGGGGCTGAGCTTCGCCGAAGGGGCCACCGATATTGTGGGTATGGAACTGGTGGCGTTGTGCGACACCTGGGAGGAACGGCTCGCCGAGGTGGGCAAGCACTACGGCGTGGCGACCTACACCGATTACGACAAATTCCTCGAGCACGACATGGACGCCGTAGTCCTCGCCAATTACTTCAACGAGCACGCACCCTTCGCCATCAAGGCGCTGGCGGCGGGCAAGCACGTGATGAGCGAGACGGCGAGCAACACCTCGCTGGCCGAGGGGGTGGCGCTCTGCCGCGCGGTGGAGCGAAGCGGCAAGACCTACATGCTGGCGGAGAATTACCCGTATACGAAGTTCAATATGGAGATGCGCCGCCTCTACCGCTCCGGCGAGATCGGCCAGGTAACGTATGCCGAAGGTGAATACAACCATCCCATGGGACCGCGCGACCGGCTGGGCATCTCGCCGGGGCTGACCCACTGGCGCAACTGGCTGCCCTCCACCTACTATTGCACGCACGCGCTGGCGCCGCTGGTCTACATCACCGACACCATGCCGGTGAAGGTGAACGGGCTGTCCATCGCCAACCGCGAGGTGGATGAGGAAGACGTGCGCCGCGGCGATCCCGGCTCGGTCATCCTCTGCCGCATGGACAACGGCGCTGTCTTCCGCATCTTCGGCCTGCTGCTCCCCGGCCACAGCAACTGGTATCGCCTGCACGGCGTGCACGGCGCCATGGAGACGGTGCGCAGCGCCGGCTATTTCGGCACCGGGCAGGTGCGCGTCTGGCACGAGGAATGGAACCGCGCCGAGGACCAGCCCCTCGAACGCTGCTACTATCCCGACTGGCCCGAGCACGCCGACCTGGCGAACCGCGCGGGCCACGGCGGCGGCGACTTCTGGACCAATTTCGAGTTCGCCAACGCCATCCGCGCCGGCGCGCAGCCCTACCTCGACGTTTACCGCGGCGTGGCCATGTCCTCCGTCGGCATCCTGGCCTGGAAGAGCGCCCTCCAGGACGGCGCCCCCTTCGCCGTGCCCGACTTCAAGGATGAGGCGACACGCGCGCAATACGAGAACGACCACTGGTCCCCCTGGCCCCAGCACGCCGGCCCCGGCCAGCCCCCGCCCAGCATCCTCGGCACCCCCGACCCCACCCCCGAAGGCCTGGCCCTCGCGCGGGAAATCTGGGCAGCGTCCGGCTATAAGGCAGAAGCTGAAGCGGCGAAGTGATCGTGACATAGGAACGGGGTTCAGGGAGTCAATATGAATATCATCTGTTTGGGCGATTCCATCACCGCCGCCGGCGATCAGCCGGATCGCGACAAGTGGACCGGCGTGCTGCAGCGGCTGCTGGATGGGCAGGCGCCGGGGGAGTTCAAGGTCTATAACCGCGGCATCGGCGGGCAGACGGCGGGGCAGGGGCTGGAGCGCATCCTCACCGATGTGACGCCGCTGCTGCCCGGCATCGTGCTCGTCGAGTTCGGCTTCAACGACGCGGTGATCTACCAGGGGATGCTCATCCCGCGGCTGTCGGTCGAGGAGTTCAAGTTGAAAATGCGCGAGATCGCCCGCATCGTCACCGCGGGCGGCGGCCAGCCGGTCTTCATCATCAACCACCTCCAGCACGACACGATCAAGCAAGGCACCGGCGAACCGTATGAAGAGGTGTATGCCCGCTACGAAGTCGCCATTCGCGCCCTCATCGACGAGATTCCCGTCCCCGGCATCGACCTCCCCCGCCAGATGGAAGAACGCCAGGTCGATCTCACCACGTTCCTCAATGACATGGATGGCATCCACCTGACGCAGGAAGGGAACCGGATTTACGGGGAAATGGTGTTCGCGGGGTTGCAGGCGCTGGTGTTTACTTCCACTTAAGCACTGTGTTCTCCGGTACAAATCTGGTGGTTCCATCAAGATAGGAGACGGCGAATCCCCGGCCGTTACCGACGGGGTGGCGGCGGGTGGCAATGTCGCGTTTACTCCGCAGGATCATCTCCGGTTGAACGCTGTCCGCGATGATGAATACCTTGGGATCGGTGATTTCACGTTCTTTTTTCCCGGCAATCTGGCCGTTCAGCCCGTAACCGCCCGGTTGATGGAACGGCTCCAATGTCTGTGGGCATACGTAATGTCCCTGGTGTCTCATCCCTCCGAGATAAACGTCCAGTGTCGACCAATCGGTTGGCAGCCGGCCGTCGTGATCCTGCGCGAATACCTGGGCCGCCAGAGATAGTTGGCGCTGTGTATCGACACAGGTTAATATCGACGGGTTCGTGCCGCTCCTGAGCAGCGGGATTACCAGGCCGGTCATCCACAAAAGAAGACAGACAAGAGCGCCGGCTTCCAATTTCCTGGCCGCGGTATGCATTGCATCGACGACGAATGCAGAGATCACTAAGAACAGAGCCAGCAGCGTAAAGACAGCAGAAAATTCACCGAGATAATCGGTCACCCCATACCATTCATGCGCATCAGCGAAAGACCAGAGCAGATGCCCGGTCGTCAGGCGATGACCGAGGTAGTATTGTATCGAGTCGTACAGGTTAGCCGAGAGCAGGATGACGGCGGCAATCATCAAGCCCCACGCCAGCCGGGCACGGTGGCCGGTTCGCGAACTGGGCGCGGTTTCAGTTTGCGTCGTTTTCATGTGCCTTCCTTGAAAGCTTAATTAGCTTCCTCTTTAATCATCGCCAGCGCCTTCTCAATCGCCGCGCGCACTTCATGATCTTCCTCCGTCTTCAGCATCGCCTGCAGCGGCTCGACGGCGCGCCGGCTGCGGAGCTTGCCCAGGGCGATGACGGCGGCCAGGCGGCAGTCGTCGTCCGGCAGGAAGGGCAGGATCGCCGCTTCCGCCTGCGGATCGCCGATCTCGCCCAGCGCCTCGATGAGCGTGGAGCATTCGGTGGGGGAGGGATGTTTTGCCAGCAGGGCGAGAAGGGGATCGACGGCCTGTTGGGCTTTCAATTGCCCGAGCGCCTTCTCGATATTCCACTGCATCCCTTCATATCCCGTATTGTCCTTTGCCAGCTCCGCGATCAGCGCGGGCGCCGCTCGCCGGTCCCCGATGAGCCCGAGCGCTTTCGCGGCATAGGAGCGCAGCACCGGGTCCGGTTTGTTCAATAATCCCATCAGCGGTTCGTACGCCGGCTCCCCGATCTCGCCAAGCAAGTCGATCGCGCGCAGGCTCATCCGTTCAATGAGCGGTGGGATCACTCGTGGGTCATGCCGCGCGCTGAGCGCCCTGAAGATTTTATATTGCACCTGCCAGGTTTCATCCTCGGGCAGCATTGCCAGCAGCGTGTCCGTCACCTGCGGGTTGTCGAATTGCCCCAGCGCGGTCACCACTTCGGTACGGATAGCCGGCGCATACTCATATTTGAGGAGCTCGAGCAACGGCGCTACCGCGCGAGGATCGCCGATCTCGCCCAGAGCCCTGGCGGCGCTGCAGCGGACGCTGCCGTTGGGATCGGTGAGCATGGCAATGAGCGGTTCCACGCAATCCTGCGCTTTCAGGATACCCAGCGCGTCTATCGCCGCCGCGCGCAACCCGGAATTGTAATGCAGCAGCCAGGTCCGCGCCAGCTCGCCGGCGGCCGGGTCGCCCAGCGCCGCCAGGCCGGCCAGGGCATCGGCTTGCACCAGGGGATACGGATCGTTTACAGCCTGCCGCAATGGTTCCGCGCATTGGGGATCGGCGATAACTGCCAATGCCTTGACAGCAGCCTAGCGCAGCGGAAGGGATTTATCTTGCAGCACTTCGGACAACGCGGGAATCGCCCGCGGGTCCTTCAGCTTGCCCAGCACATCTGCCGCCTGCCGGCGGTTATCCGCCACCGGGTCCTGTTCGAGCAGGCCGATCAGCAGCGGCACGGCGCGTTCGTCGCCCAGGTTGCCCAGCATCCGGATGATCTGGTTTCGGCAGCTTGCGTCTGCCTCATTCTGCAGCAAATCCAGCAGCGGTGGCACGGCGCGCCCATCCCGGGCAGTTATCAGCACTTGCAACACGATCTTTTTCACCTCGGGCCGGGGGGCGGCGAGGGCGTCCAGCAACACGGCAGTGCCTTTTTTCCTCAAGGACAGCAGGCAATTCGCCGCGGCACTGCGCAACGCGGCGTCATCTCCCAGCAAGGCGTTGCGCAGTACCTCCATCGCCGCCGGATCGCGAGCGAAATACCAGTGAGATGTCATAGCCTTGATCGCGGCCAGGCGCCAGGCTTTCTCATCCTGCCGCGCCGCGCTGACGACCGCTCCGATGGCGCGCGGGTCGTTGAAAGCGGCAAGCGAACCCAAGGCGGCCTGCCGGATGTCCGGTACCTTATCCTGCAGTACCGCCAGCAACGGCTCGATGGCGTCCGGCCCGGCGGCGGTCGCTGACTGCACTGCCGCCTTCCGTACGCGCGCATCTGTATCACCCAAAGCAGCCAAAATTGCCGCGCGCATCTCTTGCGAGGGGCGCCAGTGAGCGCTCTGAAGAGCCTGCACGCGCACGCGGGCGTCCGGATCGCGCAGGCCGGCGCGGATCAGCGGCTCAAAGGCCTGGCCGCCACCGATAGAGAGCGCCCGCACGCGCACCGCCGGATCGGCATCCGTTTCCAGCACGAGCAGGCCGTTCGCTACCGGCTCGGGAAAAGCCACGCTAATATAGCTCAGCGCCTGGGTCGCTTCCCGGCGCACATCGCTGTCTGCATCTTTCAACAGAGCGACCAGCGGTTGCACTGCCCGCGCATCCAGAATCCGGCCGAGCGCCCGCGCCGCGATTTGCCGCACGGACGGAAGCCGGTCCTGCGTCGCGGCGATCAGCGGGGGAACGACCTTCGGGTCGGTAAACTCGAGAGAAGATAACCAGATGGCCGCCTCTTCCCGCACCCGTGGGTTGGTATCGCGAAGCGTTGCTAACAGGGCATCGCACACCTGCGGCATACGGATATCATGCAGCAGGTCGATCACGCGCAGGCGAAGCTGCGGGTCCTTTTCCTGCAGCAGGGGAAGCAGCAGCGCGGCCAGGCGGCTGTCCTGGGTGTTCTGCAGGGCGCTTTCCGCCTCCTGGTTAATCCTTGGGCGCGGGTCTTGCAACGCAGCGACCAGCGCCGGAAAGGCCGGCGGGCCGAGGATGCCCAGAACTTGCACCGCTTCATGGGCTCGGTTCTCATCGTCACCGTGAAGCATGGTGATGAGCAACTCCAGGCCATGCGTGTCATTCCGCAGCGCCAGCAGTCGCGCGGCCGCCTGCTTGACTTCGGTATCCGGATCCTGCAGCGCGGCGATGATGGCTTCGGTGACTTCAGATCGGCGATCGATATCGAGTGCCTCGAGAGCCGCCCGGCGGACCCCCGGCGCCTGATCGCGGAGACAGGCAAGCAGCGCCTGCCGTATCTCCGGCTGATTAACCCCCGCCAGCGCGTGGATCGCCTCTTGCCGCACATTCGAAGCGGTGTCCTGCAGCGCAGCGTGCAAAATGGGCAGCCGTTGTGGATCGGGGGATGATATCAGCAGATGTATCGCCGCCGCGCGGACGCCGGCATCTGCATCGCCGGCCATCTGCAGTGCCAGCGCTTCCGGTGCATGAAATGAGGACAGCGCCCGTGTGGCCATCGCTCGTACTGCCGGCGCCTGGTCATGCAGCGCCGCCTGTATGGCGGCGGCAACGCGCGGATCGTCGGTCCTGCTAATGAATTGCCGTAGCGCGATTATCACTCTGACGCGCACATCGACATTCTCATCCTGCGCGAGCCCGAGCAATGCATCGAGCGCCTCCTTCCCCTCCTGGCGGCTCAGCTGGATGACAAAAACGGCGCGCACCCGGTCATCAGGATCCTTGCTCAGGGGGAGCAGCGCCTGAAACGCCTCCCGTGTAATCGGTCGCCTGTAAACCGCTTCAAGGCCCGCAGCGCGAATCACCGCTACTGGATCGTGAAGGGTTGCCAGCAGTGGCTCGATGGGGACGCGGGTACCGAAACGGGCCAGGGCCTGCAACGCTGCAATACGCACGTTTGTATTTCCGGCATTTGCCGCCTGCAGCAGCGCGGGGATGGCCTGGAGATCATTCCGTTGCGCCAATCGTCGTGCCGCGGAAATGGCCACTATCGCATCCGGATTCTGCAGATCTTTGATAAGGTTCGGCACAGGTGCCTGATATTGCGGCAGCAGCTTGAGAGTTGACTGATCGAGCAGCTCGGGCTGCGCCGGCGTGCGGGCGCAGCAGAGAAACAGGAGCAAACACGCGAGAGGAAGAAATCGCCGGAACACCGCAACGATCGCCATGACACGAGACCTCCTATCCGCAGCATTGTCTGGGTGGCGCGAGACGTCTTGGATCAGTAACCCTATCGTAAGCAATCATAGCACTCGTGACGGTAATTGAGTAGACTCCCCTGTCCGCCCAACCGCCGTCATTGCGCAAGCCCGCGAAGTCGCTGGGAGCGCGGACCTCTGAGTCCGCGCGTGATAATCATCGACTCGCGCGGGCTCAGAAGTCCGCGCTCCCAGCGCCATCTCTTATTATCGTTCCAGCTCCCCGATCATCTCCTCCGGTATCGCCGCCGCATAGACCTGCTGCACGCCCGTGCGGTCGGAGTTGAAGATGACCCATTTGCGGTCGGGCGTGATGTAGGCGTGGGGGTGGCTGTCGGCGCGGGCGGGCTGCGGGCGGTTGCGGCCGCGCTGATAGGTCGCGCGGGCGGGGCCGATGGGGAGCGCCTTGTTCGTCACCGGGGAGCCGAGGACGATCAGGTCCGGCTCGTAGCAATCGCCGCAGAAGATGCGGCCCGACGGCTCGATGCCGATGTGATTCAGCTCCCAACCGGGGGCGATGACGCGCGCCGGCTGCCCGGGACGCACGCCCACGATCGGCCCCTTGCCGAAGTCGTAATCTTCCTGGATGTTCAGGCTGATCAGCATCTCGCCGGTATCGCCGATCCACGTCTCGTGGCCGGAGATGCTGTAGGTATACGGCGGGCCAACCTCCAGCCGATGCATCTTGCCGCTGGGTACCTCCAGCGCGAAGATCGATGCCCCTTCCGGCCCGACCAGCAGCGTCATCTTGCCTTCCGGCGTGAAAACGCAGCCGCGGTTGTGCTGCACCATCAATAACTCGCCTTTGCCCGGCTCGAACTGATGGTGGGTGTTGCAGATGTAGGGGTCGGTGTGGATGATGCCGAACTCGCCGGTCTGCAGGTCCACCAGCCCCACGCCGAACTCCTGTGGAGCGTAGGACAGGTGCTGGCAGTAAGCCACATAGCGCTCGCCCGGCGAGATGTCCAGCCGCGATCGGGGCAGGTCGTCCGGCAGGGGGATGATCTGCTCCTCTTCGGTTTCCAGGTCCACGCGCACGAACTCCGAATGTCCCCGCGCGTTCACCCGTTGGTAGTAAAACTTGCCGCCGTTAGCCATCGTCGCCGCGCCCCCGCGGCCTACCACCCGCTTCGCCCAGGTGCCGAAGTCGCACGCCACGAACTCCGTGCTGTTCGGCCCCTCCGCGAAGTGCCGGGCATACACAAAGCAGTGCGAGTCCGGCGGGCACCAGGGAAACTCGCAGTAGATGTTGCTCTTATCCACCTCTTCATCGGTCGTCTGGTGCACAACCACGCCGTTGCCAAACTCTTCTACGATACCGGTCATCGGGACACCTGCCTTTCGAGGAGCAGTTTACACCACTGCAGAGGAATGGGCAATTTATTGGAGTACGGCACCTCGATAGTTTACCTCAATACGCTCAAGGCCGTTTTTCCTTAATCCCGAAGGGATGCCAGTCAATAGCCAGGGGTGGAGCGAAGCGGAACCCCTGGGACCGGGTGTATATGAACCGTCAAGTCCTGAAAGGACGGCAGTAAGCCCACTGTCACCCTTTCAGGGTTCGGGCTTTTCTCTCATCTGTTCCCAGGGGTTCCGCCTCGCTCCACCCCTGGCTATTGACTGGCATCTCTTCGGGATTGAAAATTATGTCGAGTCGGTACAAAAAGGAACCTTGCCCCATCTTCGCGAAATAATCCCCCGATCGTCATTTCAGGGAGCCAACATGACCACGCCAACCGCGGAAATTTTCGTTTTTGCCAACCAGACGCTCGGTCAGCTCGAGGGGCCGCTGTTCGGGCAGTTCATCGAGCTGACCGGACGCTGCATCAATGGGGGATTGTATGATCCCGCCGGACCGCAAGCGCGACCGGATGGGCTGCGCGCGGACACGGTGCAGGCGCTGAAGGAGCTGCGGCCCACCCACCTCCGCTACCCCGGCGGCTGCGCGACCGCTTATTTCGACTGGCAGGAGCTGGTGGGGCCGAAGGCGAGCAGGCCGCCGGCGAAGCTGTTCCGCACCACCCAGCAGGTGCAGTCCACCGGCTTCGGCATCCCGGAGGCGCACGCGCTGTGCGAGGAGGTGGGCGCCGAGCTGTTCCTCACCATCAACGCCCACACGCAGACGCCGGAGGACGCCGCCAACCTGGTGGAGTACCTGAACGGCAAATGGCCGACAAAGTGGGCGGATTTACGCCGGGCGCACGGGCGCGAGGAACCCTACGGCGTGAAGCTGTTCGGCCTGGGCAACGAGATTTACGGCGACTGGCAGCCGGGGCAGAAGACGGCGGAGGAATATACCCGCTGGTGCAAGGAGGCCATCATTCAAATGCGCGCGGTGGATCCGGACATCACCATCGTCGCCTGCGGCCTTGGGCGCCCCGGCCCGGCGTGGGATCGCACGGTGGTCTCCGGTCTGCTCGGCTACACGGACATGATCTCCATCCACAACTACTTCGGACGACCCATCTTCCGCGACAGCATGGTGGCCAGCCACATCGCTGAGCAGATGATGAACCAGCTCAACGTGAACATCGACGAGGTGCTGGACGCCAACCTGGAGTATAAAAAGCGCCCGAGCATCGCCTTCGATGAGTGGAATGTCTGGTACCGCACCACCCACAGCACGGATCATGATTTGGAGGAGATCTACACCTACACCGACGCCCTTACCGTCGCCTCGCTGCTGCACGTGGTGCTGCGCAACACCGCCACCGTGAAGCTGGCGAACATCTCGCTGCTCGCCAACTCGCTGGGCCTGCTCTTCACCGATCCTCAACGGTTAGCGAAGCAAACCATCTTCCACGCGCACACGCTGCTGCGGGACGGTCATTCCGGCCGCGCCGTGCAAACCGCGGTGGACGGCCCCACCTTCGCCGGCAAGCACGAACGCTTCTTCTGCGGCATTGTGGACGTGGAGGGGGCGAACGATGAGGCGAAACCCAGCCTGGTGCACTTCCCCCATGCGCCGGCGCTGGACGTGGTCGCCAGCGTGGACGGGAAGAAGCTGACCCTTTCCGTGATCAACAAGCTGGAGGACCAGCCCATCACCGCCCGCCTCACCTTCCGCGGCGTGCAGCCCCGCGGCGATCGCCTCATCGTGCGGCGCCTGACCGGCGGCGAAGACCTGGACGCCGCCAACACCCTCGACCACCCCGACCGCGTCGGCATCGCCGAGGAGACGGTGAAGCTCGGCGACACCTACACCTTTCCGCCCGCCAGCCTGACGGTGCTGGAATTCGAAGTGTAGCTCAGGAACGCATGCCGTCGTAAAAACGGGGATTTTTTACGACGGCATGCTGATCTTAGCAGCCGGTGCTTGCCGTTAGATGACGCATTTGGTTACGGGATCGGCTTCAGCACCTCCACGTTGCGGGCGACGGGGAAGAGGGTGTCGCCGCCGGGGGCGAGGCGGTCAAATTTTGTGGGGATGAGCTCACGGCCCGTTTTGTCGATCAGGCCCCACTTGCTGCCGACCAGGATGGGCACTTTGCCGTAGTCTTCCCGCCACTGTCCGCCGCGGGCGACGAGGGCGCGGCCAGTGGAGAAGCCGAGGACGTAGCTGTATTGGGGCGGCACGATCTCCTTGCCGGTGCGGTCGATGAAGCCCCATTTACCGCCGCGGGCAACCTTGAACAGGCCTTCGCCGGCGTCGGTCAGGTAGTCGTAGTGGGGAAGGGGGATTTCGGCGCCCTTCGCGTCAATGAGGCGCCGGGCGCCGGCCAATGTGACGAAGGCGGCGCCGTCCACGAAGTCGGCGGCGTCGTCATAGCGCGGGGGGATGGCGAGCGCGCCGGCTGCGTTGAGGTAGCCCCATTTGCCGTCCTGCTCGACGGAGGTCATGCCGCCGGAGAGGCGGCCTATCCGGTCGTATTGCACGGGCACCACCTCTTTCCCCGTCGCGTCGAGGGCGCCCCACCGCTTGTCGATGCGCACGGGCAGCAGGCCGTCGCCGCTGTAGCGGCTGATCTCGTCGTATTTCGGCGGGATCACTTCCTTGCCGGCACGGCTGACGGCGCCCCACTTGTCGCCGGTCCGGACGATGGCCAGGTCGCCGATGATCGCGGCGATGTCCCGGTATTGGGGCGGCACGAGTTGGCGGCCTTCGCCATCGATGGCGCCGGTCTGGTTGCCTACCCGCACGGTGGCGTAGCCCTGGCGATAGCGCCCGATGCTGTCGTAGGTCGGGGGCACGACCTCCTTCCCATCGAGGGCGAGCAGGCCCCACTTCTTGCCGGTGCGCACGGCCACACGGTTCTCGGAGAAGGCCTGGAGCTGGTCATACTGCGCGGGGATCAGCACCTTGCCGGTCTTCGCGATGACGCCCCAGCGGTTGCCCGTGCGCGCGGGCACGTAGTCGATCGCCGGCAGGGAGGAGCCGCTGAAGTAGCGGCGGTAGCGCGCATAGCTGCTCGCCGGGTCGTTGATCTCGTCGTACTGCAGCGGCACGATGGCCTTGCCGGCATGGTCGATATAGCCATACTTGCCGTCTTTCGCGACCAGGGCAGCGCCATTGGTGAAGGAGTTGACTTCATCGTAGATCGGGGGGATAACCTCGGCGCCCGCGGCGTTCACGTAGCCCCACTTGCCGCCGCGCTCCACGGCCGCCATGCCGTCGCTCATCGCCTCGACGGCGTCGTAGCGCAGGGGCGTCACCTGGCGGCCAGTGTCATCCACGAAGCCCCACTGGCACACCGGGGTGGGCGCGCTGCCGCCGTAGGTGTAATACCCCTCGGCGCCGTGGTCCTGGTATTCCGGGGTGAGCGGGCGCGCAGGGGGCGGCGGCACGCGCACGCCTTGCAACCGGTTCGCCACCTCGTCGTCGAGCATGCGCAGCAGCAGCGTGACGTTAACGCCGCTGATGGGCGCAATGAAGTCGGGGAAGACGGGGATGGGCACCTCGGCATCCGGCAGCGTCCAGCTCTGGTCGATCTGCGCCAGCCGCGGTGGGGTGTTCTGGCTCCAGATCGGGTCGGGCGCGAAGCAGGTGATCAACTCTGCCTGCGATTGGACGATGTATTTCGCGTAGTCGTCATAGAGGGAATTCATGCCGTTGTAGGACATCCACACCAGCAGGTCGCCGGGCCGCAGGTGGGCGGTGAAGGTGAGCTCGGGCATGCCGACGCCGCGGAAGCCCATCCACGGCGATTTGTTGTCCACCATCACGTCCTCGATCTGCACGTGGCCCATGCCGGCGACGCCCACCACACCGCCCGCGGCCAGCCGTCTGGCGATGATATCGGCGGCCTGTGTCAACTGCCCCTGGATCTGATCAGAGCGCAGGTCGGCCATCAGCTTGTCGATGCGCCGCAGATAGGCGTCCGCCAACGCGCCCGCGGAGATGGCCTGCGGCGAGTCTACCAGGCTGTGGCGGCCTGAGGAGGACTGCACGCGCGCGTCGTATTCCGGGCCGCCCGGCACGCAGATGCTCTGCAAAATGGCGGGGAATTTGCCGTGGCGCGACATGGCGGCGGCGTATTCGCAGCACCACATCCAGCCCAGCGTGACGTTCGCCAGCACGTTGATGCGTCCCAGCGCCGCCTTCCCGGAAGGCGCGCCGTTGTCAAGGAAGTAATCGGCGCCCAGGGCGCGTGGGGCGCCGGCCTTCGAGGCGATGACCGTCACCGTCCACCCCTGCGCGTGGTACTCCTTCACGCGGCGGCGGATGAGGGCAGATTCCTTTTCCCACGAACGCACGGAGAGCAGCACGAAATTGAAGCGCGAGGCGCGCCCATAATCACCCGGCTGCCCGGCCAGCGCCAGCCCGCCGGCGCGGTTGATCATCTCCTCGGCAAAGGACATCTGCTCCCAGTAGGGCACGCAGAGCTGCGCCTCCGGATGCGCCAGAAAAGTCTCCGCTGCCTGCTGCGCGGTGGCGGTGATGGCGGGGATCTGCGCCCGCAGGCCCGCCAGGCGGGCATTATATTCGTTCAGCGCCGGCTGCATTGCCGCCAGCACGGCGGCCTGCAGCAGCGCGAGGATGAGCAGGACCAGCAGCTTGATCGGAAGCGGACGGGAGCAACGGGGTATGCGCATGAGAGCGACCTTCCTTCACAGCAAATGGTAATCGTTATCTAATTCGTTTCAGTATCGGAACGGGAATTCCTGCCGAGTTGGGGAGAAGTTTTTAGTGAGTAGTGATAAGGGGATTGTATTGTGAATGGGTGACTTTACGCCAAGGGGTTGAGCAGGCAAAGAGGTGTATCGCGGTAATTCGCGTGACGGGCGCGCGATGGTCATGCGACTGAGCGCTACACGGCAGGTTGCGATCCTTTGTCTTTTGCCTGCCGTTCCCGCTTTCGCCGGTGAGCCAGGCGCTATTCCGGCTGTACGAACTCGATCTTCGAGACATACGGGTGGCAGTTGAGTTCGCTGAGGTTCCAGAGGGCGATGATGCCGGGAAGGTTTACGTCGGAGTGACTGCTGACGGCCCACTTCCCATCATTGGAGAAGGCCAGGCTGGTGACGGTGGTGTTGATGCCGAGGCTCAGTGTTTTGACCAGGGTGCCGGTCTTCACGTCCAAGATATAGACGCGATCGCTGCCAGCCAGCAGGAAACGCCCATCCGAGGAAAAGGTCAGCGCATGCACAATCCCCGGAATATCAGTGATCTTCCGCACCAGCCGGTGTGGGGTCAATCCCCAGATCATCACGATGCCGTCCTGGCCGGCGCTGGCCAGCAGACAGCTGTCCGGAGAGAATGCCAGCGCCGTGATGCCTTTCGCGTGGCCGTTGAGATTCCAGAGATCATCGCCATAGCTGGTATTGCGAATCTGCACGGGACAGCTTGTCGTGCTGTTGGACCATCCGGAGGCGATGCATTTCCCATCAGGTGATTTGGCCAGGATGCCTTTAAAGTATTCCCTCCGCTCATATCTCAGGCGAAATCCGTTTTCATTTTGAATGTAATACAGGCGAATATGCCCATCGCCGGCCGTATAGAGCAGGGAGTTTTCAGGGCAAAAGATCATATTTTGCACAGCGACGTTCGGGCTGAAAGAAAGGATGTTGCCGGTGGTGGCGTTCCAAATGCGAGCATGGCTCCCCCCGGTGATGACGCGGATATTATCCGGCATGAAGAGGATGGCACTTGAGACGTCCGGACCGGAAGGGGTGAAACTCCTCTCGATCAGCACCCGCTCCAGCCTGCCGCTGCCGATATCCCAGATGAGGGCTTCCCCTTCGATCTTGAAGGCGTTTTCCGGTATGTTGACATCGCTGTCCTTGATCTGCTTAGCCTCCTCCGGGGTTAAGAACATCGGCTCGAATTCACGCGAAACCCCGACACTGGCCAGGCGGGCGCCGTTTGGGGAGAGGGCGATGGATTCCACCTCCCCCCGGTGCCCGAGAAACCAACGGGCCAGCTCCGGGGACGCGCCGCGCGGCGGGAAAAGCGGCAGCATGGCGGCCGCTGCACGCTCCCGGGGGGTAGAGCTGCCGTATGCAGTCACTATCACGAGATTGGTCGCCTCATGCTCGATCATCTTCATCTGATCGATGGGAGGCGCATTGTCGGCGACATATTCCGCCTGGAGTTTGTGTTGTTGCAGTAACTCTTTCAAGCCCGTGATGGACACGATCATCGCCTTCAGTTCCAACGTGCGGGCATCCCGTCCATTGAAGATCAGGCCGACCACACCACCGCTGCCATCATACACCGGCGCGCCAAGCCATCCCAGGTTCAGTGTCAGTTTGCTGTCGGCAACCAGACGATTCCCAATAAAGCGGAAGTCACTGATCGTGTCGTGACGGAACATCAAGTCGGATGGATGCCCCTCGAGGGATAGCGGAAAACCGCCAATGCTGACGTCAACGGTCTTTGTGTTCAACCCGGAGAGCAGCACCGCCTGCTCGCGCTTGCACGCGACTTTCAGCACCGCGAAATCCATTCCCTCGCCGACCAGGGTGGCGGGAAGCTCCTCGCCGTCGATAGTCACGGTAAACCGGATGGCGGTCCGCGAAACCTGCGCGGAGGTGGCGAGATACCCGTCACGCGTAATGAAAAAGCCTGTTCCCTTCCATTGCATGACCTGGCCCAAGCCGGCAAGACAGCACTCCAGCAGCAGGAGCGCGATGAGGTATCGTGTGAGTGTGTGTAACATCATCCATATCCTATGGCATACAAGCCTCTACAAGGAGGTCGCTTGAATCAGTATATCATTTTTTTTCTGCCATGCAATATCACACGAACGACCGGCAATCAATTGCGCCCCGTGCCAGGCGTTTCCTGGACATCCCCGTGAAAGGTTGTTATCGTAACGCGAATGAAGCCCAATATGAAAGAGATGAGGGAGGTGTCCGCATGGCCATACATTCCGCAAGCGATGAGCGCTTCCGGTTGATCCGGAACGGCGTTGCGCACGGGGCGATTGTGCTCGGGAGCGGAGGCTCGCTCTTTTACACCTGGGTCGCGGAGGAGATCCGCACCTATCTGCGCCGGCTGACCGGGGTGGAGGTGCCGGTGATGACGGAAGCCGCGGAGGGCGCGCGGCTGGTGGTGGGCGGGCCAGGGGTGAACCCGCTGGCAGCGAGGGCGGAAGGGGAGGGAATCGTCACATTCGCGGACCTGGGCGAAGAAGAATTCCTCATCAAATCCGTGCTGATTGACAGCATCCCGCACATCTTCATCGGCGGCAACGACGAGCGGGCGACGATGTATGCGGCGTATGAGTTCCTCGAGCGGTGCGGCATCGTCTTCCACCTCACTGGCGACATCATTCCCGAGGTGAAAAGCGAGCTGGCGGTCGAGTTCGACATCCGCCGGGCGCCGGAGATCAAGCGCCGCGGGCTGCACATGCGCCACTTCGTGATGCCGTGGATGGGGCTGGACGAGTTCAAGTTGATGATCGACCAGATGGCGAAGATGAAGATGAACTACCTGGAGTTCTTCTGGTACGTGGGCGGGCCGTGGCAGGAATACGCGTATCACGGGAAGCCGCTCGAGATTGGAGATCTCTACCACCCGGAGTCCGGCTACACCGCCTGGCGGATCGAGACGTATCACTTCACGCACGACGATGTGGTAATCGGGCGCGAGCGCTTCACCGACCGTCGGCCGTGCGCGCCGGAGTTCCAGGGATGCCGGAACCAGGAAGACGCCTTCCGCGTGGCGCGGCAGTTGCTGCACGACATGATCGCCTATGCGCACGCGCGGCAGATCGAAGTGTGGCTGGGCGCCGGCGACTGCCCGAGCGTGCCGCCGAACCTGATCGAACCCGGCAATCCGGCCGCCCACAGCTTCCTGGGCTGCCCGGTGCTACCGCCCGGCGACCCGGCGGGGGTGGGGATCTGGCAGGCGATGCTCGACAGCATGGCGGACACCTACCCGGAGGCGGACGGCTACTGGGTGTGGCTGGCGGAGCTGTATTTCCACTCCGAGGACCAGGCCACCCGCGCGGTGATCGCGCAGTATCGGCGCCTGCGCTCGCTGATCCCGCGCAAGGCGGAGATCATGGCGATGGGATACGACACCTATGTCGAGCACCTGGACGAGACAGCGCTGTATGAAGGCGACCTGGGGCTGGTGCATTACGGGGCGGCGCTGGCGGAGCATTTCACGGCGAAATACCCGGAAAAGCGGCTGGGCGTGTCGCTGCTGGGCCGGTCGTATCTCTTCCGCGCGCTGGATGCCGTACTGCCGTCCGGGGTGGCGCTGCAAAGTATGGAGGCATGCATCTGCTGGAACCGGACTTCCCGCGTGCCGATGGAGCAGTTCGACGCCGCGCGGCACCGCGAGACCTTCCTGGTGCCGCGGCTGGACGACGACACCAATGAGTTCGCCATGCAGTTCAACCTGGGCATCTATCAGAATGACCGCGTGCTGGCCGGCAGCCGGGCATTCGGCCTGACCGGCATCGCCCCGCAGACGGGCCGCACGCGCGGGCTGGAGCAGAACGCCCGCTACGTGGCCGACGGCGGGTGGGACACGACGCTGACGCCGGAGACATTTTACGCCCGCTACCTGACGGCGCTGTATGGTCCGGCCGCCGCTCCGGTTTGCCGCGCCTACGCCATCCTTGAGGAGAACGAGTGGCAATTGAGCAGCATGGGGCTGGACCCCAAGCGCGCGCCCGCCGTCTTCGAGGGGTTCGGCAACTTCCTGAACTATTTCAACAGCGCCGACGTGGGCTGGCTGGATCTGTTCAAGCACCAGACCGACCCGTTGCAAGGCCCGCCATGGGACATCAGCGTGCCGCGCGAGCAAACCATCGTGGATACGTGGGTATACCGGCTGGAAGCGTTTCAGACGACCATCGGCAAACTGGGCACGGCGCTGGACTACTTGCGGCTGGCGGCACACACCGCGCCCGCCGGGTCGCAGGCCGAACTACGGTATGTCACGCAGAAGACGGAGGCCTACCGTCTCTTCCTGCGCGCGTTATGCGCCCACATGGAGTGCCTGCTGGCCTACGACGCCGCCTTCCGCGCGAAAGCCGCCGAGGAGGAAGCAGTCATGCAGGAAGCTTTCGCCGGCTGCGAGAACCGCCATGCGCAGGCCGTCGGCCTGCTGGAGCAGACTGCCCTTGCCGCCGCGCAGTGCGCCGATCACCCGACCGACCGCCACATCCTCTTCCGCTTTAATGTCCGTGTGCTGCTGCCGTTGCGCGCGTTTGGCGCGTTTATCCGGAATGTGGTGAATCATCACGCGGGGCGGTCGGCGGAGGAGACGGTGGAGTGGGGAGTAATTTTGCCATGACACGATTCGAGAGAATCAATACGGATGTTTTATATGAAACAAATTAGACTGTTCTCATCTGATAACGGCTATAAATATTTCCTTTAATATAAAACACGTTAACAATACTGGCAGGCGATGCCGTTCCACGTGCCGAAAATGCGGCATTTTGCGGTGTCTTACGGAGTGAAGCGGCCTTTTTCCGCAAAATGACACTCGCCGGACTTGCCGGATGGCACAAGAAGAATAGTTAGTGTATACCCATATTTACGATTATTTCATTAATTTATGCGTAACCGCTACGGGGATACGCATCTTTGCTGTTGCGCTCAAAAAGCTTTCCCGCATCGGATAACCAGTCCCCGTATTTGCCGATTCAGGGAGCCGGCGCAGTGGCGCGGGTGTAGCGGATGTCGAAGTTCGCGTCGATACGCGTATTGCCCGACTGATCGAAGACCCGGCCGTCGAACACGATCGGGTGATTTTCCGCCGGGACGTTGGAGAAACGCCAGGATTTCTCTGCGAGTCGCCCGAACTCAACGCCGCCGGGCAATGGCACATTGGTGTTCAGGAAACGCTGGCAGCTTTCATCGGCGGCCAGGTAGAGGAAGATGTGGTAGTCGATAAAGTCGTCCACATCGAACCCCGACTGGAGAAACAGGCCGATGATGTCCCACTCGTTCAGGTTCATGGCGGCGAGGAGGTCATTGGAGGCGGCGTTGGCGTCGGTGATCAGTTGCTGCACGGCCTCCGGTGTCATCGGCAACGGACGCTGCTCGACCACGCGCTGCAGGGCGGGCCGCACCCCCTGGTCCTTGATGCGGTTCATCAGGTCGCGGATACTGCCGAACGGCGTGCCGTCCGATTCCATCGCGATGACGATGGCGCCCACCACCTCCGGCTTGCGCAGCAGGATGCCGTCAGCCACCGTGAACTGCGTAACCGCGGGGATCACCACGGTCCCCATCGCCGCGGGCACGTTGATCTGCGAACCCGCCGCCAGATTGGTGCCTGTTTCGCGCAGATCGCCGCCCCAATACACCTGGGTGGACCCGGCCGTGTTGAACCTGGAACGAAAGCCGATGACCACGAAATACGGGTCGTCGCCGGTTATCTCATCGCGTGCGCGCAGGAGGTAGCGCGGCAGCGAGAAGGTCCAGTCGGTCGGCCTGTTGAAGCCGGAGTGCACCACGTAGCAGCGACCGCCCGGCACGATGGTCGCAAGGTCATCCTTGCGGTCGCCGTCGTAATCGCCCACCACCTGCACTTCGTTGCCGATGCCGAACCAGTCATGCCGCTTGACGCGCGGTCCGAAGTGACACGGCGCCGGCAGCATCTCGGTGAGCGCCACGAAGACATCGCCGGCGGCGGCGCCTCCGCGACTGTTGCGCACGAAGGCGGCCACATCGGCGAAGCGGTCATCGTTGAACTGGCCGACGGCCGGCACTTCCAGGCCTTCGCAGAGATGATCGCCCCAGGGCGCGGGGGCATCGAATCCCTGCCGGTTGGAGAGGGCGACCCAGACATTGCCGGTGTTGCCGCCGACAAAGGTGATGATGTCGTCCTGCCCGTCGCCGTTGAAGTCCGCCGCCATCGGCGTTTCGTTGTTCAAGCAGAAGTTGCCGATCCAGCGCTGCGGCGGCAGAAATCCGCCCTTGCCGCTCAAGGCCACCAGGACGTCGCCGTTTTGCTGGGGAGTCGCCTTTGCGGTCGGCGCGTTCACAGCAGGCAGCAGCAGCGCCGGGCCAGGCTGATAGGGAGCGCTCCGAACGAAGCAGATCAGGTCGTCGCGGCCATCGCCGTTGAAATCGCCGGCCAGCGGCACCTGGGTGCCGACGCAGAACCGATCGAGCCATTTCACCCGGTCGCTGAATCGCTCGCCGTCGGAGAAGGCCACCCAAACAGTGCCCGCCGCGGCGCCGTCTCGCGCCACCACCGCCACATCGGCCTTGCCGTCGCCATTGAAGTCGCCGACCACAGGCAGCTCCGACCCCGCGCAGAGTTGCGCGTGCCACGGGCGCGCCGCGGAGAAACGCGTCCCGTCGGAAAGAGCCACCCGGACGGCGCCGGGCGCGGTATTGGGGGTGGCCTCACGCGTGAAGACGGCGATGTCGGCCCGGCGATCGCCGTTGAAGTCGCCGCTCAAGGGGATCTCCTGACCGAGGCAAAATTGCTCGGCCCACACCTCGCCCGCCTCGGGCCAGAACGCGTTGTCCAGCGCGCGGGCGGTGGAAAGTGAAAACGCCAGGATGGCCATCAGCCACATGCCGCGGTGCCACATCATCGGAACCTCGCTTTCCATCGGCTATCGTGATGCGCTCAACCGGGCGACGTCAGAAACGAGGGCATGGGAGAATTGCCGCCCGATTTCTAATAAGCCATGTATATTTTATGCCGGTATGCCGTATTTGGCAAGTTATGCTACCGCCTATATAGTGGGAAGGAAACAGTTATTCCACCGCTGGGTAAGATGGTGCGGCAGCCCCGGCAATAGGATGCGCGCGGCGCGTGGCATGGGATCAATCTATCGTGGAAAGGGTTGTAAAGCGAGATGGGGTGACGTCCGCCGATTATCCCGGTGAACGCGCTACCGATACGGCGCCGTCGCGGCCCAGGCGGCAGTCTGCAATACGGCGGCATCCTCGTCAGCGAGCTGGACGAGGATCGTATCCCCTGCGATCACGCGTCCGGGCAGGCCGACGGGGGATTTGCCGTAGAGGGTGGCATAAATCACGCAGGCGGCCAGGTATGCCCCCGCGGCGCTCGGGTGCGATCCGTCCGGCTCATAGAGCTCGAACTCCGGATTGGCGGCTTGCACCGCGCTGCGCGCATCGCCGACCGGCGCCAGCCGTGCTCCGGTGCGTTCGGCTTCCGCCCGATACACCTGGGAGAACTGGCCCTGGCTCTTCGGATTATCCTGCCGCGCCCAGGTCATGTAAAATACGGGGGTGCCGCCGCTCCGCCAGACTTCCTGTGCCAGCAGATCGCCGTATTGGTAGAAGAGAGTCGGCTCCTCGAGGGGACGCAAGCTCTGTTCCTGCAGGATGACGAAATCCCACGGCCCTTCGTTGATTTTCGCCTTCGCGCCGTACGTATTCCAGTGGTCCTGCAGCGTGGAGCTGCCGTGCAACAGCATCTCCGGCTGCAAGGGCCGGGCTTCATGGGCGGCCATGACCTGCAACATGATGGGCAGATAGTAGGCGGTGGTGTAACTGTTCCCGATGAAGAGCACCCGCAGCGGGCCGTTGCCGGCCGGCGGAAACGCGCGGGCAATCCTGCCCGGCTGCGGCTGCGGATTCTCCGCGACCGTGATCATGTTTTTCCGCAGCCCGGACGACAACACGAACGGCAGCAACAGCACCGAGACACACCAGTTCATCATCGCTCTCACTCCTATACGAGAAATGGCAAACGCGGGATACCGGAATAGCTCATTGTATAACAGGTGGTTGATATCTGCAATGCAAGCGCAGGCGCTGCCGAGGGGGGCGGACGGTAAGGCGTGAGCCACAGGGTTTACAGCAGGTTGTTGTTTTTCGGGCAGCAGCAGACGCTCGGGGTCTAGCTCGTGTTCATGCTCGAAAAGCCTTCGGAAAATAATAGTGACACCATAATTCACACCATAATTCAAAGTTATTCACATGTACTACACTTTATTCAACTGCGCCGCTTTTTCGACAGCGAGAACTACCGGGGAAAATACAAGGGACAGGTTCAATACCGTGTTTAGGACGAAGGGGACGAATGGGATTACCGCACATCGCCGTGCTGTCTTTCCGCCACACGCCAAATCTGTTATCTTAGGACCGATAAATCGTTTCTGCACGGGAGAAGACCACGATGAAATTGCGCACTTTTGGCCATACCGGCGTGGCCGTGTCCGAGGTCGGGTTGGGCTGCTGGCAGCTTGGCGGGGCGGACTGGGGGGCGATGGACGAGCAAGTGGCGTTCGCCATTCTGGGGGCGGCGGTTGACGGCGGCGTCACCTTGTTCGACACGGCGGACGTATACGGGTTGGGGAAGAGCGAGACCTTTATCGGCAACTTCCTGAAGCTGAACGGCCTGCAGGGCAAGATCTTCGTCACTACCAAGCTGGGGCGGCTGCCGGAGCCGGGGTGGCCGGAGAATTTTTCGCCGGCGGCCATCCGCAAGCACACCGAGGACTCGCTGCGGCGGCTGCAGACGGACTGCCTGGACGTGACGCAATTGCACTGCATCCCCACCGAGGAGTTCCGCAAGGGTGACGTGTTCGACACGCTGCGCGCGCTGCAGCAGGAAGGGAAGATCCGCTACTTCGGCGCCAGCGTGGAGTCGATGGAGGAGGCGGAGCTATGCCTGCGGCAGGAGGGGCTGAGCTCGCTGCAGATCATCTTCAACGTGTTTCGCCAGAAGCCGATCAGCGAGTTGTTCGACCGGGCGCAGGCACAGGGGGTGGCGCTCATCGTGCGGCTGCCGCTGGCCAGCGGGCTGCTGGCGGGCAAATACACGAAGGACACCACCTTCCCGGAGCAGGACCACCGCAACTACAACCGCGATGGGCAGTTCTTCAACGTGGGCGAGACTTTCGCCGGCATCCCCTTCGCGAAGGCGGTGGAATTGACCGACGCGCTGAAGCCGTTCGTGCCGGCGGGGTGGGCGATGGCCGACTGGGCGCTGCGCTGGATCCTGGATTACGACGCGGTGAGCACCATCATCCCCGGCGCCAGCAAGCCGGAGCAGATCGCCCGCAACGTGAAGCCGAGCGCGCTGCCGCCGCTGGACGCGGAAGTGCACGCGAAGCTGCGGGAGTTTTACGCGTTGAACGTGGCGCAGTATATTCGCGGACCGTATTGATCGGTACGCAGTAAGCCGGTATGTAGAAGCCACGCAGCCGCAGCGGAGTGGCGTCGAGTATAGGAAAGCTTTCCAATACCCGACGCCACTCCGCTGCGGCTACGTGGCTTACTACGTACCGGCTTATCTATTTATGTAACGTTTTCGCGGTGGGCGGCGTATAATGGAAGGGGCGGGAACATTTCGGCGGCGGCGTCCGTCTAACTGGGAAATCACCATCCGCGTGACACTGGAGGTCCTGATGAAGATCCACCGTTTCATGGCCATTCTGGCAATCGCTGTTGCCGCTATTGTCCTCTACTGCATCGGGCCGCTGCGGGCGCAGCAGCCGAGTTATCAGCAATTGCGGGACGAAGGCGAGCGGCTGTATGGGGAGCACTCCTACGCGCAGGCGCACGAGGCTTATGCCAAAGCGCAGCAGGACAAGCTGACGCCGGCGGAGCAGCGCTGGGTGCGTTTCCGGCTGGCGGATACGCTGTGGCGGGCGCAGGCGGGGTCGGAGACGCCGGATAACACGCAGTTCGACGCGGCGCGGAAGGAGCTGGAGGCGTTGCTGAACGTGCCGCGCGAGGTGGATCACGATCGCGTGTGGGCGGAGGCGGCGGAGTCGCTGGGGGATTTCTGGTGGGATCGCCGCGGTTCACAGAACTGGGGGCAAGGCTGGCAATATTACCAGCAGGCGCTGGACTGGTGGGCGGGCACGAAGGAGATCGCGACGGCGCGCGACCGCTACCTGCACATCGTATGGACCGCCAGCCGTCCGTCCTGGCTCAACGAGGGCGACGCCTGGCAATACAACTACTACGGCAACAACCTTCCCCAGCAGGTGCTGGAGAACGCGGTGAAGATCGCCGTCACGCCGGGGGACCAATCCCGCGCGCACTTCCTCCTCGCCCTGTACCTGCGGCGCAACGGGGGCGACATCGCCCAGCGCCGGCGCATCCCCACAGAATTCGAGGCGGCGCTGCAAGGCGGCAAGGCGACGGAGTGGTACGACGACGCGCTGTTCGCCTACGCGGAGTGGCTGATGCAGTCCGGGCCGATGGTTCGCATCGAAGCGCAGACACAGCAGATCGACATGACGCAGCACCGGGGGCCGGCGCAGTGGCAGCAGAAGCCGGATTACGTGAAGGCGCTGGCGCTGTACCGGCGCCTGCTGGCGGAATTCAAACAAGGGGAAACGCGCTATTACGACCAGGCGCAGAACCGGGTGGCGCAGATCACCGGCGCGGTGGTGGGGGTGAGCGTCTCGAATATCTTCCTGCCCGGCTCGGAGATCCAGTATAACGTCAACTGGCGCAACGTGAAGCGCATCGATTTCACGCTGTACCGGACGGACTTGACGAAGGACGTCCACTTCACCGGCGAGTCGGGGAGCGAGCAGTGGCTGCAGACCATCGACCCGGCGAAGCTGGAGCAAGTAAAAACATGGTCGAAGGAGACCGGCGACAAGGGCGATTACGCGCCCGGCAGCATGACGCTGCAGTTGGACGAGAAGCCGAAGCCGGGCGCGTACCTGCTGACCGCCACCGGCGAAGGCGCGAGCAGCCGCGACGTGGTGCTCGTCTCCGACGCGACGGCCGTGCTGAAGGCGGTGGACCGGCAGGCGCTGGTGTATGCCTGCGACGCGCTGGACGGCGCGCCGCTGCCCGGCGCGCAGGTGTCGTTGTGGGAAGGCATCTACGTCGGCGACAACCGCTATGACTGGAAGCAATACACACGGCAGGCCGACGCGGACGGGCTGGCGCATTTCGACCTGCGCGATCAGAACGAGCAGAAGCGGCTCTTCGCGGCGATCACCACCGGGGAGCGCCAGGCGTTCGTCACCGGCTACGGCAGCTCGTCCGGCGACGTCGGCCAGGGCTGGCGCATCTACGCCTATACCGACCGCCCCGCCTATCGCCCCGGCGAGCAGGTGCAGTGGAAATTCACCGCGCGCAAATATGCCGGCGGCGTCTACACCACCCCGGCCAACCAGGCGATCGAATACGAGATCACCGACCCGCGCGGCAGCCGCGTGAAGCTGGACAAGGCAACACTGAACGCCTTCGGCAGCGGCTGGGCGGCGCTCGACGTGACGGACAAGATGCCGCTGGGCGAATACCGGGTGAATTTCCGCACGCCGGAGCAGGGGTATATCGGCCAGGCCACGCTGTTTCGCCTGGAGGAGTACAAGCTGCCCGAGTTCAA
>Ga0172369_10002042_pt1 | contig 28369 bp, 25 predicted proteins | sample LakKiv25m_FD_114539 | JGI IMG/M metagenome (GOLD analysis project Ga0172369, IMG submission 114539) | Freshwater microbial communities from Kabuno Bay, South-Kivu, Congo - kab_022012_11.25m | ecosystem: Environmental > Aquatic > Freshwater > Lake | place: Democratic Republic of the Congo...
CCCTTGAGAATTGAGGTCGGCCCAAAAGATGTTGAAAAAGGAAGCCTGGCGTTATCCCGGCGTGACAACCCAGGTCGTGCTGGAAAATCATTCGTACCACAAGCAAATATCGAAGTCACTGTAGCAGACATGCTGGATGAAATCCAGATATCCTTGCTGGTGCGAGCGACTGAATTCAGAGATGCAAACATCCATGATCCCCAAAGCTATGAAGAACTTAAAGAATGCGTAAATGGAGGCTGGGCTTATTCCTGGTGGTGCGAGAGCGATGAATGCGAAGCTAAAGTAAAAGAAGACACCAAAGCCTCCACGCGATGCATCCCAATTGAACAACCATCCGAAACCGGCATTTGTATCGTATGCGGAGAAAAGGCGACCAAGAAAGTGTATTTTGCAAAATCGTATTAATCACAATGGCATTCGTGCAGGCTATTATAAGGAATTTTAATAATGCGAATTTCACAATTGTTTGGCCAAACACTGCGGGAAGCACCCGTAGAAGCGGATACTATTAGTCATCAGCTCCTGGTTCGAGCGGGTTTCATCCGGCAACTGGGAACAGGGATATTCACGTACCTGCACCTGGCGAAGCGTTCCATCACCAAGATCGAGAATCTGATCCGCAAGGAAATGGATGCAATTGGCGGGCAGGAGATCAGCATGCCTGTTGTCCATCCTGCGGATATCTGGAAGGAAACCGGTCGCTGGCAACAAATAGGCTCCGAGATGGGGCGCTTTAAAGACAAAAATGAGCATGACATGGTCCTGGCTATGACGCACGAAGAGGTGGTCGGAGATCTGGTACGGAGAGAGATCCAGTCGTATAAACAACTTCCGCGCCTGATCTATCATATTCAGACCAAATGGCGCGACGACCCCCGACCCCGCGCAGGGTTGATCCGGGTACGGGAGTTCACGATGAAAGACTCCTATAGCCTGGATGCGGATGGAGATGGGTTGGATCGACAATATCGTGCCCATTACCAGGCTTATTTCAATATATTCAATCAATGCGATTTGCCAGTCACTTCGATCAGATCTGATACCGGTATGATGGGCGGCAGCTCAGCTCATGAATTCATGTATCTTTCAAACATAGGTGAAGACACCCTGATGATCTGTAAATCGTGCGGTTACAAAGCCAATCGCCAAGTTGCCAGATTCAAAAAAAAAGCCCTTCCCAAGGAAGAGATGAAGGATATTATCAAAGTCCCAACTCCCGGAGCTCACACGATCGAACAACTTGCAAATTTTTTGAACATTGGCAAAGAAAAAACAGCCAAAGCTGTATTCTTTATGGCACAATTTCAGGAACAAGATGAAGTCAAGGAGAAGTTCATTTTTACAGTTGTACGCGGCGACATGGAATTAAATGAAACCAAACTATTAAATGCCATCAAGGCTAAAGAGCTGCGTACGGCCACTGATGAAGAAATAGTTGCGATCGGTGCTGTTCCCGGCTTTGCATCCCCCGTAGGGATAAAAAATACGCTGATCATTGTGGACGATATCATTCCAGAATCTCCCAACCTGGTCAGTGGTGCGAATGAGAGCGATCATCACTTTCTGAACGTAAATTTTCCCCGTGATTATCCTGATTCCCAAATCGCTGATATCGCCAGCGCAAATGACGGTAGCGGATGCCCGGAATGCGAAAGTCCGATGGGAGCATTCAGAGGAATTGAAGTGGGAAATATATTCAAACTGGGAACCCGCTACAGCGAGACCCTGGGGTGTAAATTCCTGGCGAGCGACGGAAGTTTGAATCCGATTTATATGGGTTCTTATGGAATTGGGGTCGGCCGATTGTTAGCTTGTATTGTCGAAGAACACCATGATCAGCTAGGGATCGTCTGGCCCTCCACGGTTGCGCCTTATCATGTTCACATGGTTTTGCTTCGAGGCAAGGGAGATGACTTAAGCGAATCGATTGCCGAAAAACTATATAGAGAATTAATCTCAAATGGCCTGGAAGTACTGTTTGATGACAGTTTTGACAGCCCAGGTGTAAAATTTAACAATGCAGATCTGATAGGCTGCCCAATAAGGATAACGGTAAGCGATCGCGCCAACTCGCAAGGTGGGATCGAAGTGAAATTACGCAATCAGGAAGAACGCAAGATCATTCCTTTACCAGAAATTGTTGATCATCTGCGAACCCAGGTTCAACTTCTCGTGGATGAAATTTCGAAGAAATCAATAACTGTTAGATACGAAAATTGATCGACCTCTTGAGATAGAAAATAATGCCTTCCATTGACTTGACCAAATTAAAGCAGCAATCTGCTGAATTGGCATCCCTTTATGACCAACCAGATGCCTTTTTGAAACAATTCAAGGAAATCCTTGAATTCTACACAAACCGCACCTTGCGTGTAAGCCAGGTCGTCCAACGATCGAATCTCCGAACATATAATATCCCACGACCCATATTATTCCAAATTGAAAATGAGCTCGAAAAATTGGGTGACAGACATCCCGAAGCTGCCATCAAACTAACAAAAACCTTATGGGAGGCTTCATTCTATGAGGCTCAAATCCTGTCCGCGTTCATAACAGGCACAATTCCACCGAAATTAGCAATGAGCCTGCTAACCAGTATTCCTGAGAAGTTATATATCACCAAAGATCAGGGAGTGAAAAATGCGCTGCTGATCGCCTCTCTTGCACGCTTAAGAAATGAACATCCCCAAACCTTGATGCTTTTGATCAAAGAGTGGTTAATGGCACCGGGACCTAAAACGCAAACATGGGGTTTATATGCCTTCCTGCCCCTCATTCAACAGCTCGGTTTTGATGACCTCCCCCAGATCTTTGAAATTCTAATTCCCGCATTCGAGATGATCACCCCGAACACCCAAACTGACCTGCAAGCGTGCATCAACACCTTGTATCGCATATCTCCAGTGGAAACGGTACATTACTTAAAGGATATATTTCAGAATACGAAAGACCAACAGGTACTGCGCACTTATACGCGCCTGATTCGAGGTCTCCCACTGGAAGCACAAAAAAAACTTGGTACCATACTAAAGAATTTGATAAATCCAATAGTGGAACCTGGTTTATAGGTCTACCACAAGATTGCAGAAAACCTGACCTGTTCCTGAAATTGATCGTGAAATTGATCGCAGATTATTGCAATATATCTGTTATAATTCCTACCCGTGACTGGACCTGTTGGTGGTGAATACTACTGACAAGGAGACCTGCAAACAATAAACTATAGGAGAAGCAAACGTCATGCCATTATCTAAGGAAGTAAAAACACAATTGATCGAGGATTATCACCGTCACGAAAGTGATACCGGTTCACCGGAAGTCCAAATTGCGATCCTGACAAAACGGATCATCCAACTTACGGATCATTTACGCACCAATAAACATGATGAATCCTGCCGACGCGGATTGCTCATGCTGGTTGGACAACGAAGGAGATTGCTGGCATATCTTAGAAAATCTGAATATCAGAGATACCTTGCAATCACCGAAAAGTTGAACCTGCGCCGCAAATAAAACAATTGTTTACCCGAGTAGATGGGTGAATTGCCCATCTACTCATTTTTCATCATCACCAGTTGGGAATTGAACAGTGCTGCCAACAGCAGGTTGGCACCTCTTTTCAGTCCCTAACTAGGTGGAATAATTAGGAGATTTTGAAATATGCAATCTGAATTTAAACGTTACACCACAACCGTGGGTAACCATATAATTGCCATAGAAACTGGCAAACTAGCACCCCAGGCTGGTGGTGCTGTAACCGTGCATCTAAATGATTCGATCATATTTGCATCCACCACCATGAGTCCAAATACCCGCGAAGGGATCGATTTTTTCCCTCTGAGTGTTGATTATGAAGAACGGATGTATGCTGGAGGAAAAATCCCCGGCTCATTCTTCCGCAGGGAAAGCAGACCAAGCGGAGATGCAATTCTCACATCAAGGTTGACTGACCGCCCCTTACGTCCTCTTTTCCCGGACGGAATGCGCAATGATGTCCAGATAATCTTATACTCCCTTTCCTCGGATGGCGAGGATCAACTGGATATTCTAGCGATCAATGCTGCGTCTGCCGCCTTGATGATCTCTGATATTCCCTGGAATGGTCCTGTTGGAGCTGTAAGAATTGGCCGAATCAACGGTGAATTCATCATCAATCCCACCTTCCAGCAAATGGATGAGTCTGACCTGGACCTGCGTCTGGCAGGCACGCGTGAAGCCATTTCAATGGTCGAATGTGGTGCCAAGGAAGTCCCGGAGGAAGTCATGGTGGCTGCTCTTGAATTAGGGCAAAAGTCAATCCAACCATTGATCGATCTCCAATTGAAAATGGCGGAAGAGGTCGGGAAACCCAAAAAATCGGTCGTAACCTCCAACCTGGATAAGGACCTGGTGAACAAGGTATATAACCGATCCCTGCAACCCTTGACAGAATTGCTTGAGAAGCCACTCATGAAGGCTGAGTTTTACACCGGTGTTGAGGCATTGAAAGATGAGATCGTTAATGAATTTTCTTCTGACAAAACAGGCGAAACAGTAACACCTGAAGCCTTAAATGGTGCTTTTTCAGCAGCAGAGGCCAGGATCATTCGCGACCGTATCTTGAATTTAAACAAACGGATCGATGGTAGAAAGACTACTGAAGTCCGACCGATCTGGTGCGAAGTAGACTACAGCCCACGTGCCCATGGATCTGCAATTTTTACACGCGGTGAAACCCAGGTTCTCTCTTCAGCTACGTTGGGCACATTGGGTGATTCCCAATTATTGGATACTCTGAGCCCGCTGAAGACCAAACGATATATGCACCATTACAATTTTCCACCCTTCTCAACCGGCGAGGTAAAACAAGTTCGCGGACAAAGCAGGCGTGAAATCGGTCATGGTGCACTGGCTGAAAGAGCGCTTGAACCAGTCATCCCAGAAAAAATTGATTTTCCTTATACCATTCGCGTGGTATCTGAAGTCATGGCATCCAACGGTTCATCATCCATGGCCTCGGTGTGCGGATCCACCCTTGCACTCATGGATTGCGGTGTTCCCATCAAAGCACCTGTGGCAGGTGTGGCAATGGGTCTTGTAATGGAAGGCGACAAATATGCCGTATTAACAGACATCCTGGGAACTGAAGACCACCTTGGTGATATGGATTTTAAAGTGACCGGCACAACCAAGGGTATCACCGCACTCCAAATGGATATCAAGGTTAGCGGCGTCAGCTCCGAGATCTTGTCGCAGGCACTTGAACAGGCTCATGTTGCTCGTTTGCATATATTGGACAAGATGCTGGCTGCACTTTCAGCTCCCCGCCCGGAACTAAAGGACCATACTCCCCGCATAACCATTGTCAAGATCCCTGTGGATAAGATCGGCGCAATCATTGGACCAGGCGGAAAGAATATTCGCAGTCTGCAGGAAGAAACCGGTACCAAAATTGATATTGAAGAAGACGGGACCATTTATATTTCTTCATCAGATGGCGCAGGTGCAGAAATTGCGCGAGAGAGGATCGAGTCGATCGGCGAAACCGCTCAAATCGGCCGGATCTACACCGGAAAGGTCGTTCGGATCGCAGATTTTGGTGCATTTGTTGAGATCCTGCCAGGAACAGATGGATTGGTCCATATTTCCCAACTGGACAGCGAACGGGTAAACAAAGTTGAGGACCTTGTGCAATTGGGTGATGAAATCACTGTCATGGTGATCGGGATCGACCCAATGGGCAAGATCCGCCTTTCCAGGCAAGCTGTCCTGGAAGGTTGGACTGCAGAAGAAGCCCAGGAGCATGATAAGAAACCAAGCGGAAGCGGCCGGCCTGGCGGCGGAGGACGCCCCGGAGGCAATCGCTCCGACCGTCACGACAATAACCGCCGAGGTGGAAATCGAAGATAATAACGAAAGGGCGACCTTCTGGTCGCCCTTTTTTCTTCCAACTGATGGAAAATTTAGCTAAACCATCTTATCTTCGAGTCTTTTTTTTACATTCAACCACTCAGAATCCAGGATACTGTAATAAACACTGTCCCTTATCACTCCTTCCGGTGTGATCATATGATTTCTGAGAACGCCCTCTTTTACTGCCCCCAGACGCTCAATCGCCACTTGAGAACGGATGTTACGAAGATCCGTTTTTAATTGTACCCGAATACATCCCAAGGTTTCGAAAGCATATTTTAATAATAGATATTTACATTCTGTGTTCACAGGCGTGCGTTGATATTCAGGCGCATACCATGTCCCACCGATCTCAAGCCCTTTATGATCAGGGTGCATATCCAGATAGCGGGTAGCACCTATTGCTTTTTCACTTGCCAGATGGACAACCGCAAAGGGAATTTCAGTTCCCCGATCTCGACGTGCCAGAAGGTCCCTGATCCAATTCAACATACTCTCATAGGTGATCGGTGTGCCATATAGCATATATGCCCAAATAACTGGATCCTTTCCAGCAATTGCCAGATCCCGAGCATGATTTTCCGAGAGGGACTCAAGACGGACATATTTCCCGATCAAAGTAACCTGATTCTTCCAAAGATGATCATTCATGGGAACCATCCTGGGTCGGTAAAAATGGCATTTTGGGTCCTTTGATCCCCAGATAGTCCGCTATCGCAGCACGCAAAGCTGTTCGGTCATCCCAGGCGTATTCGATTGTTCCAAAACACATTGATTGTTCATGCCCTTTTCCAAAACAGATGACCAGGTCTTTCGGATCTGCAAGCTCGATCGCCTTGCGGATGGCGTTGCCCCTGTCTTGTATACACCAGAAATCCTTTCCGAATGTCCCGCCTTTTGACAAAGCCCCACCCTTCATTTCATTCAAGATTAACTCCAACGATTCTGTACGAGGGTCTTCCGCCGTGAAAATTGAAATATCTGCCAATTCAATGGATGTTTCAGCCATCAATCTTCTTTTTTCCCGATCTCTTAACCCTGCCGATCCAAGAACTGCAATTACATTCCCATTCGTCAGCTCCCTCGCTGTTTGCAATGCAACCTTCAAGGCATTGGGAGTATGCGCAAAATCTACGATCGCGGTGAATTGTTGACCGCTCTCGATGCGTTCCATTCTGCCTGGAACACCTTCCAGTGAAGCAATCCCCTGAGAGACTAATTCAGGAGCGATACCTAGTCCGGCAACTCCTACAGAAAAAGCAGCCAGGCAATTAGAAATATTATATAGACCTACAAGATTACTGGTCACCTTAATCTCATTACTCCCCAGGAACCTTACAAGAAATTCGGTACCCTTATGCTTGAAGTAAATTTCTTCTGCGATAAAGTCCGCATCCTTTTCCAGTGAATATGAAGCTGTTCTCACTCTGGATACATTTTTTAATAATTCATAGGAAGGATCATCCTTATTCAGAACAGCCAGGCTGACACTTTCTGGACCTTTTCTTTGAGTCTCAGCCAGGGATGAAAACAGGCGTGCTTTTGCAGCCTGATAATTATCAAATGAACCATGCTGGTCGAGGTGTTCATGAGTGATATTCGTGATCACACCCACATCAAATTCGCAGGCATCCACCCGGTATTGTGCCCAACCATGTGAGGTTGTTTCGAGAACAATATGCGTAATTCCAGCCTCCACCATCAAATGGAGAAAATACTGAATTTCTGGAGAATCCGGGGTGGTGACATGGAAGCCGGTATCCACAACTTTATCCCCGATGATGGCATTGACAGTTGATATCATCCCGACCTTAAACCCCGCAGTTTTTAAAATGGCATATATCAGATTTGTAGTGGTTGTTTTTCCGTCTGTTCCAGTAACACCGATCATAATCAATTTTCTGGCAGGATTATCGTAAAAAGCTGCAGACAGGTAAGCCAATGCTTTTCTTGAATTATCCACCGTAATGTAAGGAACCTTACAATCTCTAATTTTCTTTTCACCAACAACAATGACAGCCCCGGCTTGCACGGCTTCCCCAATAAAGTCATGCCCGTCGACCGTTTGCCCTGGACAGGCTATAAAAATAGATCCGGGAATGACCGTGCGGGAATCAGCAGTAACCCCATAAATATATATTTGAGGAATATTTCCTAATTCAATTGGTACCGGGAAGGAAGCAAGTATGTCTTTAAGTGGAATTTTTCGGGCTGTATCGTTCATTGTGATCAAATTTCTCGCTTCAAATGATCTGCTTAATCATCAAACATTTAACCCTGGTGATGCAAGTATTCTATATGAAATTATACCAATCCATTTTAATGGGATAAATATATTAAGTTAAATAATAAGAGAGTTTTAACTGAAAACAGTTAAAACCCTCCTATATTTAATTTTACAATTATTGAAGATTCTGACGTAGATTATCCAGTTTTCCTGCGACAGAACCATCCAATACCTTGTCGCCAACCCGAACCACCAGTCCACCAAGAATCGAGGGATCAATTTTGAAGGAGACTGTGCTTTGTGAACCCATTTTAGCGAGAATGTCCTTCTTGACGGTTTCCTGTTCACCCGCAGTCAAGGGAAGAGCGCTTACAACTTCAGCCGAGGCACCGGATAAGGAATTATTTTCCAGTACAACAACCTTGCCATCTTTAACACCTGAGAAGAATTCAGCAAGGAGGGCATGCTGGCGTTTCTCATCCAATGCTTCACCCACAAGCTTTTGAGCTGCAGCGATGGCCAAAGCAGCCACCTGACCGCGCAGATCACCCAGCATGCGATCACGCTCAGCTTCAAACTCAGTTAAAGTTGAGGCACGCTCATTGCTAATCTCCTGCTCAGCTGCTGCTTTAATGTCAACAACAACCTTGTCGGCGCGTTCCTTGGCTTCATTCACAATGTGAGTTGCCTTGGTCTGGGCTTCAAGCGTGATCTTGGATGCCTCCGTTTCTGCATTTGAGCGTGCTTCTTCAGCAACACGAGCATCTTCCAACCCCTGAGCAATCGTAGCGCGGCGTTTTTCCAACATTTTCATCAAAGGGATGTAAACCCAAGCCCGCAACACCACAAACAAAGCAAGGAAGTTGAAGATCTGGACAAGAATATAACCTAAGTTTAGGCCTAATTTTTCCAATGTACTTTCCTCCTGTTATAGTTTAGAAGACAAATAGGATCAGGAGAGCTACTACCAAACAATAAATGGCCACCGCTTCTGCGAAGGCGATCCCCAGGATCATATTGGTCTGGATAGTTCCTGTTGCATCCGGGTTGCGACCCATTGCCTGAACCGCACCGCTGGTGACAATACCGATACCTGCACCAGCTCCAATGGCTCCGATCATTGCGAGCCCTGCACCAATTAATTTACCGAGAATTTGAGCAGCTTCGAAATTCATATTTAACCAACCTCCAAAATAGTTTCGGGCGGGGAAACCGCCACTTTGATAGTGTGTTTTACCCGGGCGTTTCCACCCGAAGACTTACAAAATAATTATGCGTGACCTTCTTCTTTGTGTTCGCCGCCATGTCCCTGGGTTGCCTGCGCCATGAATGTCATGGTCAGCATACCAAAAACGATCGCCTGGATCATACCGACAAAGAATTCCAGCATCAAGAACGGGGTCTGTGCAAAGACCGGGATCAACGATCCGATCACAAAAAGAAGAACAGAACCAGCGAAGATATTACCAAACAACCGGAAGGCAAATGAGAGTATCTTTGAAAACTCGGAGACCAATTCGAGCAGACCGACGCCAAAATCGATCACACCGAAAATCGGCTTGCTGAACAATGTCTTGGCATTCCAGAATTTTGTAAAGTATCCCTTACCCTGGGCACGAATACCGGTGACCTGAACCATTACAACCGCGATCAAAGCCAATGCAACGGTGAAGTTCAAATCTGTGGAAACCACACGCACGAACGGGACAATGGCATAGCCCTCACCCGCCGGAACCGTTCCGGCAGCAGATTTTATAACAGTAGCCAGACCGGAGGACAGGACCTGAATATTACTACCACCTACAGCCACTTTTTCAAGTAAGCCGATACTATCCACACCGGGGATCAATTCCGTCCAGTTCGATACCAGCACAAGCAAGGTGATGGTTGCAAACCAAGGAAACACCGATCTTGCCCATTTTCCGGCTGTTGTTTCAGTCAGGTTATAAATGACTTCAAGAAGCGCTTCAACGGCTCCTGAAAAACCTTTGGGGACCAACGAACCTGATTTAGAATAGCGATAAAATCCGAAGGCGATCAATAACAGGAGCGCATCAGAAATGAACATGGCTACCATTGTATTGGTCAGGTACAAACCTGTTACAGGGGCTTCGGCTGCACTGCCCTCTCCCTCAGTTTCATGACAAAATTCGGGAGGAACATCACCATAAGGTTTGGGGAGTACCAATATTGGTGTGCATGAAAGTTTTTCTGCTGGCAATTTCACATCGGGGCGTACTGGCTGGTACATCTTTGATGTAATTACACTACCTATGATAAATAGAAGTATGAACCAGCGATTAATTCCCCAACGCCACCATTTCTTTTTAGGGGGTTTTTCCACTATTGACGTCCTCCTCTAAAGGTTTTTTTGTTATGGATAGTTTAATTTTTGCTGTTGCCGACCTAACAAAATAAAACATGACTATAACGGTTACGGGTACGCTTCCTAAAATTAAGCCCAGCGTAAAATTGTGACCAGTGTCAAATTTTTTATCCAACCAGATACCGGCAAACATGGACGACAAGACGATCACCAGGGTTATAACACCCGCCAGACCTGCAATTCCCGCCAGAGTCAAATTCATGGCATACTGCCTGGTATTTTTTTGAAGTTCTTCGTCCGTTTTCATGGTTGCGGATTATAACATACCGGTTTAAGGTTCGTCAATTAGAATAAGTTAATTGCTGCACTATTCGCAATCTGGTACCAGGGACCAAAGAATGCTCCAATTAATAATATTCCGATCGACAGGATCGTGAGAGCTATGGCATAAGGTCGGGATAATGTTATCGGGTGTTTTTCCTCTTCTTCACCTTCCATACGATAGAGGTATACATATTTTAATACAGTCAGATAGTAGTACACACCCACGATCGAGTTTAGAACCCCAACGACCGCCAGCCAGATATAGCCTTGCTCGATGGCGGCGTTGAAGACAAAAACTTTGGCAACAAAACCACCAAACGGTGGCATGCCAGCCAGGGAAAGGAATGCGACCAACATGACAAGAGCCAATCCAGGCGCCCGGCGCTGAAGACCATAATAAGCTTTCATTTCTTCAGAACCAGTAACCCGCCCGACCACAGCAACTGCGCCAAAGGCAGCCAGGTTAGTTAGAATATAAGCGATCAGATAAAATGCCGTTCCAGTAACACCCAATTTTGAAAATGCTACGACCCCGATCATGGCATAACCGGCGTGCGCAATCGACGAATATGCGAGCATGCGTTTAATATTCTTCTGAGCCAGAGCCAGAAAGTTTCCGACAGTCATGGTCAAAGTAGCTAGAATCGCCAAGATCAATGTCCAGTTGGCAGCAATATCCGGGAAGACGATCACGAGAATACGCATGACTACAACGAATCCAGCTGCTTTGGAAGCAGTTGACAAAAAGCCTGCGACAGGTGTGGGGGCACCATCATAAACATCAGGTGCCCAAAAATGGAATGGCACCAGGGATACTTTGAATGCCAACCCGATCAGAACTGACAAAAATACACCAAAAACCAAGGGGCTGAATACTGCAAACTTGCTTGCGAGGGCGGATAAAGCCGTCTCACCTGTAAGCCCATAGATCAAGCTAAAACCATACAACAAGACGGTTGAAGTCAATGCTCCGAATAGCAGATATTTGAAACCAGCTTCCACCGAGCGATCGTCGTTCTTTAAGAAGCCTGCCAAAACATAGAGCGGGATCGAGGTGGTTTCAATGGATAAATACAACATGATCAGATCAGCTGCGGAAGCCATCAAAGACATACCGATCGTAGCAGCGACCAGAAGAAGATATGCTTCAGCCCGACGACCAACATGTTCCACATCCATCATGAACATGGATGTAACAGCCGCACTAAAGATAAAGAACATCTTGAAGGAGAATCCCAACCAGTCATAACGGATCATTCCGCCAAAGGCAAGTTGAGCATCCCCTGGACGGGCGACCAGAATACTGACCAGCGCCACAACAGCCAGACCTCCAGCAGTCAACCACCCCAGGTTAACCCGACGATCCGATTCCTTCCAAAATGGATCGATGATCAAGATCAGGATTCCAAGAACCAGCAACAGGATCTCAGGTAAGACAGCCAATAAATTCCCGGACACTTATGCACCTCCCAGGAGAGATAAAACATTCTGCACGCCGCTTTGTACCCACGGGACCATAATGGAGGGGAAAATTCCTATACCGATCATGATCATACATAAGAATACAAGGGCGACTTTATCCAATGGCGATATGGTTCCGATATGACCTTCCAATTCAGCAGGTACTTCTCCAAAGAAGGTCCTTCGAACAACCAGCATGATATACGATGCGGTGATTATGATGGAGATCGAGGCAAGGATGGCAACCCAGGGTTTCACCTGCCAGGCACCCATAAATATGGGAAATTCAGCTACAAAACCTGAGAAACCTGGCATACCCATCGATACCAGACCGGCTACAATAAATGCCAATCCGACCCATGGTAAAGGTTTGACCATGCCCCCAAGCTTGGATATCTCACGAGTGTGCGCCCGGTCATAGACCATACCAACAGCAGCAAAGAGGAGGGCTGTCATGACCCCGTGGGAGAACATCTGAACACCAGCGCCGATCATTCCCTGTTCAGTCAAGGTTGAAAAACCAAGCATGACCAGACCCATATGGGAGACCGATGAAAAACCGATAACATATTTCAGGTCTGTTTGAACCATGGCAATGAAGGCTCCATAAACCACATTTACCAAAGCCAGACCCATGATCCACCCAGCCCAATGCTTGGCGCCGAGTGGCAAGAGCATAATTCCAACCCGAAGCGCTGCAAATGCACCCAGCTTCATCAAAACACCGGCGTGGAACATGGATACTGCTGTAGGGGCTGCCACGTGGCCATCCGGTGACCAGTTGTGGAAGGGAAAGATACCTCCCAGAACTGCAAATCCCAGGAAAACGAACGGGAACCATAGGATCTGAAATTCAGCCGGGAAATTAGCCTGCTGTAACACCAACATATCAAAGGTATGAATCCCACTTTTCCAGTACATTGCCAGTGCACCAACCAGGGCGATCACCGAGCCAATGAACAGGTAAAGCGTGAGCTTCATAGCTGCATATTCCCGAGTCTTTATCCATCCCCATATTGCAATGAGAAGATACATGGGGAATACGGCAATTTCATAAAAGAAGAATAATTGGAACAAGTCCAACGCAACAAAAACACCAAATACACCGCTTGCCAGGATAAACAGGAAAGAAAAGAACTCGCGAGGCCTGTCTTCTATTCCCCATGAGATCAAGACACCTGTGACCATTACAACACCTGTCAGCAAAACCAGTGGAGCGCTTAACCCATCCACACCCACTTGGTAACCAATCCCAAGAGACGGCATCCAATTATATTTTTCAATGAACTGGTAGCCAGCAGCAACCTTGTCGTAAGTGAAATATACCCAGACAGAGAGTATTAATTCAAATACCGCTGTAGCCAGTGCAGCAACCCTGATCTCGTTCTTCCGCTCCTGTTTGATCAACAAGAGAAGGAGAGCCGCCACCAATGGGCCAAAAACGATGACACTCAATATAGGAAATTGCATTGTTCACCTCAATTAAAACAACATGGTTACGGCTTTATTGATCACTTCCAGGATCCATGCTGGCCAAACACCAATGACCAGGATCAAAGCCATGAGCGGAACCATGACAATTATTTCCCGGGAGTTGATATCTGTAATGTGCCCGATCCAGCGCTCATTTAAAGGTCCATGTAATACTTTCTTTATCCCTTTAAGGATGTATGCCCCGGTAAACAACAGACCGATCATCGCAATGGATGTGTACACAGTCAATACAGGGAAAGCTCCTCGAACGACAAGGAACTCTGAGATAAAGCCATTCAATCCAGGCAAACCGAGGGAGGCCATGGAAGCGAAGATCAGGATACCTCCATAGACTGGAGCCAACGGATATAAACCACCTAATTCATCCAGGTTGCGGGTGTGGGTCCTTTCGTAAACAACTCCTACAAGGAAGAACATGGCAGCTGCCGATAACCCATGATTGAACATTTGCAGAATTGCACCATTTAATGCGATGGTCGAGTTCAGTGTACCCATCGCCTTGGCAGCGGCAGCGATACCCAGTAAAACAAATCCCATGTGATTGATGGATGAATATGCCACCAGACGTTTGAAATCTGTCTGTCCGTAGGCTGAAAAAGCTCCGAAAACGATCGCCATGACCGCCAGGAAAGCCAAAACACCGGCATACTGATTGGACTGAGCTGGATAAAGAGGCAATACCAGTCGCAGAAAACCATATGCACCCAACTTCAAGAGTACACCAGCAAGGATCATCGAACCAGATGTTGGCGCTTCAGTATGTGCATCCGGCAACCAGGTATGGAATGGCCATACAGGCACTTTGACGGCAAACGCGATCACAAAGGCCCAAAATGCGACTGCCTTGACAGTCTCAATGGGTAAACCAAGAGGAATATTCTTCAGTTCCGATGCCACGGGCCAAAGGTTGAAAAGATCCGGAAGGCTGTAAGTACCAAAACTGACACCGAGCATCTGGATCGCCAGGAGAAGCCCCAATGACCCAGCCATTGTATAGATCAGGAATTTTAGCGAGGCATAGTTTCGATTGGCGCTTCCCCATTGACTGATCAGGAAGTACATTGGTACGAGGCCGACCTCCCAGAAAACAAAGAAGATCAACAAGTCCAGAGAAAGAAACACTCCCAGCATGCCAGTTTCCAACATCAGGAAGAGCATCATGAAAGCTTTGACACGATCTTCGATCTTGAAGGAAGCCAGAATCGAGATCGGGGTCAACAAGGTTGTCAATAACACCATGGTCAAGGACAAGCCATCCACACCGATGAAGAACGATGAATGGATCGCCTGATACCAGGGATATTGTTCGGTGAATTGGAATCCAGCTACATTCGGGTCAAACCTCATCCACAGCCAGATCGAGAGGCAAAGCGGTACCAGACTGGCAATTAATGCTGCCCAGCGGACGACTTTGACTTCGTCCTTTGGAAAGAACAGGATGACTACCGCAGCCAGGACAGGAAACAACAGGATGGTTGTCAGCATATGATTACTAATGAAGTCCATCAATCTCTCCCAGTCGCCTTATACCAGCAGGAAATAATATAGAACAGCTACAATGATCGCCACAACGAGCGAGGCAAGCATGTAATACTGGATACGGCCTCTTTGAATGATAGGCGCCATGAACTTGCCTATTCTCTTGGCACTTTCGCCGACCAAATCACCAAACCCATTCACCACCGGGGCATCGAAATAATGCCTGAAGGAATGGCCGATCCCGGCAGCAAAGCCACCGACCCGGTTCAAGAAACCATCGATAATGGTCTGGTCGAGGAATTTATAAGCAAATGTTTCAGAAAACCAGTATGCTGGTTTTACAAACAAAATATTGTACATTTCGTCGAAGTAATATTTATTCTTGAGAACTTTGATCTGCAACCTGTCTTCTTCTGCCGACTTGACGTTTCGATACACCAGCCAGCCGGTCAATAACCCGCCCAGAGCTACAAACAAGGATGTGAGCAGTGGGAAAATGTTAAATGCGAGAACCTCCGGGTGTTCTGCCAGTGTTCCACCAACAAATTCATGGAGCCAGTTGGGAATCAAACCTCCCAGCATTGGGAATTCTTCCGGGATGCCAATCCAGCCAAAACCGATGGCGAAAATGGATAGAATTACCAACGGCATTGTCATTGTCCAATGCGTCTCCTGGGCATGCTCGGCTGAACTGGTACGAGGCTTGCCGAGGAATGTCAGCGTGATCTGGCGCATCGTATAAAAAGCTGTCAAGAAAGCGGCAACTGCAAGTGTAATAAAAACAGCCATGTGACCGTTCGCAAATGCATCCGCGAGGATCTCATCCTTTGACCAGAAGCCAGCGGTCAAAACCGGGAATCCTGATAGGGCAAATCCACCGATCAGGAATGTCCAGAATGTGATCGGCATCTTCTTACGTAGACCGCCCATGTTGAACATATTCTGAGGGTCAACGGAGTGGTCACCTGTATGGAAGACGCCATGTTCCATCCCGTGGATCACCGAACCTGAGCCCAGGAAGAGCAAAGCCTTGAAGAAAGCATGGGTAATTAAGTGGAAAATGGCAGCCACATAAGCCCCAATTCCCAGGGCGGCTATCATGAAGCCAAGCTGGGAGATGGTCGAATAGGCAAGAACGCGCTTGATATCATTTTGTGCTACTGCGATCGTAGCTGCAAACAAAGCTGTAAACACACCAATGAATGCGATGATGCTCATGGTCGTCGTTAAACCGTGACCGGTAAAATCAGCTGTGATTAGCGGGAACATCCGGATGGCGGCGTAAACACCCGCAGATACCATCGTGGCTGCATGGATCATGGCTGAGACCGGCGTGGGACCTTCCATGGCATCTGGTAACCAGACATGCAACGGCCATTGAGCAGATTTACCCACTGTTCCGATAAACAGGAGCAAACCAATCAAGCCCGCTGCGGATATACCAAAAATCGGAGTTGGATTTGCAGCCAACACTGATAGGGTATGTTCAGTGAAAATTTCACGGAATGAAAGAGTTCCGGTAGCCCAATACAGGAAGGAAATGCCCAGAAGCATGAAGACGTCGCCAATACGGGTTGTCATGAATGCTTTTATGGCTGCATTTCGAGCGGAGGGTTTACCATACCAGAACCCGATCAACAAGTAAGAACAAAGCCCCATGATCTCCCAACCGACAAACATCGTCATCAGGTTATCCGAGACTACGAGGGTATACATACCAAACGCAAATAAACCAATGAATGCGAAAAATCGTGAGTACATCGGTTCTATGGATGGAACAGTATGCTTGTGCCCATGCTCATCAGCGATCGTGGCGCCATGCGGGGGCAGACCGGGTCTGTCATGGTCACCTTTGGGCTGTCCGAAATTGTGATAGCCAACACTGTAGATGAAGATCATCAAAACTGTCCAGGCCACAAAGAAAAGAGTGACAGCTGAAAGAGGATCTATCAGGACACCTATTTTCAGCCAGGTATCTCCGGTTGGAATCCAATTGATCGAAGATTGGAAGACTTCTTTTCCAAAGTGTTCGACACCTACCGCCCTGAAGAAAACCACCATCCCTCCCAGCCATGAGAGAAAAGCTGCTGCGATGGCAACACTATGGCTTAAAGCCTTGCTTTTGTTCGTAAAAAGAACTATGAGGAAGAAAGCCAACAAAGGGGGAAGTGGTATAAGCCAGATGATTGATTCAGACGACATAACGTTCTCCTACCACTTTAGCAAGTCAAGATCATCGGCAATCACAGTAGAACGACGACGATAGACTGAGATGATTAACGCCAGGCCAACAGCCACTTCTGCTGCAGCCACGGCAAATACAATTATTGCAAAAACCTGCCCGGCAATTGAACCTGTGCCATACCGCCAGAATGCCACCAGGTTGATGTTGACTGCGTTAAGCATCAACTCAATTCCCAGCAAAATGGCAACAGCATTTTTTCGTGCCAGGACACCAAACAAACCGATGCTAAAAAGTGCAGCTGATAAGATCATATACCATGAAAGAGGAATACTCATGCCGCCTCCTATTCCTTACTCGATGTGGCGATAAAGACAGCCCCGACCAAAGCCGCCAGCAGCAGGATTGAAGCTACTTCAAAAGGCAGGACATATGCATCGGGGGAGACCAACGCTTTTCCCAGTACCATTAAGGTTTCTGTTCCACCGGGGAGCACACCTGCTGTCCTTGAAAAACCATCCCAACTGGAAAGAATATATGCCAGCCCAGCAAAGGTAAGCAAGGCTAACAGGGCTGAGATCAGCCAATTCTGGTTGACCTGCGGTCCTTTGTCGCGCAATTCCCTCCGGGTCAACATCACAGCAAAGATGAATAGAATTGCTATAGCGCCAATATATACGACAACCTGGACCAGGGCCAGGAAACCAGCTTGCAACAGGCCGTATAAAACAGCCACTCCAAATAATGCAGCCACCAGCCAGAGAGCAGCATGAACCAGATTGCGCGTGATGACAACCATCAAGGCTGAACTTACGATCAAAGCTGCACAAAGGAGAAAAATAATTTGATCAGGAGTCATATCAACTCACTCCTCAATTAGTGATGCGCTGCCTGGACAACAGGTTCAGCGTTTTTTTCATGTTCAGCACGTTCACGTTTTGAGTATTTTCGCAAAATCTCGAGCACGATCCATGCCAGAACAAGATTGCTCAGGAACATCCCCAACACATAGAATTGGGTTGGAGCCAGGAGTTTATCAAACAAAGCAGTCATCATAAGCAAGACAAACGCCAAAGGAGTCAAGAATTTCCAGTTGAACGTGAGCATATGATCAATGCGGATGCGGGGCATTGAGTATTTGACCCACATGATGATCCAGTAACCGATCAAGGCTTTTACGAGGAAGACAACAAGTTCGATAAATGGATTAGATAACCAGGCGAACGCTGGGAATTTTTCCAACCCAAAGAAACCACCGTAACCGCCGAAAAATAAAACTGCCATAAATCCACCGAATGTAAAAGCATGCAACAATTCACCGGCGTAAAACAAGCCAAATTTCATACCCGTATATTCGATGTGAAAACCTGCTACGATTTCAGATTCTGCTTCGTTAAGATCAAAAGGAGAACGACCGAGCTCTGCAATGGCGCTGATCATAAAAAGCAGTAGACCGAGTGGGGAAAGGATAACGAACCACAAGTTACCCTGGGCTTCGGTGATCCCTTTGACGCTCATAGTGCCTGCGATAATGGTTGGGATCAGCAGAGCAACCACCATGGGGATCTCATATGAGATCATGGTCGCCACCATACGAAAAGCGCCAATCAGCGCATATTTATTATTGGAAGCCCACCCAGCCATGATCACAGACAGCGTGCCGAATGCACCTACCGCAACAAGATAAAGAACACCTACATTTATATCTACACCATAGATCTTAGATGCCAGTGGAACGATAGCCCAGATCAGAATTACACTTGCAAGAGAGATCACCGGCGCCATGTTGAACACGGCTTTATCTGCGCCAGCTGGAGTGATATCTTCTTTAATAATAAGTTTTACAATATCTGCAAAGGGCTGGAAAATACCAAAAGGACCAATGCGGTTAGGTCCCAATCTATCCTGGAAGCGCGCAACAACTTTTCGCTCCACCCAAACCAGGGCGATGGCGATCAACATGGCGAACAGGATCATGACAATAATGCCGATCAGAGAAGTGATGACTGTTGCCGGACCAGTTGATAATCCCCAGCCCATAAAAACACCACGTAACCAACCAGCTATAAAGTTGATCGGATCATTCCAAAATGTCATAAGTTGTCTCCTTGCAACAAATAAAAGGCTGAGAGGATCAATCCTTTCAGCCTTAATGAAATTTACTTTATGCTATGCCCATTCGAGCAAACCTTTTCGCCAAGCAAATGTCAACCCGGCCAACAAGATCAGGATGAAAATAATACCCTCCACTACAGCAAATAATGGAAGTTTACCCATTGCCAATGCCCACGGGAATAGAAAGACCGTCTCCACATCGAAGACCAGGAACACAAGCGCATAAATATAGTATTGGGATTTAAATTGAACCCAACTCTCGCCTACAGTTTCAATACCACATTCATAGGTGCTTTGTTTTACTGGATTAGGTTTGTGTGGAGCCAGAAAATGAGATGCAATAAGCGGGACAATCGGTACAATTATCCCAATCACCAAGAATAACCCGATGTATAACCATTCATTTTGCATAGGCACTCCAAATGAAATGAAGAATTTTAATTTCTCAAGAGCATAACGGGCGAATTTTACCACGAAAAAGTACGTTTTAGCACTAACTCAAATCAGGTTTTGGCATGACTTATGTCATAAATTATTCATATTTGTGAATTATTACACAATTTGGCAAAATATTTAACGGTTATTAATCAAAATAATTGGATTTTTGACAATCTTATTGTATTAATTACGCTTTTTATTAGAAAAAGAAGAATATATTTTGATAATTAACCGTTTTAAACGTTTTTTTTCAGCATATACACCAATAATAAACCCTAAAACGCTTGCAACCCTCAAGTAGTTACTATTTATTCCAAAAATTGACGCTACTTTTATCTCAAATGATTGCGCTGAAATAGCCTGGTCTATTAAATCGCCTCCCTGGATCGGAAAGAATTGCAAATACAGCCATGCCGTGCCATTATACAAACCATCGCTACCCGGAATAATTTTCCAGAAAAATTCCAGATCTTGACCTTCTGGAAGGACTTTACCCGAAATACCTGCAGGTTCTTCAATAAAACCTGGCAATTCAACCCTAGCAAGTGCAGTGACGGTATAAGCGTTGTACAAGTTTTCAAATGACCCCTCATTACTAATTGCTCCAGCCACATTTGATGCATCGCTACCCGTGAACTTGATGGTTATTCTCGATGGATCCCCCTTCCTGACAATCGGCTGCCAATTCAAGATCACTTTTCTCGTGTCTGGAAATGCCATGGGAAAACTCGAATTTCCTGAAACTGGACCTACGTCAGATGATTCCTGCGCAGGAACCAATACCTGGAGTTCGCCAGGTTCAAAAACAAGCACCCTCGTCTCGGACCTGAGAGGCCAAACAGACCATATCAACAAGATCAAGCAGAGTAAACAGAATATTGTACCCAATCCAATCTGATCTTTCATTTTATTCATAGAAAACGATTATATCTCGTGATTTCCGTGTTAGACTATATTATCAATACAAATCCATACCCTATTTCAAGGAGTAGACATGGCTGTATACCCACCTGAACCTTTCCGTATCAAAATGGTAGAGCCGATCCGGCTTATTTCCCGCGAAGCCCGTGAAATGGCATTAATGGAAGCTGGATATAATGTTTTTTCTTTAAAAGCCCAGGATATTTTTATCGATCTGCTTACAGATTCCGGTACAGGCGCTATGAGCCACCAACAATGGGGAGCCATGCTATCAGGTGATGAGTCTTATGCTGGGGCACGTTCTTTTTATCGGCTGGAAAAGGCTGTTCAAGAAATTTTTGGGTTTAAATATTTTGTGCCAACCCACCAGGGACGTGCGGCAGAAAACATCCTATCGGCTGTCCTGGTGAAACCCGGGCAATTCATCCCATCAAATATGCATTTTGACACCACCGATGCCAATATACGGGCACGGGGAGGACGACCGGTTAACCTGGTGATCGACGAAGCATTTGATCCTGCTAACCAACATCCATTCAAAGGCAACATGGATATTTCCAAGCTCAAGGAATTCATCCTTAATACAGGCCCGGAGAATATTCCATTAGGCATGCTGACGATCACCAACAATGCCGGTGGAGGGCAGCCTATTTCATTGGAAAATATTAAGGCTGTATCAGAAACATACCATAAATACAACATTCCTTTCTTTATAGACGCTGCCCGATATGCAGAAAATGCATTTTTCATTAAATTGCGGGAACCTGGTTATGAGAATGAATCTGTGCTTGAAATTGCCAGGAAAATATTTTCACTCGCGGATGGTATGACCATGTCCGCCAAGAAAGATGCAATCGTAAATATCGGTGGCTTGATATGTCTTAACGATCCTGATGTCTTTCAGAACATTAAGAACGAGTTGATCCTGCGGGAGGGGTTCCCCACTTATGGCGGCCTGGCGGGTCGAGATCTCGATGCCATGGCTGTTGGTTTATTTGAAGGTCTGCAAGAAGATTACCTGGATTACAGGCTGGGTCAGACTGCCTATCTGGCGAATGGTATAAATAATTGCGGGATCCCTACTATCCAACCCGCAGGAGGACATGCCGTTTATGTGGATGCTGGCAGCGTACTACCTCATATTTCGCAAGGTGAATTCCCAGGACAGGCATTGACCGTGGAACTCTTTCGTGAAGGTGCCATCCGCGGCTGCGAAATCGGATCGGTAATGTTCGCTTATCCTGACCCTGATACTGGCATCATGGTCCATCCTAAGCTTGAATTGCTGCGTCTTGCCATTCCTCGCCGAACCTACACTCAAAGCCACATGGATCTCGTCATTGAATCATTTGCAGCCATCAAGAAGCGTGCTGCCACCATCTGCGGATATAAGTTCAAATATGCTCCCCCACTTTTGCGCCATTTCACAGCCCAATTTGAGCCGATCTAAGAATCGTTAAAAAAACATAAACCAAGATCTCCCGCCAGGATGTGACCTTGCGGGAGATCTTTATTAGACTTAACTGAAATTTGAAGATTTAATTCGCATTACGGAATGATTATTCCCAAATGATTTCCTACAGCCCGTTCCCAACCTGGGATATTTTTGTCGATCGGGGAATTTAACACCTTGACACCCAGACCGCTTTTCGCCACGAGCGTGGAAGATCCACCCCCATCAAGATTCATGGCTGTATCTGCCCCATAAAATATCATGATCCCGGCCAATTCTGCCATGGTGGCACCCTGACTGTATAAGAACTGGCGACCATCCACTACAACCAAAATAAGCTTGTTTCCCTCCCCGTTTATACCGATCGCTGATCTTGGAGCTGGGATCCTGTCATCCAGACCTGGGACGACCATTTTATTCTCCACGATCATACGGTCTCCTGAAATGGCATTATAGATTCTTTCGTCCCCCGGAACAGAAAAACCAACATGATTGGTGGAGGTTACATAAAAGGTCGGTGTGTTTGACGCATCATGATATTTGTTCCCTTGCGAGACCGCGAATCCATTAGGGGTCACTCCATCTCCCGGGTGAGGATAGTATCCAAAAATACCATTCGAATACCAGGGTGTAAAACCATCTCCATTTATGGCAACCTGAACTTTATATTTCTTTGCAAAACTAGAGGTTGTCATTGCTTGCAATGGAAATTCAGAGTTGACATCTCCGGGAGTCACCAGGAATTCCAAACCTGACGTATTGAGATCTACTGTTATTATATGAGCTATAAAAAGGCGTGGCGTCAGGTGAACACGACGATAATAGATGACCCCATTAAACAACTGGGTTCGCGTCGCCACTGGCAATGGGCGCCCTGCATAAAAGATGGCTGGTAAACCAATTACTAAAACTATCAACAAGAATATAAATAAAATGATCCTGTTCTTTCTTTTATTAGGCTTCATACACTTATAAATCCGAATTTTTGGAATTTATTCAATCATTCGAACTTTACAATTTCGTACATGTGAATTTCCAATGATTAAATCAAACATTATGGCTATGCGCAAATAACTTGAAACCTGACATTACCCTTCAGCCTGGCGCATTGTATTAAATGCAGCAATGGCAACTTCCAGCATGGTCAGGTCGGGTTCTCGTGTTGTAAGGTTCTGCAATGCCAAGTTGGGTTTTATCATGACCCGAACAATCGTCGAATCAAGATGCCTGGCTGTCCAACGGATATATTCATAGGATATACCAGCAATGACCGGGATCAAGATGATCCGGCTGGCAAGCCGCCACCACAAGGATGGCAAAGGTCCCATCAGGGTGAAGACTAAAATCGAAAGCAACACCAGGGTTAGAAGGAAAGCGGTTCCACAACGAGCATGTTGCATGGAATACTGTGAGACATTCTCCGGTGTAAGTTCAGCACCTGCTTCAAACGCATTAATGGTCTTATGTTCGGCACCATGGTACCCGAATACTCTGCGAATATCCGGCATGAAACCAACAGCCCAGATATAACCAATCAGGAACAATAATCTGACAAGACCTTCCACAAGGTTCCCAAGCCAGGAAGACATTTTAAGGAAATGCTCCGAAAGATAACCGATCCCCGCTGGGACCAGGAAGAACAATCCTATGGCGAAGAGCAGCGAGATGCCAAAGGTCACATACAGCATCGGACCTTCGATCTTTTCTTCTTCCCCCGTCTGGGTGTTTGCGGAGATCGTTAAAGCTTTCATTCCCAAACCAAGCGCGTCCCAGAGCAGGATCAGCCCCCTCAAGAACGGAATCTTAGCCAACTGGCTTGTATATATTCCCCCAAGCTTTTCCGTATAAGTAACAATTTTTCCTGATGGGTCACGCATTGCGATCGCCAGTGAAGAACGACCTCGCATCATAACCCCTTCAATTACAGCCTGACCCCCATAGTTAATTAATTTATCATCCATTATTCACCATATTAATAAGCCGCCGTGGTTCGGCGGCTTAATGTATCTAAATACCACACAACCTAATCTGCGAGGTTAAGAAAGAAATGAACAAGAGCATTTATTCCTTTGTACCAGGTTGGGAGGTGGATCTTTTCATTCGGAGCATGTAAATTATCATCCGGAAGCCCAAATCCTGTTAGAACGGAATCGACTCCAAGTAACTCCTGCATATAGGTAACAACAGGAATACTCCCACCTTCGCGCTTGAAATATGGGGTAACTCCCCATGAAGATTTCAAAGCTTTTCTGATGGCAACAACACCTGCCGAGTCCCGACTGGAAATTGATGCTCTGCCACCTGCCATTGCTACCAGCTCCCAGCGAATATCTCCAGGTGCATTTTTCTCCAGATATTTTATAAATTGCTTGTGAACTTGTTTTGGATCCTGGTCCGGGACGAGCCGCATTGAGATCTTCGCCATTGCCCAGGCAGGTATAACTGTTTTTGAACCAGTTCCTGTAAACCCGGATAGTAAACCGTTAATATCCAAAGTCGGCCGGGCGCTGGCTTGCTCAACCGGAGAAAATCCCATCTCCCCTGCCAGGGCTGGTACACCAGTCTGGTCCAGGAAATGCTTCGCCTCGAGAGGTAATCTCGCCATTTCAGCACGTTCTTCTTCGCTGAGATTTAAAACAGAATCATAAAAGCCTGGGAGCGTTATCCGACCGTGGTCATCGTGCATTCCGGCGATCAACTCTGCCAGGGCATTGGCTGGGTTATGGACAACCCCGCCAAAAATACCGGAATGTAGATCCGTGGCCGGGCCAAAGATTTTCAATTCAAAATAAGCAAGCCCGCGCAAGGCATAGGTGATACTTGGCAAATCCTCCCCGATCATTCCGCTATCCGGATTTAATGCTAAATCACATGCAAGCAAATCTTTGTGCTCGGCAATAAATGACTCCAGGCTTGGAGAACCGATCTCCTCTTCCCCTTCAATGATCCATTTAATATTAACAGGTAAACCACCTGTCCTAACGAGAGACTCAGCAGCTTTGATGGCAGCGACGATCTGACCTTTCATATCAGATGCACCACGAGCGTACAAATTGTCACCCCGTTGAGATGGATCAAAAGGCTGACTTTTCCAAAGCTCCAAAGGATCCACAGGTTGGACATCATAATGACCGTAAATCAGGACCGTAGGCATTTTCTTGATTGTTTTCCATTCTCCATAAACGATCGGATGCCTGTCAGTTGGATACAATTTGACTTGTTGCATTCCCAGAGACCTTAACTGGGTGGCAACCCACTCTGCAGCACGACCCATAACTTCAGCCCTTGTGGGGTCCGTGGAAATGGACGGAATTGTCAAGATTTCCTTCAGGGAGTTAAGGAATTGCTCTTTGTTGGTTTCTGCATAAGCTAGCGCAGCTGTACGTTGATCGGTCATTTACAACTCCTAAAATTCATATTCATTGATCTTGCAGTAAAATGAATTCGTAAAACATAATTCAGGTCTGATTAAATTTTCTGGTTCTGAACCGGATATTGATCCATCGGACCTGTCACCAAAGTATATCGCTCTTTGGAATTTCCTGATACCTTCCCGAACCATATTTTCAGGGTTGTTCAGTGCCGGTTTGTACGTTCTCAAGGGTACGCCGAGTGACAAGATACCAATTATTAATGCCTTCAAAACGATCGCTGGTCTCTGACAAGTGGGAAATTTGAATGCCGGAAACCTGGGAATCAACTCCGAAGGAGTATACAGGATAGAAAAGAGGTAATGCAGGCAATTCCCGGGCGAAAAGGATCTGAAAATTTCGATATAGTCTTATTCTGAAGGATGTATCGACTATAACTCTGGCTTGTTCTATATATTCACTGGCGCTGCGGTTGTCCCACTGGGAATAATTCTGACCACCGGTAGCTTCCGCCTGGTGCCAGAAAGGATATGGGTCCGGATCGTGGGTATTGCTGAAATCCAGGTCAACGAGCGCGGCTTGAAAATCTCTTGGTACCAATCGGTCGTTTATCAGTTGATCGTAAGGAACCGCCTGGAGAGTTGCTTCGACCCCGAGCGTTCGCCAGTTGTCTTGAATAGAACTTGCCACTGAAGCATGGAGCACATCATCAGGATACAATAATGTAAATGATAATGGTATGTTATCTTTTTCCCAGATGCCGCTTCCATCCGCTGCCAGGGTATATCCCGCACCATACAACCTGGAAACAGCTCCGGCAAGGTCGAAATCATATTTCTCGATACCATCATAATAAGCCCAATTTCCCGGCAAAATGGGACCATCAGCTATGATGGCCTGCCCATCCAGCAAGCGATCGACCAGCCACTGCTTGTTCAGTCCCTGCATCAATGCAAGGCGGACTTCCTTATCCTGCAGAAAGGCGACATCCGGATTCTTTAGATTAAAGAATATCATGCTGATCTTTGGCAAGCGGCTGCTATAAATGGACAAATTTGGCTCAGCCAGGGCGTTGTTCAAGATCTCCTGAGGGATCTGGCTGATACCGGATACTACGCCTTGTTGAAAGGCTGTCAATGCAGATCCTGCATCCGGGTAAAACTGGAAGGCGACCTGTTCAATGTATGGTTTTTGCCCGTAAAAATCCGGAAAGGTCTTTAGAACCAGACCTGTGATCTGTCCATCAGCGGTCATTAATGACTCAAATTGATAGGGACCTGTGCCTACTGGTTTCAAATTAAAATCTGCGGATAACAATTGATCAACCGGCACATTTTCGAGGATATGTTTGGGCAAAATGCCAAAATCCAGGTAGTCCATGAAAGGTGCAAATGGTTCGATCAGCTCAAAACGTAATGTTTTATCATCCAGGGCAGTGACATTGACCTGATCCCACATCGAGCGGATATCTATTGGATAAGCCGAAATCTCATTGCGCATTAAATTCAAAGTAAAGAGAACATCTGCGCTTGTAACCGGTTCTCCATCATGCCAGACTGCTTCCGGCCTGATGGAGATGTTATAGATGTTGCCATCCAAGGATACACCCCAGGATTCGGCAAGATCTGGCTGGGGAATACCGGCAGAGTCAAATTTGATCAACCCGCTGAAGATCAACCTGTCGATGTCTTTATCTGCGAGATCATTCAGATCGAACAAGGGATTCAATCGTCCGAAAGTACCCACGACTCCTTCGGTGTAAATCCCCCCACTGGCTGGTTGCGGCTGGATCACAACCGAAGTTGGCTGCTGGCGGATCAACAAAACTCCAACAACTCCCAACGTTAATAAGACGATCAATATCTGCCAACGTAATTTTTTCATTAAATTCTTTGGGGAAAAAAGAAAGGCCGTTTCCGGAATATCTTCATCCTCCGGAAGAGGCCTTTCCTTTCTTCAACGATCGGTTATGAATGAGCTGAGATGACGACCGCAGAGATCGCAAGTATGAAGAAAACAATGCTGAGCACCAATGTGACCCAGAACAATGTCTTCTCAATGCCCCGCCGGGCTGTGAACACACCGCCGGTATCAACACCCGTGAGACCTCCCAGACCAGCACCCTTGCTTTGAAGGACGATACTGGTGAGCAGGGCGATCGAAACAATTATCATTGCAATACTAATATAAGTTTCCATTTAAAAAGCCTCCGTTTTCTTAACGGATAGATTATACCTGCGAAGATGTAAAATCGTCAACGCATTCCGGATCAATGATTACGAAAGAACAAACCCGCATTGCTGCGGGTTTGAATGCCGGAGGAGGGATTTGAACCCTCACGAGGAAACCCTCACTACGCCCTGAACGTAGCGCGTCTGCCAATTCCGCCACTTCGGCTTGAGGGAGGTATTTTATCGTAAATGCAGGTTTTGTCAAGCAAAGGCCACAAAAACAGGGCTTTCCAAATCTGGGTAGGTCTTCGAATTGGATCCCAGGATCGTGAAGAATAACCTATCGTCCTACTGGCTGGTTGCCCCCCTCCCCTGGGTAGAGTTTGTGATCATTTAAGAAAGCCAAGACTGGCCTGTCAAGTCAAATGATAATGTTACCGAAGACAGATCGTTGGTTCAAATGATAATGTTACCGAATGTAGTCCACCTCCTTGAGCATTGTTTCGAAGATA
>Ga0172369_10002048_pt1 | contig 28321 bp, 24 predicted proteins | sample LakKiv25m_FD_114539 | JGI IMG/M metagenome (GOLD analysis project Ga0172369, IMG submission 114539) | Freshwater microbial communities from Kabuno Bay, South-Kivu, Congo - kab_022012_11.25m | ecosystem: Environmental > Aquatic > Freshwater > Lake | place: Democratic Republic of the Congo...
GGTGGTGATATGGTTAAATGGTAATCAATTTTTTTTAGCTTGAAAAGTCCAACTAATGTTGAGGAGAAAGTGAATGAGAGATAATAAAGTATTCTGTTAAAAAAACTTCCACGATCAGATGCATATACATAAGTATGGTAAACGGTTATTCCGTTTTGGTTACTTTTTTCGTACAACTTATGCTTTTTTACAATTTCGTTTTTCTGTAGCAAATAACTTGGGAACGGAGCAATAACGGTAACCTCATAACCTAACTTATGAAGTTCTTCTGCAAAACCGACACTCCTTTGTGAACCACCACCGACCTCCGGAGGATAATATTGAGTTATTATAACAAACTTCTTGCTCAATTGGTAGTTCCCTTTTCAGTACTTAATATAATTTTACCTAATTCATGAGTAATAGAATCCCACGAATAATTCGAAGCCATTTTCCGTCTCTGTTCCCGTTTAGAATCACTATCCGAGAGAATTTCATTTTTAACCATTTGTACAAATTCTTCCTTTTCCTTTGCAATGCAAATATAATCTTTAAACTGAATAACTTCATCCATCGGAGTTGTTACTACTGGCAATCCTAACGCCAAATACTCAATCAATTTTAAAGGATTAACTGCTTTGGTCAGATCATTTATCTTAAAAGGAATTATTCCCACAGAAAATTCAGAAGCATATTCGGGAAGTAATTCATACGAAACTTTTCCTGTAAAATTGATATTGGGAAATTGCTTGAGTACCGATGTATCAATGACAGTATCACCAATTAGTACTATTGAATAATCCGGTAATGTTTTAGCGAGATGTATTATTATTTCCAAATCAACCCATTCCGAGATTAATCCGAAGAAGCCAATAATCGGAGATTTCATTCCTTTGAATCTCTGAATAGAATTTTTGCGCTTCGGGGTAAAATGATTTAAGTCGACGCCTTGCGGTAAAAAGTTGTTTATCCCACTTTTCGGAAGTCTTGAAAGAAGTAATGGTTTAGATACAGAAAAGGAAGAATTCACTTTATCTAAGGTATATTTTTCAAATTGAATTAATGAATGAAAAGCTCCATTAAACAAAGAGTAATCATCAAGACAAATATAATGAGAAGAACGTTCACCCAACTTTCCGAACAATGCGTACATAATTGGGGAAGAGGTAATGATAACCGGCTCAAGAAAATTGAGCTTCTTCATTTTGCTTTTGAGAATTCTGAGAAGCAGAAAATTATTTATAACGTGGATGATTTTGTTATCGTGGAAAGGGAGAACAAACGGGTGAATCTCAATAACGTTAGGAGTCTCTTCTTTATCAGTCTCATTTTTTGAAGGTGAAATAATTTTACGAAATTTTTCATATAATCTTTTGAAATCCTTTAATCCTAATTCTGGTCTTCGTAATCCTAACGAACCAACCCAGAGCAAGCGATTCTTCTCGGAAAGAACTTTCCCGATATGCTGCATGGTTGATGGATGCCGTCCCCAATCGTCGGCAAAAACAATAATATTTCTATTTTCAAGCATCATCTGTTACAAACTTTGCTTTAATGCTTTCACTATTCTCTCAGATGCTTTCCCATCTCCGTAGGGATTCTTTCCACCGAAATAGTTATAACCTAAGGATAATTTTTGGTTAAGTTCATCAAAAACATTTTTTATTTTTTTTACATTACTGCCAACCAAAAAAGCGTAACCGGCATTCACGGCTTCCATTCGTTCTGTCACATCTCTTAAGACAATTATCGGTTTTTTGAAGACAAAACATTCTTCTTGAACACCTCCTGAGTCACTCATAATAAACTTACAATCATTCATAAGAGATATAAAAGATAGATAATCAAGCGGCGGCAGCAAATGAAAATTCGGAACTTCGTTTAGAATAGATTCAACCGGTAGTTTCACATTTGGATTAAGATGGACCGGGTAGATAAAATGCAATGATGGATTTTTTTGAGCAAGTGTTTTGAATGTATTTAAAACTTTCTTGAATTCATCACCAAATTTTTCCCGTCGATGCATCGTTATCAGGACAAAATCTTTTGGCACAACCTTAGTTGGTAGAAATTGAGAAATTTTCTCATGGATCATGCGTCGATTTTTTGGCTGGTCAATCATTTTCTTGATGGTTAGCAGAGCATCAATGACCGTATTTCCGGTTACAAAAATAGATTTTCTTCTATATCCTTCTTCGAGAAGATTATTTTTTGATACGGCCGTAGGGACAAAATTAAAGTCACTGATTACAGAAATAAATTTTCTGTTCGCTTCTTCAGGATAAGGACTGAAAACATTAAAACTCCTCAATCCCGCTTCTACGTGTCCAACTTTAATTTTTTTGTAGAACGCTGAGAGTGCAGCTACAAATGCAGTTGTAGTATCACCTTGAACAAGAAGGATATCAGGGGTGATTTTTTCAAGAAGCTCTTTTAGCTTTGCATTGGCATTAATAGTTATATCAAACAAGTCTTGATTTGGCTTCATTAAATCAAGCTCAAAATCAATGTTAAGATTAAAAATTGCAGTGACTTGTTTCAGCATTTCCTTGTGCTGCCCGGTTGAACAAACATAGGTTTTAAAAGTTTTTTCTTTTTTAAGTGCTACTACTAACGGAGCCATCTTAATTACTTCGGGACGAGTCCCAAATACAACGAGAATTTTTTTCATACGGTTGTTCTAAATTGATTTTTTGGATAAACAAATAACTGTCTAATATGGTAGAATCCTGTTATAAAAAAATATTTTCTAAAGGTAGCTAGGCCAAGAATGACATAAATTGGAATCCGAATTAGCAAACCGAAATAATGGATAAAAATGATTAGTGAAAATCTAATTCCATTAAAATGTTTTTGATAATACTGCAAATATGCAATTGTTTGATTTTTATACTTGAACCATTTTACATTGTCTGTTGTTGCTCCACCCAAATGAATAATCTTGAATTGAGGTAAGTAAAATACTTCACCGCCACGATCAATCAGCCTTTTACACAAGTCCATCTCTTCAGCATAAAAATAAAAGCGTTCATCAAATTCTCCAAGGTTTTCAAATAGACTCTTATTTATAAATAGAAATGCTCCAATAACTACCCCAGTACTGATTGGTTTTGATTGTTGTTGATATTCAAAATGATATTTATTCATCTTCTTTGATCTTCTGAACAAAATATACAAAAACAAATTTGAAGATATAATATTTTGAAGTGTTGGGAGCTCATAAATCGAATTTTGGGTAGACATATCTTTGTTTAACAACCTACAGCTTGTAATCAATTGTTTATCTTCATGGGTTTTAACATAATCAATTACATTTAAGATAGTATTCTCTATAAAAACAGTGTCGTTGTTCAAAAATAAAAGATATTTCCCATTAGAAATTTTAACACCTTGATTGTTTGCTTTAGCAAAACCAAGGTTTTTTTTATTCCTTAGTAAAATTAGATTTGTGAATTTAGATGTTACTTCAACAATTGAATCATCATCGGATTCATTATCAACGACAATTACTTCGAATGAAAAATTTGTAGAAAACTGATATAGAGAATTCAAACAATTTTTCAATAGGTCATTTCGCTTATAATTTACGATAATGACAGATACAGCTATATAATTTTTAATTTCTTTCCCCATGCTTCCTTGTTTAGTATTCTTAATATCAGTAAGATTTCTTGATTCGAAAAATATTTAATTTGCCATGACAGAAAAACAATCATTGGAATACTTAGCAAAATATAAAAAGCGATTGGGAGATATGACAAAAAATAAATTAATATACTAGTTGTTAACATCCAAACGAAAACTTTATAATTTATAAATCCCTTGTAATAACTGTTTCGACCTCGTTGCATCAGCAGAAGGAAAATCATTCCAAGTACTAAAGAAAAAAATTTTGCCCAAGCGGCACCTATGAAAGATACGATTGGTGTGAGCCAAAGTATTAATAATACATTTGATGCAACTAGCACAAGTGCGTAATAAAAATTTAACTTCTGTCGGTTTTCAAGAGTTATTAAATCTACAGTAAAATAATTAAAAAAAAGTATTACTTGTGACCAAAACAATAATATCATTGGAATTACTGCTTGGAAATATTCTCTACCAAAAACAATGCTTATAATTTGTGATGCTTTGAAAGAGCATATGATTGAAAGAGTAAATGAAACAAAAAGTAGTACTTTATAAATAAGAGATATAATAATAGTTGTCTCGGATTTTTTGTTCTCCAAATTTTTAACTATAACCGGAATGGCAGTTGTTATTATTGCATAAGGGATAATCCCGAATGGCAGAGTTAATTTTGTTGCGGCAGAATATATACCCGTTGACTTTTCTGAAACCAGATAACGAAGAAATAGAATGTCAGCTTGTTGAAAAATCGCAAATAATATCATGTATCCAAATAACGGAAAAGATTGAGATAATAGCCATTTTGCATTTACCAATAAAAATCTAGTTTTTTGATGAAAATGTTTTTTTAACAAGTAAAGAACTATTAAAAAACCAGGCAAATTTGCCAGAACATAGCCGAGTACTACAAAAAATAGCTTATTTCCAATCTTAGGTAAAAATAAAACAGTAAGTAGGAATAGCAGATTATCAATTACGGTAAGCATACTTGGTATATACATTTTATAACTTACTTTGAATGGAATGTCTAATAATTCTCTTACATTCTGGAATTTGGAAGAAATTATGATATTTACAAAAAACAAATCTGAAAGAATGATTTCTCTAGGTGTGATTTGTAACAGCAGTACAACGACATTATACAAAATAAATGTTATAAAAAAAAAGATTAATCTTAGTGATAAACTAACATTAAGTAATGTAAAAGTACTATTTTTTTTTGATAATTCTCTAAAAACAACCGGGGCAAAACCCAAATCGACCAATTTTGATAAAATCAAAATCCATGCTAAAAGTGCATTAAATTTACCAAATTCTTCAACACCCAAATATCTTGCAGTCAAAGATACTGCTAGAAAACTACTAATCAAGGAAACAACTTGTCCTACTGCAAGTGAAAAAGCATTACTTGCAAAGGATGGTGTTTGAAGTGGTTTATTATCTTCTGGTATATCTTTTTTCAATTATATCTTTTGAAATAATAAAAGTTATTTTTTCGATTAGAGGTAGAAGAATTAGCAACGTGAGAAAACTAATAAACCAGACCGAAGTCCTTGTAATCATAACCAAAAAAGACATCGAAATTATTAAATATAAGTAAACCAAAATAGTAAAATCAAAAGATTTACCGTTTTCGTAGAATCTGAACCAATAGAATGTTGTAATTAATCCAAGCAAAAATGGAACTATAAGCAAACCAGTATCTCCAAAATCTGCATGGATTTCTCTCAAGTACGTGCCGGTATTTGTCCACATAGGAATCCAATATCCTCTTTGGTAAAAATCTGGATGATCAACAACTTCGAATTTTGAAAGTAAATTATATATTGGTTGAAAACTGTTTTCCCCCAAAATTGCTCGTTCTGTGTCTTTCTCAAAATACTTGCTCAACACTCCAATATGTGAACTCATATATAAATAAATGGATGGACTAACAACTGCACCATTATTGAATTTTTTCAAAGAAGAAGTAGATGCCTTAAATGTTTCATATGTGCCTCGAAATGATTTCACTAGTGTTAATGCCCCAATAAATAAAGCAATCATTAGTAAAAAGGCAATTACTGCGTTTTTCTTGGGAACATTTTTTTTATTTCTATTTATTGAATTCAAATAATACTTATAAAGAAAAAATGAAATTATGAATTGTAGGAATCCTATCAAGATACCAGCTCTTCCAAAACTAGCTAGTTCTTTCATGATAATGGCTAAAAATGGGAAAACTGCCACCAAGGTTAATTTGTTTTTATAAGCGGAATAAATTCCACTTAGCACAACTCCGACATAAGAAGATATATATAAATATGGGATAACACCCTTTATTTCCCCTTCAGTTCGCAACCGATATACGAGATTGGCTTTTATTAAAACAGTTTTAATATCACCAAACTCTTGAATCAATATATACCAATGTTGGAGAGCATTCATTAAACCGATGATTGAAAAAAACAAAATGAAATATTTCAGAATATTTCCATCAAAAATAAATAGAGAAGACAACTCGTTTTTACATACTACATTAATATTTTTTTTTCCAAAATTTAAACGAGCCACTACCACAATAATAGTACCCATAAGAAAGCTCATATACCCAAACAAAATAACACCCCATGTAAATGAAGTTACCTCAACGTAGTTCATTAGCTTTAACTGGTATAGGTAAATAACAACGAACCAAACCGTTACATAAATATTTAAATGGTTAAACCACCTCCCAAGCATGTGTTTTGAAAAAAACAACGTAAATACCAAGAGACCAAAAGCTATCGCCTGAGGCATTTCTCTTATTTCACTCTATATAAAATTGAAATTTTTTTATAAAAAGTATATTCCGCTGATAACAATGGATTTTCAAAAATTTGAGTTTGCAGTACTTTATTCCCTCGAAAGATCAGTATTAAATGAACGAAAAAAACAAAAAATGAAGCAAATAATATTATGAAAGAACGTTTTGGCCCATTTTTTAGTTGTGGTATCTCCGCCTTATCAAGTATAGAAATAGTGGGTATCTTCTTCTGTTCTTCAACCTTTGCCTGTTCATACATTGGAAGGACTAACTCCAATATTTTTGACTGAATTTCAACCTGCCTATAATATCTTAGATAACTCAATGTAATATCAGGAACATTTTTGAAGGGGAAAAATATGTTGGATGAAGAAAAAACGTCATTTGAATTTTTTAACTCCGATACTTTTGCTTTAAGAATATTAACTTCAGCCTGTGCTCCCTGAAATTGGGGTGAATTATCACCATATTGTTGCTTAACAAAATATGCAGTAACTTCCTTCGACATCAATTGGGCTTCAATCTCTGCGGCTGCTTTTACGGCAACGGTAAGTTGCTCTGGGACAGCGAATATTCCATATTTTTTTTGGAAGAAGTGGAGAGAATCTTCTGAATCTCTCAAATCATCCAAATTCTTCAAATATCTTTGCTCAATAAATTTCCTATTATTTGCCGCCTGCTCGCCATTAAGTTTTATGTTTAAACTATCTAAAAGATAAACTAGGTAATTAGCAATTTTAGCGCTTCTAGAAGGGATTTTATTTATAACACTGATCTCAATCATTCCGTATTCATTTAAATCAAATGAAAGATCTCCAACAAATGCCTTAAGGGTTTTATCTAAGTTGCTATTATCGATTTCATAATAATTGTTCAGATCAAAATTCTTGATAACTTTTGTTAACATGGTTCTACTGTTTAATATCCCCAAAAGTACATCCTCTGATGAAGCGCCATTCCCAAAAAGTTTGGCTCCAAGAGAAACCGAAGTTGACTTCCCTCCCATCAGTCCCGTAAGTCCACTTAAACTTAAAGGACTTTCGGGTGGAATCATTATTACCGCAGTTGATTTATAGGTTTTCGGAATAAGGTAAGTCAAAGCGGTTATTGTTGATACAATTATCAACAAATTTATGAAGAGAAAGTTTTTCCACCTGACTAATACATAAAGATAATCAGAAAATCGGGGTGAACTTTTTGTAACATCCATACGCAATTTTAATTCTCTAATATCGTTTTCAAAAAAATTAATTATTATTACTATTTTCTAAACTGTATCACCAGCAACAACACTGTAGCTAATGCTGAGATAATGCTGCTGATTGCCATTATTCTCTCTAAATAAAAGCTAAATGTTCTTACGGGTTCTTTGGGAAGCCAGATAAAATCTCCAGGTTCAATCGTGTAGGAGACGTCCTTATCAATTTTGATCCAGCTCCGGGTTTTCCCTTTAATAAGATAAACATCTTCTTTCGCATTTTGCCCTTTGCCGCCTGCTTTGGTAATATAATACTCTGCGCCTTTATCGGTAACAAAAGGAATATATCCGGGATTATAAACTTGTCCAAAAACATAGACTAAATTTAATTTTTCCGGGATGTGGATGTAGTCGCCGTTTCTAACTGAAAACTTACTCGCGGCGGAGGAGGTATCGGTTACTTTCGCAAAATCTAATACGCCGTTTCCTCTAATAAAACGAAGTTTATTATCTACAATTAACGTAAGAGAATCTTCCGGTGAAATTTCCGCCATACGGCTCATAAGGAATTGATCAAGTTCTTCCGAAAAAAGCGTTGATTTGAAAACGTTGGCACCTCTGATTAATTCTGCTCTTGAGAGGTCCGCGCTTGCTAAAAATCCCCCCGTTTTTTCGATAACTTCTTTTAAAGTGGTTGATCCTTTTGATACTGTTATAATTCCCGGTCTGGCAACTTCCCCTTCAACGGTTACCGTATATTCCCGGCGAAAACTTTCTTCACCAATAATCGTGATTCTATCGCCTCGTTGTAATATCGGGTTATCGGAAATTTTTACTATTAATTTATTTTCTTTTTCGCCGGTTAAATCAAGTCTGCTTATCTCTGCGGTGGTAATTTTTTCGAAACCCTTATCAAGTCCGCCGGCAAAAAGAATAGCATCTTCTAATTTATCTCCTTCAACAAACTGAAAATTTGCTTGTTTATTAACCGCGCCGGTAATAAAGATGAAGTTTCTTTCATGGTCATTAAAAGGGAAAATTAATACATCATCATTTTGCAAGTATGGATTTTGCGCATAATTGCCGGTAAGTCTAAATTTTTCCAAATCAATAGTAAGCAATTGACCATTTATTCTTTTTATTTGAATGTCTCTTCTTGTATAATCGGCAAGTTTATTAAAAACAAGTTCCCGCTGATCTGCATTAGCCGTAGTACCAACTCGCTCGGTTTTTGCGGCATTAAAAATTCTCGTCACAAATTGATCCACACGTTCGCCTATTGCGGCAGGGAAAGTACCGTTTGCTATAAAATCGCCTCCGATGGTAACGCTTATGGCATTTATTTTTGGTGTGGAATCAAAACTAAACTCACTTTTTGTCTGCCCAAAATGATTTTGACATGCTAAAAGAGAGATAAAAAGAAGTATTTTTGCGCTTGTTTTTTTCTGCATAGAGTAAACTTTAATTAATATTGATGTTCAAGTTAAGAATAATTTTTTAAATATTTGCTGAAAAATTTTGCCATGAAAATCTCCTCCGGGAGTAAATTGCTGTGGCTCAAAGGCTTTTTTGTTTATGGGGAAAATTCACCTTACCAACTTACATTCCATGTATTGTTTTTTAATTGCTCAATTCTAATTGTGGGGAGAGAGTATCCCTACTTCACTACGTCAGCCGGCATTGCCAATCATCACTTAAAAAAAATATTTCTTGACTTTCGTTCCAAAAAAGATAAAATTACATCCGAAGTTTTTGTGATTCTTAAACTTCACGTTACAGTTAAGCGTCCAATAAATTAATTAGGGAATTTTTTTTAAGAAAATTCTGTTTGAGAAATAAGAAGAAGGAATGTTATAGACCACTTGATACCTTGAGTAATGTTCAATAAACAAACAAAAGGTGATACTTATGCTAACTGTAAAATCAAAAATGGAAAATCCGTTATCTGATCTTATCAGCGACGATATTTACCAACTGTTGAATGACCACGGGCTGATTGATGAAAAATCTGTGCGTGATTATAAAATCCGGAAAAAGTTCAGAACGCTTCGAACAAGCAAAATTAGTGCGGGAGACGCTATTGATGCTATTAGAGAAGAATATCCTTACCTCCAATTTGACACAATACGGAAAATTGTCTACCAACTTAGTAAGTAAATATTGACAATGTGCTTTTGAAGCTCTATATTTTCACAGTCTTTCTTGCAGATTTCTCCCCTGGTCTGCAAGATCATACAGACGACCCAGTGTCTTCCCCAACACTGGGTTTTATTTTTTTTAATTACGAAAGACTCTTATGGCAAAATCTGTTAGAAAAAAGGTAACTCCAAAAGTTTCGAAAATGTTGGTCTCTCCGTTCAAGATTTATTGGACGAATGCGAACTATCTCATTCTTGGTGTGAGCATTTTATTAGCGGTGGTAGGTTATTTTCTGCTGTCTGTAAAACCGTGGAATAGCGCCGCCTCGCTGTATCTCGCCCCGCTTCTGCTCGTACTTGTTTACGCTATCCTTTTCCCCCTTTCAATCTTATTGAAAAAGAAAGAACCGCAAGAGCAGGAAACCAAATAACGTGGTGCTCGCAAAGGTTAAAGGGAATGTAGTTTCAACTCATAAAAACGAAAACCTAAACGGAAACAAATTGATGATCGTTCATCAAATTGACCTTGATGGAAATTTTATGGGGCAGCAGGATGTTGTGGCTATTGATTTAATTGATTCGGGAATAGGCGATACCGTTCTGCTCGTTCAAGAAGGTGATGCTGTGCAGCAAATCCTTGGGCACAAAAAAGCTCCGGTACATTCAATTATTGTAGCAATCGTAGATAAACTTGATCATATAAATTCAAAAGAGTAACTTTGGCGGGAACAACATTTCAAGAATTTGCTCAACTCCGATTCCTTCTTTCTATCGAGGGAATTGGTCCGGTAAAAATTAGGAATCTCCTTTCAGCTTTCCATTCAATTGATAATATTTTTGAAGCAGGTTTTACCGACTTATCCAATGTTGAAGGAATCGGCGCTTCCCTTTCGAAAAAAATTACCGATTCAAAACGATCACTTTTATCAACAATAAAAAAATATGAAAAGGAATTTTCTGCGCTTGAAGCTCGCGGTATAAAAGCAGTAAATTTTTCGGATGAAACTTACCCTGATCTCCTTAAAAGAATTTATGACCCTCCGATGATCATTTACACCAAAGGAGAATTTGCCGAAAAAGATAATTTCCCGATAGCTATTGTGGGCACGCGCGAACCAACCTCGTACGGAAAAGTTCAAGCGGAAAAATTTTCCTCCGCACTCGCCGCGCAAGGGATTACTATTTCAAGCGGGCTGGCTCGCGGTATTGATTCCGCTGCGCATCAAGCGGCGTTAAAATCCGGAGGAAGAACAATTGCAATCCTCGGCTGCGGCATTGATGTAGTTTATCCCCCAGAAAATAAAAAGTTGTACGAAGAAATTCCGCAAAACGGAGTATTGATAAGTGAGTTTCCGTTGGGAACAAAACCGGACGCACAAAATTTTCCTTCGAGGAATAGAATTATTTCGGGCTTAAGCCTTGGAATTTTGGTAATCGAGTCGGGGGCGCATGGCGGCGCTTTGCAGACTGCCGCTTTTGCATTGGATCAAGGGAGAGAAGTTTTTGCAATTCCCGGTAACCTCGGCATTAAACAAGCGGAAGGAACAAATACGTTAATTCAAAAAGGTGAAGCGAAACTCGTTCATAGTCCGGAGGATATTCTTGTAGAACTTGAGTTAAAATTAAAACCGGTCGTCGGTAAAAGCATTCCGAAACCGCACATCAATCTCAATCTTTTTGAACAAAAAATTCTTTCAGCGCTTGGCGATAAAGAAATGCAGATTGATATGATAGCTGCGCAAACCGGACTTTCAACATCCGACTGCCTGGTTAATTTGCTTACGCTTGAGTTTAACGGAATGGTGAAACAGCTACCCGGAAAAATATTTGTAAGTCTATAATCTTCTTTTTAAAGCTCTGCCTCGTGATTAGAGCAAAGCAACATCAGACTTCAACGATCCATCAATATTTCTTTCTATCTTTCCAAAGAAATTTTAGCCAATCAAAAATCTTTTTTTCACTGCCTATCTCTTTCGGAAAATAGTATTGCGTCCCTTTCATCTCTTCCGGAAAATAATTTTCTTCAACAAAATGATTTTTAAATTCATGCGCGTATTTGTAATCTTTGCCGTAACCGAGTTTTTTCATCAACGAAGTTGGAGCATTTCTTAAATGGAGCGGAACCTTGTAAAAAGGTTTTTGCTCAACATCTTGCAGCGCTTTTTCAATAGCCATATATGATGCGTTACTTTTAACCGAAGAGGCTAAATAGGTTACACATTGAGCAAGAATAATTCTCGCTTCAGGCATCCCGATTTTTGAAACCGCAGAGAAACATGCTTCCGCCAACAGCAAAGCATTCGGAGAAGCATTCCCAATATCTTCGGAAGCAAGTACAATCATTCGCCGCGCAATAAACAACGGGTCTTCGCCGCCGGCTAACATTCGCGCCATCCAGTACAACGCCGCATCGGGATCGCTGCCGCGAATGCTTTTGATAAATGCGGAGATCAAGTTGAAATGTTCTTCTCCATCCTTATCATACAAAATATTTTTTTGCTGAACAACATTTTCGAAAATCTCTTTCGTCAATTCGATTTTTTCTTTTTCACTTTCTTGAAGAACTGCAGCCTCAAGAATATTCAGCATCGTGCGCGCGTCTCCGCCGGAAAGATAAAGAAGAAAATCGCGGTCGAGTAAATTGATTGACTGCCGCGAAAACATTTCATCTTTGGTTAACGCCGAATCAATAATTTTTTCGAGATCTTCTTTTTCTAATTCCTTTAAAGTAAAAATGCGCATTCGCGAACGCAAAGCCGAAATAACTTCGAACGAAGGATTTTCCGTCGTCGCACCGATCAAGATGAGTAAACCCGATTCCACCGCGCTCAGCAGCGCATCCTGCTGCGCTTTGTTGAAGCGGTGAATTTCATCGATGAACAAAATAGTTTTTTTGTGGTATTGGCGATTCTTGGTTGCGGCAGCTATAATTTCTCTAATATCTTTAACGCCGGAAGAGACCGCATTTATTTGGAAGAATTCTGATTTGGTATTTAACGCAATCAGTTTTGCGATGGTGGTTTTGCCGGTGCCGGGCGGACCCCATAAAATAAAGGAGGAAAGCGCATCGCTTTCAATCATCAACCGGATCGGTTTCCCTTTTCCCAAAAGATGTTCCTGTCCAAAAAAGGAATTAAGATTTACCGGTCTGATTCTTTCAGCTAACGGAATATTTATATTTGATTGAGATGCGTTCAAATTGGCTGCCGGATTACTTACTGTTTATCAAGCTTAATTATTATTTCGTTTTTTTTGCCCATCGAATATTTTTCGCGAGCGACTCGTTCAATCTTCGCCGGAATTTTATTCAGCAGCGAATCATTTTCCGCAGAAATAATTTTGTTTTCTTCTTCTAATTTTTTCACTACGGCTTTAAGCGAATCAACTTCACTTTTCACTTTAACGTATTTAATAATACCGGTTTCATTAAAGGAGAGATATGTCAATCCCGCTGCCGCAACGGTGAAGAAAAAAACTAAAAGGATTTTTTGTTTTGAAATTTTTAATTTCATGCGAGCGCAAGAGCAATAATTTTTTCAACCAACTGCGGAAAAGAAAGACCGACAGCTTTTGCCGCCTTCGGCAGCAGACTTGTGGAAGTCATTCCCGGCAATGAATTCACCTCGAGGCAGTAAAATTCACCGGCACCATTTAAACGAAAATCAATGCGCGCATAGCCTTTGCAGCCAAGTGATATAAAGGCGCGTTGCGCTTGTGCTTTAATTTGTCCGGCAAGTTCTTCCGGTAATTCGGCGGGAACAATGTACTCACTCATTCCGGTTGTGTACTTGCATTCGTAATCATACAAAGCGTGTTTCGGGCGAATTTCCAAAACGGGTAAAACTTGATCAGCCAAAATTCCTACCGTTAATTCTCTGCCGGGAATAAATTCTTCAATTAAAGTTTTACGGGAATATTGGAACGAAAGAGCAATTGCATTTTTAAGGTCTTCTTCTTTTTCACAAACCGTTAAACCAAACGTTGAACCCTGATCATTCGGTTTTACAATAAGCGGAAAAATAAAATTGTTTTTTATTTTTTGAAGGATCGATTCGTAATCATAATTTTTATCAATCACAAAACCTTCTGGAACCGAAATGTTATGATCGCGCATAACAATTTTGGACATCATTTTATCCATGGTTAATGAGCTTGCAAGAACATCCGAACCGGTATATTTGATGTTGCGAAGTTCAAGCAGCGATTGAATAATTCCGTCTTCTCCCCACTCTCCGTGCAGACCGAGAAACGCAGCGTCAATCTCATCAAACAAAGAAGAGTTTACGGCTTCAAGATAATTGCGCGCGGAAACGGGAAATAAATCGTTGGCAGCAAAAAAATCTTCCGGCTTTGATGGTTGTAAAATACCGTACGCAGGATCGATCATAGTTACTTTATAACCAAGCTCGATAAGCGCCTCGTAAATACCCTGGCTTGAGTGCTTGGAGACTTCTCTTTCGGCGGAGGCACCGCCGACAAGTAACGCAACGTTTATTTTCTTCAGTCCAACCATAATTTTCAATTTCTAATTTTTAATTTTTAATTTCTAATTTCTACTTCCATCCCCAACTTCAGTACTTATTCTTTTCATCTACTTTGATTCCGTAATTTTTTTCTGCGACTGAATAAAGCGCGTCTAATTTGTGTTTTGGAATTTCCTTTATGCCGCCGATTTTATTCGCAATAAAAATAGTTTTGGCAGTATGCTCCAATTTTTCCATTCTAAAATAGGCTTGCTTAATTGTTGCGCCAACCGTAACTGCGCCGTGATTCTCCAACAAAAAAGCGTTAGCGTAGTTCACATGATGCTTCAAACTTTCCGGCAGCTCATCTGTTGACGGCGTTGCGTATTTACAAAGCGGAATTCGTCCCAATGTTAAAATTACTTCCGGGAAAACCGGACGGTCTAACGAATCCCTTGAAGATGCAAAAGCAGTAGCGTAAACCGGATGCGCGTGCACAACAGCTTTAACATCTTTTCGATTTTGATAAATAAATAAATGAAGTTTACTCTCGGTTGAAATTTTCCCGGAACCGCTTAGGATATCGCCATGCAAATTAATTTCTAAAATATCTCGCTCGGTTACGTCTCCCTTGCACACCGCCGAACGCGTAATCAGAATTGTTCCTCGTTCGGTTCTTACCGATAAATTTCCATCGTAAGCCGAAACAAATTCCTTTTCATAAACCTTATGGCAATAGGTTATTAACGCTTCCCGCTGCTGCATCGCTCTTCAAACATTTCCATTAAGCGCATGTTCGCCAATCCGTCCTCGCCGGTAACAAGCGGAGATTCATTTTTTAAGAAAGATTTTGTAACCGATTTTAGCAAACGGTAAAGTTTATTCGCTCGCTTTCTAAAAACTTTTTTCCCTTCTCCTTCAAGAAGAATACTTAACTTAGCCGAACCGTAGCGCGCGCTGATAAGCCCGTCAATACTAACCGCTCCCTTTGTGCCGATGATCTCGATTCTGTTAAATGATTTCGGTACGCAGTACGCAATTTGAAAATGCCCGAATGCACCCCGCTGAAACTTAACAATTCCCGCTGCAAAATCTTCAACTTCGGATTTGTTGATAATACTTTCGTTCACACCGGACACGTCAACAATTTCTCCGCCGAGATAGCGCATCAAATCCAGGAGATGCGTTCCCAAATCTCTTATAGCGCCGCCGCCTGCCGCCGCTTTATTATAGCGGAAATTATCGCGCGGAAGTAAATTAATATTAAACTCGGTGTTGATGTAAAGAATTTTGCCGAGTAACGAAGATTCGATTATCGCTTTTGTTTTTTCAATAAGAGGATGAAAACGATAGACAAAATCGACTGCAAAATGAACTCCGTTTTCTTTACAAACACGCACCATCTCTTCGGCTTGCGCGGAAGTAACGCAGAGCGGTTTTTCGCAAAGGATATGCTTCTTTGCACCGGCGGCTTTAAGCGCTTGTTCATAATGGTCTGCGTTGGCGCCGGCGATATAAACTACATCTATATCGGATTTAAGAAATTCATCAAAATTGTTAAAGAATTTTGGGATGATAAATTTTTCCGCCAGAGTTTTTGCGCGCTTTGCATCGTGGCTGAAGATTGCATTAATCTTCGTGCGGGGAATCAAATTAAACGTTGGAAGGATTGCTGTTTCGGTAAATTTTCCGCAGCCGGCAATTCCCCATTTTAATTTTTTCGAAATCCGTTTTGTTATTCCAAGCATACTACTTTTTACATCCAATATTTATTTGATGCAGTTAAAATTATTTTCTTAAAGGATTTTACCGTGTTCTAAATTTTTGTAACGCTAATTTACTATTTATTTGTTTAAATGTTGCAGTGAAAGGATTTTCAGTTTTGTTAGTTAGGTTCAGAAATCGTACATGCAAAGCAGAATGAAATATTTAGCGCTATAAATCGGCATTAAGGTCTCTAACGCATTTATTCTTAAATTTACAGTAACAAAAAAAGAAATTATGAAAATAGCAGTGTTGGTTTCAGGCGGTGTTGATAGCTCCGTTGCCCTTCAGTTATTAAAGAATGAAGGACACGACGTTACCGCTTTCTATTTAAAAATTTGGCTTCAGGATGAATTCTCGTTCCTCGGCAATTGTCCGTGGGAAGAAGATTTGGAATTCGTACGCAAAGTCTGCAAGCAGACAAATGTACCACTTGAGGTAATTTCTCTTCAAAATGAATACTGGGATAAAGTGGTTTCGTACACCATCAGTGAGATAAAAGCCGGACGCACACCAAATCCCGATATGTTTTGCAACCGGCTGATAAAGTTTGGTGAATTTTATGACAAGATTGATGCGAATTTTGAGAAAGTCGCTTCCGGGCATTACGGACATATTTCATTTGAAGATGGAAAATATTTTTTGAAACGCTCTCCCGATCCGATAAAAGACCAAACGTATTTTCTTGCCTATTTAACGCAGCGGCAGCTATCGCGCGCCCTTTTTCCAATTGGCAATTACACAAAGAAAGAAATTAGGAAGATAGCCGCTGAGTATGATTTAGCGAATCAATCGCGAAAGGACAGCCAGGGAATTTGTTTCCTCGGACAAATTAAATTTTCCGATTTCATCAAACATCATCTTGGCGAACTGCCGGGAGAAATTATTGAATTGGAAACCGAAAAAATCCTCGGCAAGCATCCCGGTTATTATTATTTTACTATCGGGCAGCGGAGCGGAATTGGCTTGAGCGGTGGACCCTGGTTTGTGGTTGAGAAAAATATTACCGAAAATAAAATCGTTATCTCAAAAAATGTCGAGTTAATTGAAAAAGAAAAAAATCATTTTGCCGTTACTAATTTTAACTGGATAAATGAACCGCCGACAAAAGATAATCTTCTCGTAAAAATTAGACACGGCGAGCATTTTTTCAACTGCACACTTAAATTTCAGAATGAAAATCTTGCCGAAGTAACAATCGATAGACCCGATAGAGGAATTGCCGCCGGACAGTTTGCCGTTTTCTATGATGGCGATTATTGTCTCGGCGGCGGCGTAATTTGCTAAAACTTGATCAAAAAGAATAAATCGTTTTCAATTTTAATTATTTCACCAGCTCAATCTTATTTTTCAAACTACTGATTGAAGCCTTATCCGTTTTAATCTTCACATATTTTCCGCGCAGCCATAATTGCGTTTGATCTTGATAATGCTTGCTAAGCGGGTGCCCGGACTGCCCCGTAGGCAGCGTTAAATAAAATTCATCGGGATGAGCGAAATCATAAATAAAGCGCATCGATGGACCGAGATGATTTTCATAATCTTTGTGTTGAAACGCTTTTACATTTCCGCCGTAATGATTAAACGTATATTCAGTGTTAAAAAGAGTTGTGCCGTCTCCGCCAATTCCGAAAGGACCAATATTTACGATGCCATCTACGAACTTATTTTCTCCATTAAAAAAATGTTTGAATGTGAGTGTATGCAATTTTCCCCATTGCCATTGATCTACGTCGGCTCCCATCGTTGTTTCAAGCTCGGTTAACGCATCGATTAAACTTTTTCTTATCATATCGTCGCGCGTTTCAATTTTAGTAGTTTTTTTATCGTCAAAAATAGTTGAAGTATTTTCCTCCAGAATTTTTTGTACAACTCTATAAGGAACATTCGGAACAAACAGAAATTCATTAAACAAATTATACCCGAGATCGTCTTCAAACGTATTTTTTAAGAAGTGCGAAAGAAACACGGCATAGATAGCCGGAGCTTGATAAAAGGCGTCGAACTTAGCATCCCACTTTTTGAAAAGCTCAAGAGCTTTTGTAAGATTTTTATCTTTCACTTTTTTTTCATCAAATGCATTAAGGATATATTTGGTAATTTTTTTGGCGTAGGGAGAAACGAAATCAGTCTGATACGTTTGAAAATCTTCCGGCGAATGTTTTTCTTTTGCGGTTAGCAATTCAGTAATTCTTTCGATGCGGGAAGAAGGTTCCCACAAGTTTGAAATATGATACGGAAAAGTTTTTACCGTTTTATTGTTTGCGGATGCAATATAATTTTGAGGCGGATTGAAGAGCATCGGCATTTCATCAAAGGGAACGAACCCTTTCCAATCATTTGCGGAAGTGGTTCCATCAAAAACAAACGTTGGAGAATTTGAAGCGCGAACGGGAAGTTTTGCCGCGCAGAGATACCCGATATTCCCATTCACATCGGCATAAACAAAATTTTGTCCCGGTACTGTAAAGTTTGATACCGCCGTTTTGAAACTATTCCAATCCGCAGCTTTATTTACAGAGTAGAACGCAAAAAATTCATCGCTCACATCATTGCCAGTCCAGCGCATACTTATGTTTAACTGCTTATCAATTGAGTTTGGATACATCGCGTTAAATGGATGGATAGGTGAAATAATCGGACCGCGGTGTGTTTCCTTTATAGCAAACGAAACATCGGAACTGTCTTTAACTTTTATTTTTTCCGTTCTAATTTTTAACGGACGCCATTCATTATCGCAGAAATATTTTTCTCCGGCGGCATCGAGCTTTTCGAAATAGAAATCGGCGTCATCCGCCATAACATTTGTAAGCACCCACGAAATATTTTTGTTCTTTCCAATTACCACCGCGGGCACGCCGGGAAGCGTAACGCCTTCAACTTGAAAATCTCCGGCACGGATTACCGCCGCGTACCATTTGCCGGGAGCCGTAAATGCAAGGTGAGGATCGTTCGCAATAATTGATTTACCGCTCTGCGATTTTTCTTTATTCACCACCCAATTATTTGAACCGATATGCGTACCGGTGAAACCGGTAAACTCTTTGTACGCGCGGCTTACATCAATCAACGCCGTATTGATTTGAGGCTGCTTTGTAATTAAAGCGGGAATAATTGTCGGCGCATTTTCGGGGAAATCTGGAAGAATGAGTTTTGCTTTTTCTTCACCAAGCTGCTGCACAAGTTGCGTAAAAATAATATCCGTCCACCAGCTCATATTTAATTCCCAAGCCATTAAGCGTACAATCATCAAGCTGTGAACCGGTTTCCATTCATCCGGCTGATATTTCAGAACATCAAATTCAATAGGAAGTTTTTTGGGGAATCGCTTCATAAAATAATTTACTCCGTCGGCATAAGCAGAAAGCATCTTTTTCGTTTCGGGATGAGCGGCTTCCAACATTTTTTCCGCCGTTTGTTTTATTCCCACAGTTAAAAACATTTGATCGAACGAAAGCGTTTTACTTCCGAAGACTTGACTCAATCTTCCTTCGCCGGCGCGGCGTATCAAATCCATTTGAAACAACCGCTCGCGCGCATGCAAAAAACCAAGCGCAAACGCGGCGCTCTCTTCATTCTTGGTTACAATATAGGGAATTGCGAGAGAATCAAAATAGATCGTAACATCGCTGTTAATTTTTTCAGCGGAAAAATTTCCGCTATACTCGGGTAGAGCATCGTACAACATCTGTCTGAAAAAATAACCGGCAATAAGCAGAATAATGACGAGAGAAACGATTGAACCTAAGAGAACTTTTATCCAGGTTTTCATATACGTTTAATGTTTGGTGATTGATGACGCAATGTTACAAAGAAAAATTTAAAAACAAAAAGAGAGAATGCTGCAGCTATCCGGTTTGCTTTCTCATTTGCACGAGAACCGCTCCAGCCGCGGCGATGAACATTCCGATTCCTTCTTGCGTTGTAATCTCTTCGCCTAAAAAGTACCATGCAAGTATCGCGATCTGAACAAGCATCGTTCCGTTGATAATACTTGATTCCATCGCCGTTAGCGAGCGAAGCGTTACATTCCACAATGTAAAAGCAAAAGCCGTATTGATTCCTGCGAGCCACAAAAGATAGATCCAGCTTTTCAAACTGAGCGCCGGTAATCCGTTCAAACCAAAGCCAACTGCAATTAAAATGATCGCTCCGACTCCCATACTAATAAACGTTATCACCAGCGGACTATTATTTTTCTTCCGGTTAATTTCTCTACCGATGATTGCAGCACCGGCATTAGCGAGAACGCCTACAAGCATTACCGCCAATCCCATTCCTCTATTTCCATCTACCGTAACCGGGATAAAATAGGTTATGATACCTATGATAAATAACGTTGAACCAATCCATTGGAGCGGAGAAGGTTTTTCATTTAATAAAAATATTCCGGTGACGGCTACAAGAAGCGGCGTAAAATTAAGCAGCAAACTAACCGTAACAGAAGGAAGAAGTGACAATCCTAAAAACTGCGCGCCTTGCGTAAAGGTGTAAAATACTAATCCGAGCAGAATCAATTTCTTCCATTGAGAAGCGTTCAACAGTTTTATCTCGTTTAAATATTTTTTTTGGAGAATGAAAGGAATGAAAATGAGGAACGCTAACGTGTAACGCAAACCGGCGTAAGTTATGGGAGGAATATCCGCCAGCCCCCACTTGATAATAATAAACGAAGTTGACCAGAGAAAAGTTACAAGCAGCGCTTGAACAATTGGGATTATATGATTATTGTTCTTCCTAATTCGTAATTCCTAATACTTACCTAAAGTTTACGGAACAATCTGTATCTCCGTTCCCATCGGCACATGATAAAAAAGTTCTTCAATTTCAGAATTTGTTAACGCGATACATCCGGCTGTCCAGTCTTTGAAACGCTGGAATTTTCCAATAAATCCGTAGCCGTTTGGCAGTCCGTGAATTTTAATTTCACCTCCGGCAGATTTGCCAAGCCCCGCTGCGTGTAAACTATCTGATGCGTTTGGATAAGAAACAGCAAGGTTCAAATGGTAATCGCTGTTTGGATTTCTATCGTTAATGGTGTATATCCCTTCGGGAGTTTTCTGGTCGCCTTCAAATTCTTTTTTACCAACCGGCATACCGCCGAGAGAAACCGCGTATGTTTTCAAAGCTTCCCCGTTGGAAAAAACCGTCAGTTCTCTTTTGTGTTTCACAACTAAAATTTTATCAATCTTTTTAGAGGTATCTAATTTTTTTTCGGGGAAGAAGTAGTAACCGAAAACGGCTAAAACGAAAAGAAGGATTCCATAGAAAAATTTTTTCATCATATTCTTAGTTGTATATGTTAAGAAAATAAAGACATCGTTAGACGTAATATACAAATATCTAAAAATTTTTAACCGATAATGAATCCTCTCTTGGTGACCCATGTGAAAGGATTTTTTTATACGAAGAAGATACTTTATTAGGTTACCGCTACCTCGAAAAAACCACAATATTGCCCTAATCCCGCACAACCATAAATGGATTGTGCTACACAAACAAATCCCGATAAATCGGGATAATAATCACATCATCGTTTACGATGATTTATTTGTACAGCGATACCGTTTACGGTTTTGCTGATTGTTTGTTGTCTACGACTGATAACTTTTAATGTTTCCACAACTCTCTATCCAGACTTCTGTACTGTATCGCTTCGCTTACGTGCTGCGGTAAAATGTTTCCGGAGTTCTCCAGGTCTGCAATGGTGCGGCTTACTTTCAGAATTCTATCATAGGCACGGGCGGAGAGTCCAAGTTTTGTCATCGCCATTTTTAACAGTTCCGCGCTTGCGGAATCCAGCGTACAAAATTGTCTCACTTCTTTCGAACCCATATCGGCGTTGTTGTAAATTCCTTTTAATCCGGCAAAACGTTTTAGCTGCACATCTCGCGCGGCGATAACTCTGTCTCTAATTTCCTTTGAACATTCTCCGTTATGTGTTGAAGAAAGCTCGCGGTATTTTACGGCGGGGACTTCAATGTGAATATCAATTCTATCCAACAACGGACCCGATATCTTCGCCATATATTTTTGTATTTGCTGCTGTCCGCACGTGCATTCTTTATTCGGATCGGTGTAATAGCCGCATGGACACGGGTTCATCGCCGCCGCCAGCATAAAATTTGCCGGAAATTCCAACGACATTTTAGAACGGCTTACGGTTACCTTTGCGTCTTCCAACGGTTGACGCATAACCTCCAATACATTTTTAGGAAATTCCGGAAGCTCATCTAAAAACAAAACTCCGTGATGCGCGAATGAAATTTCTCCAGGACGCGGAAACGAACCGCCGCCGACTAAAGCAGCATCCGAAACAGTATGATGCGGGCTGCGGAAAGGGCGTTCGGTTATCAACGCAAATTCTTTGTTCAAGATTCCCGCCACTGAATGAATTTTTGTAGTTTCCAACGCTTCGTTAAAAGTAAGCGGCGGAAGTATCGAAGGAATTCTTTTGGCAAGCATACTTTTACCGGAACCGGGAGGTCCGATCATGATGATATTATGCGCTCCGGCTGCGGCAACTTCCAACGCACGTTTAACATTTTCTTGTCCTTTAACGTCGGAAAAATCTAATTGATAAAGATTTACTTTTGAGAAAACCGATTCTTTGCTCGTGTGCACCGGCTGTTTATTCGATTCGCCGTTTAAGAACTGCACTACTTCAAAAAGATTTTCCATTCCATAAACATCAATTCCGTTCACAATTGAAGCCTCTTTAACGGAATCAAGCGGGAGAATGATTTTTTTCTTTCCTTGTTTTTTCGCTTCAACGGTAATCGGCAGCGCACCTTTAATCGGGCGGAGCGAACCGTCAAGCGCAAGCTCTCCGAGGATCACCGTTTCATCAAGGAGAGCGCTCTCAACTTTTTCTAATGATGTTAAAATGCCGATGGCGATGGGTAGATCGAAGGAGCTTCCTTCTTTTTTAATATCGGCGGGAGCCAAATTGATGGTGATTTTTTTTATAGGAAATTGAAAACCGGAATTTTTTATCGCCGCGATAACGCGCTCACGACTTTCTTTTATCGCGTTATCCGGCAATCCAACAATGATGAATCCCGGAATCCCTTTTTCACTATGCGTTTCCACTTCAACAAGATAAGCATCTATTCCGAACGTTGCAGAAGAAAAAACTTTTGAAAGCATATTTTCCCTTTTCGCTTTATATGAAAAAAGGTTCACGTTTTATTTGTGAACCTTTAAGAAATTTCAACTTTTATTTGAACTGTCGAACAAACTTTATTCTGTCTTGCAGCCTACTTACAGGCGTTAGCAGTTTGTCTTTTCCGTAGATCGCGTCGGCGCGGTTGGTGAAAGCAAGTTCGTAATCCTTGCTCATCAAAATTGCTTCTTCGGGACAAACCTCTTCGCAGAAGCCGCAGAAAATACAGCGCAGCATATTGATCTCAAATTTTTCAGGGTAGCGTTCCTTTTCGTTTTCGGTTTCTGCTGCGCGAACTTCAATTGCAAGCGCAGGACACACGCGCGAACAAAGTCCGCAGGCAACGCAGCGTTCCTGTCCATTTTCTTCCACCGCTAACACGGGTCTGCCGCGGTAAGAAGCCGGCGGATCGAATTTAACTTCGGGATACTGCATGGTGAATTTCGGCTTAAGCATATTTTTTAATGTTAACGCCAAACCTTTCGCAATTTCAGTAATGTAAATTCTTTGCCCGAAGGATAAATCTTTTACTCTATTTTTCTTAGCCATGCTAACTCCGAATCCTTATAAAATCATTGCTAAAATTGCTGCCCAAAGCAAATTTAAAAGTGAAAGCGGGAACATTACTTTCCAGCCGATGTTCATCAATTGATCATAACGGAAACGCGGAATTGACCAGCGCACCCAGATGAAGAAGAACATAATAAATACTAATTTAAAAATGAACGCAAGCACTTGCAGTGTTACCACTACTCCAGCCGATAAGTTCAACATTTCCAAATAAGGAATTTGCCAGCCGCCGAGATACAACGTAACAATGAGCGCGCTTGAAATAATCATGTTGGCGTATTCCGAAAGGAAGAACGCGGCAAATTTCATACTGCTGTATTCCGTGTGGTAACCGCCGACAAGTTCAGGCTCGGCTTCAGGAAGATCGAACGGCAAGCGGTTTGTTTCCGCGAAAGCCGAAACAAGAAACGTGATAAATCCGATCGGCTGAAGAACGATATTCCACATCCAGCCGGACTGCGCGTTTACAATCGCAATCGGGCGAAGCGATTCTGCTAAAAGAATTACTCCAGCTACGGAAAATCCCATTGATATTTCATACGAAATCATTTGTGCGGAAGAACGAATACCGCCTAACAAAGAATATTTACTGCCGGAAGACCAACCGGAAAAAGTGATTGCGTAAACACCAACCGAAGTTAAAGCCAACACATACAGTATTCCAATATTTACATCGGCAACAACGAAAGGAATTTGTTTTCCGAAAAGTGAAAACGAGGGACCAATCGGTAACACGGCAAACGTGGTGAACGCAACAAAGAGAGAAATCATCGGCGCAAGTGTGTGCATCGGTTTATTGGCGGCATCGGGAACGATGTCTTCTTTTAAAAGAAGTTTTAAAACATCCGCGAACGGTTGGAAGATTCCGGCGGGACCAACACGGTTGGGACCAATTCTGTTCTGCGCCCACGCGGCAATTTTTCTTTCAAAATAAACCAAGTAAGAAACCGTTAACAACATCACCGCTGCAATAACAAGAATCTTTACTAACGAAATAATTATTAATTCTAAAATTCCCATAAAAAAGTTTTCCTTTAAATTGTTCCCGAAAGTTTTCGGGATCGTTCCGAAACAAATTTTTGGATGGTTTCTTCTTTTAATTGAACTCCGTTTTCACCAATAACATCATAATCTAATCCGTTGAATAGTGGATTAGTGTGAGCAATCTCGTTAAATATTTCTTCAGCCATCGTGAACTTATATTTTGTTCCGAAGGCGTTTGCTAAACCGGAAATAATTTTCCATGTGGGGCGCGCGTCCATTTTTTTTGCTTTTCCCCAGCTGTCAAAATCGGTTCCGAATTTATCCCAGCGGCTTAAGGACATTCCGTCGAGACTTCTTTCCATTTCGATGGTGGTTACCGCGGGACGGATGCGCTGAATTCTTCCTTGAAAATTTATGAGCGTTCCGTTCTTTTCAGCATAAGTTGAAGCTGGAAAGACGACATTAGCAAATGAAGTTGTCGCATCAAAATTTGTGGAAAACGTGATGAGTAAATCTAATTTCGTTAACGCATGTTCAAATGCCGGATTAAGTTTGATGAGGTCTTCTTCAATTAACAGAAGCGCTTTTATTTTTTTTGATTCAATCTGCGAGAGAATTTCTTCAAACTTCAATCCGCCTTTACCCGGTTCAACTCCCATCAATGCAACGCCTTTTGCGTTTGAGGTTTTATCTTCTTGAATTAAAATTTCGTCACCGCTTCCGGGAATTACGTTCCGGTTAAAATCAAAATTTTTAACATTAAAAGTTGAATGAAAAAACTTGGAAACAAGAAAAGCGTCTTCAACTGTAATTGAAGCGGAGGTTAGCACAGCAATTTCATCTTTTGCAAAACTTTTAAGTTCGGATAAGGTGTTCGCGTACGCTTCATCCCAGCCGACTTTAACAAGCTGCCCTTCTTTTCTGATATGCGGACCGTTCACTCTGTCGTTTGCATTAACGTGTTTAAACGTATTTAATCGTCCGTTGTCGCACATCCAAAAACTATTTACTTCATCGTTTTGACGCGGAGTTAAGCGAAACACTTCGTTGTTGCGCGTCCAAAGATCAATGTTACAGCCGCGTGCACAACCGGAACAAATTGATTTTGTCGGAGCCATTTCCCACACGCGGGATTTAAAACGAAAATCTCTATTTGTCAACGCGCCAACCGGACAAATATCGGTAACGTTCATCGAGTAAGGATTTTCTAATTTTCTTCCGGGGAATGTAGTGATGGTAACGCGGTCGCCGCGTTTAATAAAAGTTAATTCTTTTTTACCGGCAATCTCATCGCAGAAGCGGATGCAGCGCGAGCACGAAATACAACGCTCGCCGTCGAACATTACGTTTGGTCCAAGTTCAACGCGTTTTTCTTTATGATTTTTTTCTTCGGTAAAACGGCTTTCGCCAACGCTGTGTTGATAAGCGTAATCTTGAAGTTTGCATTCGCCGGCTTCATCGCAGATGGGGCAATCAAGCGGATGGTTGATCAAAATAAATTCCATTACGGCGTTGCGTGCGGCAATTACTTTTTCCGATTGCGTCTTAACTACCATTCCGTCCATTGCAGCCGTAGCGCATGAGATCGCGAGCTTCGGCATTTTTTCAATTTCAACTAAACAAACGCGGCAGTTACCGGAAACCGAAAGTGACGGGTGCCAGCAAAAATGAGGGATGTCAATTCCTCCTTCGCGCGCAGCTTGGATAACTGTTTGACCGGGTTTAAATTCTAATTCTTTTCCGTCAATAATAATTTTGGGCATAAGGCAATCCTTTTTTCCTAAGTTAAGCGGCTGCTTTCTGAATCTTTTTTCTGGAACGAATTTCGATTTTTGAAAAATCCGATTCGTTCAACATAATTTTTGCTAAATGATGAATCTGTTCCGGCGAAACTTTATCTACATCGGAAATGATTTCTTCAACCGGGATAATTCTTTTAAAATATAAGAATGAGTTCGCCATGCGGATCATTCTGTTCGTCGTATTTTCCAAACTGAGCAGCATGCTTCCCTTCAAATATTCTTTAACGCGTTTCAATTCTTTTTCAGAAACTTTTGTTGTTTGAAGTTTTTTAAATTCTTTCGCTAAAATTGAAAGCACTCGTTCCGATTGTTTTTCTCCGGTTGAAAAATATACGCCGAACGAAGAAATATCAAAATACGAATTGATGAACGTATTTATTTGATACGTGATTCCGAGTTTTTCTCGAATCGCTTGAAACAACCGCGAACTGCTTCCTTCGCCAAGAATATTCGTCAGCAAATTGAACGGGATGCGTTCTTCTTCCTTGTATCCGAAAGCTTTTCTGCCAAGGATAACATGCACTTGCTGAAAATCTTTTTTAAGCGTTCCGTGGTTTACAATATTTTCAGCGCCGGAAAAACGTTCATGCTTGCCGGGTTGATATTCTTTCTTCAAATATTTTTCGGCAAGCTGCATCACCTCGGCATGCTTAATAGCTCCGGAACAAACGATGGTTAAAGAACTAAAATATTTTTTCTTGTAATAATTTTTAATCGACGCCGAATTAAACGTCATCACATTTTTTTCGTTTCCGATGATCGGCAGCGCAAGTCCGTCTTTTTCAAATAATCGTTTTTCAAACTCATCAAAAATAAGTTCTTCGGGATTATCGTTTATGTCGCGCAGTTCATCCAAAATAACGCCTGCTTCCTTTTCCACATGCTCTTGTTTGAATATCGGATTCTGCACCATATCGGAAAGAACGTCAAATGTTTTTTCAAAATGCTGCGCTAAACCTCTGCCGTAAAAACAGGTGTGTTCTTTTGAAGTGAACGCATTAAGGTAGCCTCCGCACGATTCAATTTCTTCAGAGATTTTTTTAGAACTTCTTTTTTTCGTTCCCTTAAAAACCATGTGCTCAATAAAATGCGCTATCCCGTTGTTGGATTGATCCTCATCCCGCGAACCGAGATTAAACCAAAATCCTATAGAAAACGATTTAACATAAGGGATAAATTCAGTGACGATCGTGAGACCATTATTTAGTTGCGAAACCGTTATATTTTTCAAAAATTCTTGTACCGAAGGTTGATTTTTAGCTTTGTAAATATATTGAAATGCATTTAGCGAAACAAGGAAAGAGGTTTTCAATCCTTATTTCAAAGGAAAATTCTTGCGGAAAACCGGTAAATAAATACGTAAAATATACGGCACAGCGGCATTGCGTATGAGCGGAAGATTAACTTATTTTGCAGCCGTTCTCGTTACAGTTATCTGTAACGAAACCTAAGAGGTAATTTTTTAATCACTATAAGGACAAAGCAAATGAAAAAATCGTTTTTATTCTTTGCAACTGCTTTTCTCGCAGTTTCTCTCTTCTTCGTCGGATGTAAAAAATCCGATAGCAATCCAACCAACACAACAGACACATCTACAAAAAAAACCGACCAACCGATACCGGATTTTGGCGGAGATGTTGCGGGTGTTGTTGCGGCAATTAAATTTAGCTATTCACTTCCAAGCGTACCACCTCCATACAATTCGGTTTCTATGGATATGGGATTTGCTAATTTTGGCAACGGAACGGACGCAGGCGCAATTACACTCAATGGAAAAACGATTGCTAAAGTCACTTCCGGTTCAACTGTTTATTATAATTCCTTTGCGTCAACCGATCCTTTA
>Ga0172369_10002055_pt1 | contig 28282 bp, 14 predicted proteins | sample LakKiv25m_FD_114539 | JGI IMG/M metagenome (GOLD analysis project Ga0172369, IMG submission 114539) | Freshwater microbial communities from Kabuno Bay, South-Kivu, Congo - kab_022012_11.25m | ecosystem: Environmental > Aquatic > Freshwater > Lake | place: Democratic Republic of the Congo...
GACTTCATCAACAACCGCCTCGACATCGTCGGTACACCGGGCCTGGCGTTCTGCCTTCTCAAGGCTGGCAAGGCTGTACTCTGCAAGGGTTATGGCGCCATGGACCTCGATGCCGACACGCCCGTTACGCCGGATTCGGTCTTCGGCGTTGGGGCGTTGTCGCAACTCGTGACGGGCGTCGCCGTGATGCAGCAGGTCGAGGCAGGCAAGCTCGCGCTCGACGCAAGCATCGACACCTACCTTGGATACTCGCTGCGAAATCCAGCCTTTGCTGATGTGCCGCTGACGCTGCGCATGCTGTTGACCCATACATCGAGCATTCAGGATCCCGATGTGGAAGACCCGAAAAATGATAGTCTTTATGCCGCATTGTATCCGGCAGGTGACCCGACTGAGACACTCGCGCAGTTCGCGGATGCGATGTTCAAATCGGGCGGCAAACGCTACGACGCCAAGACGCTGTTTGGCGCCGACAAGCCGGGAACGGCCTATGTCTACTCCGGCTTTTCCATGGCGCTTGCGGGCTACATTGTCGAGAAGGTGACGGGCCAATCCTTCGATGCCTACACGAAAGCCAAGATCTTCACGCCGCTTGCGATGAAGAAGACGGCCTGGCGGCTCGCCGAGATCGATGAGAAGCAACTGGCCTTGCCGTACACGATCGACGAGAACGGCGACTACCTGGCCTATGAGCCGTACGGTGCCGTTGACTATCCGGACAGTGGGCTGCACACGAGTGTGAATGATTTTGCCCGTTTCGTCTTGGCGTTCATTCTCGACGGCACGTTGGATGGCGCGAAGATTCTGGAGAAGGCTTCGGTTGCCGAAATGCGCAAGATCCAGAATCCAAAGGTGGATGACACGCAAGGGCTGGTCTGGTACCACATGCCGCTCGATGGCATCGATTGGCTCGGCAGCGCGGGCGGCGATTTCGGCTACTCGTCGGAGACGTTTTACCGAGTCAGCGATGGACTCGGCTTCGTGTTGTTCAGCAATGGAGAGTGGTTGCCCGACGACGAGACCCTGCTGGAAATCGAGGACCGCCTCACGCAGGAGGCCGAGAAGCTCTGATGTCCGGTCGCCATGGGCATGTGTTCAAGATCTGGACATCGTCGACCATTTCGCCGGGCGTCGCGCCGGCTTGGTGCCTGGACCGCCGCGCCGCATGGGCCCATGCTGCGGGCCCGCGAGGAGGTGCCCCATGCAGAGCCTGCAAGACCGCTATGCGCCCGCCAACCGCTGCTTCGGTTGCGGGCCAGCCAACGACAAAGGTCTGCGAATCAAGAGCTTCGTCGACGGCGGCGAAGTCGTCGCCACCTGGAGTCCCGAACCGCATCACCTCGCGTTCGATGGCATGCTCAACGGTGGCATCTGCGGTGCACTGCTGGACTGCCACAGCAACTGGACTGCCGCCTGGCACCTGATGAATCAGCGCGGCGAGGCGACGCCACCGTGCACCGTGACCGCGGAGTTTTCCGTCCAGCTAAAGAGGCCCACGCCAATGGATGCTCCGCTGCAACTTCGCGCGCATATTGTTGAATCTTCGGAAGATCGCGCTGTCGTCGCAGCGACGCTGCAGGCGCATGGCAAGGTGACGGCGACTTGCCGCGGTCTGTTCGTTGCGGTCAAGGAAGGCCACCCGGCCTGGCATCGGTGGTAGGATCTAGGCCCTGTGACGGAAAGACTCGATCGAGTCGTTGTCACAGAAGTCGCCGCGAATCCCCATCGGTGAGCTTGGCGACCAGGGAAGAAGCAAACGGGCACAGTGCCAAACAATTTTGGCACAAGCGCTTACGCTGCGAATACTTGATGTTCCACGAGGCGGCGGTAGGCGCCCGCTTGTGCCATCAACGCCTCGTGCCGGCCGGTCTCGACGAGCTGACCGTGTTCGAGCACCGCGATGTGGTCCGCGTCGCGCACCGTGCTGAGTCGGTGCGCAATGACCAGCGTCGTGCGCCCTTGCATGAGTCGATTCAGGGCCTTTTGCACCAAGGCCTCGCTCTCCGCATCCAAACTCGATGTCGCCTCGTCCAGGATCAGCACGCGCGGGTTGGCGAGCAGTGCGCGGGCGATGGCCACCCGTTGGCGCTGGCCTCCTGAGAGCTGCACCCCGCGTTCCCCGACCATCGTGTCGTAGCCTTCTGGAAATGACGTAATAAACTCATGGGCATGTGCATCGCGCGCGGCGGCTTCGATGTCTTGAGTCGTAGCCGTCAGGCGGCCGTAGCCGATGTTGTCGCGGATCGTGCCCGAGAAGAGCACCGGTTCTTGCGAGACGATCGCGATCTGCCGGCGCAGATCGGCGAGGCGCAGGTCGCGCACGTCAATGCCCTCAAAGGTGACAGATCCACCGGAAACATCGTGGAAGCGCTGAAGAAGTGCCGTCAAGGTCGTTTTGCCGGAGCCGGACGCACCGACCAACGCCACCGCCTGACCCGGCGGCACCTCCAGTGTCACGCCGCGGATGACCGGCTGATCGGGGCGTGCATCGTAGGTGAACTGGACGTCGGCAAAGCGCACTGCGCCGCCTCCCGCGGGCAAGGGTTTGGGATCCGGAGGATCGCGGATATCGGGTTCAGTGCGCAGGATTTCGAAGATCCGCTCCGTCGCGCCAGCGGCCTTTTGCAGGGCGCCGCCGAGGCTGGCCAGGGCACCGACGGCTCCCGCCACCATCACCGTGTAGAGCAGGAAGGAAAGCAACTGACCGCCCGAGATGTCGCCGGCGACCACGGCGCGCCCGCCGATCCACAAGATGATCGCCATTGCGACAGACATCGCCAACATGACTGCTGAAAACAGGCCTGCACGCCAGCGGATGAGGTGCAGCGAGCGCTCGAAAGCCGCGGCGATGTTGGCGCGGTAGGTCGAGGACTCGCGCTCTTCGCGCACGAAGGCCTGCACCGTCTGCATGGCGGATACGACTTCCTCGACACGCGTCGACGTGCGCGCCAGTTGATCTTGCAGCGCTTTGCTCATCGCCCTCACGCGCCGGCCGAACCAAACCACACCCACGACGATGGGCGGCACGATGCCGAGCATCAGAACCGTCAACGTCGGATTCTCGATGAACAGCATCAGGATGCCGCCGAGCAGCATGACGCCGTTGCGCAATGCAACGCTCAGGTCTGTGCCGACCAGGCCGTCGACGACCGTCACGTCGCTGGACAAACGCGACATGATCTCGCCCGTGTGGCGTTGCTGGAACCAGCTCGGTGGGAGCGTCAGCAGCTTCTCGAATACGCGGACCCTCAGATCCGCGACGACCTTTTCGCCAAGCCAACTCATCAGATAGTGGCGCACCCAGATGAATGCTGCCTGGACCACGGCGAGGACGACCAGGGCGCCGGCAATGCGATTGAGTGCCGTCATCGAGCGATCGGCCAGCGCCATGTCCACCGCATGGCGGGCGGCCTGGGGGTAGACAAGTCCAAGGCCTGAACTGATGAACAAGGCCAACGCGGCCCACCAGAAGCGCGCGCGGTAGGGGCGGACCAGTTCGAGGAGCTGGAGCAGGGGCCCCAGCGAAATGGACGGGCTTGCCATGGACACCTGCGCGGCGCGTTGTAGCCGAGGTCACAAGAAAGGCCACGGCTCGGCTCGCGCAAGGCGACGCCAGTCCGACACGCTCCTAGCTCAGGCGCCATGTCGGTGAGTAGTGTTGCCACTTCGCCTTGAACGCGACGCCAAAACGCGGCGCGATGTGCCCCAACGAGAACCGAACCTGGGGACGCATGCCGCTCGGTGGACAGACCGTCGTCGCGAACGTCGAGATCGGCACGGCCGTCCATGGGCGAATTTTGCAATGTTTGCGAGCAACGCGACACGAAATGGTAAAGGAAGACTTGACAAAGATCATGCCGAAACACGCCTCATGGCCCGCAGGCAGCACGCTGTGGTGAACTTCCTCGACGAGAGCCGCACCGGGAATTTCCCCGCGAAGCTCGATGTGATCCAATGTCCGCAGACTGAGCAGGAACGGGGTGCAAGTACTGTGAAGTTTCGTTGCGAGGTTCGGTCGGATCGTGCCCTCGGGGAATGGGCACGCACTCCCTCGACATATCGGCTCGGTCGGGTCAGGTCAACGCGCTTGCACACACCAGAATTGCATATAATTGTAAATGCACAAGATTTCTGTCTTGGCAGCAGGCGCGCCAGCGCACCGCTTGCGGTGGCGCGTGGGTCAGGCGATCCTAACTCCATCATGAGGTGTGACTTGTCGGATCCCGCTTGCTTTCCCAGCCTGGCCATCGAGCGCGACCGCTTGGTGCCGCATGGATCTTTTGCGCAGGCCCAGGCTGCGTGGCTGCAGCCCGATCTCGCCACCGTGCGCGCACTCGATGCCCTGCTGTCTGCGCACCATGTCGGCGTCGTGGCGCATTTCTACATGGATCCCGAGTTGCAGGGCGTCCTGTCTGCCTGCGCGTGGCCGCACATCCATATCGCCGACTCGCTCGTCATGGCGGATCGCGCCGTAGCCATGGCGCGTGCGGGTGTTCGCGCGGTCTGTGTGGCCGGCGTCGACTTCATGAGTGAGAACGTGCGCGCCGTGTTGGATCATGCGGGATTCGGCGCGGTCGATGTGTTGAGGCTGTCGCCCCATGCCATCGGCTGTTCGTTGGCTCAGGCCGCGCAGACGCCCGCGTATGGTGCCTTTCTGCGCCAGGCTGCGGCGACACCGACGTCGCTCCACGTCATCTACATCAACACGAGCCTGCGCGTAAAAGCCGAGTCTCATTGTATGGTTCCGACGATCACGTGCACGTCCTCGAATGCCGTGCCGACACTGCTGCAGGCGAGCGCCCAAGTGCCGGACCTGCACATCTGGTTTGGCCCGGATACCTACATGGGCGCGAACCTCAAGAGCCTGCTGGACGCCTACATTGCCGGCCCCGACTCGGCGATCCGCGCGCTGCATCCAGCCCACGATCGGGCGTCGCTTGCCGGTCTGCGGACGCGGTTGCACACATTCGAGCAAGGCACCTGCATCGTTCATCATCTGTTCGGCGCGGACGTCGTGGCCAAGGTCCGACGCCAGTACAGCCATGCCTGCTTCACGGCCCATCTCGAAGTGCCAGGCGAGATGTTCGCATTGGCCTCGGACGCTGCACGCGAGGGGCGCGGTGTCGTCGGATCGACTTCGAATATCTTGGACTTCATCACCGCCAAGGTGCGGCGCGCAGTCGCTTGCGGCGATGCCGCGACCTTGTCCTTCGTTCTCGGGACAGAAGCGGGGATGATCACGTCCATTGTTCGGGCGGTGCAAGCCGAGTTGCCGGCGGCGGTCGGGCCGCGCGTCGAGATCATCTTCCCAGTGGCGAGCGACGCCATCGCTGTCGCCCCTGACAGCGGCCTAGGCATCGTGCCCGGTGTCGCTGGCGGCGAGGGCTGCTCGACCGTGGGAGGCTGCGCGACCTGCCCCTACATGAAGATGAACCACCTCGATGCTTTGCTGGATGCCGTGCAGTGCAGCGAAGGTGAGCATCCTGCGCAGTTGGCCGCTTTGCGACCGCGTGTGGATGCGACGCTGGTATCCGGACAGCCCGTCGCGCAGCTGGGTTCGGTGCCGATTGTCCACATGCGCGCGTTTCAGCGGTCGGGCAGGCTGCCGGACGATCTCGTGCGCGATATCCTGGAGCGTCACCGGCCATGATCCGCTCAGGCTGGCGTGAGTGGGCATAATCGCTCAGGAAAGAGGCGATCGCCGAACTTCTCGAACTGCACGTAGACCAAGCCTCCTTCGGTGCGCTGAACCTGGCCGTTCCCGTAGCGAGGATGCTTGACGGGCTGGCCGTCGGCGAAAGTGACGCCACGTGCTCCGGCTGCGATCCCCGCTGGTGCGGCTCCGCTGGCATCGTTCGCTTCTGCGGGCACGCGGGGCGCCTGGGCTTCTGCATCCGTCTCCTTCTCCACCCACCGCACGTGACCAGCCGCAATGGCATACAGATAGCCGCAGGCTGTCGGCAGTGCCGTCGCGTGCGCCGGCTGGGTGTGCACCGAAATCTCCAGGCCGTCGCGTGCGCGTGTCATGCCGACAAACAGCAGGCGACGCTCTTCGGCTTCGGCGTCCGCATCGCCCCAAGCGCGGGCAAGGGGCAGCAGCCCATGGTTCGCGCCGCTGATGAATACATGACTAAATTCGAGGCCTTTTGCCGCGTGCAGCGTCATGAGGCGCACGGCGTTCGCCTGCGGATCCAACGTCTCGGCGAGACCTTGCAGCCCGCCCAGCGCCGCCTGCGCCAGGGCCGCGCGCAGACCTGACACGATGTCCGTCTGGGCGTGGCGTGCAAACCCGATCAACGCTTTGAGCAAGCGCCGCGCGGCGGCGAGGTCAGCGGCATGGCTTGCGGAGGTGGGTCGCAGATGATCCACAAGATGCAGGTGCACGGCCAGCGCCTCGTCGAGCCGCGCGTCGCCTGCCTGGTTGCCCAACCATGTGCCAAGCCCGGTCAGAAGATCGCAGGCCGATAGGGCATCTTCGAGATCGCGGTTCGCGCGCGCTGCCTTGGACCGCTCGCGAACGTGCTGCAGAAACGCCCGGCCGGCGTGAAGCCCCGCCGTCGCGCCGCTCTCGCAAAACGCTCGAAAAGATCGCTGGTTCCACAGTCGCGCTGGCACGGCGCCGAAGTGCGGGTGGGTCAGGGCCGCGCGCAATGGCCCGGCGTCGTCGGCGTGTAGGGCGGCCGCCAGCAAGTCCAACAGCCAGGCGACGGCCGGTTCATCCTTCGGTTCTGCCCGCAGCGATTCCTGACAGGGAACCTGCGCGTGCTCAAGCGCTTCCCGAAGTGGCGTGCCCTGGCGGCGCGTGCGGTACAGAATGGCCACCTCGCTGTACGGAACGCCTGCATCGTTCAGCCTGGCAATGCGTTGGGCAAGATACAGCCCTTCGATCGCAGGGTTGTGGTGGCGACGGATGACGACCGGTTCGCCGGCGCCGCGCGCGCCGCGCAACGTCCCGCCCGTGCCCACCTGCAGACCGAGCACCGCACGCGCGGCACCTAGAATCGTCTGCGTAGATCGATAGTTGACCGGCAGCGAGAGCGTCGTGCACCCAAACGCCTTCTCCACTTTCTCGAAGAGCGCAGGCGTCGAGCCACGCCACGCATAGATGACCTGGTGTGGGTCGCCAACGGCGAACAGTTTGGTGTCGGGGCCGCGCAGGCGGTGCAGGAGTTCCAACTCGCGCGGCTCACAATCCTGAAACTCGTCCACGATGACCCACTCCAACGGCTGTGCGAGAGGCTGGTGGGCAAGGAGACTGCAGCTGTGAACGATGAGATCATTGAAATCCATAGCATTTGTTGCGACGCGTTCTTCGCGGGCCAATGCCGCCAACTTGACGATGTCGTCGTCCGCGCGCATCTGCCCAAAGCGGGTGCGGCCGTGCGCGACCGCCTCGACACGCTGGGCCAGCCGCGACGGATACTTGATCGTCAGATCGTGCTCCGCGATGAGCCGTTGCCAAAGGGCCTCCTGGGCGCGGGCGTCCAGCACGGAAAAGCCGGGTCGGTAGCCGATCTCCGTTAGATCAAGGGCTTGGAGCAAGAGGGCGCGCGCGACGCCGTGGAAGGTGCCCGTCAGCCAGAAATCGGCCGCTGTCAGTGGCGCGCTCTCACCTGCAAGCGTCTCGATGCGCGTGCGAATCTCTTCGGCAGCCCTGTGCGTGAACGTCAAGATGGCCATGCGCCGCAGCGGAACCCCGAGAACCTGATGGAGATACAATATCTTGTGCACGAGCACGGCCGTCTTGCCGCTGCCAACCTGGGCGCGCACGAGGACTGCCGGTGACGTGTCGAGAACAGCGGTCAATTGCTCAGGATTCAGCGTCGCGAGGCTGGCCTGCAAGCGCGCAGGCAGGGCAATTCTCTCGTCATTCCCGCGGGAACCCAGGCTCGGAACCTGGGATTCGTCCGGATCCCCGCTTGCTCGAAAAAGACGTTCATTTGGATCAGCGTCGGGGTGGGGACGATGTTCCACAGCCGGTTGCGACAGCGATGCCTGCCGGTTCTGCCGCAGCTGCTGCCGAAGATCCTTCAACATTCAATTCACGCTGCCATCGCCCGGCAGCAGAAAGCCGCTCGCCAGGCTGTCGTTCGCTTCGCGCTCTGTCGCCGGCACATCTTGCGTGAGATCGTCATAGCGGCGCTTCAACTTGATGGTCTTGCGCAGCGCCACATCCCGGTGCTCTGCGCTGACGTCGATAGCCAATTGCCACTCGTCGGGCGTATCCACTGTCCTTTCGATGCCCTTGCGCAAGTCGTCGCTGGACCGCTCCAGCCACGCCTGCAGATCCGGGCTGCGTGCCTGCAGCACCAGACGCGGGCCGAAGCGAACAGCGCCCACCTGCGCCAGCGCCGCAGCTCCCCTGACACCGGCGCGCTGCATGGCCAGGACCACGTCCAGCCAGCGATCTGCAACTTCCTGCCACGGCACGCGATCTCGCGGCAAATTGTCCGTTTCCGGCTTCGTGACGTGCTCCCACAGACCTTGAAGTGCCCAGGCGATACGCGCCTTGTCGCGGTCATAGTCGCCCACACAGGCCGGACATCCGCGCGTACATCTGCATTGAGCAACGAGATTCTGCGCATCGAGCAACACATCGCCCAACTGGTCGTAGGCCTTCTGCGCGTAGCCCAGCCCGCCAGGATGGCTGTCGTAGCAGACCAGCGCGGTCACGGTCTTGGCGTTGGCGTCATCCAGGCAGTGAAAGCTGGTTCCCACGAGATCGCTGCGTTCCGCCATTGTTTTCATGCGCGCACAGGCCACGACCGCGTGCACCATGCCCGCGAGCGCATCCTTGCGATCCTTGCCCAACACCGCCAACACCGGCTCAGGCACCGCAATCCACACCGCTTCGGTTTCCAGCTTGAGGCGCAACTCCTCGTGCAACTGCTCGTATCCCAGGTTCTGATGATTGTGGAATTCGAGCATTTTGTAGCCGACGATGGCATCTTCGACGCGCACATCGCCAAAAGATGCCCTTGTGACACCGAGTTCGCGCTGCTCCTGCGTCAGCAGCACGTCGATGTGGCTGCGCACGTCCGGCTGGGTGTAGAAGTTCTGCTGAACCGGCATGACCGTCGCCACATGCGCCACAAGATCCAGTGTTTCCACCTGATATTGCACGCCATCATGCAAGTAGACGGCACGGGTGTGCGCCTCGCGGTAGACCTGCGGCCGATCCATTTCGGTAATCGTCTTGCCGGTTTCGCGGTTGACGACCTTGAAGCGATCCGGGTCGATGTTGCGCAGGCTGAACTCACCCGCCGGAAACGCACCGCCGGACCAATGATAACTACCCAGGACATCGCGCACTTCGCCTTGCTTGTGCAGCACGGCTGCGATCTCGCCGAGATCCGGAAACAACGCCGCGTCATCGAGCGTCAGGGGCAATTCCGCTGCTGCGGCGCGCACATGGGCCAGCTGGATCGCCAGGTTGTCGCGATCGACGACGGCATGCTCCGCACTTTGGCCGACGAGCCAATCCGGATTCTCGGCGATGAACTGATCCACCGGCGATGTCGCGAGGATGCAGATCGCGTGCGCCACTTCGCCGCGCCGCCCTGCGCGGCCCATCTGCTGCCAGAACGACGCGCGCGTTCCGGGAAAGCCCCCCTGAACAACGACTTGCAGCGCGCCGATGTCGATGCCGAGTTCCAAGGCGTTGGTCGACACCACGCCCAGCAAGCGCCCGTCGATCAGCTGCTTTTCGACCGTGCGCCGCTCCTCGGGTGTGTAGCCGCCGCGGTAGCCTGCGAGCAGATAGGCTTCGTCGTGCCCAGCTACGTGGCTGAGACGATCGCGCGACTCCTTCAGCACAATCTCAGTTTCTTTTCGTGACTTGCAAAATGCGATGGTGCGGTGCCGCGTCTCCACGAGGTGAGGCACCAGGAGCGCCATCTCCGACGTCACCGGCTTGCGCATGTCATTGGACTGCAAGGGCGGTTGCCAGAAATGCACGATCTTGCCGGCCGATGGCGAACCATCGCGGTCGATGAGGGCAAAGGGCTTGTGGCAGAGCGTCTCGGCATGCTCGCGGGCGTTGGCGATCGTGGCGGAACTGCAAAGGAACTGCGGGTTGGATCCGGAGTGGCGGCAGACGCGCAGCAGGCGGCGCATCAGGTTGGCGAAGTGGGCGCCGAAGGCGCCACGGTAGGTGTGCAATTCATCGATGACGATGTAACGGATATTCCTGAAGATATGGGCGAAGCCTTGGCGGCCGTGGTTGGGCAGCAAGGCAGCGTTCAGCATGTCCGGGTTGGTCAGGACGAGGTGGGCGCGATCGCGGATGCGCGTGCGATCGGCAGGTGGCGTGTCGCCGTCGTAGACGCCGGCCTCGACGCGGCGGCCGGTCATCGTGTCGCAAAGGCTGAGCACACCGCGCAACTGGTCTTGGGTCAAAGCTTTTGTCGGAAACAGCAGGATCGAGCGCGCCGACGGATCTTCGAGCACCGATTGCACGACCGGCAGCAGGTACGAGAGTGACTTGCCGCTGGCGGTACCCGTAGTGACGACGACGTTTTCCCCGGCACGAGCCGCCGCGAAGGCTTGCGCCTGGTGGGTGTAGAGTTGTTGAATGCCGCGGACTTGAAGTGCCAGTGACAGGGCAGGGTGCAAGTCGTCGGGCAGGGCGGCGTGCTCGGCCTCGCGTGCCGGAATGCTGCGGGTGGCGACGATGCGGGAGGCGAAGCGACCGAGGGAAAGCATGGACAAAGCTCCTGCGCAGAGACCAGGACGAGCGTAGCGGATGCTGAACGTTTGTCCAGTGGCACTTTGCTTCGCGCGCGGTGTACACCGGGCCTGCCTGTGCGCCTGGTTGCGCAGCGTTCTTCCTGACATCCGGAGCAGTTCATGCGTATTTTCCTTGTCGCCGCGGCAACTTGTCTGGCCGTGGCCGCAGCCTCAGCCTGCTCGGATACGGCCACGAACACAGCAAAGCCCGACGCGCAGGCAGCGGACGCGGCCGATGGTGGCTCGTATGCCGCGCAGCAGCAGCAGATCCTCGCCGTGCCGCAGTCCGGCGCTTGGTCGCTGCCCGGCCTGGAGGACACCGTGCAGGTCGTGCGCACCGAGTCTGGTGTGCCGCACATCTACGCCAAGAACCGGCGCGATCTCATGAGGGTGCAAGGGTTCTTGGTGGGAAGGGATCGGCTGTTCATGCTCGATCTGGCGCGGCGTCTGGGCACCGGCAGGCTGGCAGAGTTGATGGGCGATGCGGTGTTGGGCGCGGACGAGACGTCGCGCGTGCACGGCATGACGGCGCATGCGGAACGCACACTGGCATCTTTGACTGCGGTGCAACTTTCTGAATTCGATGCGTTTGCCGGCGGTGTCAATGCAGCCATCGCCGCCGTCGCCGCCGGGACATTGCCGCCGCCGTCGGAAATCAAGGCCGCGTTTGGCCTGCTGGGCTACAAGTCGCCGGCAGAAATGCTCAAACCATTCGATCGACGGGACATTGCTGCCATCGCAACAGTCGCTGCATTCAACCAAGGTTTCGAGACGACGGATGTCGAGCGCGCCAAGGTCCTGAGCATGTTGGACAAAGCCTTCGCCGGCCAGCCCGATGCCGAGTTGCGCAGGCAGGGCGCTGTGACGGACCTGTTCGAGCGGGTCAAACCGGCCGTGATCCAGAGTTCGACGCCCGGCTTTGGCTCGAACGGCGACCAACCGCCGCCACCGCCGCCGCCCGCGACAAGCCAGCCAAGTGCCAAGCAGCGTGCAGACTTGCAAGTGCCCATCGATCTGCTGCAACGCCTCGATGCGACCTTGGCGACGTTCCAGCGGCACCTCGGTCACCCGCGCCGTGGTGAGCGCGGGTCCAATGTCTGGGCCGTGTCGGGCAAGCTGACCCAAGACGGTGCGAGCCTGCTCGCGAGCGACGGCCATTTGTCGCTCGTCGTGCCGACGCTGTTCTATCAACTCGGCTTTGATGATCGCGTGTTCGGCGGCGGCGACACCCATGAGCTTGGGCTCGTGTTGCCGGGAGCGCCGATCCTGGCCTGCGGCACCAACGGCGACATCGCGTGGAGTCAGACCTACTTCTACGGCGATGTGACCGACTGGTACCGTGAGGAGATCCAATTGGACGACAAAGGCTTGCCGAGCCAATCCAGGTTCAGCGGTGAGTGGAAGCCACTGAAACGCTTCGATGAAGTCTACCTCATCGCCAATGTGCCACTGCTCGGTTCCAAAGGCCGCACCGACGTCTGGCCGCGCTGGCACACGTTCGATGATCGCCGCATCGTCGAGATCGAAGGCCGCGCGCTCAAGGAGGGCGAAGCAGCGGGAGCCAAGGAGTCCGTTATTCACCTTGCAGGAAAGGCAGTTGTACCTGGTGACACCGACGGCGACGGCAAGGTGATCGCGATCAGCATGCGTCTGACGACGTTTGATGCGGGCGACACACTGGGCGCCGTCGATGGGTTTGCCCACGCCAAGACGGTGCAGGAGATCCGCCTAAAAATGCGTGGTCTTGTTGGTCACTCGCAGAATGTGACTGCCATCGATCAGCAGGGCGGCATGTTCTACAGCGCCTACAACGCCTCGCCGTGCCGCGGCTACCTCGAGCGCGACAAAGACGGACATTTTGCAGCCGGCGCCGATCCACGTCTGCTGCTGGACGGCACGAAGTACGGGGCGTTCCACATTCCGATCAAGGATGGCGTCGTCGATGAAACGCGAGGAAAGACAGATCCGTATGCGTGCGTCGTGCCGTTCGATCAGTGGCCGCAGGCGCTCAATCCGCCCGAAGGCTTCGTGCTCAATGCCAACAATGATCCAGCTGGCCTCGGAGACGATGGCCGGCTCGACAACGATGCGTGGTATCTGGGTGGGCCGTGGTCGATCGGCCTGCGCGCGGCGAATATTGCGGATGCGTTGAAGAAGATTGCACTGGACAAGTCGGCGAGCGAGCAGGCCATGGCCGATGTGCAGGGCAGCCACCGGTCGCGCTACGGCGAACTGCTGGGTCCCGTGCTGCTGGATGCGATGGCAAGGGCGCAAAGTGGCGGTGCGGACGAGGCCAGCAAACGACTGGCGGCAATCCTCGCTCCGCGTTTCGATGCGTTCGACGAGGCCATCAAGCGGCTGAATGCCTGGAAGGACGCTGGTTTTCCAGCGGAATCTGGCGTCGCGACTTTCTACCACAAGCCAGACGAGGCGGAGAGGAAGAACGCCATTGCCACCATGATCTTCAATGCCTGGGTCGTCGAGCTGATGCACCGCCTCTACGACGGCGCCGCCATGCCGGTGGATCCGGATCGCCTCAATACCGCGCTGCCTGACCTGTTTGCCGGCCGCGGGCCAGACAATCCGAAATCGTTGGCGTCGTGGAATCCCAAGACCCAAGAGTCGGTCTTTTTCGATCTGCCGAATACGGCGACAGTCGAGACAAGTCGAGAAGTTGTGCTGCTGGCTCTGGGTGATGCGCTCGACCGCCTCGCCGCCAAGCCGGAGGACGCCGGTCGCGGTGGTTTCGGTACCGCGGACATGAACCAGTGGCTGTGGGGGCTGCGGCACTGGCTGCGCTTGGATTCGATTCTTGCCGACTATCTCGGTGATATGCCTGGCCTATCTGCCCTGACTGATCCGTTCTCGATCAACCCTGACGTGCTGCCGTTGGCGGATGCGCTGGCGCCTGGCGATCCGCGGATCGGACTGCCCGGCTTTCCGCGTCCGGGCGACCTGGACACCATCGACACCGCGGGGCCCCATGCTCTGCGCGATGCCAAGTTCCCCGACACGAATGTGCGCGATTTCAGCTACAACCACGGGCCGAACATGCGCATGGTGATCGCGCTAGGCAAGGGCAACGTCTCTGGCCGCAACATCCTGCCGGGTGGGCAGTCTGCCCTCAACGACTCGCCGAACTTTGCGGATCAGGCGCGGAAATGGCTGGGCAACGAGACGCTGCCCATGCGCTTCGCGGTGGCGGATGTTGTGGCAGGTGCTATCGGACGAGAGGTATTCACGCCACAGAAGTAACCAAATTTACTGGTGGTTCCCCTTCACTAGACTAATCAACATCTGCTCGGGTATATTGAGACGCCGCGATGCCTCCGCCGTATCGCCGCCGCATTCGTGCAGCGTCTTGGCAATGACAGCGGTCAGGTTGCCGGCCGTTGTGGTGGCATCGGTCATCGAGGCGTCAATCGCCTTGGCGCGCTGCGAGTCGTCCCGTTGCGTCGCGGCTTCGATCTGGAAGCGCCACTTCGCCTCGCCGATGCGGATCTCGTCGCCGTCTTTCAACGTCACTTCCCGCGTTGGTTTTTCATTGACATACGTGCCGTTGCTGCTGCGCATGTCGGTCAGAACGACGCCACTGGGGCCTGGGCGCAGGTTGCAGTGGATGCGGGACGCGTCGCGATCCGTGGTCTGGATGAAGTTGGTCGGCTTGCGCCCGATCGTCACGACGCGCGTGCCGATGTGGTAGTTGCGCCCCTTCACGTCACCGCCGACGCCGATCAGCCAGTTGCGTTTGGGACCTGTCGTCGGTTCTTCGGCGAAATGTGTGGCCGGCACAGCATCGCCGCCGTCGCCGCGCTTGAAGATGACGTAGAAGGCGACACCAGCGACGACGATCGTGAGAAGGACGATGAGAACGGAGGTCATGATGCAGGCTCCCAAAGCGTGAGGCGCGGCAACTGGATGCGCGCGGGTGTGCAGAGGATAAGCAGCGTCGCAAGCGACGTCCAGGCGTGAGGGCGAATCAGTCGCGCGCACGACAGAGTTGATCGGCCAGATCCAGCCAGCCCGTTGCGCCGTGCGCCGTCACCCAGGCAGGTCGGTGTTCGAGTATAGCAAGCTGATCCAGGACTTGCGCCGTGCCCACGGTCAGACCGAAGCGACCGCTGCGCCACAGACCGACATCATTCGGCGCATCGCCAATTGTCGCAATCTCATGAGATTGATAGCCCAGTGCGGCGGCGATCCGTTGCACGGCGGCGCCTTTGTCCGGCGGCGACTCCGCCAGATGCACGTGCACGGAGGACCAGACGAGGTGCACGCCTTGGGCCAGCGCCAGGTCGCGTAGCGGCTCCAGTTCGGCGTCCGAGCGGTCCTCGCGCAGCCAGGCGATGTCCGCCAGCCGGCAGAAGGTGTCGGGCGCCAAGGTCCAAGGTCTGCCGGTTCGAGCCAACATCGCGGCAACATCTAGCAGTCGTTCGCGGTTCGGCTGCGGCCCAAGCCATCGCACCGGCTCGTCTGGCGCCACCAGCGTTGCGCCGTTCTCCGCCACGGCGCGGCGAATCGTCGGCAGATAGCGTGCCAGCCCGAGGGCCTCGCCAGCGGGCCGGCCCGTCACAGGCATGACTTCGATGCCGGCAGCGTCGAGACGAAAGAGCGCTGGCAGAATGCCGGGATCGAGACGGCCGTGATGGGTCATCGTGCCGTCGATGTCCGTGGCCAGCAACCGGATGCCGGCCAGCAGCGACCGCGGTGCGGTGTGCAAGGGCGCGGGCGTTTGGCAGGCGAGTGCGGTCGGCAGGGGAGGCATGAGGACCTGGCGGGTGCGGCGTAGACGGCCGGCGGATACCGAAGCATCGCATGGAGCCTGGGCCCGCGTCACGGGGTGCGAACGGCGCCGCGCGGATACGCTCGGAATTGCGGGATGGATCCCCGAGGCCTATTCTGAAGACGAAATGCTCAGACAGCGCGAAGTGTGCGCAGCAGCAACTGCGTCACGGCGTGATGCACGGAGCCCGGAGGTGGCTATGAGACGCCTTTCTGCAAGCAAGCACGTGTTGCGCGACATTCCGAATCCCTTCGAGTTGGACGAGGACGATGTCGAACTGGGACCCAGCGGCAGCGACGACGACATGCAGGATCCCGACGTAGCTCGTGTATTCAAGGATGAGCAGGTCAGCCACGGTGAGGAATCGGGGCGCGCGCACACGCTGCAAGCCGAAGTCGATCACCTCCGCTTGGACGCGCGCCTGCGCGGCGGTGATCCCGACGCGAATTTGGAGGACGTTAATTTCGTTGGTGAAGAAGCGCCTGGCGGTGGCGAGCCTACGCCAGACCAGAACAGCGTGGATGACATCGGCCGCGCACTCGGACTGCAGTTCCAGGACAACGAGCCGCTGGACTTCGAGGGCAAGGTCCACAAGCGCGACGATCAGCGCTGGGAGCTGGATCCGGCCTCGGCGGAGGATTACCGCGAGCGGATCGATCGCGAGCACAAGGAAGGCGGCGTCTGAGGGCCTGCCTGAAGATCGTCGTTCCGTCTTGCCCGTTGTCAGGGACCGACCCGTGTGGAACCATCGCCCGCGCCGTGATTGCGGCATACGGTGAGGGGCCATGCGCTCGGTCTGTCTCTTCGTGATCCTCGTCTGTCTCGCCAGTTGCGGCCAATCGGCGCACACCGCTGCCCCTCCCGATGCCGTCAGCGGCGATGGCGCGGCGTTTGGTTGCGACGCTGCCTGCCGCCTCACGCGCGTCAAACTCGCTCTTGCAGCCGACGCCAAAGCCTCAGAACGCGTTCGCTTCATCGTCCACCTGCATTCGCCTTACTCAAAGGATGCGTGCGACGCCCATGGTCTTGGCCCTGGCGACGTGCCCGACGCGACGTGCGTCGAGCACCTGCGCCAAGGCATCTGCGCTTCGATGCTGTCCGCGGTGTTCATGACCGATCATCCGTCGCACATGAAGGATTTTCCCTTCGAGCTTCTGTTGTTCTACGACGCCAAGGCCGGCGACACGTTGCTGCTCGACGACAAGAGCCGGCCCTACGCCAACGTGCTGCATTGTGAAGCGAAAGACGGGCTGCCGGCCCACGATGCGACGTTGACGGTCGGCTACGAGGCCACGCACACCATGCCGGTCGCGCTGCATGGCCACTTGCCGACAAAGGATCTCTACAACATCTCGCTTTCAGACAGTGAGGCGCTCGACGCGGTCAAGAATGTGGTCGCGGCGATCCATGCGCTGGGAGGGCTGGTCGTGAATGCGCATTCAGAACAGTCCGACGTGACGGCGCAGCGACTGGTCGATGCCGGTGTCGACGCGATGGAGATGTACAATATCCACGCCAATGTTTTCGCAGCTTTTCTCGCGCACCCTGAGAATCTGTTCCGCATGGATCCGTGGCTGGCTCCGGCTGGGCAGGCGGCGCATCCGGATCTGGCGATTCTCGGTACGCTGCCCGACTTCCCGGAGCCGGCATTCGCGAAGTGGCAGGACGTGCTGCGAACCCGCAACATGACAGGGCTTGTCGGCTCGGATGCACATGAAAACGTCATATTTCCAGCGCTTTGCGGTCCAAGTGGCATCATGGACGAGTTGTGCCAGGAGCACGCCAAGGACGCGCCCCACGCCGTCCTCGCTTTCGCCAAGGCGGACAGTCCCGTGCTGCTGGCCGACGGGATCCGGTTCGACAGTTATAAGCGCATGTTGCGCTGGTACTCGAACCGCGCGCTCGTGGTCCACGACGGGCCGCAGGGCATGCCCGGTGTCGAGGCGGCCATGACCCGTGGCGCGGCGTACACGGTCTGGAATGTCTTCGGCGAGCCCGATGGCCTTCAGTTCGTGGCGGTCAACGCCGGGCAGGGCGACGCGCACTTGGGCGGCATGGGCGATGTCGTCCAGGCGAGTGCCGGCGCGAACGTGCTGCTGGGTCTTCGCTTTCCGCGCGTGTTGGCAGAGCCCTGGTCGCCGTTTTCCACGGCCGACGCACAGAGCACGCCGCGCGAAGTGCGAGTCTGGCGCATCACGCCCGATGGGATCGAGATGGTTGCCCATTGGGACGGCCAATCGCAGGCAGCAGGGATGGCGTTCGATGCCGCGACAGGCATGGGCTGGCTACCCGCGCCCGGGCCGGGGCGTTACCACCTCGAAGTGCGCATCCAGCCGTTGCACTTGACCGCGCCACTCAAGGGTGCTGCGGCGTTTGCGCAGAACTGGTACCGGTGGGCGGTCACGAATTCGATCGAGATTCAGTAGCGATCACTGCATTTTGACGCGGATGATCAACTGCCGGATCTGACTGGCGTTGGTGAACACGGTCTTTCCAGAAGCATCGGTGCCTTGCGAGCCCACGAAATACAGCGACGCGTTGGTCGGGTCGGCCCAGACTTTGTAGAGTGTTGTCGCGTCGAGGTTGCCGGAACCCGGTGCTGAGCAGGTCATCAGGGTGTCGGTCGCCAGCCAGAGCTTGTCCCAAGTCCACGTCGCTGCGATGGCATCGAAGCTGCCGTGCAAAGCGAACACAGTTCGGCACTTGGTGAGCGGGTCGTCGTAGTGGCCGGCGGCCCAGCCGTGGTTGCCAGTCGTGAAGACGCTGCGGACATCGAACGCGCCGTTGCCGGCGATGGCCATGCCAGCCACGAGCGGCTGCTGCGTGGTCCACACACCGTTGTCGAAGGAGCGGATCGTACCCATGGAGCCGCCGACCAGAAGGTGGTTCGCGCTGGTGCCGTGAACGGCGCGGAATACGCCCATCGGGCTGGGCCCCGCGCTGACGTCGACCACGCTGGCTGCGGTACCCGCGACGCTCGTGTAGGCGAACCCATGGACGTTGTCGGCCAGCGCACCGCAGGCCTCGGTGTTGTTGCCATCGTAGACCGCCACGACCGATTTCGTGGGCGTGTTGCCAGCGTAAATGGGCCCGACGAGGAACACGGCGTCGTCGGCAGCTGCGTAGATATCTGCGACTTCCATGGCGATCTGGCCGCACTCTGCCCCGGGTTGATTCGCTACGCCGAGCGCACGCAGCGAACCCCAACTGCTGCCCTGCGTGATGCGGCCGAATGTCGTCCACACGGCCTGGGTGGTATCTGACGCGCCTCCGACGAAGTAGCGGTTCGCCGCAGAATTCGTTGCGCGATCAACAGCATAGAGGGGGCGCGTCACGCCAAGATAGGGAGCGTTCGAAGCGGACCAATTGCCGCCGCTGTTCATGGCCGCGGCGACGGCGCCTTGGCCATTGGTTGCGCCGCCGACCGCAAGTCTGTTGCGCACGTCGTAGAAGATGAAGTTCTGCTTGTAGCCATTGATCGATGTGCCCAGCGGATTCGCCGCGACGGTGGCTACCATGCCGAAGAACCCGCCGGCGTAGTTGTTCCAGCCGGTTGCATAGATGCCGTAGTTGCCCGATGGGCGATCGATGCCCGTCAGGCCAGACAACGTCGATTTCGACGCCTGCACGGTGGCGACTTCAAAGCCCGTGCACAGATTGCCCGCACAAAACGGTGCCTTGAGCCCTGCTGCCGCGGATGTGCACGCCGTGCCGAACGGCTTGGTCGCGCTCTTGCACCCGCTGGCGGCATCGCAGGTGTCCGCCGTGCACTCGATGTTGTCGTTGCAGATCTTGACTGCAGGCACGGCGCATTGGCCGGCAAGACAGGTCCCGGCAGCAGCGAAACTCGTGGCTGTGGGGCAGGATGCCGCCTGGCAAATCTGGCCATCATTGCCTGGCGTGGCGATGCAGCCCTGGATCGCATCGCAACTGTCAACAGTGCAAGAATTCTTGTCGTCGCAGACCACCGCCGCGCCGCCTACGCATGCGCCGCCTGCGCAGGTGTCGCCAGACGTGCACGGCTTGCCGTCGTCGCAAGCGACCGAATTGTTCGTGGTCACGCAGCCTTGCAGCGGGTCACAGGCGTCGTTGGTGCAGAGCTTGCCGTCGTCGCACACGGGTGCCGCCCCGCCCACGCAGACGCCGCCAGCGCACGCGTCGCCGTTGGTGCAGGCATTGCCGTCCGAGCAGCTTCCCGCCGTCTCGGTATGCACGCAGCCAGTCAATTCGTTGCAGGAATCCACCGTGCAAGGTGTGCCATCATCGCAGGACGCCGACGTGCCAACACACCCACCCTCGACGCATTGATCTTTGATCGTGCAGGCATTGCCATCGCTGCAAGGCGCGGCGTTGACGCTGTGCGAGCAGCCACTGGCTGAGTCGCAACCGTCGTCCGTGCAAACATTGCCGTCCTCGCAGCCAAGAGGTGTGCCGCCGCAGGCACCGCCCGAACACGCGTCGTTGATGGTGCACAGGCTGCCGTCGCTGCAACTGCCCGTCACGGGAGTGTGCATGCAACCCTGCGAAACATTGCAGATATCCGCCGTACACGAGTTCGCATCGTCGCAGTCTTCGATCGTGGCCGCAGACGGCAGACACGTCCCCGAACTGCACAGCGGCGGGCCCAAGAATGAGGCGTTCGCGCACGTGCCAGGGCCGCAGTTCGTGCCATCGCTGACAGGCGTGTGCTTGCACGTGCCGTTGTCGAGTGGGTCGCACAGGTCCGTCGTGCAAGGGTTGGCGTCGTCACAGTCGATGCCGCCGTTGCCCTTGCAGGCGGCGCTGGCGCAGTCGTCGCCCGTGGTGCAGGGGTTGCCGTCGTCGCACGCCAAGGCGTTGTCCGTGTGCGTGCATCCGGTCGCGAGATCGCAGGTGTCGCTGGTGCAGACATTCTGGTCGTCGCAACTGACGGGTGTGCCGCCGCACGCGCCGCCTGCGCAGAGATCGCCGGTCGTGCAAACCGACAAGTCGTTGCACGGCAAGGTGTTGTTCACCACGATGCATCCTAACTGCTTGTTGCACAGGCTGTCCGTGCATGGATTGCCGTCGTCCGCACACGTCACCTTCGCGCCCGGCAAGCAGGTGCCGTTCAAGCAAGCATCGCCGCTGGTACATGCGTCGCCATCGTCGCAGGCATCCGTGTTGTCCGGATGAAGGCAGCCGCCCGTCGCCGTGCAACTATCCTGGGTGCAAGGGTTCTGGTCATCGCAGTCGACCGGCGCGGCATTCGCTACGCAGGAACCCGCCGCGCAGCTTCCGGCCGCGCTGAACACGCCGTCGGCGCAAGAGGCGTCCAGACAACCGGTGCCGTTGGATGCATCCGCGTGTTGACAGCCCTTCTGCGGATCGCAGGAGTCGATGCTGCAAGCGTTCAGATCCTCGCAGTTCACCGCGGTGCCGCCCTTGCACAGTCCGGACATGCAGGCATCGCTGCCGGTGCACGTGCTGCCATCGTCGCACGGCGCTGTGTTGATCTGGTGCGTGCAGCCGGAAAGATCGGCGCACGCGTCGTCCGTGCACACATTGCCGTCGTTGCAACTCGATTTCGTTCCCGGCAGGCAGATGCCCGCGTAGCAGATCCTCGCGTCGCTGCGATCGAGCCCAGCGCAACTCGCCGCCCCGCACACGGTCCCGTTGATGATGTTCGCATGCGTGCAGCCGGTTGCCGTGTCGCAACCGTCGCTCGTGCACGGATTGTCGTCGTCGCAATTCGGAACAGCACCGCCGATGCACACGCCGGCCATGCAAGTGTCTGGCGTCGTGCAGTGGTCTTGGTCATTGCAGGACTCGCCATTGACGTCGTGCGCGCAACCCGTCGCGGCGGCGCAGGTATCGGTGGTGCAGTCGTTGCCATCGTCGCAGTCAGGTGCCGAGTTGCCGACGCAAGCGCCATCCAAGCAGGAGTCGATGACGGTGCACGCGCTGCCGTCGTCACAAGACGCGATGTTGAACTCGTGTTCGCAACCGGTGAGGATTTGGCAACTGTCGTTCGTGCAGGGGTTGTCGTCGCTGCAGTTGGCCGCAGGGCCGCCGGCACAGGCGCTGGCCGTGCACGCGTCCGCGAGCGTGCACGCGTCGCCATCGTCGCAAGAGGCCGTGCCAGCCGTGTGCGTGCAGCCCGCTACCGAATCGCATGCGTCGTCCGAACACAGATTCCCGTCATCGCAGAAGAGCTTGCCAGCACCGACACACACGCCGCTCGCACACGCATCCTGGGTCGTGCAGGCATTGCCGTCCTTGCAGGGCGTCGCATTCGCGCTGTGCTGGCAGGCGCCGTTCTTCGGGTCGCAGGTATCGTCGGTGCACACATTGGCGTCATCGCAACTGGTGGGCATGCCAGGCAAGCACGCACCTGCCAGGCATGAGTCGTCCACCGTGCAGCCGTTGCCATCCTCGCACGCCTTGCCCATTCCGGCAGGCTTGTGGGCGCACGCGCCTGCCATGCAAGCGTCATCGGTGCAGGCGTTGCCGTCGCTGCAGGCTGCGTCGCTGGTACAGGCGGCTGGCAGCCCGATGCAGGCGCCTCCTTGACAAAAATCATTGATTGTCAATGTGTTGCCGTCATCACAGGCGACGGCCAAGGGGCCGCTGACGCAGCCCAGGTCCGGTACGCAAGCGTCGAGCGTGCACGCGTTGCTGTCGTCGCAGACCTTCGCGGCGCTCGCCACGCACAGGCCGCCGCTGCAGGCGTCGCCTTCGGTGCAGGCGTTGTTGTCTGAGCATTTCGCATCGGCTGCGGCGTTGACATAGACGCATGCACCGGAGTTGCAGGCCTCCAATGTGCAAGCGTTTTTGTCGTCGCAGTCGGCCACGCCGAGACACGCGCAGGTCCGCTTGCCGGCGCAACTGCCACTGCCGCACGCGTCACCGGTCGTGCAGGCGTCGCCGTCGTCACACGTCGCGGTATTGGCGGCGTACATGCACACGCCGCTGTAGCCTTCGCAGCCGTTGGAAGTGCAAGGGTTGCCGTCGTCGCAAACCTTGGCCGCCCCTGATTCACACTGGAGTTCCTGGCAATGGTCGCCCAACGTACACGCGCTGCCGTCCGTGCACGGCGAGTCGTTGGCGATGTTCGTGCAACCGGTAGCCAAGTCGCAGAAATCGTTGGTACAAGGGTTGCCGTCTTCGCAGGTCAACGCCGCGCCCGATCCACACTTCCCGCCCTTGCATAGATCGTTGGGCGTGCAGCCATCGCCGTCGTCGCAGGGTCCGTCGAGCGCCACATGCCAACAACCCGTGTCTTTGTTACAGGAATCCGACGTGCACACGTTCTTGTCGTCGCAATCTACGACCTTGCCATGACACTCCGAGGCGTTGCACAGGTCGTCTTGCGTGCACGCGTCGCCGTCGTCGCAGGCAGCCGCGCTGGCCGAGTGGCTGCATCCAGTTGACGCGTCGCAAGTGTCGATGGTGCAAGGATTGCTATCGTCGCAGCTCGCGGGGCAAGCGGATGCGTCTACGGCCTCGGCGGCATCGACCAGTTCGGCGAGGTCTGCCTGGTCCGTTGCTGCATCCGCGTCGGCCGGCGCGGGTGCGTCGGCGGCGGTCAGGTCGCCCGGGCCACCTTCGGCTTCGGTCACGTCAGCGCGTGCCGGCATCACGAGGTCGTCGCCGCAACCCGACAAGCCAACCGCAACGATGAGCGCGCATGGCCCCGCATGAGCCGCAAACGCGGCGGGCCAACCCAGCATGAAGACTGGGAATTTGCGCATCACTCTCCTCGTGGCGGGCGTTGACCAGAGCACGGACAGGCCGGCACGATACCACACTCTCCCCACCGATTGGCAGGGATCGACCAGCGGGACACACGCGATTTCACGGTTGTTGGCGCCCGTGGCCCGCGACAGCGCCCGGAGACTGGACCGCCTCGCGCGATGCGGAGTAGGCTGCGGCCCGCTGGCAGCGTCCACGCCGACGGCTGCGAGCGGATTGCGGAAGGTGCATGGCTCAGCGACACCACATCTATCTGGTGCCAGGCTTCTTTGGTTTCGCCAACCTGGGCGATTTGAAGTACTTCGCGCACGTTCAGGATATCCTGCAATCCGCGTTCGAGCGCCTTGGCGTCGACGCCGCGGTGCATCCCGTGCGCACGTGGCCGACGGCTTCCGTGCGCAAACGCACCCTTCGCTTGCTGCAGACCATTGCCGAGACAGCAGGAGAGGGCGACGGGCCGATCCACCTCATCGGTCACTCGTCGGGCGGTCTGGATGCGCGGTTGCTCGTCGCCGCGGGCGCGTCGTTGTCCGAGGATCTGCCCGCCGAACGGTATGCGGGCCGCGTCCAAACGATCGTCACCGTCTCCAGCCCCCATCGCGGCACGCCGGTCGCCGCTGCCTTCAACAGCGTGTTCGGCCAACGCGTGCTGCAGGTCCTGTCGCTCGCCACCATGTATGTCTTGCGCTACGGCCGGTTGCCACTGTCTGCGGTCCTGCGCATGGGCGGCACGCTCGTGCGCCTCGACAACCGCATGGGCGGAGGCCAGGACGCGCTCGATCAACTCTACGGCGAATTGCTGCACGATTTCTCGGACGAGCGTCAGAAAGCAATTCACGATTTCTTTACCGAGGTTGGAGAGGATCAGGCCCTGCTCGCTCAATTGACCCTGGCGGGTATGGACGTCTTCAACGCGACGACCCGCGACCAGCCGGAGGTGCGCTACGGCTGCGTCCTGACGCGCGGTCGTCCACCGGGCATTCGCTCGACGGTCTCGGCCGGTATCGGCGCCTATGGCCAGGCAAGCCACGCACTGTACGTCGCACTCTATCGCCTGGCGGCGCAAACGCCGTACGATCGCGCGTCGATGCCGGAGTACGCGCAAGTCGTTGCGATGCGGCGCGCGTGGGGCGACACCCCGGATCTGAAGACGAATGACGGCATCGTGCCGACATTGTCGCAGGTCTGGGGCGAAGTGATCTGCGCCGTGACTGCAGATCACCACGACGTGATCGGACACTTTGACGATCCCGACCATGATCCGCCGCACTATGACTGGATCTCGAGCGGTTCCGGCTTTAAACGTAATGATTTTGAAAAGTTGTGGGCAGGTGTCGCGGACTGGATCGCCGCCGGCATGGCGCCTACAGGGGCTTGACGCCGCTGGAAGCGTCGCTTGACGGGCCTTCCGAGACGGGCGCCTGAGGTTCGGCCGCCTTCGTGACACGCGCGCCGCGAACCGTGCGGGCATCGCGCTGCGCCGAGATGTGGACATCGAGCGAGGCGCCGTCCGCACCCACTTTCATCGACACGAAGTCATCGATGCTCCAATCGAGCCGCGCCACGTAGGTGCGCTGCGGCGTTACGACGCGCAGAGAACTCGTGGGATGCGTGGCGTCGGTCGCGTCGGCGGCAGGCGCGCGGCATGCCACGAGTTGCACCTTCACGCCATCGTCGTCGTCGTCCGTCCGCGATCGCCAGTAGACGCGCTGATCGCCACCTTCGCCGCGCACCACCGGCCCGACGCGATCGCCGTCTGTTCCGTCCTCCAAACCCAACGGATCGACCCGCTCGATGTCGCCACAATCGAGGGAAAGGTAGCCATCCCACTGCATCGGCAGTTGGGCGCGCTGCGTGTGGACCCCAGTCGGATGACCCCAGCGCACCGTGACCACGACGCGGCGAGCAGCGGCGGGACTCGTTGAAACAACAGGTCGTAACGGCACTTCGACAGCGGCTGCAACGGCGGCGGGACTCGGCGGCGGTGCTTCGCTGCGCCAGGCACCGGCCCAGATGGCTGCGCCGGCCAGTGCGGCGCAAAGGCCAAGGCCGATGCCGCCGAACCTGAGCCATCTTGCCACTGAGCGCATCGTTCCCCCTTGCACCTACTCTGTACGGTACCGGTTCGCGCCCTGGCTGCGCAACACGAATCGCCAAGGTGCGTTGCAAGGACACACAACCACGATCGACGCGATTTGTTCCCGGGCGACATTCGCGGGTGACGATTCTTGCCAACGCCGAGTTCCCCGTGCATCGTTGGCGCCGCAAGCCCAGCTTGCGCAGGTGGAGCCAGACAAGGTTGACAAACCCCATGACCTGTTTCACCGCGACCTTGAAGCCGAGCAGCCGGTGCACGATCCCAGTGCTGGTCCTGCTGGCTGCCTTCGCGCTCGGGCAACCGCAGCCGGCGTTGGCGCAGTTCGTCCCAGTTGGAACCGAGTTGCCGGTACCGGATGCCGAGTCTGTGTCCATCGGCGATCCTGCGCGAGGCGAGTTGCGCGGCGGCATCGAGCTGCCACGTCGCGCTGTGGGCCTGTACAGGTTGACCCTTGTGGCCGCGCGCGATACCGGTTGGGGCACCCGCGCCCTGGTCGATCTGCTGGTGCGTGTCGCGCACAAGCTGCAGAACATGCCGGAACACAAGGATGTGGCGTTGCGCGTCGGTAACTTGTCGCTGCGGCGCGGCGGCGAGATGAAGTGGAGCCATTCGCACCATTCCGGACGCGATGCGGACGTATTGCTCTACCTGACCAATAGCGACGGAGAGCCGGTCCAACCGGATGCATTCACGCGCCTCGACAACCAAGGTCGCGGCAAGTGGCAGGGCAAGCCCGTGCAGTTCGACGCGCCGCGCATGTGGAACGTGGTGCGCGCCCTGCTGGAGGACGGCCACGTCCAGGTCCAGCACCTCTACATTGCCCAACCGCTGCGCCAATTGCTGCTGCGTCACGCTCGTGCCGATGGTGCTCCGGAGTGGCTGATACAACGCGCTTTGCTGCTTCTGAGCGAGCCGGCGCACTCAGGCCGCCACGACGATCACCTTCACGTGCGTCTCTACTGCAGCCGGGATGATCGCCTGGCTGGTTGCAGCGACGACGAACCGCGCCAGCCATGGGTGCAGGGATTCGATCACGAGGTGAAGGCGCAAGTGGGCCGCCTGATAGCCGAATTAGGCCAATCCGAGCCCGAGCGGCGCGCGGCGGCGCTGCGCCGGCTCGCATGGTTCCAGCACGAGGACATCCGCGCGATTGAAGCGCTGGTCTATGCCGCGAGGACGGATCTGGCGATGAACCGCCGCATTGCTATAGAATCGTTGCAGAAATTGCAGGAGCCGTCGGCGTTCACGCTGCTGATCAGCGCCGCGCGCAGCGTCTCCTCGCCCGCCCTCCTGTTCGAACTGCTCGAAGCTGCCGTCAGCGTCGCATGGCCACAACATGCGCCGGAACTCCTTGGCATGCTGGCTCCTGGCTGCGGGACGCTGGCCGAAAGCCTCGACGCGGAGCAGTGTTCGTCGCTGCGGTTGGGCGTTGCCCAGGCTGTGCGGCCGTGGCTGATGGAGCAGAGCGCCGCCCCGTTGTTGGACGTGTTTACGGATTCAAATCCGGGGACGCGGCGCGCTGCGCTGCGCAGCCTTGAGCACCTGGCCAACCGGCGCTTCGATGCAGAGGGTGAGGCAGCGGCGTGGTTCGACAGGGCGGGCCACCTTGGGCGATTGCAGTGGATGCATGAAGGTTTTGCCTTGCGCGGCATCGCCGTCCGCGCGCCACCCCACGTGTTGGCGCCAGCGCTCATCGACCTGCTCGGCAACCGCGACGCGAGCCTGGCTGCCAATGCGCAAGCGCTGCTGGTGCGCATGGTGGACGGCGGTCCAGGCGAACTGCAACTCACCGCAGCGCGTCGGCAACGGGCGTGGACGCGCTGGTGGGAAGTCAACCACTTCCGCTACGATTGGAGCGAAGCGGCGGCGGCCAAGGTCCTCGATGCTTCCGGGCCGACGCCGCGCACGCCAGCGGTGCAAGAGGAGTAGCGCAGTGCGCGCCGCACTCACGATCTCGTTTGTTTGCTTCACGTTTGCGTGGAGTTCGCCGACGACTGCCGAGCCGCGCGACAGCCTCTTCTACTTTGGCCAAGACTACGGCAGTGAGTCGCAGTTCAACCCCGCAACAGCGCTACTGAATGGCGGCTTCGACATCCTGCGCAGCTATGCGTATCAGAACAGTCTGTTGCATGTCGATTACAAGATCGGCGCACAGAATGTCATCAACAACATCACGTATCCACTCGACAATCTGGGCGCGGCCGGCTACGTCAACGTCGCTGCCCACGAAATTCTGCCGTTCCGCGGCCTGGGGACGGAGTACGGGCAGTTCGTTCCCAACCTGTTCATGCACACGTTCGGCGAGGGCATGCTCTACCGCAAGCTCGAAGAATGGTATGAAGTCCATGATGTTCCGTACCCGCGTGTGGCGTCTATCCTCACCACGACGGCCGTGCAATTTCTCAACGAGACCGTCGAAAATGGCGCGTTTCGTGGGTCGAATCCCGATCCGATAGCTGACATGTTGCTCTACAACATCCTGGGATTCATTCTTTTCTCGCAGGACGGCGTCGCAGGCTTCTTTGCCGATCAAGTGCGCATCGATTACTGGCCGGGGCAGGCCGTCGTGCAGCCGGACAGCCTTCGCCTGGTCAACATGGGCGAGAACTTCGCCTTCAAGTTCAAAGGCTTGCCTTGGGGTGTCAAGCTCTTCGGCTACATCGGCAACGAGGGGCTCGGTGGACTCAGTATACCTGTGACGAGGCAGGACAACTTCAGTTTTGCCTATGGTCTTCGCGTATTGCGCATGAGCGCGATCATCAACCGCAACGGCGATCGCTTGATGGTGCCGAGTCCCGGCAACGACGAGTGGGATCTGGCCTTGTTCTGGGATCGCCAGGAATCGCTGATGGCGTCCCTCGAACTCGGAACGGTCCGAGATTATTCCGCCCTGCTGAACATCTACCCGGGCGCGATCGAGTGGCAGGGGGGGACCTTCGGGCTCTATGCCAAGCCGAGCC
>Ga0172369_10002060_pt1 | contig 28229 bp, 20 predicted proteins | sample LakKiv25m_FD_114539 | JGI IMG/M metagenome (GOLD analysis project Ga0172369, IMG submission 114539) | Freshwater microbial communities from Kabuno Bay, South-Kivu, Congo - kab_022012_11.25m | ecosystem: Environmental > Aquatic > Freshwater > Lake | place: Democratic Republic of the Congo...
GAAGGCGCCGCCCGGACGAAGCAGCCGCTCATCGTGCGCCTGCAGGCGCCGCGGTTCTTCGTGGTGGGAGACCTGGTCGCCGTGAGCGGGGTCATCAACAATAACACCGGTGAACCGATTACCGTCATGCCCGCGCTTAAAGCGGAAGGGGTTACGGTATCCGGGCTCTATATCGACGGGAAATTCGTGAAAGGCGAGTTGGGACAAAAAACCGTGCCGGCAAACGGCGAAGCACGCGTGGATTGGGCGGTTTCCATTCAACAGGCGGGACAGGCCAAGCTGCGTGTGGAAGCGAAGAATGCCGAATATGCCGACGCCATGGAAAAGACCTACCCCGTCTACGAGCACGGCGTCGAGAAGCTGCTGGCGAAATCGGGGAAGGTGCGGGGGAAGGATACACGCATTACCCTCGACCTGCCGGCTCGCAAGGTGGAATCCACCGAGCTGACCGTGCAGGTGGCGCCGAGCCTGGCGACCACCGCGCTGGACGCGCTGCCCTACCTGATCGACTACCCTTACGGCTGCACCGAGCAGACGATGAGCCGCTTCCTGCCCACGGTGATCGCCGCGAAGACGCTGCGGGACCTGGGGCTGGAGCGCGAGGATATCGCCGGCAAGCTCTTCGGCGGCATCGAGGCGGAATACGTCGATAAGACGCAACCGAAGGGCAAGCAGGACCTGGCGCGCATGGACGCGATGATCGCGCAGGGGCTGAACCGCCTGTATGACTACCAGCACGGCGACGGCGGTTGGGGCTGGTGGAAGGACGGCGCGACCGACAAATACATGACCGCCTACGTGGTGTGGGGCATGGCGCTGGCGCAAGGCGCCGGGGTAGAGGTCAAGCCGGACGCGCTGCGGCGCGGGGCAGACTATTTGCGCCTGCATCTGGTCGAGGAGGAGGAGCGGGTGGACATGCAGTCGTGGATGCTGCACGCGATGGCCGCCTACCGCAACAGCCAGCCGGGCGCCCTGCAGATGTCCGACCTCGAGAAGAAGGCCTTCGACAACCTGTGGGAGAAGCGCGACGAGCTGAACGCCTACACCCGCGCCATGTTCGCGTTGAGCGCGCAGTATTACCACCGGCCGGAGCAGGCGCAGACGCTGGTCCGCAACCTGGTTAACGGCGTGCAGGTTGACAAAACGCCGGACACCTCGGTGGTGATGGAAGGGCCGCAGGAGACGCTGGCCACGGTGATCGCCACCGCGCACTGGGGCGCCGACCGCGCCTACCGGAAGTGGTCGGACAGCGGCATCGAGTCCACCACCTTTGCCCTGCGCGCGCTGCTGGCCATCGATCCGCAGAACCCGCTGGTGGAGTCGTCGATGAACTGGCTGGTGAAGAACCGCCGCGGGGCGCAGTGGAGCAATACTCGCGATACCACCTTTGCCGTGCTGGCGTTGTGCGATTACCTGCGCGCTACCGGCGAGCTGGCGCCGGAGCTGGAATACGAGGTGCTGGTGAACGGCGAGCGTGTGGGCCGGCAGAAGGTGACCGCGAAGGAGGCGCTGGGCGCGCCCAGCCGCTTTGCGGTGGACCGGAAATTGCTGAAGGACGGCAAAAACGAGGTGCGCATCCGCCGCATCGACCGCGGCGACAGCCCGCTCTACTTCTCCGTGGGGGCGTCCTTCGTCAGCCTGGAGGAGCCGGTGACGCCCGCGGGCAACGAAATCTTCGCCCGCCGCGCGTATTACAAGTCCGAGGGGCGGCCCACGCTGCTGAAGGGAACGGTATACGATCAACTGCCGCTGCTCGACCAGGGCACGGTGACCAGCGGCGACCGCGTGGACGTGGTGATCACCGTCGAGGCGAAGAACGACCTGGAATACCTGGTCTTCGAGGACCTGAAGCCCGCCGGGCTGGAGGCGGTGCAGTTGCGCAGCGGCGAGAACCTCTACGCCCGCGAGCTGCGCGCCGACGCGACCGACCGCACTTTGCTGGGCGGCAAGGTGGACCGCGAGGCGAAGGACTACACGGGTCGCCAGGCGTGGATCTACCAGGAGCTGCGCGACCGCAAGGTGGCGCTCTTCATCGACCACCTGCCGCAGGGGGTGTGGGAGATCCGCTACCAGCTCCGCGCGGAAGTGCCCGGCCAGTTCCACGCCCTGCCCGTCCTCGGCCACGCCATGTATGTGCCGGAAATCCGCTGCAACGGGGCGGAGATCAGGATGACGGTGGCGGACAGGAAATAACCTGGGATCGCAGGCGTCCCGCGCCTGCGATCCCAGGATTCACCTATTCTTTCTTCAGCGCATCTTGATGTCGCTGGATCATCCCGTCGTAATTCGGGCAGAAGTAGGCGGGTATAAGCGTGGGCCAGTAGGTATCGCTCGTTGAATACTTTTGCTGCATCGCCGCCATACGCGCGCTGTTATCACGCAGAAATTCGATCGCCGCGGCGTGGTCCACCGGGCCGCTGCGCCAGCCGCCGAAGCGGGCGTCATAATCGTAGCGGAAACGGCCATAATCGAAGCCGTCGCTGATCAGCATGACGCGGTCGACGAAGCGGCTGTCCGCCGCCGGCAGGTTGGCGACGGCCTGGCGGGCTTCCCGCAGATAGCCGGCCAGTTCGGTCCAGAATTCCGGGTGCGCCGGCACTCGCATGACGGTGCTGGCGCCGGGCCGTTCCAGCGCATACCAGCGCTCGTTGGCCCGGCAGAATTTGCGCATGGGCTCCGCCGCCGGCCCGTAATATTTCACCAGGTAATCCTCCACCAGCAGGTCAACGTCGGCGTCGATGTTCCATTCGAGCCGGGTGGTGACATAGTGGTTCAGGCCCTGCATGGCGAAGATCGGCTGCGCCTCGAAGAAGAGGAAAGTGCCGCCCAGGTCATGGAATGCGGCCATGTCCTCGCGGATCTTGTGCACGATGCCCCATGGACCGTAAAAACCGGGCATGCCGTAATAATCGTAATAACCCAGTTGCTTGACGATGCTTCCCCATTCCTTGATAAGGGAGAACAGCTCGTGATTCCTCTTGCTGGTGGGGTCGTTCCACGGGCGGCTGTGATCGAAGCGGGTTTCGTCAACGATCAGTCCGGCATGGTGCGGGTGCGGCTTCGCGCTCACCGGCGGGTCCATCTGGTACGCGTACATCAGGATGCCCAGGTAACGGTCCTTGAACTGGGGCTCCAACCGATCGTAAATCTGCCCGGAAAAGTGCAGCAGCCGGTCGGTCGCCTTGGCGCCGTCATCGCTGGTCTGGCCGTATTGCCTGTCCAGCGCCAGGCAGCGGTCGCACAGGCACATCGGCGCGCTGTCGTTGGGATCGAGCGAGGCAACGATGGCATCCGGATTGGCGGTGAAGAATGCGTTGATCTTGCGGGCGACGATCTCGATCACCTCCGGGTTGGTGGAGCAGAAATTCATCGATGAGGCGCCGGGTACTTCGAACAGGCGGAAATTGCCCTGGCGGTCGCGGGCGTAGTAGTCGGGGAATTTTTCGTAAGGGTATTCGTTCTTTCCAACATAATTGGACCACGAGTGCCCGAAGGTCATGCGGCCGCCGTTAATAATGCCGCGATTCCGCACATCCCAGCGCCCGCCGTTTCCCCAGGAGGCGCCGGCGGCGGAAAACCATTTCGAGCCTTTTACCTCGTCCAGCTCCGGCAACCGCACGGCGCTATCCGGCGGGATGACGATCTCCTCGCCAAGCTGCCGCGGCTGATACCAGTGGCAGTCGAGGTGGTCGGTCAGCAGGCCGTAAATGCCGTTGCGCAGGCCCACCGCGTCCTTCGCCTCGATCAGCACGTTTCCCCCCGCGGTGCGCAGGCGGTAGGCATCCTGCAGGCCCTTCGCCGCCTCACCCGGATCGGTCAGGCGGAGGATAATCGCCGGACCGGCCGTCATCGCCCTGATCGGCAGCACGGCGCCGCTCTGTATTTTTATGCAGCGCCGGAGGTCGTCCACCGCCTCGATCAAATTCTGCTGCGCCGAGGAAAGGCCGGGCATCGCGCGCCAGTATGCCGGCGCTTCCTCGCCTTCCGGCGTCGCGGGAAGCGCCTCCACCAGGATGGCGTATGCCGTATCACCGCCGGCCGCAAGCGTGAGCGCAGGCGCCGGACGCCGGGTATCCAGCGCTTTCATTTCCGCCTGAATGCTCGCGGCGGTTCGTGGAGCATGGGTTGCCACTACGCGCGCCCGCTCGTCGATCTTCTCCACCCGCTCGTCGGTGAAATCGGCGGGATCGGCCCCCAGCACGGCGATGTAAAGGTCGCGCTCCCGCTTACCGTCGATATCGATGAAGCCGGTCAGGGTCTCGCTGGTGAATCCGGCCGGCGCAAGGAAAGTCCATTGCCAGTTGGCGTTTTTACCGGCAGGCAGCGTTTTCGAGAAGCCGCCGCCGGATATCTTCAGCGCGCGTGATGGCTTCAGCCGCGCCTTCACTGTCATTGACGCCTGGCCTTCGTTGACGAATTGCGTGACGGCGATGATTTTGGCGGGATTCTTTGCGTCCGGCGCGCTGGTCGTGTAAATCTTCAGATCGCGATAGCGGTGGGCGGTTGATGGTGCGGACAGGACTGCCTGCGAGCACAGCGCAAGCAGCAGGAATAGAGAGAAATGCACGAGATGCTTAAGCATAAGCGCCTCCTTCTTGCTATTACCCGCCGTTCTACAGGCGGTAAGAAAATCCTCCTGTGCAGGAACTGTCCCTGAGCTTGCCTCGCGCACGATCCAAGGGGGACCGTCTCGTATCGTCTGTTCCACCTTGTGCACGATAGCTGTCAGCACCTTATTCTATTATCGCCATTGCCTTCGCCACCTTCCGCGAGATCGGCTCAAAGGCGGTGACCGTCCATTCGCCGGGTTGGACGTTGACGGCCAGCGCTTTGTCGATGTGTAATTCGCCGCCGGTGGCGCAGAAGCGGCCCGTGTAGCGGGGTCGCTCCTCGCCGGCGGGGTCGGTGACGGTGAGCTCGACGATGTGATCGCCGATGGCCGGGTTGCCGGCGGCGTCAGTGAGGGTGACGGTGAAGGCCAGGCGGCCGCCGCGGGTGAATGTTTTCGCCGCGGGTATAATTGATAAGTCGGCCGGCAGAGTGGGGAAGAGGCCGATGATGGAGCCTTCACGATCGCCCAGGTCGAGCGCCACCGCTATGCCGTCCGCCGTCTTCGCGATGGGGTAGGGGCGGCCCGTAATCAGGTCCGCCGCCGCCTCGATCTCCACGGGCGGGGCGAAGAGGGTGGCGTTGGCCTGCCGGCGCTCGGCGGCATGGTTGACGGAGATCAGCACCACCGATTCCGGCGCCAGCAGCACGTTCGTTTCAACGTCATAGTTGCTGCTCCGCACGTGCGGGCGGATGCCGGCGTTATCGAAGAAGTCGCGGCAGGTGTGCTTCACCAGATAGCGCAGATAATCTTCCTTTTGCTCGACGGCGGCGGTATACAGCTCGTTCAGGTCGGTGGAGAAGAGCAGCGTACGGCCTTTGCCATAATTGCTGTAAGTGATGGTCACGTCTTTGTCGAAGTGCCGCGGCTCGCCGGAAAAGAGCGGTTTGAGGATTGTGCTCGCTTCGCCGTTTGTGTTGTGGGTCGGGATGTGGTCGCAGATCAGCGCGCCGCCTCCCTCCACGAACTTGACCACCGCCCGCGCGTCCTCGTCGGTGATGTAATCCACCCCGTTCAGCACAAAACCGCGATAGTCGTTGAGCACGCCCTCATGCAGCGCGCGCTGGTCGATGACGTCGGTCGCGCCGAAGCCGCGGAAGAGCATCTCCGCCACGTTGATGTTGCCCTTGTGGTTCGGCCAGGTGTTGTCGTAAGGCCGGTGCTCGCCCATGTAGAAGCCCAGGCCGATGTAGCCTTCCGGCAGCCAGGGTTCCGGGCTGCGGTACAGCCGGTCGTGGAAGTTGAAGACGGCAGCGACGCGGCTGCGCGGGGTTTGCGCGCGCTCCAGCAGTGGGGCAGCCTTGCGGACTTTATTGATATCCTCACCCAGCTCGGCGAACTTCTCCTCGCGGCAGTTCTGCGTACTGGTGAAGCCGGCCTGCGACATCAGGTGAAAAAATTTCGCCCCGCAACCGAGCGCGGCATACAGCGTTTCCGATGGCGCCCTGATCGGGTCCCACGGCATCACCGGCGCGTCGCGGTCGGTCACCTGGATGAAAAAGCCCAGCGGCTTCTTATCCCGCAGCGACAGGAAGCGGAAGTGGCCGAACAGGTAGTGGAACTCGTTCCACATCAGCTCCTTACACCCGCGCCAGTTCGGATACATGTAGTTATAGCAGTCGAACTCGATCAGGTCGGCGCTGGAAGTCCACGGCAGATCCTCGGCGATGGCACAGCGGGCCGTCATGCTGCCGCTGCCGATGGCGCACAGCACATGCGTCAGTCCCGGGCCGGGACCGAATGATTTCCAGATATCGTAGCCCATGCGGAAGGCCCGCGCGCCATAATCCACCACCCACTCGAAGTAATCCTTCGCGCGGCGGTCGCCGGAGGCGATGGCTTCATCCCAGGTGGGCATATCATAACCGTGCTTGGCCTTGAACTCCTCCTGGCAGCGCGGGCAGTAGCAGACGTTGGCGCGCGTCATGTGCGGCTCGTCCAGCACTTCCAGGTAGGTGGCGCGCGGATTGCGGACAAAGCGCCGGAAACGTTCCTCCAGAAAGGCGCGCAGCTCCGTCTCGTGCGCCGGGTCGAAAATGCAGGGATCGGTGGGTTTCGATCCTTCCTCGCCATAATAGGCGTGAGTGGAGAGTAAACTGGCGCCTACATATTCACCCCAGATCACCATGCCATCTTTTTGCGCCAGGTATTCGCGGTAGTTGCCCAGGCCGGCGACGGCATTGAAGCCGCGCTCGCGGTAATAAGCGTGAGTGCGGCGCTGGGTCTCCTCGGAGCGCCCGTGCCCACCCGGCGCCGAGAAGGTCAGCCCAGGTCTGCGTACCTCGTCCGTAACCGCGAAGCGCAGCCGCGCCTCCTCGCCTTTCGCCGTGGCGACCACTTCATAGTCGCCTGGCTCCAGGTCGGGAATGGGCAGGTCGAAATCGCTGGGAGCGCGGACCTCTGAGTCCGCGAGTGGGGCTCCCAAGCGAACCGTGACCGATTCCTTCGCCTCCACCCGCAGCGGCAGCGTCCAGCCGGGAGCGGTAATGTAACGGCCGTCGCGAATGGACAGCTTCAGCCCGGTTGCCGACTCCACCTCCACCTCGATCTCGCGCGCGTTGACCCAATCCTTGCCCTTCACCTCCAGGCGCACTTTCCACAGGCCGGGGGAAGACGGGGCAAACTGGTAACCGACGGCATTGTTGGCAAAGGCAACCGGCGCCGCGGTGGGCACGCCGTATTGCGGCTCGCGTCCCGCCGCCAGCCAGCCTGGGTCGGCCATGCTGATCTGCGCGCGCGCCGCCACCGGACCAGCGGCCTTCGGGTCGAGCCCCAGCGCGAAGACACGGCCCTCGCCATGGGGAATGGGGGAGCGGTCGGCCTCCCAGCGCCGGATCGCCAGGTCGCCATCGCGCCCGAACAGCCAGGTGAGGCACTGCGGCAGCAGCTCCGCCCAGCCGGGGGAGGAGAAGAGCGAATCCGGCGGGTTCAGGTTCTCCGGATCATCCGGATAGGCGGCCGCCGTCATCACCCGCCCGCGGCCGTAAGCGCCGGCGGCAATGACCGGAATCTTGCCCGCCGTCGCCAGCGCCCGCGCGCCCGCGCATAGCGCGCATTCCTGCGCGGTCGTCGTCAGTCCGAACGGCCCGTTCACCCCGCGCAGCGCCGGATGCCCCGCGACGAGCTCCACCGGCAGCGCCGCCGGCGCCTCTTTATGGTATGCCTCATTCCAGAGCTTGGTGCGTTTTTGCGGTTTCAACGCGATGGAGATGGGCAGCGCCTGATCAAGGGGCCCCCACCCGCGCTGGGCGCGGTTGAAGGCGTTCGGCCCCGCGATCAGCAGCAGTCCGCCGCCCGCCTCCACGTAAGCCAGCAGGTTCCACAAATCGTCGGCGTCAAAGATGGCCGGGTCGATATCCGCCAGGACGATGGCATCCAGCGCGTGCAGCCCGGGCGAAAGCTGCAGCGGCACGTCCAGTCGTTTCGGCAGCTTCCGCGTGAGCGGCAGGTGCAGCCCCTTCGACAAGCTGTCGTGCGCGCGCGCCGGGTAAGGCAGCGACTTGACGGCGGCGTGAATGCCGTATTCCAGCCCCACCGCCGATTCCGCGAAGAATATTTCTCGAACGCCTTCGGGGTCCATATTAACCTTTCTGGGAGCGCGGACCTCTGAGTCCGCCCGCGTGTTGTCGTCTACTTCATCCGTAGCACCGCACTGCTCCACGGCCAGTCTTCCGGCCGCGCGCACAATCCAGCCTTCACCGGGTTATACTCAATATAGGCACGAGTATTCGCGAAATGCTGCTCATTTCGCATAAAGCGGTCAAAATAATCTACCTGCCAGAACTGCCCGGCGCGGCCAAGGATGCGATTTGCCTCCTTGGCGGTATATTCCTTGAGGGACTTCATGATTTTTGACAGTGAGACGCCTTCCAACGGTGTAAACAACAGGTGGACATGGTTGGGCATGATTACCCAGGTATGCAACTGATATTTCAAAGTATCGAAGTAGAGAATCGAACTCTCAACGGAGTCCGCTACCAGAGGATCGTGCAACAGGGCTTCGCCATGTCCGCAATCCAGGTATTCTTCAATACGGCGGATTCGCTCGATCTCCCGGTCCTTGAACGATAACAGCGCGAGCTCGTCCTGCCATTCAAGTACTTTTACTGTCGGAAAGGCGTCCTTTAAGCTGAATGTGATGAATTGTGGAATCGTATCGCCGTCGAAATGTGGCAAATAGCCGCGGGAGTGCCATCCCTTCAACTTGTCCATGCGTCCTCCTTTGGGAGCGCGGACCTCCGAGTCCGCGCGTGAATAAAGACTTCTCGCGCGGACTCGGAGGTCCGCGCTCCCAGCTATAATTCCAACTCGCACTCCCACAAATACCCCGACCGCCCCGGCACGTCGGTCTCCGCCACGTAGGCCAGGTTCCTGCTCGCCAGGCGCATGTCGTGGACGCGGAAGAGGGTCAGGTTGGCTTCCGCGTCGTGAATCGAGCCGAGGTAGTGGAAGGCGTGGGTCTCTCGATCATAGGCGAAGACGCAGCCGCCTTCATTGTCGCCGGCGGCGCCGAGGAGCAGGCTGTCGTGCCAGACCATCAGGCCGGGCATGCGCGTGGTAGCGGCCGGTTTGCCCAGGTAGGTGACTTCCGCCGTCTTCGGATCGAGCCGGCAGAGGGAGCCGCCGGTGGTGCCGATGTAGAGGTAGCCGTCGCCGCCGTTTATCATGCAATCCACCGGGCCGGCGCCGGGATACATCATGTTCGACTCCTGGCGGGCGTTGGGCAGACCGTGGTGGTAGAAGGTGATCTCCCGCCCGTCCGGGTTATATTTGAAGAAGTGATGATTGGACGAATCCCACGTGCTCCAGAAGCAACCGTCATCGTCGATGGCGGAGATGTGGGTGATGGAGCCGACGTAATCGTAATCCTCCACTTCGCCGGTTTCGATATGGTAGACGAAAAACTTGAATACCGGGTAGGCCAGCCCGTAGATGAGCTTGCGCTCGTCATCGAGCGTAATGGTCTGGATATAGTCGTGCTTCACCGGCACTGCCAGCTTTTCCGGCTGCCCGCCAGGTTTGACGCGGAAGATGCCGCCGCCGGGCGCCCGCAGCCGCTCGTGCAGGCTGTAGAGGCAGGAGGTGGCGCCGTAGACGGTGCCGTCGGATGCCAACTCGAGCGAGCGGTGCACCTTTACCTCGAAGGGCTCGGCCACCGGGCGGTAGTCCAGCGGCTCGAACAGTTTCGTCGCCGGGTTGAACTTCGCCAGCACGTCGGAATTGGGCGCGGTGACGCCGCAGTAGAGCCGCTCCTCGGTGGGATGCCAGAGCAGCGAGCAGAAGGCGACGTAGTTGTCGCGCTGAAACTGGTCAAAGTCTCCCACCCCCGCGTCGCTGTATTTGGCTTTCACATCGCGGAGAATATAATGCCGGACGTTGGAAATACGCATGTTGCACCTCACAGATGAACTCCGTTCGTTCGTTCTGCGCTACGCGGGGAACTTCCTGCTAATCATCACTCTTTCTCCGACCGGTCCGACGCCTAAACGATCGTTGTTTGAGCTTACTTTGATTGCCGGCAAATATTTTTTAAAAAATTTTTCAAGCAAAGAAGGAGTTTTTCGCCTCCCTGCCGAATGATAAGTCAGCCAGGCGTCATCACAGCACGGATCGTTATACTATATCAAAGCAAGATCACAGCCGGCGGTCCTGGCACTGAAGGCGAGACCTGCGGCCGCTGCCAGCGAATCGCCAGCGGCCCGCACTGGGTAAACGAGAAACCGTGTGGGTGCGCGATGATCCCCTCACGCGCCGCACGTCTCGCCTTTATCTCCCGACCGCGGCATACTATTAATTCCCTCAATTTATCTTCGCGCTGACTCGCGCCGCGTGTATTCGCCTGGCAGGGAGGGGAAGGTCATGCCAGCCACCGCCGAAATCTCTACGCGCAGGCCGCGGCGCGTCAAGGAAAGCGAGCTGATCCGGTCCGGCTTTACCTGCGCGCCGCAACCCGGCGCCACTGTCTGCCGGCGCGTGCTGTGGGAAGACGACCGTTTCGGACGAGTTTTGGAAATGGTCGAGCTGCCCGAGCAGCAGGCAATAGTCTGCGTGGAGCTGCCCGTCGGGCGCACAATATCCGGCCAGGTCACCTGGGCGCCGCTCGAGCGTCTTCCCGGCGCGAACAGCGAGGCCGTGCAGGCGCTGCTTAACATCATCGGCGAGCTGGCGGGCGACGTCTTTGCCCATACCGCACCGTTGCGGGCCATCGCGCCCTTCGAGGTGGATGAGAGCGTGCGGTATGGGGGAGTGGTATGACCCTTCAGACCGCTTCTACTCGCGTGGACTCGGAGGTCCGCGCTCCAAGCTCCGCGTTCTGTGGCGCGCACGCCTCGATCCAGCCGCGCTGATCTGCTATTGCCAGGAAGTGCAGCAGCTCGCGCAGGCACCAGGCGCCGATTTCGTGGTAGGTCATCATTAGAATCGTACCCACCTTGCCTGCCTGCGCGTATTTCTCCTCGCCGGTCATGCCATACGCCATCGCCAGCGGGTAAAGGTTGGCGAACCATTGCCCGTTGCGGCAGTATTGGAATCCGCGCTCGCCGAAGCTCTCATCGATCAGCCAATCCACCACGCGCAGGAACCACGACCGCAACTCGGGATCGCGCGAGGCGCTCCAGCACTTATACATGCCTTCGTAAATCGAGTAGTTGGCGAACTCGCCGTAACCGTAGCGGTGGTGCAGGTAGTAGACGCCGCCGTATTCGTCCAGCCGGCGCATGACATCAGCGATCAGCTTTTTCGCGCCGTCCAGGTACTTCGTGTCGCGGGTCAGCTCGTAGACGAAACCCAGGTTGAGAATGGGCCAGCCATGCTCGCGGCCCGTCAGCGTGGTGGCGCGCCAGCGCTTCTCGATGAAGCGCAGGTTCACCTCGCCCTGCGCGATTGCCGCCGCGCGCGCGTCCGGGTCGCCGGTCAGGTAATAATACAGCGTGACGCCGGTGATCCACATATGCGAGGGGTAGGTGGCGCCGCGCACGTGGTCGCGCGAGTGCGGTGCGATGGCCCCGTCGCGCAGCGGGTCGGTGCTGTAAGAAATGTGATCGATGTCGATCATGTGCCGGGTGGCGATACAGGCGATGCCGAAGCGATAGGCGTCGCCGTTGCGCAGCGCCAGCAGGAACTGGCCGTAGGGGGTATCCTCCTCATGATTCCATCCGGCGCCGCCCGCGCCCCAGCGTCCCTCGCCGGTGAAGGTGTCGCCCCAGTGGATCATGCCGGAGGATCCGGTCAGGCTCGGCACCCAGGCCAACTTGGCCTCCAGCAGCGGGTACTTGCGGTATTGCCGCGGCATGATGCTGTCCATATCCTCCGCGCCGGTTGACTGATACCAGGAGAAGGGCACGGTGACGCCGGGCCTATGTTCCCAGCGGTACCACGTCTGGTCGCGCTCCGACGGATCGGTCTCACCCGCGTGGAAGGAGAAGACGATCTCGTGCCGCTTCGTCCATCCCTGCATATATTCCAGCAGGCTCTCCATCCGCGGCACTATATGAAGCAACATGCGGTCGCCCACGCTTTCGACAATCTTCGGGTGATTCTCCGCCATGTTGCGGAAGAAAACGGTGGCGCCGGCGCCTTGCCCGGAGATGTCCAGCCACGGCCCGGTCGAGTAGTGCACGGCGGGATAGTCGCGGATGTGGAAGTCCATGGTGGAAAGGTCTTCTCCGAAAATTCGCTCGTCGGTGACCAACGGTCCCTGGAAGCCGAGCGCCTGGCAGGCGGGGGTGCCCGCCTGGATGGCCACGTCCTGCCGCACGCCGCCGATGTCGCGCGGCTCGGTGTCGGCGCCGTGGTGGCTCTGCCGCAACGCCAATTCGGGCGCAGCGCCCACGTTGAAGCGCTGGCCGATCTTCAGGCTGCTCACCTTCACGCCGGGCATGGCATCTTCGCGGTTGGCAAGCTGGTGCTCGATCAATACGTCCGGGCAGTTGTGGAAAATGCTGACTCGCAGGCGAAAATGCAGAAAGGCGCTGCCGTCGGGGGCGGTGTGCTTGCCACTCAGCCGCACGGTGGTCCGCACGGAGCCGGCGTGTTCGATCTCGGCGCGATAATCAGCCGCCATCGACGCGTAATAACGCTTGCCGGCGCCGTCCTCGATCACGATGTCGCCGGCGTCCCCCTCGCGAATGATCGGCTTGCCGTCCACTAATACTTCACGGAAGAGGCTGAAGCGGCGCTTGTCGAAACGCAGCGCCAGCCGCCCGTTGCGCGCGGTGATGCCGTCCGCATCCTCCGCGCAAGTCACGTCGCCGGCGAGTCCCGGCTGCTCACCGAAGCGCACGCGGTAGCTCGCCTCCGCCTTCGGCGGCGCCGCCGGCACATCCGCCGGCAACTCGATCAGCGCCCATTTCACCGAGCCGTCCGGCCACCACCCCAGCGCCGTCGCCTGCGCCGGATGTGGTTTGCCCGCCGCATCGGTCGCCCGCACGCCGCTCACTTCGGTTAACGCGCCTTCCGGCAGGCTTACCCCCATTGCCGCGGGGACATTCGAATAGGGGATATACGAGCCGGTGCTCAGATGGAAATCGAAACCTTCCGCCACCAGTTCCCTCGCGCGATCGGTCATGGCTGAATCTCCCTGCTGAGAATTGCTGCCTGCCCGTTTCGGCGGGGCAGTGATGGAATCCTGCAGGAAGCGCCGGTTAACCCGAATTATTCTGAACCGCCGCCGCCGGATCAGCACGCCCAGGCCGACACGCCGGCGACGGCAGTGAGGAGCAGCGATGCCATGGCCAGCACGGCGGGCGCATTCAACCGGGCGGTTTGCAGCCGGGCGCGGCAGCGGGCAGGGAAGGCATGCGGGGTATCCGGGGAAGGAAGGTCGATGCAGTTCCAGGCGCGGTCGTCCGTCCCCGGTTTCCTTTTCGCGCGGAAAAAGAGCCAGGCCCCCGTCGAGGAGAGCGCGAGCAGTCCGGTTGTTACTATCAATATATAATGGATCGTGCACATATTCACCTCTGGCCGGCAAGTTATCTCCGTTTCGCACGCGGCCATGGGGAGCGCACCCCTATTCTCTCCTGAATACGAATGTTTGTCAATCCTCGAACTTTGCACTTTGAACTTCGAACTTTGAACTTCGAACTGAATTATTGTGCCGATTTCCTCACGCACGATGCCGGACTGTAGATTACAATACCCGGAACGGGGGAGGGGAGCATGGCACAGATCAGACCGGTTCTCGAAATACTGGCGGCACAGCCTACCCTTGAGGGGGCGGGGGTTCATCTGCAGCGGGCATTCGGGTATGCGCAGTTATCGCGGTTCGACCCGTTCCTGCTGCTGGATGATTTCCATTCGGCAAACCCGGCGCAATACCTGGCCGGTTTCCCCTGGCATCCGCACCGGGGGATCGAGACGATCACCTACCTCTTCCAGGGGGAGGTTGAGCATGGCGACAGCATGGGCAACAGCGGGATTATCCAGGCGGGCGACGTGCAGTGGATGACCGCCGGCAGCGGGATCATCCACCAGGAGATGCCCAAAGGCGACGCCCAGGGGCGGCTGTGGGGCCTGCAGTTGTGGGCGAACCTGCCGTCCGTGCTGAAGATGACGCCGCCGCGCTACCGGGGGTTCGACGCCGGGGAGATTCCCGAGGTTGCCCTGGACGGCGCTCGCGCGCGCATCATTGCCGGTGAGATGGACGGTATTCGCGGACCGGTGCGCGAGGTGGCGATCGATCCACTGTACCTGGATGTCTCCCTTCCGCCGGACACCGCCTTCACCCACCCCATCGCCGGCGACCACACGGCATTCGCCTACGTGCTGGAAGGCAGCGGGCGCTTTGCCGGTGAGAATGGCGATCAGACCGGCGCCGGCCATGTCGTCCGCTACGGCGACGGCGACCTGGTGGCGATCTCGACCACGGACAGCCCGGCCCGCTTCATCCTCGTCGCCGGCAAACCGCTGCATGAACCGGTCGCCTGGCGCGGACCGGTAGTCATGAATACCCAGCCGGAGCTACAGAAGACGTTTCAGGAGTTGGAGAACGGAACATTCTTGAAATTTTAGATTTTGGATTTTGGATTTTAAATTGCCATTCCGAGGGGAAAATACATACAGTCCCCCCTCGGAGTGATGCAACCTTCCACGTGCTGAACGGCGTCTAAATTGATGACCGAACGCATCGGAGGGAAGTTGCCATGGGCACAGTTTTCATCATCATCGGCCTGCCTATCATAGCCTACGCGCTGCTGCGCGCATACCAGATGTATCTCATGCACCAGCAGCTCGAGAAGATTCTCGAAGAACGGAAATTGTTGATCGAGGAGGGGGTGACCGAGCTACCGCCCTTGCAGGTGCGTGGGGACATGTTTGACGTGTTGCCCAGGGCCGGCAGAGGGGGCAGGGAAGCGGCGGATACCGCACCGCCGCCGGTCCAGCAGGTCAATCAGCGGAGAGAAGAACCCACCCCTGTAGTCCCACGCCCTCCCCGCGCGCGCAATCTCGGCATCCTGACAAAGATCGGCTCAATCCTGCTGCTGCTCGGATCGCTGAGCTTCCTTGCCGGCATGTCTGATCCACGTGCATTCGATGGATTGATTTACACCGGGATTATCATCGGCCTGGTCGGGCTGCTGTTTTTCCTGATCTACGCTTTTACCCCCCGTGACGAGCGCCGGCGGCTGGCGGAGGAACGAAGGGCCAATGCCGACCCGTTTGGGAATCTGAAGGCCGGAATCATTCTGCTGGCGCTTGCCGCCACTTCCGTCGCAATCGGCAGGCTCTCGCAATTTCGCTACAGCATGCCGGATGAAGCCGCGGACTTGCTGCGGGCGATCAGCGAAGGGCTGGGGCTGCTGCTGGGTTGCCTCGGTCTGGCGCTGATATTGATCCACATCATCGTCTGGCTCTCCACGCTCGGTAAGCGGCGCATGCCGGCGCCGCCCGCTCCGCAGCCGCCGCCGGATGATGCCACGCAGATCTTACATCGGAATATACCGCCTCCCATGTCATATCCACCGGCGGATGAAGACACGCAAATTATAGAGCGGTAGTTCTTTATGCCGCCCGCTTCAGCAGCCAGTTCATCACGTGCAGGATCAAAACTGCCAGCATGGCAAGGGTGGCGATTAGCGCGATGCCGGGCAGAGGTTGGGTGAGCTGCTCCCACCGGAATTCCCCGGTGGTGACAGGATGGAGAAGGCCGGCAAGCCAGGGGCGGGCATGAAGCAGTGCGGCCGCCGCCAGACCACCCGCCAGCAGATGCCCGGCGGTTTTGATGAGGACGTGCCGGAGGTAGTAGCGCCAGATTTGCGCCTGCTGGGTCTGCAGCATGATCTCCGCTACCAGGCGCCTGTCCGCCGTGAGCCGGTCGGCGGCGACCAGCTCATCTACCGCGCATAGTTCACGCAGCCGCTCGCGGCATGGAGCGCAGCCGGCCAGGTGCGCCTCGAGCTGCAGCGCGCGCTTCTCCGCGAGAAAGTCCGCGCTGAAATCATGAAGGAGTTTTTTCGCCTGCCCGCAGTTCATCGCAACCCCCGCTCCGCGGCCAGAGCGCGCAGGCGCTCGCGCCCGCGCGATAGCCAGGCCTTCACCGTGCCTTGCGGCACGCCCATCACGCGGGAAATGTCGGCCAGCGACAGCTCGCGCAGGTGGAACAGGGCAATCGCCACCCGCTGCTTTTCCGGCAGCTCGCGCAGCAGCGCCATCACCGGCCCGTCATCGTCACGAGGCCGCATGGTGGTAGGCGCGCTTTCCCGCTGCTTCTCCAGGCGGGCCAGGCGGCGGCGCTCGCCGCGCAGGTAAGCGCGCGCCTGGTTTACCGTGATGCTGTACAGCCAGGTGGCAAAGGAGGCGTCGCCGCGGAACTGCCGCAGCCGGCAGAAGGCATTGATGAAGACTTCCTGGGTCACGTCCTGCGCGGCGTCGGCGTCCAGCACGATCCGCCGCGCCAGGTTCAGCACGGCGTCCTTGTGCCGGTGCACCAGTTCCTCGAAGGCGGGCTGGTTCCCCGTCTTCGCGCGCGCGACCAGCAGCGCCTCGGGCGAGCCAATCGTTCCGCGTCGGAGCAGGCTGTATAAGCTCAACGAGTGCATCATGTCATTCCTTAGATGCCGCCCGGCTGCCTCTCGGTTGCATCGGGGCAATTATACCTCATCTTTAATATTCCGGAAGCACTATCTCGTTAACGGGCGGCGCCAGTTTCGCGGACGGCTGCCATTTTGACCGGTCACCCGACCGCAGCCGGCGCAGCCGCCGCGCGGTCAACGCCAGCATCAACTTCGCGATGAGCAGGAAGACGGCAATATTGGTAAGGATGATGGGCCAGTCCTCGTCGAATTCGGCATAGTAGCCTTCACCGGAGGGCAGATAATATTCGAAATAACCGGACGGCTCCACCAAAATACCGAAGGCAAGGATGGGATCGATATATTCGATGTATTCATACCCGTCACTGCTTGCCAGATGCGACATGATCCTTGAGTGTGTAATGACCAATTCCGTTGAGTCCGGATCGATGCTGTAATTCAGCAGCACGAAGCCCAATAAAATAATTATGCCGGTGGGAACGCTGGCCCAGCGCATCCAGCCGGGGAGCCGGCTCCTTATCGAAGGCAGGCTGCAGAGCGTAACCAGGATGCCGGCAGCGATCACCAGGCCCGCTTCCATGCCGATAACAATCATAACACTAATATCACCTCCACCGGTAAGCAGCGGAATCACCATATCGGTCATCAACGGCGTGAATATGAGCAACAGGCCGCATAGCACGTAAGCCACCGCCATGGCCACCGCCGTGCGCCGGAAGCGGGTCGAGCACCACAGGCCGATGGCGCCGAAGCAGAGGACGCCGGCGGCCAGCATCGCCGCCGCCGCCAATAGTTGCCACCCCGCCACGCCGCCCAGCATGAATCCGATCCCCGCCACCGGCAGCACGCAGAGCACGAGCAAGGCCAGCAGGCCGAGTCCGGACAGCAGCTTGCCCCAGGCGATCTGCCCCGGCGACATGCGGGTGAGCAGCAGCATCTCCAGCGTCTGCCCTTCACGCTCGCGCGAGACGCCCCCTGCAGTCATCGCGGGAGCGAGCAACAGCGCGATGACGGCGCCCAGCAGGAAAACGAGCCGCACCAGGTTTTCGCCGAGGGCTGCCGTGGACTCCATCAAATCGTTGGAATAGTTGTGATCGGACCATGAAGCGGCAATGAATATTATACCGGCTACTGCCGCCAATCCCGCGGAGGCCATAATCAGCGCCGGCGTCCGCAGCCCGCGCATGGAAGAGCGCATCTCCTTCATCAGCACCGGCAGCAAGATGCCCGCGCGCCAGTCCCGCCAGGCGGCGGTGAGGCGGCGAAGAGATGACAGCACGATGAGGAGCGCCCAACCCGCGAGCAGGCCAAGCAGGATGAAGGCGATGACATCGATGCCGTCGGCCACCGCGGGAGGGCCGATGGCAACGGCAATCCACCCGCCCGCGCCGCCGCAGCCCGCCAATACGAGCATGAATAACAGGATGCGGCAGATCTGGCGAACAAGCCTATTCACCGGCCAGTCCCTCTTCTTTATTACTGATGCTTAATTTCTCGCCAACAGGCGCAGTTTTTGTCTTTGGTTGCGGCGCAGCCGCCCTGTATTATTAATGCTGAATTTCTCGCCAACAGGCGCAGTTTTTGTCTTTGGTTGCGGCGCAGCCGCCTTGTATTCAGTCGGTCTGTTCTTTAGTTCCGGCTAACAGTCAGCGATTATCAACCTGCGCGGAATCGGGGGACGGCACTCCGGCTTGCCTTCGTTTCCGTCCGCGCGAAATGATAAGGTAGATGATTACCGCCGTGACGACGAGAAGAGGAATGCCGACGAGTGGCCGGACGGCGATCCAGGCGAGGGCGATCACGGTGGAAGCAACGGCTACGCCGATGCCGAATGCGGCGCAGCCGGTGCCCGCTTCGGTGATGTTGCCGATGAAGGGGATGATGTTCGCCAGCGCGTTGAGGGGACCGAAGAACATGGCGATGCCGATTACCATCATCAGGACGCCGGCCGCGCGCAGCACCCAGGTCAGGATCACGTTTTGCTGTTTGGCATGCTGGAAGAGCGCCGTCGCGCTGACCGTGCCGGACTCGATGAGGTTGATTTCCTGATTGCCGGCGCCGTACGGCTCGAAGGTGTCCCGCACCTGGCGCGCCACCAGGCTGACGGGACCTTGCGGCACGGTGGCAAAGGTGATGCGCGCATCGCCGATCTGTGGATTGGCCGGATCTGCGCCGAGGTAATACCCGCCGGCGTGCAGTTTCAACTCCGTCTTTGCGTTTTGCGGCGGTTGCTCTCCCGCTTCGGTCGCGGCCTGCTCGCCTTCCGCCCGAGGGGGCGCCTGCCCTTCGGATACGGTATACGGGGCGAATTTCGTCAGCTTGCCTTGCAGGCTCGGCGGGAGCGCGAAGGCGCCCACATGGGTGTCGCCGGCTTCGATGATGGTGCTCTCGTAAGGTTTAGCTACAGGATTCCGGTGGTCTTCCGGGTGCTCGAAGTCGCTGGAATCGATCAGCTCGTCCGACCAGGTTTTGTTATAAGTGTAGGTGGTCACGGTACGGCTGCCGCCGCCCACCTCTTTTTGCGTCTCCTCATCTTTCTCTTCTTCCCACTGGTACATCTCTACCGTGCGGCGCAGGCGCAGGGTATCGGTCACGGCGATGCCGAAGCCGGGGTCCTTCAGCGTCTGCGTGGTAGCCGCCTCGCCGGTGAGGTAAACCAGCTTGCCTTCGTTTTGCGGATTGACGGCGCCGGCATCGGCGTTGATGACGGTGCGCTCGCCCTGCGTCAGCACCTGCGCGCGCTCGAGGGAGCGATGCTCGTTCCACCAGAGCAGCGGAATGGCGGCGATGAACAGCAACAGGCCGACCACCGTGCCCATACAGGATTTCATGAAGTTCTGCCCGCACGACTGGCGCGTGACTTCAGTGTAGCTATCAGGGGACATGCGGTGTCTCCAATAAATGGGAATGGCCTTTATTTCGACGGATTGGCGCCAACTTCCTCTACAAATAATCTCTATCGTTAACAAAACAGTCACGATAACTGCTTGAACTGCTCGGGAACTATACCGGAGTGCATTGGGGGGACAGTCCCGTGGATATCATTACAGGCATTAGGTTCTGGAACGGGCGCTGGTTCAACAGGCGCGGGACAGTCCCGGAGCAGGTGCCGCCGATTCGGGAGGGTTGGCGCGCTCTTCGAAGGGGAGGCCTTCCATGGCCAGGGCGTGCTGGCACATGAGCCTGGCGATGTAGGTGTCGAAGACCTGGTGGATATACGGCAGGCGGCGGTCCAGCTCGTCGGCGAGGGCGACGAAGGCCTGGCTGGCGCTCTCGTCGTGGCGGTAGACTCGGGAATACAGGTCGGCGAAAGCTTTCGCGTACCAGGCATGGTGGCGCATGATGCGCCAGGCGGCGGCGGTGACGGGATCGGCGGATTTACAGCCGGCTTCGATGGCGGGCAGGAAGGCGTCTACCGCGGCGGGCGCAGCGTCCCAGCCCCGCAGCGCCTGCTCGCGCTTCGCGGGATCGATGGGCCGGCTGTTGTCGGCGGGGTCGAGCAGCTCGTGGTCCATCAATTCGGTCAGTGTTTGCAGGTACTGGCGCACTGCCGGGCCGTCTTCACCGAACAGGTCGGTGAAATACCCATCCACCAGTTCGTCGAAGTCGGCGCTCCGGTCCCACAGCGTTTTGCCCATCACGTGCATGTTGATGCCCGTGGGGAAGCACACGCGCTGTGCCTGGGCGCTGATGAAGCCGGTGAAGCCGAGCGAATTAAGGCCGCGCAGGTCCTGCCACAGCGTGCGCGTCATGCGTATCTGGCCGGGGTCGTAGTGCCACATGCGCCAGTAGTAATACTCGAAAATGATGCGCTCGCCGGTGAACGCCTCGTTCCACGAATCGAGCAGGCGCAGGTTGGCGCGCGGGTCGGCGGGGTAGGTCAGCTTATTGCGCTCGTATGGCGGCAGCGGCGCCTCATCGCCCGGGCCCGGTTCCGCCAGCGAGCTCCCGTATGAGCGGGTGATGGGCGCGAACATGAGCAGAAAGCGGGCGGGGTTGTTGATGCGTTCCGCTGCCGGCCCCCACATCAGGTCCACATAGGCGGGGATGATCAGCCGCGTTTTGATCTTCATCTCGGTCAGCGCGCGGTCGATTTCGTTGAGCATTACCACGCACAGGTCGGCCGGGCGGTGCTTGCGGCACCCGGCGCATTCGCAGTGGTTGTTGCCGCCGTCCGCCAGCCAGGTATGCACCACCTCTTCGCCCTGGTGGCCGGCGATGTACTGCAGGATGCCCTCCACCACCATCATGCGCACCAGCGGGTTGCTGTAGCAGAGGTGGGTGAAGAGGGGGATGCCGCGGTTCAGCTTGCGCTCGCCGCCCAGCTCCGCCAGGTAGGGGACAACCACCTCCGGCAGCGGCTCGGTGTGCGGCGCCCATTTCTCCGCCGGCAGGCCCAGCGGCTTGCAGGTCCAGCCGTGCCCGACGCTGTGCAGCATCAGGCCGCGCTTCCACGCCTCGTGTTTCACGCGCTCGGTGAGCTTGTATGCCTGCTTCGAATCGAGCGGAACGTGCACGGGGCGCCGGTGCTTTTCCACGCCGTACCAGCGGTCGAAGAAGGCATAACAGTTGAAGAACTGGGTGAAGTAGCCGTTGAAGCCGCGCTTGACGGAATAATCGATCATGTCGCGCACGTGCTCGATGGAGCAGGAACCTTCGATGCAGATCACGCGGAAGCGGGTGGAAGGAGCGTCGAGCAGGTCGATATCAACTGCCAGCGGATCGGCCACCCGCGGCACGCGCTCGCCCCGGTTGCCGGGCCGCAGCCAGCGGCAGCCCAGCGCCTCCAGCCAGCGGTAGGCGCTGAAGAGGAGGGAACGCGCATTCGAGCCTGTGATGACCACATTGCCGGCCCGCGCGCGCACGCGCACCGCGTCGTCCGGGCCGTTGAATTCCGGCACGAGACCGGCCACCTCCAGCAGCAGCGCCTTCTCGAACTGCCAAGGCATCCCCAGCCAGATACCCGGCTCCTTCGGGTCATACTCCCACGCGCGGACGACCTTCACCTCTTCCCCGGTCATCTGCTTGAGGTAGCGTTTAAGCTCGCGCATGGCGAAGTAGATGACCTGGTTCTGCTCGAGATGGTAAATGTGTAAGTTCATAGTTCGTAGTTCGATGCCCCATGCTACCACGGTCTTGCCATGGCAACGGGATATAAGCGAGACAAGGCAGGAATTTTATCTCGGAAACGCAGATCACCGCAGATTAGCGGTTTTTCAGCGATTATACCTTTGCCTGCTGCCCGTCATACACCGCGCCGATCACCTCCATCACGCGGGCGCCGTCGTGCACGGTACAGGTGAGGGGGTGCTCGCCGCGGATGGCGCCGAAGAAGTGGGCAATCTGCTCGTCGAAGCCGATACTGGATTTCACCGCGATCTCGCGCCAGTCCTTATCCTCGGTCAACCGGTATTTCAGCACCTCGGGCGTGAAGTAATCGTAAAGCGCGCGGCCCTTCGTGCCCACGATGTCGATATAGGCCACGCCAGCGCCGGCGACGAAGGCGGAATACATCGAGCCGACCGCGCCGTTTTGCGCCTTAACGGTGAGGATGCCGGCGTCCTCCACGTCGGTGGTCTTGAAGTGGCGGTGCATGGCGCCTGCCTGCTCGACAATCTCGCCGACCAGGAAGCGGAAAAGGTCCACCGAGTGGCTGTTGGTGTCCAGCAGGCAGCCGCCGCCGGCGATGGCCTTCTTCGTAAACCACTTGCCCTCCATGGCGAAGGCGGGGCCGAAAAACATATTGGTGAAGAGCACCGGGTCGCCGATGGTTCCGTCCACGATCAGCTTGCGGAAGGCGACGTTGGCGGGCAGGAAGCGGTGCCGGAAGGCGGGCATGAACAGCGCGCTGGACGAAGCGACCGCCTGCGTCATGCGCCGCGCGGCCGCCGCGTCGAAGGCCATCGGCTTCTCGCAGAGCACGTGCACTCCCGCCGCCAGCGCGGCAACCGCCGCCTCCTCGTGCGCGACCGGCGGGGTGCAGATGCTCACCACGTCCACCCCGCTGCCGAGCAGCGCCTTCACATCCGGGTAGACGGCCGCGCCGGTTTCTTTAGCCAGCATTTCCGCCGCCTCCGCGCTCACATCGGTGACCGCCACGACATCGGCGCCGTTCGCCTTATATCCGTCCACATGGCAGCGCGAGATACCGCCGCAGCCGATAATGCCAGCTTTGAAGCTCATGGGAGTGCTCCTCAATAAATCTTTCTCTTTCTCATGCTCTTTCTCTTTCTCCCCAACAAACATGGGTAAGCGGTGAAAAAGAACAGATAAAGTTATCGTCAGCCTGTCTGTTCTCCTCCTCCGTCGTCCTCTTCAACGTGGGGGAGAAAGAGAAACAGCAAGAGAAAGATTTTGCCTCATGCAAGTTAGCTGTTGGGGGGTGGAAATCCTTCTCCCACTTGAGTAAAAGAAAATTTTGCACTTGAGTGCGTGACAATGCGATAAGCAGGACTTATGCTTCGAGTATCGCGGGCAACGGATAAAATTGAGGAGGTATACCGGCCATGAAGTGCCCTCGCTGTGACTATAATAATATTGAAGTTTATGCCGGGATCTGTCCTCAATGCAGACTACGGGTAAGTGAAGTATCACAATCATTACGATCATTTTCACCAGCAGATGACCAGGGATCTACAGCAGCCGTAATGGGTTTCTGGTTGTTCGTGCATCATGCTTTGCCGATTCTGTTTATTCTTGTTTTTTATGCACTGGTGGCTTCACTGGATCAAACCGGACAATCATTCCCATCAAGCATGATATTCTCCATCGCATTCTTTAACGCTGATTTGCTCGGGATGTTCTCACGCCCCAATCATTTAATTGTTGCTGCATTCTATTGTGCGTACCTATTAAGCTTTTTAGGAGCCATAACGATCATCTTGCGCCGACGTTGGGGAGTGGTGCCGGTATTACTTGGGGGCATCGGGCAAGTTATCGGTCCGCTTTACGGGGAATATGTCAACCGAATCGAGAGAGAGGCCGCACAAAACTTACGTCATCATGATCCGTTTGGAGGAGGAGTTGAAGTTGCCGAGATGATCAATTTGATAGGATGGCTCAGATGGTGGATCACAATTGGCATCACTATATTAATTGTTGTTTTATTACTCTGGACGGCATATTCCAGAAGAACAAAGTCATAGCCACCTTTTTCATACTCCCCTCGTCGGTAATTGAGAATCGCCTTCTTTCAAACAGAAGGAGATAACATGATGCCTTTTTGATGCCTGGATAAATACAAAGCGCTGTCTAAGTTGAGATGGCGTATAATATAACAGGAGGCCGGTGATGGCGGATTTTCAACATGGATATGCGAACGGCGGAGTGCCGAGAGCAGCCTTCCGTTTCGAGGATTTCATCCGCATCGTGAGTATCGTTGTTCTCATATTGGAGGGCGGCATCCTGCTGCTGGTGGTGGCAGGCTACCTGTCCCGATTGTTCTTTCCGGATGAGCAATACTTCGAGCTGCTGGCGGTCGGGCCGTTTTCACGGGTCCGCCTGCTATACCTGGCAGCGCTGTTACCGCGAATCGGCGGGGCGCTGGCCTTCGCGCTGCGGCGTCGCTGGGGCGCGGGCCTGTTCCTGCTCGGGACGCTCGGGCAGGCGGCCGTGCTGTTCATCCTGACGCAGGATACGGAATTGATGTATGATGCCGTCAGCAGGAATGACGGCGATCCCGACACAGCCATCGTCGCCGTGATGGCCGGGATGGTCATTAACCTGCTCCAGGGGCTAAAGTGGATCGTGTTGAATATGGTACCGGCGTTTTTCATGCTGTGGTCGGCGCTGAAGCGGCGAGATTAACATTTCGACGGTCGCCTAATTGGCAAGGTAGATCAGTTGTCTCGGATCACGGCAACGTTTTCCTTGTGGATTTTACCTGCTCGCTGCCCAAACCCGCCCCCCGCCGCCAGCACGGCGAGGGCAAGGAGGCAGACGGCGCCGGAGAGCAGGTACATGACGTGGAAGTCGAATGCGTCGATGAGCAGACCGCAGAGCATGGCGCCGCTGCCGATGCCGAGATCGAAGGCGGTGGTGTAGGTGCCCATGGCCGCGCCGCGCTCGGCGGGGCCGGCGCGGTCGGTGGCCATGGCCATCAGCGAGGGCTGCACCGCCGCGGTACCCAACCCATAGAGGGCTGCCACTGCCAGCAGCATGACGTTCGACGGCCATAGCGCCAGCATTACCATGGCTGCCGCCGAGCAGAGCAGCCCGGGGGCGACCACCGCCGCGCGCCCGAGGCTGTCGGAGAGTTTCCCCAGCGGCCCGCGCGAGAGCACCAGCACGATGGCGAAGACGGTGAAGAAGAGACCGGCGTTGCCCAGCCCTTCCTTTTCGCTGAACTGCGGCAGGTAAAAGGCGACGGAGGCGTAGGTGAGAGTGGAGATGCCGGCCACCACGGAGGGGAAGATGGCGGAGGGGAGGAAATAGGCGCGCCAGCCGCGCGCCATGGTGCATGCCAGCGCCCGGCAGTCGCGCACCGGCAGCGTCACACTCCCGGCCAGCAGGACCAGCGCCGCGGAAACGGCAAAGAGGACGGGGTAACCCAGGCCATCCCGCTCGACGATGAAGACCCCCACCGCGGGAGCGATGGCCATTGCCACATTGGTGGACATCCCGTAGTAGCCCATGGCCTCGCCGCGCCGACTCGCGGGGGCGATCAGCGCCACCAGCGCGCTGGCCGCCGTGCCGAAGGCGGCCCAGCCCAGGCCGTGCAGCACGCGCAAGCCGAGAAAGGAGAGGGCGTCATCCCCGCGCGGATAGAGGAGGGTCGCCAGCAGCAGCACCGCCGAGCCGGCCAGCATGAGCCGCTTCCCGCCGCGCAGGTCGGCCAGCCGCCCGACGAAGGGCCGCAGCAGCAGACCGATGATGCCGAACACCCCGAGGATGACGCCGACGACCTTCTGCTCGGGCACGAAGGAGGTGATATATTTCGGCAGCGTGGCGAGCAGCAGGTAAAATCCCAGGAAGTTCGTCAGGTTGGCGAGAAACAGCAGGCTGAAGTCGCGGGTAAAAATCGACTCGCTCGCCTTCGCTTCCGGGATTTCGATCGTCATGCGCCCTCTCTCTCCGGGATTAGTGTGGCATAGGGTGAGGTGGGGCGTCAAGCGGGAGGATGTTGGTGATAAGTGATAAGTGATAAGGAGGCTGAGGGCTGAGGGGTGAAGGCTGAAGGAACCCCTTAGCCTTTGACCTTCAGCCTTCAGCCTTTTCATCACCAACATGGGCTTTGCCCATATCCCAATAATTCAGGCTTTCCATTAGGTTTACCACGCGGTAGTTTCGATACGGTAAAATAGCTGCAGAAAGAATCGGTCAGTCTACCTACCTACTCAATCACCGAACTCAGCTTGCCTGTTTGGGCATTATCTTTGCTACAACTACTTATTTTTATAAGGAGATTTCAACCCTTTAAGTACTAATCCGGCGGGCAAATGCATCGATCTCCTCTTCACCGGCCAGCACGCCGATCTCCACCCGCATGGTTCGCGATTCGCCGGGCTGCAGCATGGGGAGGCGGCCTTGCTCGCGGAGCACGGCGCGGTTTTCGCAGGGGGCGTTGGCAGGTTCCATACCGAGGACGTAATCGCCCTGGCCGAACATCTTCCACTGGGTAAGCCAGGGGAGGGCGCGCGCATCGAAGCTGACGTAGAGGCCCAGGCCGCCGTCGAGCGCGCGGTTGACCAGTGCGGCGTGGGCGCGGCCTTCCGCGTCGGGAGCAACAGCATGCAGGAAGTTCTCTTCCCGGAAGCCGGGGACCGGGGCTGTATAAGTGGGGAGGGTGGGGAGGCGGTCGGCGGAGTATTCGTCGTAGGGAACGGTCTCCCGCGCGGTGAGGAGGAACTCGGCGCCTTCGTCGAGCAGCGGGAAGCCGGGGTTGATGTGATACATGATCACGAAGGGCGAGGGCGCGTAGCCGAAGTTTTCGACGACGTCGGTGATGGTCAGCGAAGGGGCGCCGAGCGAGGTGGCGATGGTTCGCGTCAGCCGCAGCTTGTCGCCGAACAGCACCGACTCCTCGACAATGCCGGTGAGCTCGATGCGGTATTCGTCGCCGATCCAGCCGGAGCGGTCGCAGACCTGGCGCGCGGGAGTCACGTTGGCGCGGCCATGCAGGCCCAGGTCGGCGTCGCCGTCAGGTCCCGGGTTCCCCATGTAAGTCAGCCCGCAGGTGGTGAGCAGGCCGGCGAAGAAGGTGCGCAGCCAGCCCATTCCCGCCGGCTCGAAGTAAGCGGGATGCGCCTCGCCGCTGGCGGTCAGGTAAGTAAGGTTCGTGCCGCGAAAAGACGCCCGCGAGATGTCCATCCCCCGGTCCGGCAACACGGTGAAGCGCAAGCCGGCGCCGGTGTCCACCTCGAACGCCGTTACGCCGGTCGAACGCCCGTCCTCCAGCCAGCAGCGCCGCGCTCCGCCGATCTGGTTGACCGTGCCGACGAGCTCGAGGAGCTGGGAGCGGGTGTATTGCTTGCCGAAAAGGCGCATGGTCGGTACCCCGATGTATCGTTACTTCCAGATATGTCGAATTCAGTCCTGCAAGTTTCTCGCAAAGGCGCAAAGGCGCAAAGGAAGGAGAGGCCTTGACATTAAAACTATCGTTTGCTATAATGCCAGATGAGACAATCATTAGTTTGCGAGAACAAAATGATTCATTACTCGGATACCACTGTTTTCAATATGGCTGCCGATGCTATTGTCAATACGGTGAACTGCATCGGCGTGATGGGGAATGGGCTGGCGCTGGAGTGCCGGCTGCGCTACCCGGAAATGTTCGAAGATTATGCCGGACGGTGCCGGCGATGGGAGGTGGCGATCGGGAAGCCGTATATATTTCGCTACCCGGGTGGGCCGGCTATCATCAACCTGGCGGTCAAGATGCATTGGAAGTACCCCGCGCGGCTGGAGTGGGTGCGCCGGGGATTGGAGGGATTAGTCACATTGTTGGATCGCGAAGGCATTACCGCCATTGCTATTCCTCCACTGGGGTGCAACCTGGGCAAACTCGACTGGCAAAAGGTGCAGCCTCTGCTGGAGCACTACCTCGGCTCGCTTCCGGTCAAGGCGATTGTCTGCTTCGATCGCGAGGAACGCGCATCCGGCGTCGAAGGTGAAATGGTGAGCTTATTGAACGATTCGGCGCATTTGTGGTGGGTGAATGAGCTGCGGCCGGGCCGGGCGGCGGTTAACAGCATCCTCAATGCCTTACCTGTAAAGCACTTCCACGAGGTGCGCCTGTTGCCCGGCGTGAGGAAGCGGACTTACGAGCAGTTGCATCGTTTGCTTTATTGCCGTGTGACGGGAGCGGTGCTGCCGGAATTGAAGCCGCCGCACCTGCTGCGGCAATTATGCCTGGTGCTATGAGAGGCATACTGTCGGCGCGGGGTAATCTCACCGGCCCCGATTTAACTTTGAAATATGGTTATGTAACTCATCGAATCGATCCCTATTTCCCAAAAGGAGATCATTAGCACAGGACTTTCGCTCAACAGCCAACCGCTGGGATGCCCGGTTGGCGTAGTTGTTCCGTGAGATAGTCATCCCATTGGCTATTTTTAGCCTTGTACAATGTGAGTCCGAGTTCCTGGGCATGC
>Ga0172369_10002061_pt1 | contig 28225 bp, 21 predicted proteins | sample LakKiv25m_FD_114539 | JGI IMG/M metagenome (GOLD analysis project Ga0172369, IMG submission 114539) | Freshwater microbial communities from Kabuno Bay, South-Kivu, Congo - kab_022012_11.25m | ecosystem: Environmental > Aquatic > Freshwater > Lake | place: Democratic Republic of the Congo...
AGAAACCGGTGCTGCTCAAGCGCGGCTTCGGCTCGAAGATCGAGGAGTTGCTGATGGCCGCCGAATATATCCTGAGCGGCGGCAACGCGGAGGTGATCCTCTGCGAGCGCGGCATCATCACCTTCGAAAACGCCACCCGCTTCACCACCGACATCAACGCCATTCCGGTCATCAAGCACCACTCGCACCTGCCCATCGTGCTCGACCCCAGCCACGCCGCCGGCGACTGGCGCTACGTGGCGGATATCGCGCTGGCCGGTATCGCCGCCGGCGCCGACGGACTGGAGATCGAGGTGCACAACAATCCCAAGCTGGCCAAGTCCGACAGCGCCCAGGCGCTGACCCCGGAAAAGTTCGCCGACTTCATGACCCGCGCCCGCCTGGTTGCGCTGGCGGTGGGACGGACGATGCATGAGGCAACGGTGGTGTAGTTGGAAGGATGGCTATGCTCTACGAATTGAATCCCAACATCGAATATTCCGGGAACGCAAGCATTTAGTGAGATAACTTCCTTCACTCGATTAAAGGATTACTTGATTGAAAATCGTATAATCAAGGTAATCCTGTAATCCCAAGAATCAAGGTCCTGACATATGAAGACAGTCATCGGTTTCGTCGGCAGTCCCCGCAACGAAGGCAACACCGCGGCGCTGGTGCGGCAGGTGCTCAACGGGGCGGCGGAAGCTGGGGCGGAGACGCAGATCTACTTCCTCAATGATCTCACCATCCGCGGCTGCCAGGCGTGCGATCAATGCAAGGCGACCGGCGTCTGCGCGCAGCGGGACGACATGGCAGCGCTCCTCAACGCCGTGCACGCCGCCGACGCAGTGGTGTTCGGCACGCCCATCTACATGTGGGAGATGACCGCCCAGATGAAGGCGGTGATCGACCGACTGCGCCCACTCTTCACACCCGACTTCGGCAGCCGCCTGGCGCCCGGCAAGCAGGCCGCGTGGGTCATCACCCAGGGCCGCCCGGAGGCAGACGCCTATGCCGGTTACCTCGAAATGCTGCGCGGCATGACCGGCATGTTCGGCTTCCGCGCGGTGAATGAAGTGCTGGTCGCCCCCGATCTGCGCGCCGCCGGCGAGGTGGCGAGTCAGGCCGGGGTGATGGCGCAAGCCGCCGCAATGGGGAAACGGTTACTGCAAATATAAGCGGTCATTCCGCGTCAGGGCGGCTTTTACCCGGGCCACGATCTGACCCATCTCAGAAAAGAAACCAAATCTTTATGAAAACTTTATACCCTTCTCTCTTGCATTAGTCGGATTTTCGCAAAATGATGCAGTAAGATAAAGGCAGGGGAAGCGAGCGCCTACATCTGGTTGTCCAGCTCAACACCGCGGGAGGTCTCCCCCAGGCCTTCCACGGCAGGCGATGTAAGATTACGATAAACGTGCAGATACGGTCATCATATTTTTCTTCATCAATACCATGTTCGCCGGATCAATTATCGGAAATCGTGTAAAAGCATATCTTACTGGTTATTACGCTCGCTTCCTTCCCCCCTTCTCCGACGTCCTGCTGTCGGGGGCAATCCCAATACTATTTCTTTAATGCCATGGGACTGTCCCGTACCGTGACGGGCATGGTTTTTTCTACACAGCATTAAAGGCGGAGACAGTTCTCGGTGCTCCACGGTTTACGTTTTCCCCGATTTTTGGCACACTGGTGTCATGCCATACCGTATTGGAATCGATGTCGGCGGAACATTCACCCACGCGGTGGCCATTGATGCCGCCACGTTGCAAGTGACGCAGCAGGCTAAGGTACCGACCACACACCGGGCCGCGGAGGGCGTGGCGCTGGGGGTGACACAGTCGCTGCAGGCGCTGCTGGACGCCGGGGTACGCCCGGATGACGTGATATTTATCGCGCATTCCACCACGCAGGCCACCAACGCGCTGCTGGAGGGTGACGTGAGCCCGACCGGGGTCATCGGCATGGCGCGCGGGGCAGATGCGCTGAAGGCGCGCAAGGATACCGAGATCGGCCGCATCGAAGTGGCCCCCGGCCGCTTCCTGGAGACGTATCACACCTTCCTCGATTCCAATACCGTGAACCCCGAGACCATCAAAGCCGCCGTGGGCGAGCTGCAGGCGAAGGGCGCGCAGGTGATCGTGGCGGCGGAAGCCTTCGGCGTCGATGACCCCACCAATGAGCGGATGGTGCTGGACGTCTGCGTGGAGCTGGGCGTGCCGGCCACCGCCAGCCACGAGGTGAGCGGCCTCTACGGCCTGCGCATCCGCACGCGCACCGCGGTGGTGAACGCCAGCATCCTGCCGAAGATGATGCAGACCGCGCAGATGACCGCGAAGGCAGTGACGGCGGCGGGCATTACCGCGCCGCTGATGATCATGCGCAGCGACGGCGGGGTGATGTCCGTCGACGAAATGCGCCGCCGGCCCATCCTCACCATCCTCTCCGGCCCCGCCGCCGGGGTCGCCGCCGCGCTCATGTATGCCCGCATCAGCGACGGCATCTTCCTGGAGGTGGGCGGCACCTCCACCGACATCACTTGCATCCGCAACGGCCAGGCCAGCGTGCTGAGCGCCACCATCGGCGGGCACAAGCTGTTCCTGCGCACGCTGGACGTGCGCACCATCGGGCTGGCGGGCGGCAGCATGGTGCACGATGATCCTCATTGGGATGCGCTTCAACCGTTAGTCGGACCACGCAGTGCTCATCTTGCTGGATTACAATATTCCTGTTTCTCTGCGCCTCCCGAGCCGCGCCGTATTATCCGGATACAACCGATGCCGAACGATCCGAACGATTTCATTGTCATTGAAGGCGCCGATGGACAACGAGCAGCGATCACCATGACGTGTGCTGCCAATGGAGCGGGATATATTCCGGAAGGCGATTACGCCTGGGGGAACGGGACGATTGCCGGTGAGTTGTTGGCCAAAGAATGGAAATGCACCCCGAAGGAAGCATGTGAAAGCATCTTATATAGTGGTTGCACGCAAGCTGAATTGACAGTCAAAGCGTTATTAGCGGATTACCAGCTCCGCCGCGAGCACGTCACCCTGATCGGCGGCGGCGGTGGCGCGGGCGCGGAGGTGCCGTTCACCGGGAAGATAATGAGCCTGCCCTGGCGCATTGCCGAGAACGCCCCGGTGATCTCCGCCATCGGCGTGGCGCTGGCACTGGTGCGCGACACGGTGGAGCGCACGATTCCGAACCCGACCAAGGAGGACCTGCTGCGCGTGCGGCAGGAGGCGATCGAGGCGGTGGTGCGCGTGGGCGCCAACCCGGAGACGGTGGAGGTGCAGGTCGAAGTGGACCCGCAGCACCAGGTGGTGCGCGCCACCGCCACCGGCGCCACCGAGATGCGCATGCGCGACCTGTCCGCCGAAGCTGCGGGCGAGGAGGCGCAACGCGAGGCCGCCGCGAAGTCGCTGGACGTGGAGCCTTCTGCGGTACAGGAAGCCGCCCGCGCGCCGTATTTCGCCGCCATGGCCACCACGCGCGTCACGAAAAAGCTTTTCGGCTTGATGAAGACCGAGCGCACCCCACTCCGCCTGGTGGACCGCACCGGGGTAATCCGCCTGCAACTCGCGCATGGCGCCGCGGAATCCACTTCCGCTGGCCGCGCCGTGCCCCGTCTGCGCGAGATGATCGCCGCGCAGACCCACTACGGCGACGGCGGTGAGCGCCTGCCCGCCGTCTTCCTCGCCGCCGGCCCGCGCATCTTCAACCTCTCCGGCCTCCTTACCGCCGACCACATCCTCTCGCTGGCGGAAGCGGAACTGCAGCATGTGCCGGAGAATGACCAGGTGCTGTTGCTGGTCGGGGAGCAATAGGTAAAAATGCGAAAAATGCAAAAAAATGCGGGACAGTTACCCCTGTCACGCATTTCGTTATGTATTTATTGCCTTCTGGACTGGAAATTACATAACCATTTTCTGTATTTGTTGCCGGTCCATGGGAGGGCGAGCGTCCCCGCGAGCCCCGCTTATTAAGCCCGTTCTCGTCGCTAATGCCTGTCGAACCCTGCCCCACGCACATACCGAATCTAACGGCGGCCACAGATGCCACGCGCGGGGCTCGCGGGGACGCTCGCCCTCCCATAAACCAGCGACCGGGTGACTCTTCCAATAAAATAGCGGATAACGGAGGCAGTAACCGCTTGCATGGATAAAAAACGGAGACAGCGCCCTGTTAAGACAACCACCCGGAGGTTATGCGCAATTTTCTGCCGGCCGTCCGCGAACTGTCTCCTCCGGCATCCACTGTCATCCGGGTTCCGGCTCCGCCGGGTTAGGATACAGCCGGACGATGCGATGCCTGGCAGGGATTATCCATACAGGCGGCGAAGGGAGGTGATAAGGACCCCGGAAAGCGGACACCTTCAGGAGGCTCGTATGCGCATATTCCCGCCGCCGTTTTGCTGCCTGGCATTGCTCATCCTGCTGATGGCCGGCCTTCCCGCCCACGCTGCCTATCAGCGCTGGGCCATCATCACCTCCGAATCGCCGGAAGAAACCCAATTTAGCGACCTGCTGCTGGCCCGGCTGACGGACGCGCCGAACCTGGAGCTGGTCGAACGCGCGGAGCTGGAGAAGCTGGCGCATGAGCAAAACCTGTCCGGCGCCTTCTCCGCCGAAGGCAGCGCCGACCGCCTGAAGATCGGGCGGATGCTGCGCGCCGATGCGCTGGTGCTGACGAAGATCAGCGGTCCGGTGGAGCGCCGCGAGCTGGAGCTGATTGTCGCCGAGTGTCAATGCGGCGCGCGCCTGGACCGACAAATCCTTCCCTGGAGCGCGGACGACCTGCCGGCACTCGTCCGCTATGCCGCGGGGCAGGTGCTCGATATTCAAAAACGCTTCGCGAACGGCCTCACCCGCGTCTACGGCGTGCCGAGCTTCGTCTCGCAGAGCCTCTCGCGCGAATACGACCCGCTGCAGGCCCGCTACGCCCGCCTCATCGCCGGCGTCCTGTCCCTGCAGCCCGGCACGGCGGTGATCGAAACCGAGGAAGCGCGCGCCCTGGGGCGCGAGCTGGCGATCGGCAACAATCCGGAACTGCAGCGCCTGGTGCCGGCTTTCGTGGCCGGCGAATTCCGTGCTGAACCGCGGCCCGGCAAAGAGGCGCTCGTCACGCTGCAGGTAAGCGTGACCGGAGGCGCACAGGCGCCGGTCGAGTTCAAGTCCGCGGCAATGCCGCTCTCCGACGCCGGCGCCTGGCTGGTCACGACGGTGGCGCCGAAAATCCTGGCCGCCGCCGGCGACGCCCAGCCGCTGACCGTGGAAACGCAGGCCGCCGCCCTGGTTGCCCGCGCCGAGCTGTTCTCCCAACTCGGCGCGCCGGCGGAGGCGAACGGGCTGCGCGAGGCGGCGCTGCTGCTGACGCCGGAGGCGACGGACCTTCGCCTGGCCGCCTTCAAGGATTACTGCCGTATCGCGCAGTATGACGCCGAGTGCGCCTTCCCCGGCCTGCCGAAGGGTGACGACACGCAACGCATCGCTTTCATCGATCGCCGGGTGAGCGCCTATGAAGCCGCGCTGGATCACGCCGTGCAGCTCATCGGCGCGGGTGTCCTCCCCGAGGCCGATATGCTCGTCCTGCTCGACATGCTGAAGGAGCCCCGCTACAGTTTCGAGCAATCTTTGAACGATGACAGGCAGTATATATTACGGACGCCGGCGGCAAAAGAGCGCGTGAATGCCGTCAGCCTCGACACCTTGCGCTTTTACGATCAGGTGGCAACATTGATGATCCCGCGCATGGACCCTCGGCAGTTCTGGCAGGCGTGGATGCCGAAGCTGGACCGGTTGCTGGAGATGGCGCCGGGGTTTTATACCACGGAGGACTATCGGGCCTATTACGCCTTCAACCTGCACCTGCTGGAGCTGCTGCCGGACGGACTGGACTACATCATCGCCCCCCACTTCTTCTGGAGCGCACCTGAGGAGCCGCTGCAGGATTATTGCCGGGCGCTGTCCACCAGCCCTAAAAAAATCGCGCGCCTGCAGGCCGAGTTCATTCACATCGGTCGGCGTCTCAAACCGTTGAACTTCAAGCATAGCATCGCAAACGGGCCGGCGTTGACCGAGGAGGAGCTGACTGAAGCGGCCGAGTTGGAAAAGGAGATGGGACAGTTGGTCGCCTCTTACCGGGCGCTCGTCTTCCCCGCTCCGGCGCAGATACCCGGGGAAACGCGCGGATGGGCCTTGCTGACCGGTTATCAGCGTCTCATCGCCGGGCTGAACAAAACGCGCCCGGCGATGCCGGCTTACACCATGGTCAAACCGCCGACCACTTTCGGCGCGGTGACCTTCCGGAAGATTGAGATGAAAGTCATCGACGGCCCGCCCATCACCGATCCACGTGAGCAGCACGTGGAGATCTACTCCTGCTCCGATACGCTTGAATTCGTGAAAACCGCCTATCATCTGTACTTGCACGAACAACCCGGGAAGCTGCGGCACCTCCGCGGCATCACCGGGACGACGCCGCAAAAGCAATTCGGCGACCTGGCCTGGGACGGCGAGCGCCTGTGGGCGGTGGTCAACACTGTAGGCCTGTGGGTGCTGGCGCCGGATGGGCAGCTCCTCGGCACAGTCACGCCGGAGGACGGCCTGCCGGAAGCGGACACCATGCTGCTGCAGCCCCTCGCCGATGGCCGCGTCTTCGCCGTGGGGAGCTTCGGCGAGGAGCGTCGCGCCTGGTGCGCCGTGCTGCAGTGGCAGGTCGAGAAGAAAGCAACGGTGAAGGTCGTCTACGAAGCCCGGCGCTCGCTGGCCCCCACCGAGCCTTTTGAGAATCCAGCCATCCTGCTCGACCCGTCGGTCGGTTTCCAGCCGGTGTCGATCACCCCGGTTACCAATGAGGCCGGTCACCCGGCGTTGCTCATCGGGCGATATCACCAGAATTGCGCCTCATCATACACCGGCAAGTGGGCCAACCTGCGCCCACTGCTGCTCGATCTGGTCACCTACCAGGCCAGCGTGCCGGATATTGTCGCCGCCTTCGGCGATCCGCACCACTCGGTGCTGCCGGTCGGTGACGCGGTATACCTGTTCACCAGCCTGCGTGAGAAGATGTTCGGACCGATGAAAACGAGCTTTCACACCGGCGGAGACGGCCCTCCGGTCCGCGAGCCGATCCCGCTGGAAAATCCCGGCAAACCCAATCCGAACGACCCGTTCAATCCGCCGGAGATGGCGAAGTATATCGGAAACCCGGGGATTGAGATGAAGGTGCTGCTGCCCGGTCCGGACGGGTGGGTCTACGTCCCCGGTGTGCAGTGGTGGCGCTTCAACCCAAAAACCGGACAGGGGCAGGCCCTGACCGGTCCGCTGCCCCTGCTCGACTACCAGACCGGCGGTCGCTTCCTTCGCTCAAACCAACTCGGTCTCCTCGTCTGGCACGGGAGAGGCGTTTATCAGGTCGTCATCGATGAAGCGAACATCCCCAAGGCAGTCCGTCCGGATTTGTAACAAGCAGAAGCGGTCCGGTGCTGCATATCAGGCCGAACCGGGTAGGCTGTCACCGGGACATCGCTGACCTGGTTTGTCGTTTATGCCCGCGCCGTTTGCCGCTGCCGGTTGATGATGCCAGGGGCGGCACAACGGTCTTCTTCTCTTCCTTTCGCCGCTGTACCGACGGGTCAGTCCCTACATCGACCATGGCCTTCACCAGCAGTATCACCACAAGCACGGTTCGAGGCGACTTGCGGTAACCGGAAGATCCGGTGGAAAACGTTATCATACTCGGTAACGAGTTACGACTCGGTGAAGGTGCGACCGATCGATCCGGCGAACCTGATCTTTATGCTGCACCAACGATATGCATCAGCTGCTGTTGCCGCCGCGTTGCTTTCCCGTGAGGCCTGGCGGCCATATCCCACCAGACAGGATCGCGCGGCCTGGGCGGAACTGCCTGCCGGGGTGGGCACGGAATTGATCGCTCGCGGCGAGGCGGCGCTGGCGGCGGAGTGGCCCGCCCTGCCGGCCACGCTGTTCCTGGAGTTCGGCCGCAATGGCAACCGGAGCCGCTTCGAAAAACACCACTTCGGTCGACGGCAATTGTTGTGCGACCTGGTGCTGGCGGAGTGCGCCGAGGGACAGGGGCGGTTTCTGGACGGCATCGCGAATGGCGTCTGGTCGCTCTGCGAAGAATCCTACTGGGGCGTGCCGGCGCACGTGGGCATGCAGCGCGCCGGTTCCGGTCTGCCGGACACCGCCGAGCCCACCGTCGACCTCTTCGCCGCGGAGACGGCGGCGCTGCTGGCATGGACCGCCTATCTGCTCGGTCCAGCGCTGGACGGCGTGTCATCCCTCATTCGCCCGCGCATCACCCGCGAAATTGATTACCGCATCCTCACCCCCTGCCTGGAACGCGACGATTTCTGGTGGATGGGCCTGCAGGGGGCACGCTCGGTGAATAACTGGAACCCGTGGATCAACTCGAACTGGCTCGCCTGCGCGCTGCTGGTCGAGGAGGACTCGGCGCGGCAATTGGCGGCAGTGGCGAAGAGCATGCGCAGTCTGGACGTCTTCATCGACGACTACCCGGAGGACGGCGGCTGCGACGAAGGGCCGTCCTACTGGGGCCGGGCCGGCGCGTCACTATTCGACTACCTGGAACTGCTGCACTCTGCCTTCGGCGGCGCCATCGACCTGTTCGCCGAGTCGAAGATTCAGGAGATAGGCCGCTTCATCTACCGCGCGCACATCGCCGACCGCTGGTTCATCAACTTCGCCGACGCCCCTGCGCGGCTGATCCCCAATGGACCATTGATTTTCCGCTACGGACGGGCGATTGGCGATACGGAAATGCAATCGTTCGGCGCCTGGCTGGCCACGCTGACCACGCAACGCCAGGGGGTGGACAGCCTGCCGCGCCAGTTGCCCGCGCTTTTCACGCTGGCGGCGATGGCAGACACACCCGCCATGCCGCCGCTTACCCGCGACGTCTGGCTGCCCGACACGCAGATGATGGTCGCCCGCGCGGAAGGCGGCAGCACGGTCGGCCTCTTCCTCGCCGCCAAGGGCGGGCACAACGCGGAAAGCCACAACCACAACGACGTGGGCCACTTCACCGTCTACGCGGACGGTCAGCCCGTGCTCATCGACATCGGGGTGGAAACCTACTCGCGCAAAACCTTCAGCGCCGAACGTTATGATATCTGGACCATGCAGTCGCAATATCACAACCTGCCCACCGTGAACGGTGTCATGCAGCGCGATGGCCGCGAGTTCGCCGCCCGCGATCTGCGTTATGCCGCCGATGAAGACGGCGCGGAATTCACACTGGACATCGCCGGCGCCTACCCGCCGGACGCCGGCATCGCCTGCTGGCGGCGCACCTTCACCTTCCTCCGCAAAGGTGAGATCACCGTTGCGGATCAATACCGCCTGTCCGCCCCGCCGCGCGAGCTGTGCTTCAGCCTGCTGACCCCCTGCGCGGTGAGCCTCGATGCCGCCGGGACGATCACTCTCGGCACGCGAGCATGGGGCGATGGATTGTCCGCGGGCCGCGCCCTCCTTCACTTCCCCGCCGACAAGCTGCGCGCCGATGTGGAGGAGATTACCATTGACGACCCGCAGCTCCAGGCCGTCTGGGGCGACCGGCTCTTCCGCATTCTGCTGCGCGCCGTCGAACCGGGACAGGATGATTCGCTCGCGATCCGAATCGAGCGTAACCGATAGCTGATCTGCGCTTCTGAGGTTAAACAGAAAACAGCAACATCAGCAGAAGGTGGCCTGTGTCAGCGCCAATTTCGGCAACATCTCGCATCAATACGCGCGCGTGGATACCGGAAACGCCGCTTTCCAACACCCGCGTGATCATCGTAGCCTCCGGTGAGGAGAGCGGTGCGCGCGCGGCTGACCGGCTGCGTGACGCGTTGGCGCCGTTCGGAAGCCTGGTCCAGGTATTGCACGACCCCGCCCACGACGTGCTGCTCGCCGCCGATGGACCGGTATTCCTGCTCGGCAACCTGGCAAACAGCCAGTGCGTGCGTTATCTCTATTATCGCCTGCTGAGCGCCACCGACCGCCGTTATCCCGGTCCGGCGGGCTACGAGCTGCGCACCCTTGCCGACCCGTTCGCCACCGGCGCGAACATCGTGCACCTTGGCTATTCGGATGATGCCGGACTGGAAGCCGGCCTTCGCGCGCTGCAGGGGATGCTCCGCGATCCCCTGCCATTCTGCCGTGAAATCCATGCCACCCGCCTGCCGCTGCCGGACAACGAAGTGGACGAGTTCCTGCATACGCCAATGCCGCTGCTCGACTGGCAGATCAGCAATGGGGTATTGATAGACCAGAAGGGGTACCTTGCCTACCTGACCGGCAACACGGACCTGCTGGACGAATACTGCCGGGCATGGCAGGCGGTGATCTCGTGCGGGATCGAGGCGTCGGAGAAGATCGTACAGACGCACCTGTATATGCTCTCACGAATCACCACCTGGCGATTGTTGGAAGGGACGGGGATGATTCCGGAGACCATGTGCGCGCCCATCCTGCAGTTCATGCTGGACTGGGCGCGGAGCAACGAGGCGGTGCCACTGCTCAGCCATACCCCCTATCAATCGCCATATGTTCCACGGCAGAACCACGGGCTGATTCCGGCACTGGCGCTCACCTACCTGGCGGAGCATTGCACGCGGCATTATCCGCAGGTGACGGAAGCTGTCGAGTGGCTGCAGGTGGCAAACCGGGTTTTCGCGCCCTATGGGAAGAGTTGGAAGCCGATCTGCGACGGCCTCTGCCACGGTTGGTGGCTCTCCCAGCCGGTCATGCTGCACTACGGGCTGTTTGATCCCGAGCATCGCTACTTCGAAGAAGGTGGGGCGCGCATTGCGGCGGACTGCGCGCAGGCGGTGGTGAATAACCAAGGCTGGATGCCCAGCGCCGGCGACGCCGACCTGCTCCGCCAGTTCCCCGGTCCCACCCTCCGCATTGCCGCCGCGTATTACCAAGATCCCACCTACCTGGCCACCTTTACGCAGGCGGCGGACTACCGGCGGAACAAGTGGCTGGGCGGCACGCCGCTGACCCGGACGTTTGACATCGGTCTGGACCCCGTCCCGCCCAACCATGCGTCGATCACCGTCGTACCGATGGACGCGCTGGTGTACCACACCTGGGAGCGCAACGCACCGGACCGCGCGGCGATGGTCTGTGACACACCGCCGAATTCGCCGCTTGAGCGCTGCTTCGACAAAATCGCGCTGCGTGCGGGGAACGACGTCGATGACGATTACCTGCTGGTCGATGGTCTGGGTGGCGGGAGTCACTCCTACGCCGACGCGGCTGCTGTGCTGGATTACGCGCGCTTTGGGGTGAGCTGTCTTGTTTCCGAGGATGCCCTCATCTTCACCGCGCCGGAGCACCACACCGCCGTGACGGTGGTGCGCGACGGCGTGGTGGGCAAGGTGCCTGCCTTTGCCGAACTGGAGGAGCAGGCGGTGCGCGCGGACGGCACGTTGTATCTGCGCATCCGCTTGACCGCATATGCCGGTGCGGAGTGGGTGCGAGAAATTTTCCTCCTTCCCGGGCGCTGTGCGGTTTTTCACGACACGGTAACCGCTCGCGTCGCCGGCGATTATGCCATTGAAGCGCATTTCCGCACGCCTGCCCGCGCCGTTCTCGACGGCGGCAACTTTGTCAGCCGACGGGAGAGCCGCACCGGCGGCGCGGTGGAGTTCCGCCTGCAGAGTCTGTGCGAGCCGCAACACGTCCGCCTGGAGGCGCTCCCGATTGACCTGCTCTACCGGCACCTGGCGGGCGATCCGCCCACGTCGCCGGAGAGCGACAGTGTGGAGGCATGGCGCCGGCGCTATGGCACCGACGATATCGCGCTGACGCAATACACCGCACGCGCCGCCTGCCATCTGCGGGCCGGCGAAACCGTCATACTGACACACCTGGCACAGATTCGTGGACTGAGCGAGCCGGCGCTGACACTCCGCGCGGAAGACGGCGTGCTTGTCGTCGGTGGAGATGGGGAAATCATTCTACCTGTGCACGTGGACGCATCCCCTGCGGTGAAATGTGTAGGTCATGCACCGGCACTGGCTGCGCTCACTTATCAACCTCTCGCGGAGTGCCCTTCTCCGGTTTCGAGCCTCGCATCTGCCGGCGGTTTGCTCCTCGCCGGCACACTGGACGGCGCGCTGTGCGCCCTTGATGCCGGTGGCGGCATCGTCTGGAAGGCGTTGCTGGCGGGACCGATCCGCGACATTGCGACCCTCGGGCAACCCGCCGCACCTTTCACTGTGGTCGGCCACGGTGATGATCTGCTGACGGCGCTGGATGACGACGGGCGGGTGCTGTGGCAGCGCACGATCGAACGCGAGCCCTGCCCCTGGCCATGGTGGGAGCTCCGCACCCCCGCCCCCGCACAGGTCGCCGGCAGCATTGTCCACGGTGAAGCACTCTTCGCCGTCGGGTGCGGCGATATCCAGGTGCGCCTCTTTGACGCCGGCGGTGCTTTACGATCGATGTGGCGCTACAACGAGGGCGTGCCGGGTCGCCTCCGCGTCGCGGATGTGAACGGCGACGGCGAACCGGAAATCATTGTCGGCGGCGACCTTTTCTCCGACCAATCAACCTGCCGCATCCTCGACCGGCAACTCCGCGTGAAGGCCGAATTGCCGGTAGAAGGCTGGACGAGCTGTCTTACCGCCGTCGCCTGGGAATGCATCGACGGTCGCCACCTGGTCGCCTGCGGCGCCAGCCGCGGTCGAAACCTGCTCGTCTACGATCTCGACCAACCCGGCGAACCGGCGGCGATCCTGGAGGCGCGGCTCGGTGGGGAAGTGCGGGGGCTCTGCTTCGACCAGCGCTCGCGCGCTTTGCTCGCCGGCACCAGCCAGGGCTTCTTGCTGGTGTTTGGCCTCGATGGCTCTCGGCGTTTTGTTTGGTTGCTCCCCAGCGGCGTGAAGACCATTATCCCGTGGCATGAGGCGTTTCTCGTCACCGACATCACCGGCTACAGCCGGCTTGTCACCGCCGATGGCCGGCAGCATGCCGCCGGCGCGGGCACCGGCGGGTGGACCTGCTGGACGGCGCACAGCGGCACGGTCGTCTTCGCAGCAGACCGCGGTATATTCAGCATCGAATACGGAGGCATGTCATGAGTTTTCGCATCGCCGTCATTGGCTGCGGCAATCTGTCCAGCCGGTATCACGGGCGTGCCTGCGCGCGGTATGCGGCCACTCACCCTGACACCCTACTTGCCGCCTGCTGTGACCTGGATGGCGACAAGGCGGTCCGGTATCGCTTGCAATTTGGTTTCGCCGCCGCCTACACGGATATCGAGACGATGCTGCATGCCGAAAAGCCGGATGCTGTCTGCCTGATCGTCAACGAGCATCACACCTGTGCGGTGGCATGTGAAGTCCTGGCACTGGGATATCCGCTGCTGATGGAAAAGCCGCCCGGCATGACCACGGCGGAGACCGACCGCATGATCGCCGTTGCCGCGCAAAGCGGCGCCCCGACGCAGGTGGCATTCAATCGGCGTTACATCCCACTGGTGCGGAAGGCGAAAGAGATCATCGCGGGCATGGAATTCGCCGGCGGGATGCAGCACGTCAACTACGATTTCATCCGCGTCCGCCGCACCGATGATGATTTTTCCACCACGGCCATTCACGGTATCGACACGCTTCGCTGGTTAACCGGCAGCGATTTCGCGGAGATCGAGTTCACCTACCACGATCTGCCGGCGCTCGGTGCAACAACCGCCAACATTTTCATGCGCTGCGCGATGCGCTCCGGTGTCACCGCCAACCTTAACTTCCTACCGGTCTCCGGTATGACGGCGGAACGGGCAACGATTCACGCGCTGGACAATCTGCTCTACCTGGAGATCCCCTCGTGGAACGGACTGGACGGCCAGGGTCGCATTCGCCAGGTACGCGGCAACGAGATAATGCTGGATGCCGGCGGCAACGACCTGTTCGGTGAGCAGCAGGAGTTCGAGATGGCCGGATTCTACGGTGAAAACGCCGCCTTCTTCGACGATATCCATGCCGGCGCGCGCCCGGTCGGTGACCTGGTCCACGCGCGTCAGTCCGTGGAAGTGATGCAATGCCTGCGGGAACGTCGGCGGGAGTATCCGGCGAACTAGGCATTCAGCAGGCGCCGGTGTGACTCCCGGCACCTTCGTGGTGAGCTGGAAATCCGAATACCGGCACTGTATTGGCGATCCAGCGAGATCGGCATCCATTCCGTCCTCACCGGGAAGGTGTCCTCGGGGCGAGTGCGGCACAACAGTGATGTCCGGCCACGCGGTCAGGGGTGAATTATTAGCCGCAACGCATGAATATCCGCTTGTGCGGGGATGGCGTTCCCTTCATATCGGCTGAAAAGCACCTCGTCGCGTCGTTCCTCGAGGGCCGGATACCATCGATCAGGGGATAGGCCGACGCGCAGGCCGCGGTAGTCGGAGATCAGCGCCTCATTCGACTGGTCGAGTGACGCGACGATCTGGTTGTAACCGCAGTCGTATGTTTCCGGCATCCGGCATTGCTCGATAAATTGGCGACCGTCAAAGGCGAAGATGGCGGTTTGCGGACCGAACTCATAACGAATGTGCTTCTCGTGATGAATGCGACCCACCAGCAGGACACGGTCATTGACGACGCCGAGCATGGGCGCGTGCACCTCGGCGCCCAGCGGGCTTTCTTCCCATCGCTCAAAGGGCGGCCGTGCGCGGAGCAGGCGGTCGCTGACGCCGATCTTCCCGGGCGTGCGCGTGTAGCCGCTGACCAGCGCCTCGCCATCGGGGGTGATGGTCAGGCCGAACCCGATCGTGGGCAACGCGGTGATTGTTTTCCATTGCAGTCCATCATCGGACTTCGCGAAGACACCTGCGCCCATGGAATTCACCGGTCTGAAGGCACCATAAAGCGTGCCGTTATACTCGGCCGTGCCCCAATTCAGGTAGCCGATCGGGACATTGGTGTCGGGGTCGGACCACCACTCGCCGTCGTCTGTAAAGAGGGTGACCTGCCCCACCAGGTTCGTATCGAGCGGTCCCTGCCAGATGGTGGCAATGCGGATAAAGAGGCGGTCTCGGAAGACGAACAACTGGCAGTTGTCGTACCACCACCAGCGGTAATCGAGCGAAGGAAAGCTGATGGGCTCGGACCACGTGCGGCCGTCCGTCGAATTGACCATGAGGATGCTCGAGCGCACCGGTGTATGACTGCGCGCGTTGCGAAAGGCAAGGTAATAGCGACCACGGAATGCCGCCAGACCGGTCCACGCATTGTGGCGGCCGTCGGAGAATGCGGTGATGTCCTCAACGAGTTCGATCATTGGATGTCCTCAACCGGACTTCCGGCAACGTCATGCAATCCGGCGATATGACGGCTTGCACTGTGGACCAATCTGCCGGTATTATCAATCGCCAGCTTTCCACTGTCAACCGGCCAGCGCGCGGTCAACAAGCGAGAAAAGTGTTAGAATAGATACCAGTTTACTAATCTGCTTCATCTCCTCGCACGATAAGGGGAAGACATGTCTAAAGTCATTACTCGTTTCCGTATTCTGCTCTTTGCCAGCCTGCTATTACTCGGTCTGCACGCCTGTGCCGAAGACGGCGTCTTCGTGCGGTTCAAACTGCTGGAGCCGGAGGGAGCGGCGTATTTCATCAAACTCGGCGGTCGCGTCCACACCCCGCCCTGGAGTTTGCCGGGCGTCGCCGTTCCCGCCGATGCGCTGACCGATTCCACCCGGCGTTTCCAAGCGGGAGCGTATACCGGCTGGTTCGACGTGAAAACCTGGGCCGGTGAGCTGCTGCAGGGGCGCGCGAATCGTTCCGGCGGCGTCGCCGAATTTCCCACCCTCACCGTCGAATTTATTACCGAGCCGGCGAGCACCGACCGCAAGGTCGTCATCGAGCTGGCGACGGCGCCGAATGAAGCGAGCGTCGTCAAGCGCTTCGAGACATCGCCCGAACCGATGCTCGGTGGTCCGCTGATCGCCTTCACTGTATCCCCTGAGCTGGCCAAAGACAAAGATGATCTGGAAACCCTGTCGCAAATGGTCGATCGCCACCTGGCCTGGGCGAAGGCAGCGAGCGGCGGACAGCGCCATGCGCCGAAGCAGTTGATCGTCTCCACCTACGGTTGCGGCAATCTCCCGCGCGAGGCGGAAACGCTCTGGCTGCTCGGTTTCAATATGCTGCCCTTCACCAACCCGGAGTTGGTGGCGAACGCGCCGGGCATGCATATCGGCTATCACGACAATGCCATCCCCAGCGCGCCCGACGTGACGCGCGAGCAGATCGATGCCTATATGAAGCAGGTCGGGCAAGGGCTGCAGGCGCCGCCCGTGCCGGGCATTCCTTACACCATGCTCGACGAAGTCAGTTCGAATGATATCCGGAAGAACGTGATAGCCCTCGAACGCTTTCATGCCTGGCTGAAGGAACAGCAGATCGATCCGAAGCTGCTGGGCGTTGAGCGGCTGGAGGATGTCCAGCCCATCGAGCATCCGGACCAGTTGCGCGCGCGGCAGCAGGTGAATCCGGCGGCGGCCAACCGCACGTTTTATTACACCTGCCGCTACCGGCAACTGGCGACGCAGCAGATGTTCCAGTGGATGACCGAAGCGTTCCACCAATATGCTCCCGCCGGCTATGTCACCTCCACGATGGTCGCCGATCATCCCTACTTCGGCAGCACCGGCCTGGGACTCGGCCAGCACAGCGACCCCGAGTGGGCCGGTTATCCGCTCGCGCTCGACTGGTTCGAGATGGGCCGCCGGAAAGTGGTGGATCTCCAGGGGATCGAAGACTGGATGGGCCTGCAATATATGTATGGTCCGGGCTACACCTGGGAAGGCTTCCAACTCATGGGCTTCCAGGCCGCCATCTTCCGCAGCGCCAGCCGGGGCACGCTGCCGATTATCGCCTGGATCACCCCCAGCGACGAGACGAACCTGCGCCTCAAGTCGGCCTCCGCGCTGGCGCAGGGGGCCAAACACTTCGTATACTGGAATTTCGGTCCCACCGCGCTGAGCACGGAGAATTACTGGTCCGACCTGCGCGGCGAGTATGACGGCATCGCGAAAATCACCCGCCAGTTGGCCGACGCCGAGCAGATCATCGCGCCCGGCCATCCACGCAAAACCCGCGTGGCGGTGCTTTACAGCATCTCCTCGGATTACTTCCAACCGTATGGCTACATCCACATGCTGGAGCGCCGCGGCACCTATCTCTCGCTCACCCACGATCAATACCTGGTGGATTTCCTCTCCGAGCAGGACATCGAGGCAGGACGGCTCGGGGATTACAGCGTGCTCTATGCGACGGACCCCTGCATCAGCACCAGCGCGACCGCGCGCATCGCGCAGTGGGTGGCGAACGGCGGGCGCCTTTACGGCACGTGCGGTGCCGGCAGCCGCAATGAGTTCAACGAGCCGGCCGTCGGCTTATCGCCCGTCTTCGGCATCAAGCCGGAGATCGAGGCGCAGGTGCAGCCCGGCAGATACAACCGGCGCGGCGGCTTGAACGCGCTGACCTACCTCGACCAGGTCCGTCTCACCAGCGCATGGAAATTCGGCGAGCCGCGGGCGGCGTTCGGCGCCCTTGGCGTCAAAATCACGTTCTCCCCGGTAAAGGCGAAAGTCATCGGGCACTTCACCGACAATACGCCTGCCGCTACGCTCAATCGCTACGGCAAAGGCACCGCCATCTACTTCGGCACCTGCCCGGCGCTTTCGTACCTGAAAGACGCGCACTTCGTGCCGGAAGGACTCAAGGAGCAGTGGCCGGCCTACCAGCGAAAGCTTATCAACTCGCAGGCCGCTGCCGCCGCCAGCCGCCTGGTCGCGCTCTCACAGCCGGCGGTGGAAGCCGGGGTCTTCGAGGCGCCCGCAGGCACCGCACTCATTCTCGGCAATTTTACCTATCAACCGATCACCCAACTCCAGGTTCGCCTGCCGGTGAATCAGCCTGTCAAATCCGTCCGCGCGGTGGAAGCCGGCCAGCTCAAGTTCAAGATCGTGAAGGCAGGAGTGAAGGTACGGAAAACCGGCTATCCATCCGAAGTCGTCTTCACCATGCCGCTGGGTATCAACGACATCGTGCTGGTCGAGTAAAGGAGCAGACAAACATGACCGCTGACAGCAGACCGGATACCGTGACCCTGGCTATGCTGCGACAGGCGAAAGAAACGACCGGGGATGAGGAAGTGCGCGGTCGCTTGGCGCGCCTGGAAAAGCTGCTGCTGACCCCGGGCACCAGCCTTGTGGCATACTTCAAAAACTTGCAGGAGGAAGCCCTGCTAGGATGAATCTGGCGCGCGGGATTCCTCATCCGCCAACTTGTCGACCGGTTTCAATCGGACAGCCAGGAAGGCCAATGCTGCCTTCAGATGCATTTTAATCATTAGTTTCGTCTACTGCCGGTGCGCAAGCTTCCGCTCGAACTGCAGGAAACATGGCGCGTTTCTGGAGCAGGCCATGATCTCGTATGGAGGATTCGGCGACCTTACACGGCGACCAATACCCACCCGGATTCGACTTTCACCGGGTATGTGGCAATCGATTCGGTGTGGATAGGCTGCATCAGCATGCCGACGTTCGTGAGATACGCGGCGGTCCGTGGCGGCAGGGTCTCGTCGCCCAGGTACGCTGGGACCGAGCCCGATAGCGCTTCGCCGGTGGTAATGTCAAATTGGGCGCAGTGCATGGCGCAGGTGAGAATCACGCCATCGAGCGTGCCCATCTCCAACGGCGCGTTCATGTGCCCACATCGCCGAGCAATCGCATAGAAGCGCCCATCATCGCAATGACAGATGACGAGTTCACGGCCGCTCGCGAGGACCACTTTCATGCCGCCTGGGGCAATCTCCTCTGTGCGGATCGCCCGAGTGAAGGTCTCATTCAAGGCCCATCTCCTTTTTCGAAAGCTGCGGCAAGCTGTCCGGGTCCGTCACGTCCTGGTGCACATAGAGTCCGCACCAGCAGCGTTTCATCGCGTCGAAATGCTGGCGGTGGAATGGAATGCACGGACACACGATATGCATGTCACGCACACGGTCGTGCCGGAGCGGCTGGCACGGGCAGAAGGGGATGCCATGCTTGGCCTCGAGCGCGACTTCCTGTTCGAGGAGAAACACCACCAACTCCTCGTCCGGCGAAAATTTGAATCCCAACGGCTCGACCACCTTGCCGAAGAAGAACCGCAAGGCCTGCTTTCTGGATTCTACAGTCATTTCGTGTCATCCTCCACGCCCGTCAGCTTTGCGTAGAGATCCGGGCGGTAGCCTTCAATGACCTGATCGCCGATACGCACGCAGGGAAAGCCACTGACCCCCTCTTTATCCATCTCGCTGAGGATCTGGTTCTGCGTTGCCACATCACACCGGTCGTAATCCGTGTATTCGAATGAAATATTGTGGTCGGTAAACCACTTCTTGGTTTTTCGACACCACGGACAGGTAGACAGCGTAAACATGGTGACCTTTTCCATCGCGTTCCCCTTTTAATCCAGGCTGACAAACAATTGGCCCGCATCGGAGTGGACGTGATATACCGTGAGTCCGAGTTCGGGCGCATCGAGAAAGCGTCCCGTCCTGATGTCAAAGCGCCAATCGTGGCATGGACAGGTGAGGATATAGCCCTCGAGCACACCCATAAAGAGCGGGCACGCCATGTGCGCGCATTTCCCCTCAACGGCATAGATCGTCCCGCCGACGCGCGCCAGGACGACATGCACCCCCAGCGGATAGACCGGGACCATGCCGCCTTCCGGCAATGCTGCCTCTTCCATTACGTTAATCCACGCCATAGTTTCCTCTTTGTGCCTTGTTTGAGTGACATCAGCATTTAGGCAGTGGCACATTGATCACTTGAGAAGACACTTAACGCTACCTGTTCGCTGTAAGCGTTCACGGCTGTTAACACCGCAGGCCTTCACGTGTCGCCACAGCGCGCAGGTGGCGAGCGGCGGCTGGGTATTTCGCCGGGGGGAGATGCTCCAGCATCACCGGCATGTCCGGATCGAGTGCAGCCACAGCATGCAGATACGCCGGATAATCCAGCCCACCCTCGCCCGGCGCCACTTCGCTTAGATGCACGGTAAGCTCCTGTCCAAGCAGGATATCCTTCGCATGGCAACTGCGGATATGCGGTCCAAGCACACGCACGAATTCGCGAATGAAGTCGCCGTTGCGGAAATAACGCGACGGGCTGTTGACCAGGTTGACCGGATCGAAGTGCACCGCGAATGCCGGGCGGTCTATCGCCGCCAGCAGTCGCTGATAGCTCTCCAGCGAGTCGGGATACATCCACGGCATCGGCTCCAGGGTATAAAATGTGTGTGTCGGCTCCACCGCATCGATGATCTCGCGGACGGTCTCGACGATCAGCGTGAAGGTCTCCTCAGTCAGGTCCTCCGCACACGGGCCGTCCCATTTGTCACCACGCGAGCCGGTAATATTCACACAACAGCGTGCTCCCACACGTTCGGCGATGGCCAGTTGCCGCTGGCAAAAAGCCACCGCATCCCGCCGCGCTGTCTCGTCCGTGTTGATCGGATTGCTCCACGCGCCCACTTCGGCAATCACCAGATCCGCCGCCCGAGCGGCCTGCACATACGCCGCTTCCTCAGCTTCCGGCACGCCCGGCCAATATACCGCGCGGTAGCCCGCTGTCCGGTGCGCTGCCACCCATTCCTCCGGCGCGGATGTGTCGAATACTGGTCCGCCCAGTCGCATAATGCCCCCCTACTGCGCTGATGGTAAACTGTTCTTCTCTGCTACACGATGAGCTACCGGATCGGCGTGAAACTTAACAGATCCATCTGCACCGGTGTTTCACCCGGCACCACGGCGATGCAGTGTTCATTCCGCACGGCATGCCACGAAACGTCTCCAATACAACGACCCGGGATGCCAGTATCCTCGTGATTGTGGTTCCGAGCGGGTACGAGCAGTTTCTTCAGAGATTATACCAGGCGGGTCCACGGCTGACGGAAAATTTGCAGCTAATTGAAGACATTATTGCTCGTTATGGCGTAAAATTGCATGAAGAAACCACGGTTTCCATGCAGGTGGGGCGTCGATGTGCTCCGGCGCCATCGCAACCTCCGGGGCATTCTGATCATTGCCCCAGCGCACAGAAGCCATTGAAGCGCATGTCCGGCCGTTGATCGAGCTGGGGCGTGACGGGGGGCTGGTGATCGGTTCCGCCTCCATTGGCGATGACATCGCTCCCGAAACTTACGATTTCTACAGCAGCTTGCTGGATCGGTATGCATCGTATGAGTAATTGCATGACCCATCACAAGGGAGGGTAACATGACCAACCTGGCAACAGTGTTATCCATCGAAGGTGGCCTGCGCTGGCACTTGGTGAATGGAACGTGGCATGACGGCGAAGAGAACGAGCTGGTCATGCCTGACGACGATTGGACGACCACCGGGGAAGGCCTGCAGGGGATGCACTGGGCGTTTGCGCCGGAGATGAGCTATGCCAACTGCACGGTCCGTTGCGAGATCAACCTGCGGCCGCATTCGGATGCCGGTCTCATCTTGCGTGCGGCCGATGCCTCGCATTGCTACCTGCTGCACTTCCCCAACTGCGGCCAGGCTTGCCGCGCCCAGCACTTCTGGGTGGCGCTGTCAAAGATGGATGACAGCGGCTACCTGCGGCACGTGAAGCTGGAGATGGTGCGCCGGGTACCGAGCCAGGCCAATATCTGGCTGCCTGTCGAGGTGACGGTGTGGGGATCACGGTTCCGCGTGCGCATCGGCGATTACGGGTTTTTCGAAGTAGAAGATGCCTCCTATTCCGGTCCGGGATGTCTCGGTGTGTTTGCACAGGGCGGCGGGCGCATCCGCAACGTGCGAGTGGAGGGTGAGCCGGCGGCGATTGCCTGGCATGACGACGGTCGCCAACCTGCCAACTGGTTTCACCCGATTCCCAGCGCACAGCCGGTCTGGCAGCAGCCGCTCGATCTCAAGCGCTTCCCTGATGACGAATTGCTGCTGCTCTTCGGCGCGCAATATGATAACCGGCAGGATGAAGGGGCGAAATCCTGTCCGCAGCTCACTCGCTCGACGGACGGCGGGCGAACCTGGGCGCCTCTCGAGCCGCTGCAGCTTTCTTATACGGGAACCTCCTGGTCAACCGCACGCCTGCACCTCACCCCGCGCGGGCACCTGATCGCCATGCTGCCGGGCCGCGAAGGCAACCTGCGGAGCGTCTCCACCGATCGCGGGCGCACCTGGAGCGAACCGATACAGACGAATCTGCATATCGGGCCGCCGATGGACAAGCCGGTGCAGCACCTCTCCCCGCAAGGCTTCCTCAACCTGGCGGACGGCGGCATGCTGGCCTTTTTGTTGAAGGGCCGGGAGACCCTGGGCAACATCTGGACCTGGGGGGCGTATCACTGCCAGGCCTTCACCAGCCGCAGTGACGATGACGGCCTTACCTGGTCGACGCCGGTCAACATCGACACGCCCGGCGTCGACGCGGAAGGCAAACTGTATGACGGTAATCTGGACCTTACTGAAGCCTCCGCCGTGCAGTTGCCGGGCGGACGGATCATGGCTTTCATCCGCCCGGTCTATTCGCCGTGGATGTGGGAAACCTGGTCGGACGACGACGGCCGATCCTGGGGGCCATGCGCGCGCGGGCCGTTCCCCGGCTATGCAGCGCCGAACATGGTGCGCACCGCCTCCGGCGCGCTGCTTATCGCCCACCGCCTGCCCGCGCTGACGGTGAACTGCAGCCTGGACGGCGGCCTGACCTGGGACCACGGCACCACCATCGACAGCGGCCTGTGGGCGATGGGCAGCATGATCGAGGTGGAACCGGACGTGGTGCTCTATCTCTACTGGGATACGCCTTCTACGTTGATGCGCGCCCAGTTCCTTCACGTGACACCAAACGGCCTGGAGCCGATCCGGGGAGGCGCATAATGGCAGACACGCTGCTCGACCGCTGCTGGCTGTGGGGGATGAAACCCAATGTGCTGCAGGAGGCCATGCCTGGCTTCAATCAATACGGCGAATCGCGCATGACGGTAGAGGAGGCCATTCAGCGCACCGGCGTATCGAACGTCATCATGGCCGGCGGATTGCCCCTGGACGACACCTCGCTGGCTGCCATGCCGTCCGCCCGGCGGATTATCGGCAAATGGAGCCTGCACAACGGCGATGTCATCGATGAAGCTCGCTGCCTGTCCGCCCTGCTGGGGGCGAAGGCGCTCGCCGCACGGGATACGCGAGTGGAAGGCTTCCACGTCGACGACTTCAACACCGGCAGCATCAACGCCGGCGCCGCGCCGGAGCACCTGTCGCGACTGCTGTTCGAAAATGCGCTCCACGCCCCGCGCCTGCCCATCAGCGCGACGATTTATACCATGAGCCTCGACCGGCCGGAACTGCCTGCCTTGCTGCCGTATTTCGACCAGTACCTGGTGCCGCTCTGGCATGCCGACCAAATCGACACCGTGCCCCCGGCGCTGGACCGTTTAGCCGAAATGACGGGCGGGAAGCCGGCGCTGCTCTGCCTGTATGTCTTCGACTTCGGGAATGAACGGCCGCTTCCCCGCGACCTGATGCAGCGGCACCTCGATATGGCGGAGCGGTTGTTGCTGGAGCAGAAAGTCGTCGGGATGTGCATCTGCGGCACCTGCATGATGGACCTGGCATGGGAAGCTAACCGGGTGTTGTATGACTGGTATGAAAAGGCCGGGAGCACTGCGCTGACATGGTAAAGGAGGCCGCGATGAGTATGTCTCCTCCCGCCTGATCTGGAACCTGGATGCCGACGTCGACCTGCTGATGGAGGAATACTTCCAGAAGTATTACGGATTGGCGGCCGGACCGATGCGCGACTACTGGCTGGCCAACGAACGCTGGTATGCGCTGGAGCGCCCGGCGCCCACCAGCCTGCCCCGCGTCGCTTTCCGCTCGGAATTCTGGGTCGAATTAGCCGGACACCTGGAGCGGGCAAAGGCTATCGCCGCCACGTTACCGCCGGAGCAAAAGCGGTATGCCGACCGCGTGCAGGAGGCCTGCGACGGCTTCGACTATGGCCGGCTGGTTTTTCAGTATAAAGCACAGTATGGCAGCACTGCCCGCCGGCTGCGCCTGCCCGTCGATCACAACGCCGCCATCACCTTCGTGAAGGAAAATCGCGACCGCATGCAGGAGTGGCAGGTGAAATATGCGCCCGACAGCAACTACTGGCCCGAGCTGGTGCCGAGCTACTTCCATGTCGATTTCGACGGGTGGATCAGGGAGCAAAGCAAGACGCCGGCTGCGGATGAGGAGTAAGGAATGCTCGATGGCTTCGGCGGCACGCGTTTCATCGCCGGCACGCACTTTGACTTATGAGGATGACGATGGGCATTATCGATGTGACGTGGAGCCGTGGACCGAACCTGCCACGACCGATCAAAGGCCAGGCACAAGGAGTGGTCGGATCGTCTATGCTGGCGGATTCGCCTTCGACCATACCGGCTACATGCGACCGGCGGCCACCCTTTCGAAGGCGGGAGACGATCCCCCCGCGCCTCATCAAACACTACGCCAACTCTTTAGCATCGTCATCGCCATCCAGAAAATCGTGACCGCGGCTATGCATGTTGGACAGGATTTCCGGGTGCTCCCAATAGCCGGTATCCGGGTGGCCAATCAAGATGTCCTTGCCTGCCTTTACCGATTCGTCGAAATATTGCTGCCAGGCCCGGAGAACATTCATGTCGTCAAGGCTCCAATCGCAATCTTTTGTGCCGGCTAACGGTTCGTCTTCGAAGCAGAAGGTACCTTTCATGTAATTAGGCCGTTAGCGAGCTTAATTACATCCGAGGTGGTGCTTCCGCCACGGATGGCAGCGAAGCATGGCGGACGATTGTCCCGCGTTACCCATTGTCAGCGACTAGACGCAAGGTACCGGGAGCGACGCAGGTATAGCCGTTCAATTCGGTGCTGACCTGTAACTGGGTTCCGGCGGTCCAGGAGGCGGGAAGTGCGGCGGGGAGGGTAAACGTGATGGTGCCTCCTTGCTGGACCGTTGCCGAGATGGGGACGGGTGTTTCCTGACCTTTATGAAGGTTCACGGTCAGCGCAGTATTGGCAGGAAAACCTTTCCCATACAGGGTGATCGGTGTGCCGGTCTTGGCTTCGGATGGCAGCATGCTATTGATTGTCGGCAAAAAGAGATAGAACGGAATCGTATTCGCGCTCCCTCTGCCTCCGACGGCGACACCGACCTTCAACGGGCCTTCCGTCCAGAGAATGCCGTTATTCCGGCGCAGCGGCACGGTGAAGGAGATTTCATTGACACCGTTCGTGATTTTCGACAGGTAAGGCGTCTGGACCGGCTCATCACCCAGCGAAATGATCGCCGGCATATTTTCTCCCAGGGCTATCCCGGTGATCGTGATCTCGCTGCCCGGGTACCCCGATGGTGAAGAAACACCGGTGAGCCGCGGGGTCTCGGTGGTCACCAGTTTTGTCCCCAGGTAGGCGCCCTGTCCCAGCCCCATCAAGACGAGGAGCATCGAGGGGATATCCGGTAATGTAGTGAGGGGAGTGGGACTCCCCATCCCCTCCACCAACTTTTCCAATACCGCTAGGATAAAGAATCCCCCGGCGATAAATGTCCAGGCCATCATCTGGATTTTGGACAGGTCCGGGTTGCCATGATCGTCACAGATCAATCCCTGCATAGTATCAGCGGTCGGAATCACTGTTCTGTCCATGCGGCCGGATCGAATCTGATCAGTCGTAATAACCTTGGCTGACACCGTGGTTCCGATGCTCAAACCCATGGCGATCAATAGATTGACAGGTATCGAGACCGTTTCAGGGATCAGTGGAACATTGTGGTGAAGATGCCGTGCGACTTCAAGCGCCACGTAGGAACCCACCACGATGACGGTCCAGAAATAAAATTGAAATTTCGAGGTACTCGCCCGCCCATCCGCTCCGGTGAAGATGGCCGTAATACTTTTTTGCTGTGTCCATCGTTTATACACCGTCGTAAAAAAGCCCAGGGTCGCAAGCGGCACAAGAGAAACAAGAAGAGAATACCTGGTCAGATCAAGATACATCATTGCCTCCTTCCCTTATTGCTACGGGAGATGATAGGACAAGGCTCGAGGGCCGTGCCGATAGGTAAGCTTCGGCCTGACGACCCATGACACGCAGGGTAGCTATCCGTCGCGCACGCGATAGTACGCCGGTCAGGCCTCCAGCAGTGCTTTGGCTTTGAGCAGCACGGCACTGGCCAGATCGTCCTCCAGCTTTCCATGCTTTGACGTGCAGCCGTGATCGGCCGGATGCGACGTGCGCCCGCGATGCCCGATGCTGAAACCGACCGTGCCCCCGGCGGGAAATTGGGTTTTGATGGTCTGGGCCAGAATAGCGGCCAGGTCGTCCTGGCGTTTCTCCGCCCAGGTAGCGCCGTCTTCCATGGAGACCAGGAACGGCTCCAGCAGGATGGCCGGCATGTGGGTTTTTTCGACGTTGCCGCTCCCGGTTCCGCCGATTTGCAATCCATTGTCATCGATGTGAAAACGCTCGCTGACCAGTTGCGTGTACGCCTCGCCCCATGCCTTTGATGTGTCGGACGCATTGGTCCCGACAATCGCCATCGAGTAATTGGTGTCCGGCTGCGTGTCGTTACTGTTGAAGTGGTGCTCGACGTAACAGATGACGCCGGCTTGATTTGCCTTTTCCTGGCGCGGATAATAATCCCCGTCAAAAAATTGCACGCGATAGGTTGCCATATTTCCTCCTTACCCCAGTTTCCAGAACCAGACGAGTTTGGCGTCCGGATAGGTGCCATGCACCCCTTGCTTCCCATCCCATAAATCGATGTGCCCGGAAACATCGGGACTGAAATTGCCTTCGAAATAGACGATGCCTTTCCAGGCAGGCCGGTTTGCCCACCCACTGGCATCGATTCTTCCGCCGTTCTGCTCTTTGCAGATGCGGGCCAAACCGTCAGCATTTCTCACGCGCAACGGCTCGCCGTGTGCATGCGGTGGCTGGCAATAGTTCACATCCTCGGCATCCGGCAGCGTATATCCCGCCCTGATCAGGGCATCTGAGAGATTCAACGCACAGAAGTTCCAATCGGGATGCGTATTCCGGTTGAACGGGCACTTCTCGACCGTACAGCCGTCATTTTGAAAATAGGGAAGAATTTCGTCATATTTCCAGTCTTGGGTACTACTCATCGCTGTCTCCTTTCCGCTAAAATACCGTGATGCGCGGTGTGACCCGGACGATCATCGCCTTCGGTTGTGCCGCGGTGTTTTCATCGTTTGGCACTGGAATCAACATATTGCAGATCTTCTTCTCATCCCATTGCTCATTCTGTTTCTCATCCCATTTCTCGTAGTGCATCACCTCTACGAGATACAGTCCGAGCTGAGTCTTATCACCAACCGGTGGAGCTGCCTCAACCGGGGTGAATGCGACGAAGGTCTCCGCATTATTCCGGCCCAGGGCATCGGGGATGATCCGTGTCCATAACGCAAAATAGCTGAATTCGAGCTCGGAATTGCTTGATTGCGTCGGCTGTGGGGTGACCGGTTTCCAGCCGTCTTGCTGCCATTTCAGTTGGATACGCTTCCCTTGCTCTTTATCTTCTTCGAACCTGAGCTCTTTGACCGGAACCGACTCCGCCCGCCCCTGGATACTGATGTGGGTGGCCGGCGGCAGGATGCGGGTCCATACGCCGTCGGTCCAGCGGCTGGTTAATTGGTCCCCGCGCAGATTGCCGGCGTATCCGGCCGCCTGGATGCGCTGGCGGAAGCTGAGCTTGACAAACCAGAGAGTAAAATCCTTTTCTTGCTCCGCCGGCACGGGATGCGCCGGATCCTCCGGGGGCTTCGGATCTATCAGATCGATAGACTTCGGCGGGCGCCAGAGGTAGGAGGCGCGGGTGAACTGCGCGGCATCGGTATTGGTATCGAAGGTGTAGCCGAACGGTCCGATCATGGTATCCGTATTCGGCTCCGGCGGCACGGTATATTTTTCCGCCAGCTTCAGGATGGGATCGGGACCGAATTCGAGCAGCTCCGTCTCCGTCCCGGGCAGGCGCGCGGTCGCGATGCGGGCTTCCATCGTTTCGGCCATCCCGGCGAGATGATCGGAGTAGGCCGGCGCATCCAGCACCACCATGACGCCCGGCACCAGAACCTCGTTATCCAGCAGTTGCGTCAGCGGGATGACCAGGCGGATCATCGGCATAGGCACCTGGTCGTGGAATTTGCA